>CERN01005235.1_pt1 | contig 24724 bp, 37 predicted proteins | sample 530761 | NCBI WGS metagenome assembly CERN01 (sample SAMEA2620947, study PRJEB7988) | marine metagenome | isolation source: saline water (ENVO:00002010), including | reverse complement strand
GGTTTATCCATACCATCTTGTATGGGTTTAAAAAAGAAAGGATAGTTGTTTGAAATAGGCACTATCTTATCTGTAAACATTTTTTTTGCATCCGCACCAGTCTTAGATAATATACCAATTCTAGAATCTTTAGTTATTGTAGCAGTGTTAACACCTTCGCACGAGCTCATAAATGAAAAACCTGAACGTCTTATTTTTAAATAACACATTCCAAAACTTCTTTTATCAGCTTTACACGCTTCCCAATAAATATAAAATAAACGATTCGCTTCTCTAAAGTCAGGATGGCCAACATCAATCTTAGTCCATTGTAAATACATATAATGTGTTCCGGTTATATAAGTAGGAACACCTTTGTTCATAAACCAGAAACCTTCATCTCTTCTATCAAACTCTTGCTCGATATAATCTACCCATTTGTTTTTAAACTGAGACGGAGCTTCATGCCACTGAAATATTGACTGTATTCTTTTTAATTCTTTACTAATCTCTTGAGCTTCCCAATACTGATCTTCTTTCTTTTTTGATCTTGAATAAATTTTAGTAGGTGGTTTAGGTAATGCAATATGTAGGCCATTTATATCAATCACTTGATCTATTTGTCCAGATTTTGATATTACAACAAAATTATATTTTTCGTTGTAACCATACTGCCATGTGCGCGCTTTATTCTTAGTAGATAAAACATTTTTAGGAACTACCTTGGTTAATGTAGTATATAAGTTATTTAGATCTTGATTCTGCAAATCCTTTAGGTGTATTATTTTTATTTACATCTATACCCTCTAGTAATTGCTTTTCGTCCTCTATACGTTTTAAGATTTCAAAAGCATCAAAGATGGCTAGTTTTTTTGTTGCTGCTGCGTTTTTTAATCTATCAGCTGCTAGTTCATCATCTTTATCATATTTGATAATATCTTCTTTCGCTACTTTGATTAGTTGTAAAACTGCTTTTTCACCAGCCTTTATGATTTGTTCTTTGATTTCTTTTGTCTTCATCACATAATCATTGTTATGTTGTTTGTAAACATTCTGTAAAGTTTTTCATTCTCTACATAAAATTCATATTCTGATTCTGGAGTAAAAGAAACTTCATCACCAACTTTAACTCCTAATTTTTTTAACTCTTCATTGTTATATTTAACAATACCCATTAACGGTTCTTCAGTCCCTGTCTTTCCTAAATAAGAATCTTTAGGTGGAATAGGTTTTATAAAACAATACTTAGAGTGGCTTTTCCATTCTTCGTTATTATAATACAAAAAAAATTGATCAAAGTCAATAAAGAATAAATCGTCTTTAAAAAAACTTTTACCGCTTTTTTCTCTACCATACATATCGTTATAATATTTAAATACATTATGATGTACTAACAATATGTCACCAATTTTTATTTCACCTTTGTAGTCAATAGGAAGAGACACCACTTGCCCATATCTGTTTGATGCTTTATGATCTTCTTTTGAAACACTCATTAGAAAATCTATATCACCAATCTTTTTTACATTATCATACCTTTTACCAGTAAGAGGTCGGACAATAAAAGAAAATGGAGACTGCATTAAAAGTTTATATTATACTCTAAAGAGATTGGCATTGTTGTTTTAAACTCTTTCCATATAAGAACCTCTTGATTTTTTTCAATCCATATCTTATAAGATTCTGAAGAAGCATCGTGTTGAATTAAATGAATTATATATGATCCCCCTAGTACATCTTGCCCTACTATATAGTGCATAGCACCAGACTTATAGTCTGCTCCTATTGAAATCTTTCTAATATCCATTTAATTAAAATGTAGTATCTAACTTTAATTTTCTATAAGTAATATTTATATATAAAGTTCCGTCACCTTGTGTTGGATTTGCTAATCCTCCTAAAACTATACCTTCATTTACAGGTATAAATTCAGCAGGTGAAGGATCGCTTTTATATACTTTTTTAGTTGCAGAGTTTAATAAAGCTAATGGTAAAGGCTCCTGAATAGTGCCTTGAGTTATATTAATAGTGTTAACAAAATCATAAGTAACCCCTCCAGGACTCATATAACTTACAATTTCACTAACATCATAAACATATTCAGAACCAGGCGCAGGCAGTAATGTAAACTGCTGTGTTCCTATAACTCTTAAATAAGATGAAGGAACGGCTACTGTAACTGAAGTAACATTTAAACCATATAAAGTTTGTAGGTTTTCTAACGTACAGGTTTTAGTGTTTAAATTGTTTTCTGCATCAGTTAACACAAAGTAATCCGACAGTGAAGGAATGATACTTGAGTACGCTGTTGTATTACTTATTCTAGCCATAGTTTTATTTAGATATAGGTTCTGCTTCTACTTCTTGCGGCTTTTTAGTAACAATACCTGTTGCTAAATCAATAACAGCATCTTGTCCATATTTCTCCGCTAATTTTTTTTCTTCAACCGCAAATGCACTTTTTAAGTTATTTAATGCTTCTTTTGCAAGATCTTGTCTTAGTACATTATCAGCAATCTCTAACTTAGTTTTAGTAAAGTCTTGGTTAAGTTCTTGAATTTTTTTTAATTCGTCTTCAGTTAATTTAATTTCACTCATTTTAATTTATTTTTAATGTTAATTTTATTTATGTAAATATAGTAAATATATTATTCTTCTTCAACCGGTGGTGGTGGGGCTGGATTATCCCATGTAAAGTATAAGTCTTCATCCACTGGATGTTTTTGCAAGTCTATTTGTTTTGATAAACTTACCTCCATATCATTCACAGGTAGCCCATCTTTAAGCCAGCTAATTACTACATTCTCAAACGCTTCGTCATCAGCGTAAGGAATAAAAGGTGTTGAAGGATCGTACTGTAAAGAATAAGTTCCTATTTGACTAGCGGTATACTGCGGATCTTGGTCGTCTTGAGCGGTATACGTCCAATGTACTGTGTAGATTACGTTTTGATTCCCATCTTCTTCGATACGGGCGTTCATTTGATTTATTGTCCATTTATAAAAATTTGCCATAATTTAATATTTTTACAAAGTTAATAAAATAAATCTATTGTTTTTGGGATTTAAGATTTTCTACTTCTGCTTTTAGTTCTTGTATTGACTTAACTAATAAAGGAACTATTTTAGAATAATCCACAGATTGCATTTCTTCTGCATCTTTTTCTCCTATAACTGCTTGTGGTAAAACTTCTTCAAGTTCGTGAGCCATAACACCATAACTTCTACTTTCATCTGTTTTCCATTTAAAGTCATATACAGGTATTTTAGAAACCATATCTAAACCTGCAAAATCTTTTAAATCTTCTTTTAATCTATAATCAGAAGATGTATTGTAGGCAGTTGCAGTTGTAGTAGATATTATACTACCAACTACTGTTCCTGTATGAAAAAATTGTATCATAGTGTGTGTACCACTATGCCCACCTAATTTTAAAGTTGCCTCACTACCAGAGCCAAAAACAGCACTTACAACTGATGATGATACTGTTGTTGAATTTGTGCCAATACAAACTTGACCTGCAGATTGTATTCTCATTGCCTCTGAGCCTCTTAAAGCAAATTGTAAAGTAGAGCCACCTGTATTTCCTATTCTCTGAGCAATAATTTTCGCAGTATCTGTGTAAACATTAATATCTCTAAAAACAATAGCACCACCTTTTCCAACATTGTGATTGTTTTCTCCACAATCTAATCTTAGTAATTCATTAACTGTGTTGTCTCCTGCTTGTTTGTAAATATGGAGTTTAGCATTAATATCTCCTGGTCCATCATCAGTTCCAATTCCTACACCAGTTCTATTTATCTTCATGAGAGTATTTAAACTCACATCACTACCAACAGTTGTTTGTGAATTTGAACTATCCATCTTGAATGAAAATGATGTGCCTCCAATTTCCAAAGCACTATGTCCACCACTAAAATTTCCATAAGTAGATGTGTAACCACTGCTACCTGCTTTACCTTGCGCACCATAACCCATTATAAAGTTTCCACTAGAATAATGTGAACTAATAACTCCTAAATGATGTGGAGAAGCATAGTTTTGCTTAAGAACCGCTCCCCCATTTGTTGAAGAAGGACCGGCAGCTATAGCACCATTATGCACATGTAATTTTTCAGAAGGTGATGTTGTTCCGATTCCCACCCTTTGGTTTGTATTATCAATTCTAACAACTTCTCCATTTGAACCAGATCCAATTTTAACACTTCTTGAACTAGCCCCCTCTAAATTTAATACTCCAGCGGTATTTTTTAATCTACCAACGACTGTATCACCAGTAGCTCCACCAACCATGAATGAATGAGAATTATTAATAGCAACGCTACCATTAGCTACAGATAATTTTTCTGATGGTGATGTTGTTCCGATTCCTACGTTTCCGTCAGAACCTAATATTGTCATTCTTGTATTATCACCTACTCTAAATGACATTCTATCTGGGCTATGCCCATAAAATATTTGACCTACATTAGCATCATCATTATCGCTAAAATTAATAAAACATTCCCCAGTGTTAGATGCTGACAATATTGTCATACCTGTCGAAGCACTTGACCTTAATGTTAATTGAGAACCAGCCGCAGGCGATGAAGTTCCTATTCCTACGTTTGAAGCTGGAAATACTACATTGTTGCCAAGTGGATTTATTCTTAATTCTTGCGATTCAAATGATTGAATCCATTTATAACCACCAGTTTGATAATCTCCAAAACCTAAACCGCCGCCAGTAGGTGAATTGTCTCCATTTGCACTTATAATTCCATTTACTTCTAATCTAACACCAGCATTAGGCGAAGCTGTTCCAATTCCTACGTTTCCTGAATTATTAATGGTTAATTTTGCATCACTTTTTGAAACGTTATTTCCATTAACTTCATTATTGACAGCTAGGTGTAAACTTCCTCTACCCTGTGTAGTTGTTCTTTCAAAGAAAATACCTGATTTAACATAAGTATTATTGCTAAGCATACTAAATCCGATACTAGCTGAATCTCCATTAGTATCATTTTCATTCGCTATTAGTAAATTATTTGAATCTCCTGATGCATCACCAGTTACAGTTAGTTTTCTACCAGGATTTGTCGTTCCAATTCCTACGTTGCCATTACCTTGTAAAGTCATAATAGTAGGAGCTTCAGATGAACCTGCCCACGCATATCCATTATTTGTTTCTCCCCTTACTTTAAACTTTAATTTTGTTAAAAAATTTGTATTAGATGTTCCTTCTGCTCCAATCCAAGCGTGCCTACCGTGACTTGAACCATTAGCAGTACCTACTAATTCTAAAGCAGCAGCTCCTGTTGTTGTGCCAGAAGTACTTGCATATGAACTTATCCTAGAATATGCAAGTCTGTCTGTTACATTACCTGAAAAATTAGTTAATTGTTCATCTCCAGATACTACTTGAAGTTTAGCGGAAGCATTAGTTAACCCAATTCCTAAGTTTGAATTATAAAATGTAGCCATTTGACCTGCGGTATCAAAAAACGCTATAGATTCCGCAGCACCACTTGTTCCTCCTTTTATTTGTAATCTATCTGTTCCTGCTCCAAAACCTATCATGTCAATAACAGCACTTCCAGTATTTCTTTTACCTTGTAAAAATTTACCATTAGTTCCTATTAAAACATCCGCTACATTAAAAGTATAGCTACTTGCATAGAAATCTAAAGATGCATAACCTAAATTACCAGATTGTCTATTAAAACTTTGAATATAATTAGGTGCAATTTCTATATTTTGATTATTATTAGTGCCATTTGCTACAACAAATTTATTTTGTGGCGAAATCGTTCCTATTCCTACATTACCTGAACTAAGTAATGTCACTCTATCATTTGTTCCTAAATTACCCGAAGCAGCAATTTTAAATTTACTACTATCATCGTGGTCAATACCTATAACATAACTTTGACCAGATACATTAAAAGTTAAAGAAGCATCTCCACTACTTCCATTTTGAATTAATACTTGAGGTGTATCATCAGTTGTACTTGTATAAATATGTAATTTTTTTTCAGGATCATTTGCATTACCTATCATTACATTTCCATTATCGTCCCAAAGTTGCACGATATTTCCAGCGTTATTTAATAATCTTAAATTATCACCACCGCTTCCCCAGTTTTGTAAAGTCCAAGTTTTAGCATCATTTTTAAGTTTCAATCCAACTTCTGAATTAGCTGAACTATCAGATACTCTTATATTAGTATTGCCATCATCGTCAGAAATATCTAAAATTTCGGTCGGATTATTATTGTTTATTCCAATATTACCGGTGTTTTGTACTCTTATTCTTTCAGTATCATTAGTTTTTATGCTTAATGGATGTAATGTACTTGTTCCAAAAGACATAGTAGTATTTGAATCGTGATAACTCCAATCGGATTTAACTGCACCACCACTTCTTTGTGCTTCAAATATTTTAACAGAATTTCCGGCAGTATATGTTCCTATACCTGTAATTGTACCTGTTATATTTTCACCACTTAATATTCTTATTGCCATAATTATTTATTTAACAGTATTGAGGATATCCCGAATCAACAACTCCTTGGTTAGTAGATATTAAAATATATAATCTATTACCCACTCCTGTTGCTGCGTTTATATTATAATACCCTGCCGCTAATACATTAGTTCCAGCGCTATCACTATAACAAGTGTCACCTGCTGTAGGTGTTGAACCAGAACCGTTGTGATAATATGTTTGTGTACAACACGGATTAAACCCGCTAAAACTACACGCTTGATTAAAAACACCCATTGTTGACGAACTATATGACGTTAAAGATACAAAACTTCGTCCGTAAAATTCAGAGAACGCATGTGGTGCACTCTGATTTACTGGCGGGCTAGCTGTTGCGTATATCTTAACCAATGATCCCGCCTGAGGTGTGGATGCTCCGGCTAATTTAGTATTAGCTGTGTTACCTGCCCTAGACGCTTCTACATTTATCATGTTTGCCGATATGGTTCCTGAACTTGGTAATGCCATTATTTTATTTTTTTATCATACATATCGCTATATACCTATCATTTACTGTTGAGTTTTTATAACCATGTTTAAAATCCCAATTATTTAAATACATAATTCCCTCCGAAATAGTGGTCGGCGCTTGTTTTAATTTTACATCTTGAACATCGTAAAACTCTGTAGATGTTCCACTGTCTATTAAATTTATAATAATAACACCTAATATATCTTCATTATCAAAATGAGGTATTAATTCAAAGTTAGGTAAGTTTTTTTGTATTTCAACATAAAGCACATACGGTTGAGATATTTTTTGATCTATTACTTTTTTATCGAAACATGCTTTTATTTCTTTTATAGCATCTTTATTAGTACAATAAAATCTACCTGTATCTTTTTCTTCGTAACTCAAATTTTCATAATCTAAAGCAGGCAATGGGTTTATTGAAGCTTCCCATAAATCTAAACCGTCTATATACTGTGTATTACTTATAACTAAACTCATATTATTTGTTTTCTAATTCTTTTACTCTTGCTTCTAGCTCTTGAATTGATTTTATCAATACAGGTACTAATTTACTATAATCTACAGCTTGTAATTTTTCTTCATCTTTATCTCCTACAACCGCTTGCGGAATTACTTCTTGTAATTCATGAGCAACAACACCATACATTCTATTATCGCTTTCTTTCCATTTAAAATCATAGACTTGTATTTGTTCTAACAAACTCATACCATCAAAAGATTTTAAATCTTCTTTTGACCTATAGTCAGATGTATTGGCATAAAATATATCACTACCATTTGTTGTTATATAACCAACTTGAGTTGTACTGTAATAAAAATCAAAAAACGAAGGAGAGGTATTGTCTACTCTATATCTTGCACAACCAGACGCTCCATCTGTACCTGTATAATAATTATAGATATTATAAGAGCTAGTACCGTTTACTATGTTAAGCCAACCAGTGGTTGTTCCCAAACCAGTACTAGTGTTAGTTTGTTGTATGGTAATCCTACCTTGATTAGTAATTCTCAAAGGTCTTCTACTATTACTAATATCATTTAGATATATTGCACCAATCTCTCTTCCTGTTACTGGAATACCATCAGTAGATTTAACATTAAATGCATAAGCTCCTGAATATAATCCACTACCGTTATCCATGTAACCTATTGTAAACCGAGCATTGTTATGTAACCAATAACTAGGTGTAGCATTCGCATTAAAAAGACCATCGGCTGTATAAGCTGTATTAATACCCGATTCTATATATACTCTTGTAGCGCCACCTGCTTTTAATTCCATAAAATCACCAAAGTGAGTGTACTGAACTTGTCCTCTGTTCTTAGCATCCGAATCACCAAAGTACAATGAGGATGTTGCACTATTAATATTAGACACTATTGCTATTTTTGGATTAGCTGTACCGCCAATTTCTAAATTGTAACTAGGCGAACTTGTTCCTATTCCTACGTTTCCTCCATTTACAATATAAACACGCCCTGATCCAGAATTAGTTCCTAAAACTAAAGAACCTGTACTCGCTGATGATATACCTAAATCAGCATCTGCTAAGCCGTTTATTGCCCAATCACCTGTTCCTATATAACCTCTTGTTGTTGTATTTTCTACAAATCTTATAGCTGGATGATCACCAACTCTTTTTATTTGTATAACACCATTTACTTCAAGTTTTTCCCCAGGAGATGTAGCCCCAATTCCTATATTACCGCTGTCTGCAATCCATAATCTATAAGCAGTTCCATCATATATTCCTAAATTACCAGTGTCTATACTTATAAATTGATACTCATTACCATTTGTTGCTGTAGAATTTAATATAAGTTTACCTTCATTTGCATTACTTCTTATTGTTCCTGTTACATCTAATTTATGACTAGGCGAAGTAGTTCCAATTCCTACTCTTAAGTTGGGATCTAGAGTCATAAGCACTTGTTCGCTACCTCCAGTTGGATTCCCAGCGCCTCTATAAAAATAAAATTTGTTATCAGCATCTGTTGCTCTAGAACTTAACGCCCAATAAACACCTTGCCAACTTGTTTCATTTGCAGCAGCAGTATGACCAAATAATATATCAGCAGGATAACTGTTACTAGTAGAATCTAATCTAATATCAGCCCTTCCAGAAAGCGCCCAATTTCTACCTGCTCTAACACCGAACACATCTAGTGGCGCAGTCGGGCTAGTAGTTTGAATACCTACATAACCACCTGTTGTTATTTGAAGTTTAGTTTGTGCAGCGTAAGAAGATTGAGAACCGTCAGCCGCATATCCAATATTAAAACCACTTTGGTTATAACCACTACCAACAAACCATTCTCTATCAGTACTGCCACCGCTTGTAGTAACGTTATCTTTTATTTTTATTCCAACACCACGCCCATCGTAACCATGCAGGTTTATTCTAGATGTCATAGCTGGGGAGCCACCATTGTCAGGCGCAGTTACATTAAGAATTGTGTCAAAAGAACCATTGCCTTCAAAAGTTGCATTGCCAATACTATCGATTATAAATGTTCGTTCTGTTGTTCCGGCACTATCGTCATACCATTTGAACTCTAAACTATCATTGCTTGTGCCTCTAATTATATAAATATCGTTTGGATCTGAGAAGCTATTACTATCAGTAAAACCTAATGTTGGTGAGGTGTTGTTAATGTAAATATCAGCACCAGTTGTACCACCAGTTACAGTAATACCTCCACTAAAATTTCCACTACCTATATTTACTAAATTCCTACTAGAATCCATCACATAAGTGCCATTTAACTGATATGCTGAAGCGTTTACTAATGAAAAATGTCCTGTGCCTGATGATCCGGTTATATTTCCTGTAACTGTTAAATTTCCGCCTGCAACAACATTCCCTGTAAAATCTGCTGTGGTTCCTGTTATAGCGCCAGTTGAGCCATCAATTATTTGTGTAAATGAATTAACAACTCCGTATGCTAAACCAGCTGCTAAAATATATTGACCACTTTGTAAAGTACCAGCTAATGTGCTAGATCCAGAAACTCTAAGATAAGTAGCTCCAGAAACTCCAGTAATCATTTCGTGATCACCAAACCCCATTATACGAGCAGTGGTGTTAGAACCATTACCCACATATAGTATACCTGATGATACTCTTAAATTTCCACCGGATGTTATAGCGCCAGTTGTGCTTAGTGTGCTGTCTATAGTCTGGTTGCTTAATGTTCTAATTGCCATAAAGAGTAGAATTTACACAAAGATAATCAATTTAGATTACCTATTATTATTACTCTTCAGTAGGTGGTGGTGTTGGTGGGACGGGTTCTGGTGGTGGTGGAGCCCAAGGCATTTGTGCTTCTTCATTTTTTGGTGTTATTTGATTGTTTATTTCTTTAGCAACAACCACTTGTGGGTGATCCCAACTAGGATATGTAGCTACAACCCATTGTATAACCTCGTCTTCTGTTAAGTCTTGTAAAGGAACAAAACTTGAAGGATCAGGTGCGCCCACAGGAATTGATCCTTTAAACGTTCCTGAATATCCTGAATCTGAATCAGTGCCAATGTAATCAAATTTAACTACAGTGACTACATCAGTTAAACTATCTAATGACGGAGCCATTAGCATACTTGTTATTTTATAAGAGTAAGTTACATTCATAGTTGCAAAGGTATTAAATTTTTTCTAGCCTTTCTATTCTTGATTTTAAATCGTCTATGATAAATTGTTGTTCTTTAACCGACTCAATAAGCAAAGCAGTGAGTTTCTGATAATCAACAGCTTTATAACCGTTTGATCTAGTTTGTACAATCTCTGGTAGTATTTCTTCTACCTCTTGAGCCACTACACCTATATCTTTTTTACCTGTTTCTTTGTGTGATATTTCATTCCACTCAAAAGTATAGCCACCTATTTTACTTAACTTATCTAAAGCGTTTGTAATTGGAGTAACATTGTTTTTAAACCTAATGTCTGAACTAGCGTAAGCTACAACATCACCTGCTACATTTACTGATGTTCCTGTAGTGCTTGGATCTAAATAAAATGCAGTATTATTGTAGTCATAAAATATAGGAGCACGCAAACTTGTTGTACTTTGCAAGTAAACCCCTATTGTTTGATCGACTTCATTTGTTACATAATTATAAGGCCCTCTAAATGTACCACCTTCTAATCTAGAGTATTTTGGAGGCCCCCAAAACGGCCTAATATCTACAGTGTTATAATAAGTAGCACCATTACCATGGTTACCAATCCAATAATTTGCCCACCCTGAATATCCGGCAAAAGATCCAGAAGTTTGATAAAACGTACCAGAATCAGAACCATACCCATGCTCAAATAACTGAGTGGCTTTTCCATTCATTGTTCCTGATCCGCTCTGAACAGTTAAACTACCCGCTAACGTTAATGTATTGAAATTAGATGTTGATGCAAAATCACCATAATAAGCCGTATCGTTTGAATCGTAGAATATAGGTGCTCTTAAACTTGAACCAGCTTGTAAACTATTATTTACAAATACATTTTGTGCTCCTAAACCATCACTACCATTATTAACTGACATCACTTGAGTTGCCATGGTGTAATCGTCATAAAATCGCATACCATTATACGATTGGTTTGCGCCAAACTTTATACCCGTGTGCATAGCAATACGAAGATCTGGATAAGGAAATGTCCATGCTCCGCTTTCTTGGTATATAGCATAAGCAGCGTTTCCGCTGGTATTTCCTAAACTGTTGGTAGGAAAACTTATTTTCCCTTTTAAAGCAATGTCAACCACATTACTTGTAGCGTTAGGATTTACATAATAGTTTGTATCGTTTGAGTCGTAGAATATAGGGGCTCTCATGTCCCCTGTTGCCTCAGCAGTGCCCTGCGTCATAGTTCCACTGCTTGTTGTTTCTAATTTTAAATTACCATCATAATAAAGTTTCGCAGTACCGTTTCTAATACACTCAATATACCACTCATCGTCTGTGTCATTAAACAAGCCCATTGTAGCTCCATCAGCCGAAGACATCAAGGTGTTATGAGTACCGCCAGAACCACCAAACGTAATACCATTCCAACTATTCCTGCTTCCAGTTATTTTCCATGAACCATATGTAGAATCGTTATTAGGATAAAAATGAGCTCCGTTTGTTCCGGTGTATAAACCATGTACTCCTTCTAAGTATACCCACGAGTTTATACTTGCATAATTAGAGCCTCCGTTTTGTAATCTCCATCCATTATTTAAGGTTAAACTACCTATGCCTGTAATATTATTATTACTCATTGCAATAGAACCTGTCATAGTACCACCTGATAATGGTAAATATCCAGTTCCTATTACGTCTTGAGCTAAAGGAAAATTATTTGTTAAAGTATTGTTAATTGTTTTACCGCTTAAAGAATCAAACGTTATATCCCACCCTTCTTTGTACTCGTTTATATTTGTAGCATAGCCTCCAAAGAAATCTCTTACTATCACTTGAGTATAACTCCAACTGTCAGTTGACTCTCCTATCCACATACAATGAGTAGAACCGTTATCACCAAACCTAACTGTATAATTTTGATTAGAGTTTTTTGCATAAACTTGAGCAAAAACATTTATCCATGTATTACTACCTATCCCTTGATATATGTATCCTCCTGCTTTTATTGAGAACGATCTGTTTGTACTATACTGATAAACATCTACAGTAAAAAACACCATGTCGTTTTTTTGAGAACCTCCAGTTGGAAATCTAATTTCTATAGCTCCGGTTTGCTGACTAGATGCTGTAAAAAAATCAGCTCCTTTGGGCTTTACAATATACCCACCAATTGAAGATGGTTGTTGATACATTGCGCCATCGACTTCAAGATTTTTAAGTATATTAATGTCATCACTACCAACACCAACGTTCATTATAAGGCTTGCGCCTGATATATCTGGAGACTGATTATAAAATCTTGTACCACCATAAGCTTTATCTGCACCTATTTTAATACCAGTGTGCCACGCTAAAGTTAATTTAGAATAATTACCGCTTGAATTCCAATTTTCTAGTTTTGGATATATAATGTAATAAGGATTACTATCATTTCTTTGCCCCCAAGTTATTCCTGTTGAACCGCCTTGGTCAGATGTAGAAGGATCTGCGGTTGGGCTTGATGTTCTTAAATTTAAAGATGTGGGCGTTCCGGTTGTTTGACCAGCTGAAAATAATAAACCGCCACTTTGATTTGCATATGAATTTGAGTTTAAAGTATTAGTTATTGTTAAGCTAGCTGTACCTCCATCAAGCTGTTTTACAGTTATTGTGTTTGCTCCAGTAGCCTGTATACCTGTTAAGTTTCCATAACTAGAATTATAAGATCCAAAAAACCCGTTTGCACCTTCGTAAGCTAAATAAGCCCCATCTACTAAAACAGAACCTTGTCCGTTTTTAGAAACAACTACAAATTCTGATCCCCCCGTCATTGCTAAACCAGTCTCACGAGTATAACCGTTACTGCCTAAATCTCCATACCATGAACCTGTCGAAAGGCCCATTCCAAATATATTATATCCTTGTACACTTAATCCGCCCGTTATAACATAATTTCCTGTGTAAGTTCCAGACATTGATAATGTACCGGTAGTAGTAATAGTACCACCAGTCAATCCGTTCCCAGTAGCTACCGAGGTTACTGTCCCTCCAGATCCGGTATGTGCATCTACATAAGCTTTGTTTGCAGCGTCAGTGCTTGCACTAACAGTGTCCACACCTTGTATTCTACCTGTGCCACCTAAAACTATATCACCACCAGTAACTGTTAAGTCAGCATCAATTGTTAAGTCATCAGCAATTCTTACAGGAGCATTTGAGCCATCATTCATAATAGCTCCTCTAAATACAGCTGTATTTTGTACATACATTGACACTCCAGAGCTAGCTGCATAAAAATAATTTGAATTTACTACAACCTCACCTGTGTTTTGTACTCTAAAAGCTGAAGAACCGTCACTACCTCTAATTACAGAAAGAGCATTACCCCCAGTACCAGAAGTACCACTAATAGCAAAGTCGCCTGAATAACTTCCAGACATTGTTAATGTTCCGGTTGAAGTAATTGTTCCGCCAGTTAATCCATTCCCTGTAGCAACTGATGTTACCCCGCTTACAGTTGAAGCAGGAGCATAGTAGCCGTCTGTTACATTTGTTCTAAATTGTGCGGGAGTTACATACCTTAGGTATTCATCGTTACTTGCGGTAATTCTTGTGATTGATCCTGTATGGTTACCAGACGTTGAGTTTATCCACCCAAAATCTACATATCCATTACCTTGTGTTCTTACTATTTTATTAGCCTGATTATTTCTACCGGTAGCTATAGGTAAACTGTTAAATGTAGCGGCTTGTACATTTCCAGAAACGGTTAAGTTTCCGTCTATAGTTTGTCCACTAAGAAATCTAATCGCCATGTAAGTAAATTAAAAAATTAACTTACAGTTATCAAGACTCTAGCGGCATTAGAAGCAAGGGCTGTTGTTGTAGATAATGTTACTACCGTTGTACTTGTTCTCACTACGTCACAAATAACTGTATCATAAGTTGTATTGTCGTAAACCTGTACAATTACATCTCTTGTACCTAATCCATGAGTTACAGCATAAGAAGTGGCTGAACCATCTCCAATGTTTGCTGCAAAATTTAAATTAGTTCCAACACATGATTGAACTGTAGTACAGAAATCTGTTACTTGAGAAGCTGTAATTGCAATATCTTGATCTGCAATACCTGTTATTATTCCTTTTCCATCAGCAGTTACACTTAATGATTTTGCAGCTCCTCCATAAGAACCTGCAACACCAGTTTGTGCGTCTAGAGATATAGCACCACTAGAATTTACTGTTATTCCTCCTGTTGTAGGAACACTAACAATACCTGTAGTTGTTGCTGTTGCTAAACCTATATTATTCTGAACCGTAATCCAGTCAGTTAAAGCACCTGTACCTGATGCGGTTGCTGTTTGACAAATTAAAGAATCTCCAACTTCAACACTTTCACCATAAAAAGTACCTGAAACTGTAACAACATAGGTATCACCGACAGCACACGCAATCTGTGTACCCCTGCTGTCTAAGAAGTCAGTTGTTCCATCTACCTTACCAGTGTTACCATCAAAACCTCCCTTAAATTCTAATAATCCTGTTACAGCCGCATCTACATATGCTTTAGTAGCAGCATCTTGCGCAGCAGTTGGATTAGTTACGTTTATAAGTTTGTTTGAGTTAATATCAAAGTCTGCGTTTGGTGCACCTAAAAGATTAACAGCAATCTCATTACCTGCTTTTCTTTTTTGATCAGTTCCGTCTAATACAATAAACTCATCTGTTGCAACCCAAGATTGAGTCATGTCAGGTAAGTCTTGTAATTGAAGATTATATGTTACAGTATCTGTTGCGCTAATTACCGCATCCAATCCCGTGTTGTGTGCAAATGTAATTGTATTTCCGTTTGCAACTGTTTCAGTGTTCGTTCCGTCAGATATATCAAAACCTGTTATTGGCTCTGTGCTTGCAGTTACCGCAGTTATTTGTCCTTTCTTGTTGTATGAAATACTTGCTGGATATGCAACGCTTCCCGCTGCTGCACCAGGTGCATTATCATCCATTGTAATAGTAAGTGTTCTAGTAGCTCCTGCTGTTGTAGAAACAAATCCAGTTTCACCAGCTATTGTTGCCGATTGACCATCTCCAATTGTTTGATCAGATCCTGAATCTCCTTTTAAAATCCAGGTTACCATTCCTGAACTTACTGTTTGCCAACCTCCTGAAGTGTGATATTTTAATACGTCATTCGTAGTATCAAAAAACATTTGACCTACTCCCGATACAGAAGGATCACTAGCTTGATTATCTACCTTAAAGGTTTTAAGCTGGTTATTGTTAAGTGCTATACTTGATAAATACGATATTGCCATAATTTTTTATTTATTAATTAAATGACGCTTTCCCGGTAAAAGGTAGCGAAAATGTTAATGTAGCTGTGTTTAAATTATTAAACACTACCTGTGTTTCTACTTCTGCATTATTTTGATCAAATATTGTAACTGACGGATATTTGTTTAAATTATGACTAACAGTATAAACGTTTGTACTTCCATCCAATGTGTACAAAAAATTTGCATCATTTGCTCCTGCGTACGTTAGCAAAGATATGAAATAATCTTTGCTTGCAATTAAGCCATTGTTACCGCCCTTATAAGTTAATGTAATGTCATAAAACCCAGGGTTGGTAGCGTTAGGAGTTGAACCAACCCAAGCAAATACCGCCCATCTTGAAACGTCATCACATTGTGTAATTAACACTTCTGATCCCCCTAATGGATTAGAATAAAAAGAAGATATATTTACACCTAGATTAGTTAATTCAAATTGACTTAAAGTAAATCCTGTAATTGTATTATATGCAACAGTAGATGCTCCTGTAGCCCCATCAGCTCCGTAAAAAGATCCATCTGTATATGGAATAGTGTTAACATACTTAAATCTTAATGCTTGTTGCTGAGTTGCAACCCTATTCATGTATTCCGCTACAGAATCAATTGTAAAGTTTTTAGTAGCATAATTACTATCGGCATCTGAACCAATCCAATAATCTGATCCAACTAAATGTGTGTCTAAAGGATATGTACTTATTCTTGCCATAATTATAGTTTATTGATTACAAAGATAAACAAAAGAAATTATTGTTTTTTTACTTTTTCAATCGACCTTCCTCCGAAATAAGCTCCAATTACGGTAATTAAAGTGAGCTGCAAAAGATCCGTCCATTTTTCTTCAACATCAAAAGCAATAAACCCGCTGTCAATAAAAACCATTACAACAGTAGATACTACTAAAAAAATTAAAACCAAAGGGCGCACTGATTTAGTCAGCCAGTTTCCATGTTGTAAATCTGCCTTCCATCTTTCTGTTACATTTTTTTGCATGTCAGCTTCAGCCTCAATAAACACTTTGTCCATCTCTTGTTTTAACTGAGCTCTTTCTTCTTTTGAAAAAGTATGTTTATCTATAATACCTGATATTTTGCCAGCAATGTCTGCGCCAGCTCCTCCGAATAATTTTGCTAATATTTTTCCCATAACTTATTGTTTCATTTTAATTTTTTCACTATTTACATCTAACCTTGAGATGTCTTTAGATTCGTAATTAGATTTTGAACCAGTATTGTTATTAGAGTTGTTCGAATCATTATTTGGTTTATATATTTTACCGCCTGAATATACATTGGTGTTGTATCTCCAACCGTTGTAATAATAAGAATCATACCTATTACCATAGTAAGGATAAATGTTTTGATAAATTGTTGGTCGTATTTTATCTATAGGTATGAGTAAAGTATCTCCTTCTGTAGTTACTGCAAGTACATGTTTTATTTTAGGTTTAGGTGTATAGCTTCCACAACCTATTGTTAAAAGAATAATAATACATATTAGTTTTTTCATTTATTTGTAATATCTATATACACAGTCTTACCTTTATCTCTAACAGCTTTTAATACTCTGTTTCTGTTTTTTTCTTTATCTACATAACTTACATGAACCCAGTCTGGGTTTTCTTCATTTCCAAATTCATAGATGAGCTGATCAAAATCTAAGTTATCTCTTATATAATCAAACATCTCTTTGTTTGTTTTATGTCCGTAGATATCATCCAGATCCATTGCGTTTCCCTGGCAATGCTGTGAGCGGCCGCTGCCCCCAATCGCTTTATTGAGAGCTTCTGATCTATACATGCTGTTGATTTTTATAGGGCCACCGACATATTCTCTTAGTGGTTCAAAAATCTTTTCAGCAAGTTGTTTCATGTTAGCTAATGCATTTCCGTTAGGGGTATTAGCCAATCCAAGTCTTAAAGCAGTTATTGATTTTGTTGCTTCCTTTTCAGATATATGTTTACTAATCATAAGTAGTTTATTTTAATTTCTTCCACTTATGAATCGTATATCCAATGGACAATACTAGCAATATAATTTTTAAGGTTATTTCTATTTGTGTAAGCGACAATGCAAATGCCGTAGTATTAATTGTGTATAGTTTCCAGTCTTCCATTATTAACGATTTCATAAGTTACTTCTAAGTTTAATAGCGCTGAATTTGTCTGAACATATTCAGGGCACGGTACTGTTTTGTCTACCATATTGCCAAGCAGTTATTTCTAACAGCTGCATCGGTTCCAGTAGAAAAAATCTGCAAACATTGTACAGGTAAATATTCTCCTACTTTAAAGTTTGAAAACGTCACATCGTTTCCAGACACTGTTTTTACTTTAATATCTACATACGACTTTGCTAAGTCCATTGTTCCTTCGCTGCTTCCAACATATATCAAACATCCTTCAGATGAATTAATTCTTTGCGATCCATGTGGGCCGCCTAAGAATATAATATAATCTTCTCCTGAAGCAAATATATTAACGCTTACAGATAGTGTTGTGCTACTATCGACAGCAGTTACAAACGCTGATGTTTTATCAGTTGTGTTATAAACAATATCATTTACCTGAACATTACTAAAATCAGCACCTGCGTCAACAAGTTTATCAGCCGTAGTAGCTGATGCTGATCCTGATAGTTGTGGTAAATCTGGTGAAGGAATAGGAAGCGTATCGCTTGCTATTGGGTTTAATACTAGACCGGTATTAACGGTAATTTTAGGGTACGCCATGTTATTAATTTAGAGGGTTAAAAATTCTCTTTACTTTTACTACTTTTTGTCGTACGGGAAAACTCTGTTTAAAGTGTCTCTTCTTTGTTGACACCCACAAGGTTTTCCAGTAACCTCAGAGACTTTTTCAACCACAGCTTTTATTCCAGTTGCTTTTGTGATTTTTTCAATAGTGTCTCCAAGACCTTTAGATTTGCTCATTGTTTTTGATTTATTTGATTTAATATGAATTTAAGTGTGATCCATCACAGTTTCCGTTAGGATCTCCTGTGTTACCACATTGACAAGGTTTAATGTTATTCTTCATCTTTTTCTTCTTTTATTTCTTCAAGACTAGCCAGATACTTAGCTCTTTCAGCTATTCTTTCTTCTATTTCACTTTGTCTAGACCTATACACTACATCTTGTACTGTATCAGGTTTTTTTATTACTTTCCTAGTTTTCTTTTTAGGCATTTGAGTTGATTTATTTTTTTGCTTTTCCTTTAACTTTTCTAAGTTTAGGATTTTTTCTTTTTGCTTTGGCACTAGCTTTTCTACTAGCTGATGCTAATATTGCAGATGCAGCTTTTTTACTGTATCCACCTTTTTTTGCGATCTTTGCCGCTACTTTTTTAAAACTCATTTTAGATGGTCGTGTTTTTTCCAGCTTGAAGAGTGTCTGTATGACATTCCTGAGTCTCCCCCATAAGCGTGTCCAAACTTTTTCTTTGACATAGCTTTAGATTCGTCTCTACGATCTTTAAAAGATTGAGACTTCTTTCCGTGCTTTGCACCTAAAGATTCATCTAGTCTTGAGTTATATCCTTGTTTTTTCATAATAGTAATTATTTATAACAAATATAATAATATTTTTTTATCTATCTTCTAGACTTAGCCCCTACACATTTCCAGCGTTTTCTGGATAAATTATTAGGACTATTTGGATTGTTTCTTTTCTTTCTAGATAAACGTCTTTTTATACCTAAACTCCTTGCACAATAACTGTCTCCTTTTGAAGTGCCAGGTCTTACTCTAGGGCCTCCGCCTTTAGCTTTACCAGCTTGTCCATAACTTACTTTTTTTCCTGAGGCTGTTATTTTTACTTTAGCCTTTCCTTTTCTAGGTGTTGCCATTTATTACTTTTTATGAGTTTCTTACTTTTGCTGCTGATGTATTAGAAACAAATTGTTTTCCTTTTGAACCAGCTCTTTTCTTTTTTCTAGCGGTTGCCGCTAATTGTCTTTTAGATAAGCTACGAGCTTTTGCCAATGGCAAACATCTGTCTGGATTCTTTTTGTTTTTACTTGTTCCGCAAGCACCTTTAATCTTACCGTCTGTACCAACACGAACCCATTTTTGTTTTCTCCACTTAGCTAATTCACCCATTTAACGCATTTTTTTTATATCTTTTTTAGATATAATTTTTTCTTCTTCAACTGGTGGAGGTGCAGGTGTTGTTTTAGTTGTTTTCTTTACAACCTTTTTCTTTTTCTTTTTAAAAAGATAAACTACTACTCCGCCAATAACTATTAATACTATAATTTCCATATTACTTTTTCTTTTTCTTTTTCATTTTTGCACCAGCGATTCTGTCAGCTTTTGTTATTCCAGGATTTTTGTCTATACCTGCTTTAACGCTTAGCATACCAAATTTATCAATGTCTTTGTTTTTAAAACCAATTTTGTTATAATCTTTCTTTTTCATAATTATTTTTTTCCGTAGTTAGGATCTTTACAATATTTACTTGCCGCCATATTAGCGTAAGCAGATGGGTATTTATCAAATGTTCTTTTTGCCCAGGCTATTCCTGCTGAACATATTTTGTTTCCCTTTTTTTTAGTTCTTCCTTTTGCCATATTAATTAATTTGAAGTTGCTCTTCGGCGACTTGATTCTAACATTATTACATTTATTCTGTTCTGTATTTCTTCTAAAGGTACTTCAATTTTAAAACTTAGTCCAGCTTTCCATTGTCCTCTAGGTTTGCCGTTTTTATCTAATAATAAGATAATAGGAACCGATGTAATTTGAGCTCGTAATGAAGGAGCTTGATCTTCTAAAAGTGCATATTTAATTTTACAATTTTTAATTCCTCTTAGATTGTAATTATTATTTTGATTCCATTTTGCATTAACATGCATCAAGGTTAAATCTTGTGCGCTGATAAAAAATACAGATAACAGAAAAAAAATTGATATTATTTTTTTCATCTTTTAAATACTTTATTTTCTAAATCTCTTATTGCGTCTTTGTTTTCTTCAATATCATCTTTCAACTCTTTTGTAGCATTGTCAATTTGAATAACATTATTTCTAATTAATTCGTCTTTAAGCTGAAATTCCATCTTCTGAACAAATTCATCTCCGCTAAAATTATCAATCTTGTTATGCAAGTCTTGCATATCTTCTTGTAGGGAGAACCACATACCGGCTAATGATATAGTTCCAGCTACAATCATTCCGATAGTTTTTAAATCTAGTTGTACGTTTGTGTCTTCTGATATTTTAGTTGCCATGTTTTTATCTTTTACGTCCTTGTCCTCTATACTTCGCTTTATATCCGCTTTGACCTTTAGATGCATTCTTAGAGTGTACTCCAGGTCTTTTTTTAGAATGTGAAATATACTTTGAGGTAATTATTTTAGCCATTAATATTTTTTTGACTTAACTTTTTTACCTGTTTTTTTAGCATAGCTTTTAGCTGCTGCTTTTCCTTTTTTAGTGTAACTAAATTTTTTGTTTCCTACTTTAGGCATAATTTATTATTTTTAACAAATATACAAATTTCTTAAAATGAAATCTAAAGGTGTTTACCAGAGAAAACCTACTACTAGAATCAAGCCAACTCACGATTATTTAAAATATTGGAGAGTGATAAGATATTGGGTTAAGGCTAAATATGGGCTATCAACTCCAGATCTTGAAATGTTGTTGTTTCTTTACAGCGAACAAATGTTTAACAAAACACAATTTACTAAATATGAAGAGTTGATGAGCTGGGATGTTAAACGTTTTGGTAGATTATTGAAAGATGATTGGATACATGTCTGGCGTAAAAGAAAAGGAAATGAAACAACGCTATATGAGTTAACATACAAAGCTAAACGTATAGTGACTATGATTTATAAAAAATTAAATGGTGAGGAGATTGCAGAAACTGCACACGCTAATCCGTTATTCCGCCATGATGCTTCTTACATGGATAAGGTGTACCGTCAAAGTATTGTCGATATGAACGATTTTATAAAACAACAACGACATCTCTCTCAAGAATAATAGTATAGGGAATATCGTGAATTAACATACTATGCCCAGCGTTTTTGTCGTAGTAAATTAAATCACCTTCACTAATTACAGTAACATCGCTACCAGTTTTTACTACTTCACCTTTACGATATCTAAATTCATCTACGTCTGACGCTGATAATAACAGACCTGACTCAGTCTTATGTTCTTCTTCTATTTTGTTTATGATAATATATTTTCCGATTGGCTTCATTAGTATTGTTGTAGTTTAGGTACTCGATTATACGTTATGTTTGGCTTTTGACGTTGTTCTAAATTCCATTTAGTTATGAAATGTCCTTCCAAATCAATTATTGTGTAGCCTTGTGAGGCTAATATCTTAATAGCTTTTATTTGTTCCTGGACTTTGTCCGGAATATTGTTGGAATCAAACAGCTCTGGCATGTGTTACTATAGCATTAGTGGATAATATAGTAGTTGCAACAGATACTGCATTTTTCAGCGCATTCTTTGTAACTTTCAGTGGATCTATTACGCCCATCTTGTACATATCGCCTATCACCTCGTTCTTTACATCGTATCCTACGTTAGTATCGTTTAAGTTTATAAGCTTTATTATTTGTTCTGGATCTTTACCAGAGTTTATTATAATTTGTTTAAGTGGAACCTGGATTGCATCTAGTAATATCTCCAATGCTACTTCTTGGTTGGCTGTTTTAGTCTCTTTGTTGAATTTATCAGTAGCCATAAATAGAGCTAGTCCCCCTCCGCTGACTATGCCTTCTTGTAAGGCACTGCGCACAGCGCATACCGAGTCATCGACTCGGTCAAATTTTTCTTTTTGTTCAACATCACTGTTAGCACCAACGTAAATACACCCAATTGCACCAGCTAAACTTGCAATACGTTCGTTGATGAAGTCTTTGTCTGCTTTGAATGCTGTATTCTCTTGCTGTTCCTTCAGTTCATTGATACGATCCTTAGTAGCTTGGTTGATCTCAGTCTCATTTTTAATTAATACACTAGAATTCTTACCGACTATGATCTTATCTACATGGCCTAAATCTTCTAATCCTATCAAACTGATGTCATCACCTGTCTTTTCAGAAAAATACTTAGCGTTTACTGCAAATGCTATGTCCTGCATCAGCTCATGACTCTTGTATCCGAACTGTGGTGGTGTAATATTACACAGCTTCAAGTTATTTCTCACAACATTTGCTGCAAGTGTGTTGATTACATTGGTTGCACAAGGTGCAATGATCAATAGTTTCTTGTTTTGCTGGATAATTGGTTTAAGTACATTCTCAATTTGCAAGATATTGTTAATCTCTTGATCACATACTAGCACCATAACGTCTTCAAGTATACACTCGTCCTTACGTTGGTTGTTTAAAAATAGATTTGATGTGTATCCACGATCAACTTTGATCCCGTTAGTCACCTCAGCATAGGTTTCGTGGTTCATACTCTTCTCAACTGTAACAATTCCGTTAACCCCAACCTTGTTGTACGCTTCAGCTATAATGGATCCGATCTCTTTGTCGTTGTTTGCTGAGATTGTAGCAACGTCAAGTAGCCTGGACTTAGTAATCTTCTTAGATCCCTTTTCTAAAATGGCAGCTAACTGCTCACTGTACTTGTTAATGTGTTTAATAACCTCAGTGACGTTATGCTCTTTCTTTAAATGCTTCTGACCTGCATTAACAATAGCTTCTGTTAGCACAATAGCTGTAGTTGTACCATCACCCGCAGACTGAGCGGTACGGCTTGCCGCATCTTTCATCATTTGGATAGCTAAGTTTTCAATAGGATCGTCTAAGAAAACTGAATTAGCTACAGTCACTCCATCTTTAGTTACTGTAATGCCGGCGAGATGATCAGGAGACTCAATCAATACTGTACGGCCTCTAGGGCCTAAGGTGCTTTTAACTGCTTTTGAAATTTTAGTTATTCCGGAAATAAGTTTTGAGCGACCTTCGTTATCAAACGTTAAGTCTTTTGGGATATATGATTGTTTCATTAAATTGAATTTGATTTAAAACAAATATAGTAATTATTTGCATAAATATATAGCATAAGTTTTTACGTCGCATTGTCGTATTGCTAAGTGCATATTGGAATATATATTTTTTTTTATTTTTTTTATTTTTTACTATAGTATAATAGTACTTTAAATCGACGAAAACGACGTTTTAATATATTATAGTAGTTATTTAATTGATTATCAATACTTTAACTTACGTCGACTTTTACGTCGACTTTTTTTTAATACGACAACTCTCGACGTTTTAGTAGTCAATTTAGGGTTGCCTAAAAAAATATACTATGCATGCATAATAAATTGTAAAATATTGTATTTTAAAATCGTCGTAAAAAAAAGAGCTCAATTAAGAGCCCTTTTCCAATCAACAATCAAAATAGAACGAATCTATGCGGTTAGTATTTTAGTTGCTTTAGTATACCCTTGCGACCTTCTGCAATTTGTATACCTTCAGCTATCCTATTTATTTTTCTGTCATTGTCTACAGCTCTTTTCATAGAAGCTGCTCTTTGAATTCCAGTCATTCCATCAGGACGATCATTGATTAGTCTACCATCCTTGATGTATAGACCGTCTACGAAATTATCTTTTGCCATAGCTTTTTTATTTACTGTAAATATAGTGAAAATATTTTTGAGATATCAGATACATAGAGGTTGAGGGTTATATATACTTCTGAGCAACACACCCCCCAAAATAAAAACGGATTTTTTTTCGACCCCGTTTAAACATCTTCATTTTTTTGTCTGATTTTTTTAGCTTTTTGGTTTAGGGTACCCGCGCACCCATGCGCACCCCCTACCGC
>CERN01014619.1_pt1 | contig 25662 bp, 26 predicted proteins | sample 530761 | NCBI WGS metagenome assembly CERN01 (sample SAMEA2620947, study PRJEB7988) | marine metagenome | isolation source: saline water (ENVO:00002010), including | reverse complement strand
GGGAAGACCATCAACAAAGATGAGTTCAATAACTTTTTGTAGACGATTGCGTGTTGCCTGTGATGCTTTGCCACACAGAGGGACAGTCACAACACCATGAGATTTACGATAGTTAACGAGATCACCAGGGATAATCTTGCCTTCAGCAATATCTTGTGCATCATCTTTATGTAGACGAATGACACGACCGATAGTCTGTGCCATCTCAATGACAGGAAGATTGCGGAGCAAAATAGTATGAGTCAAACCAGGAACATTGATACCCTCAGACAGAATAGAATAATGGAAGATGATGAACTTTTTATCATCATCTTTGCCCCAATCAGTCAAAGTCTCAAAGAACTTGTCACGACCGACCTTCTCTCGATTGATATATGCACCATGCTTGGATGTGATATGCAAGATATCATAACCCATAGCGTTGAGACTATCGAGAATGTCTGTACGCGATAGCATTGCCCACAGAACACGAGTATTAGGAGCAGCAACTAGAATCTTTGCTGATTGTTCTTCATCAAGTTCGTCAATGATGTCTAGCACCATCTCACGATCGATGTCATGTGCGTTGTGCTTGTTACGAATAAGTTCTGTCTCATGCACAACTAACTCAGGAGGAATGATGCTGCCATTGTTGACAAGTTCTGGAGCAGGAACAGTCTCAAGAGTATCACCAAACACAACCTTATTGTTCATGCCGTTAGCAAAAGGATTGCGATTGTACTTTGGTGTGGCAGTGAAGAAATAAGCATTAGATGCAACCATGGATGTTGCAGCAACACCGACAAAGTGATTCTTTTGTACTGCATTGTGTGCCTCGTCACAATATAAAACATCAACATTGATGCCAGAATCAACAATCTTGTGAAGACTGTTGTAAGTAGTGAAGATCAGTTGATGTACACATACATGCATGCAAACATCATTATGACGCTGAATCTCAGCGACTTTAGTAGTCTTGAAATGCTCAGTCTCACCACTGTGAACATGCATCACAGTGAAATTGTTGTTGTACTCGTAACCGTCACGATTCTGCAAATACTGCATAAACTCGCTAGAAAGTTGCGAGGCTAATAGAATACGAGGAGCAACAATAACGACAGTTTGAGCATCAATAGCAGCATCGAGACGACGCACACAATCTTCCATCATGATGACAGTTTTGCCGCCACCTGTAGGAACATAGACGCAACCCTTGTTAGTATCAGCAATAGCAGTCAATGCGCGTTGCTGGTGGGGTCGGAGTTGCATCAGGTCTCTTTCGATTACTCTGTAATTATAGCAGATCCATATCCTTCCGCACATGCCCTTCAGACGCTTTGCCAACTGTCCTCCACCACGGGTGCTCCCACTCTGTTTTTTGATCCATATTATTTTCTACCCATCTTTTGAGAGATTCATATCTCTCTTTCCACATTTGTGCTTCGTCAGTCATTCTTGTCTAATACCTCGATATGTGAGAGAAACCGTGCAGGATGTTGAAACCATATTGATTGTGCAATATCCCATGAATCAACATCAACATGTTGATTATCTGACATCACAACTCTATAGTTATGCCTATCATATGGTTCAGGTGATGTGCATGTGAAATAATTGGGGTCACTGGGTTGAATCAGTTGCGTCATCTTCCTTTTTTCGATGGTTGTATTCTATCACAACCTCATCATGGATTGTGGTGCGTGTGGTGACAGTCTTTTCTTGAATAGTATAATCTTCCCCCAACAGTTTTGCCGCAGTGTGTAAGGCCCAGGCAACTTCATTCTCTCTAGTCATGTTTTTCTGATTTAACAGCGCCAAAGTATAGTTTATAATACTTTCCTTTTATGGATTGAATGAGGTCCATATCTTCCTTAAAACCAAGACATTTAAGCAGATGATATGACCCTTCTAATTCACTGATAAGACGCGCAATATTAGGAGAGGATCTTTCTAATCCACCAAATTCATACTTTCTACGCTCTATTGGATCAAATCCTCTACCCTTCACCACAGCACTCCATGGTGCATATAGTGGACCCTCATAATTCTTTGCCATTGTTCTTTTGCTTGTGATCATAAATTATTTCAATTTTCTTGTGCTCACTATGTAAGTCAGAACAACTGAAATATCTAACGCTCTTTGCATTTAATAGTTTGCCAATGCTATCTACTAAATTGTTTGCAATAACCTGATTAGTTGCCTCTCTCCAATCTTCAGTCATTAGGTCTTCCTCCAATTGCATCCCACATTTCCTGAACCATATCTTTAGGTTCTACAGTTCTTTTATGCATATCTGGATCAATACGATCTTTCCGTGAATTAATTTGTTCCTGTGTAGGAACTTCAATCCTTACCATTGTGCCCTCTCTGATAAATTCCTCATTCATATCGATATATGTTTGGGGTGTGATCTTTTCCATTATTGATAAATGTGGAACATCATACCATGATAACCTGAATTATATTTTTTGCCAGATCCTTTCATCTGTAAATGAAACAACTTGTTACCTTCTTCAGTGCGAAACTCTAGAGTTGTGTTGTTAAGTTTCCACTCACCGCCATCAATCTTATCAGCAAGACAATCAATGTCAAGAATCTTCATTGCACCTGTCTTTTTATTGTTCCAAATCATATAATTAACGGGTGTAGCGTTATAATCTAAACCCTTACGCACGATGATATCAAATATAATGGACTTATTAGCGTTCATGAAGTCCATGAAGGCGTCTCTAATCAGTTTCGGGATGTTGTTAGCGTAGACGCGATTTTGGCGTCTCTCAGCGTCACTCAGAGGTAGATCTTTATGCTTAAGATGAACCAAAGACTGACCAAGATTGTTAGGAACACCAAAGAACATACGGATAAAAGTAGCAACAAAAGTGTCCTTAAGGTCGAAGTATTCAATAAACTTGCGTGACGATAGTAACGCCACTTGTGTGTGGTTTTTGCTTACATTTTTGACAGAGTATGCATTAGCAGTCTCATTGTCATAGATGTCAACTTTAGTCTGTGGACGACCATCAACAACATGATCACCACCGAACCATTCATTCAAATAGGATGGCAAATCATGCTCAAATGCATGACCCTCAGCCTTGGCGATTCGTCCTGCTTCAGTTGCGTTCATGCGTGATCTGTTGTTGTTCATATTATAGCGAACGAAACAGACGAATCACTTCTTCTTAGGACGCTTCTTGAAGTGTCCATCCATCAGTGAATCTAATACAATCTCACCACCTTTCTCACTAGGTTCCCATAATGGTGACATTAAAGGGAATTGAGATGCATAAGGTGCGCCAAGTCCATATACTGCTTGACAGAAACTTTGATAAGGTCCAATCATTCTATATGGTTCATCTGACTCGTCTGTCATTCTCTGACGCAAGAAGAATTTATCATCTGCTTCTGCTTGATGTCTGAAATAATCGAGTCTAATGTTCTCTTCATCAGGAATAGTTTCCAACTTCTCATATACTTCTCTACGCTCAGTTGAGTGCAAATACTTATCTTCAAGTAGTCTACATGCTTTGTCTCTAGTAGAAATCCAAAAGTCAGATTGACGGTACTTTGTACCAAACTGCATATAGAATGACATCAGTGATCCTTGATCAATCTGTGCATCTCTCCACCTATCTTCTACTTCAAGACGCTGCAAATTATTACAGGGCCTATCATTATCACCAAAGATAAACTCACCCAGTGCCTCACCAATATCAGTCTCAATATAATTATTAAACCCAGTTAGATCATCATTAAGACCTAATGCGCGTCCACATCTAGCATATAATCTATTCTCATGAATACAATACTCAGATGTTTTATGATCTGACTCTAACTTTTTGTAAGAACAGTGTTTCTTGACAGCACAATGTGCATTGAAATCTTCTACTGCTTCCTCCTCAGTTGTCATGTCACTGTCATATGAATAGACCCAAGTCTGTGCATCTTGTGTAGGAATACCAGTCAGATATCCATGCTCAGTTGCAATATATGCAGTGTAATCCCAATCACCAGGGATCTTACGATTAACTGTTAATTTAGTATCAGTTGGATTAAATAACGCATCCTTGTATGCATCTTTATCAAACAATCCGCCACGCACACAATCAATTACGAAGTCAAATTCTTCTCCATCAATATATGCTTTCTTATCCTCAAATGTGAGTGATTCTACTCGCTTATCAACTTGATTGAGTTTGTAATGTTGATTTTTGACATTATCCCAATAGAATTCAACAAACTTACCCTCATCAATATGCATGGATACTTCAGTGGGATCGAACATGACAAAGAAGTTTTTATCAGTACGATTACCAAACCCAATAAACTTTAATCCAAGTTTTTGAGTTGCATCAAATCTCTTATGAAAGTCGAGTGTACTAATTGTGGTGTTCGTAGAAATAACAGTAAGCCAAAGTGAATTGACTTGCACCCCGAAGTTGTCAACTTTATGCGAGCAATCCCGTATCCATGTAATTTCATCATCTTGCCAATTGCTATCTTGCATGTCTCTGGCAGAAATAAGTTGTGCAACCGTAGCAACAGCGTCAGCACCAGCACCGATCACAGCAATTTTCCTTCCCATGCTTTTAGAAATATACTATCGTCGTTATTTAGTTCATTACAGGAAAAATATCATACTCCTCAATTCCTTGTTTTTTTAACTCATCAATCCACCAGAGAACATCCTTATCCTCAAAGAAAACTGCTCTTTGTGATGATGAATAACCTTTGTTCTTTTGGCGCTTCCATTCAACAGCAAACTTCATTGAACTCATAGCTACAATTGTGGTGAACTTCGACAAAGTTAGTCTACTTGGTTGCCCATGCCTTGTCAACCGTGATGTTAGCAAGACGAAACTCATCGTCAACAAACTTCATCATTGAACTGTCATTGTGAACAACATAACCCTCAGGTGATGTGGGAACACGACCGATAAATGTCTTGACGGTGCCAACCTTGTTAAGTTGGTTGATGACCATCTTCTTAGCAGTACGGATAGAAATATATGCAGCAATCAAGAAATATAACTGTGACTGATACTTACTGATGAACTTGAGACCGAGTTTCTTCATCTCATCATACTTTTTCTGAGTAGCAACAGTTTTCTTCTTTGCTTTCTCAGTATCAACAGTCTGCTCATAGAACTTTGCAAACTCGATAACAATCTTGCGGGCGTTCATAACACCACGGCCTGCACGAATACGCTGATTGAAGAAACGCTTGAGCAGCATACTCATCATAAACTGTGACTTACCCTCAGTTTGGATGATATCAAGAAACTTAGAACACTGCTTCAGTGCTCCTTGTGCCTTGTTGATTTGTGCATTGAAAGTATAGAGATCTCCTTGATCAAATAGAGTAGCACCAGTGGCATCATTAAAATTCGCACTGGCAACAAAAACATCTTGAGTAGAAGAATACTTAGGTGCTTGTTTTTGCGGTACAACTTGTGCAGTTGCAAGACTATCGCCCTTGTAAACTGTGTGAAAGACGATGCCCATCTTTGTGAGATGAACGACATTGCCCGTCTTGGAATTACGATCAATAGCGTAAGTAATAGTATTAGGAGTGAAACAAATAACTCTGTTTCCACCGACAATACCGCTTCTCTTATCTTCGGCAGTGTATAGTAAGTCACCTTGAACAATACCAGTAATATTAACCTGTGGCAGATACTGCAGGCAATCTTTTAGTTTCTTAGCAAGTTGACCATTGTAGAATCGGTCAACATCAGTATCATCAAAGCAAATCTTAGGATTGACTTTGTTGAATACAGATTTAGTGCCAACAAAGAAACGACCAGTAACAGGATCAGTACCGCAAATAACTGCAGGAGCACCATCCCACTTGGTAGTGATACTTAGATCGCTAGATTGTCCAGACAACAGGTCACTGAACTGACGAAGGAAGGTAATAGCATTGAACCCGCCAGCGGTGCCGCTGTTCAGGATCTCGTCTTCCAGGTGCTCAAGGTGTGTGTTTTTCATACCCTTATTATAGGCCCTGACAGGGGTTATGGGGGATTGAGTGTGCCAGTTTGTCATCTGAACCCAGGACCGTTCGCCCATACTACGAGAGAGCGGCGAGTCCCATGAGTCACAGGTGTGACACGATGCAGAGCATAACTAGGAAAAACAGTAACTATTCCACGATCATTCGCTGTTGTATGTATATTTCCATCGTTAATCTGTAACTCTCCACCTTCATAATCATCAGGGTCACTAAGTTGTACTGACATGCTCAACTTTCTAGGTGGCATATCACCAAGCAACATATTATCTACATGCCAACGATAAAATGATTTGTCATCATGATATACCGTGTACTGCAAATGTTCATGGAATCCAGTGATATCAAATCTCCAATGCATGCCATTCATACATCTAAGAATTTTGCCTAGTTTTTCATATAACCACTCAGTATCCTCATTTAATGCAATCCATGAGTTTCTTGACTTTCTAATACTTTCTTCTATTTCCTGTGATTCTTCATCAGGGCCTACAATAGACTGCTCAGGATTTAATGACTCACCATAATGAATGATTCGATCACATTCTTCAGGTGAAAATCCATCTTCCCAAGACTCATACAAGATTTCCCCCATACCAAAATTGGGTGGGGGGCATAAACGATAGATTGACATAACAAATTAGAAAATTACTTTAATGTCTCCACCATTAGGAATGACTTGATACTTGTCACCATTAACAGCGCGTCCACCCTGTCCACCAGCAGCACCACCGAACGCGGGTTGACCCCAATCTCCACCAGATCCACCAGGTTGTCCAGGTTGACCAGGTTGTCCAGGTCCACCAGCATTTCCAGGGGTTCCAGGTTGTCCAGGTTGACCAGATGATCCTCTACCACCAGGTGTTCCAGGTTGTCCACTTCCACCCTTACCACCAGGTGTTCCAGGACTACCCGCAGAGCATCCTGCAGGGGTTCCAGAACCTCCAGGTTGTCCGCTGCCTCCAGGAGTTCCAGAACCACCAGGAGATCCGCTACCACCGCTACCACCAGGTGTTCCAGATCCACCGCCACCACCAGGGGTTCCAGGGGTTCCAGGAGTGCCAGGTTGACCAGTTATGTTGCCTGTCTTGTAGTTCCACCCACGGCCAGGAGCACCTACGCCCTTTACACCGCCAGTGCCGCCACCGCCATTATATCCAGCGGGACCACCTGATCCACCGCCACCGCCAGATCCGCCAGAGCAATACGATCTTTGCTGCTTGCCTTGCCTCTGTTGGAATCCAGATCTGTCCTGATAACCTTGTCTATCCTGCCGTGGTCCGCGTCTACTACGGGGCCAACCTCCATATCTCTTGCGTCTATCTCTTCTATTTCTGTTACTTCTTCTATCCTGCTTACCAGATCTCTGCTGATATCCTTTACGCTGTTGTCCACCACCACCAGGTGATCCAGGTGATCCAGGGGATCCACTACTACCACCTGATCCGCTGCCGCCACTGCCACCAGGTGATCCAGGTGATCCAGGTGATCCAGAAGATGCACCAGATCCACCACTACCACCTGATCCATTAACTCCAGTTTTTCCACCACCGCCACCAGCATAAATGCGGGAGTCTGATCCTTCACACTCTACAAATACTTTACGAAGTGAAGGAGCACCAGGATTAGAAATTTGTACGGCATGACCACCAGGTTGTCCACCTAATGCACCACCAGCAGAATAAACTCCATAGGATGGTGGAGAATTATTTACATAAATGTTGAGGTTTGATGATGGATCATCAGCAATAACAGCAGGAGTTGAGACATCAGTACTAACAACTCTACCCTTTAACCTTAGATACTTTGATATATTTCTATTAAGATTACCGCCCCATTGTGCATTGATACTAGGAGTGCTAGGACTATTCAGATCGGTAACATTAAAGTTCTCTTCCTCAGAATTAGGTGCCTGCTCAATAATATATTCTTTAATAATACCTCTAAGATCTTGAGGTGTAATAGCTCCACTTGTACCTACACCAACATTTTCAACTGCATCTAAAACATATGGTAAGTGTGGCGTTCCTGTGGATGTAGCATACTTACCAGTATTAAAATCATATGGTGCATCAAGGTCTGTAACTCGATGTAACTCAGATGCTGCAATAGGGGCAGAACTGTTACCAATTGCTGCCCTAATTTCACCATATGAGATCTGAGTACCAGGTGTACCTGTTAGGAGTTGTTGAGTTTTTTCGCTCCAATCTCCGTAAGCCATATATCAATCCTTATGATAGCGTGAATGTTACGGAACCGATTCCTGCAACAGTGATAAACACTTTACTTGGGTCCGATGCGTCCTGCTCAATATTTAGGGCCGATGTTCCAGAGGAAACATAAGATCTAAAAATGCTGGCATCAGTTGCACTGGAACCCTGTTGAGTTGCATATTGGTGCTTATTGTACTGCTTGTTATATGTCATGTGTGCAGTACCAAAACCAACAGGAGTTACACCGAACTCAGCACCAGGTTGAATAACATTGTCAACATTAGCATTAATCTTGGTAGCACGATCAGCATCATTAGCAACAACACCACCAAGATATCCAAGTTCCTCGATCATATTGCTATTATCGAAGTATGGTGAATTAATAGTCGCCAGTCCAACAGCATCACCATTTTTATCAATAAACTTAAGTTTGTTGATATCGTTATTAATATTAAACCAAAGACAACCAGGTTTAGCACCAACAGGTGTGTTATCGTCTAATCTAGGAAGAATAATACTACCAGCACATTCACCAAGATCAAGTGCAGAATCTGGATTAGCAGTATCAAAACCAACTTTGATTAATCCACCACCTTCAGTACCACCAATACCAGTGTGATTACTATAGAATTTAGTGTTTTTATACACCTCAAGAGCGTTACTATCATCGGCACTAATTTTAGTACCAATACCTACACCACCCTCAAATACTGTCTCACCACCAAGGAATTCATTTGATGGACTTCTCCTATATCCCACATACAAATCAACATCACTGTCTCTCTTACCAGAAGTTGAACCAATACCAATACCACCTTCACCAAGAACTGCAATCTCAGCATTATCGAACAATGCGATTCCTTCTTGAACAGGAATACCAGCAAGTGTAGTATTGAAACCAACTCTAGTAATCAGAAGGTTAGTTCCTGCACCATCAGTAATATCTAAGTTTGCAACTGTGGTAACACCACTACTTGCAACCATGAATTGACACTCTACAGATCCGCCCAGTTCTAGTTTAGTCGCAGAGATAATACCACTTGCACCTCTCAGTTCAATAGAACCAAATGTGCCGATGTTACCACCAGTATATGCAAAGTCTCCATTAACTACAATACTTTCGCATACAATACCAGTAGTAGTAACAACACCACTTAAATTAGCAAATACTGTACCAGATGCAGAAACCTGAGTGGATGCATCACCAAAGACTAAATTATCGGTCAGGATTCTACATGTACCACCAATATTAACAGCACCAAATGTTGACTGTTTGTCAGAATTTTGAGTTACATTGCCCGTGATTGTTGTTGTATTAAGAATAGCACTAGATGTAGTTGTACCTGACATAATGCCAGTAACAACTAACTCAGTGGCAGTAACATCAGAGATACTTACAGATCCACCAAATGTGCCACCAATACTGAGGTTTCCACCAACAGAAAGATCACCACCAAATGTACCAGGGCCAGAGAAATCAGCACCGCCGATAACACCTAGACCTCTACCTAATGCAGAGTTGGTGGAACCAACACCAACAAAGTTACTTACACTAAGTTCACCACCAAATGTAGATATACCAGTGTTTCTAATAAAGATGCTGTTAATTCCAAGAGAATCAATCTGATCAACACTAATATCAGGTACGCCAGTTAATCCCTGTGCCAGACCTGCCACACCAGTAATATCACCGATAACATTGCCAATGAATCCACCACCAGCACCGAGCGTACCGCTAAATGTACCTGTCCCGACGACATCAACATTATATTGTGGATCAACAGTAGATTTTCCAACACCGATTCTACCCTCCCGATGAATAACAACTCTTGGTTTATATTTAACAGCATCTGGGTCTAAGTCATCTTGACCCCAGAATTCAACCTGACCACTTGAAGTACCACCAACACCAGTAGCAGCAGAATTATAGAGAACTGCTTGTACTTCTGGTCCTCCAGATGTCTCAATAAATCTAATGCCTTGTCTAGCAGATGCGTTAAGACTTGTGCCTTGAAAGTCAATGGTTGTATTATCACCAGTGAACTTAAGACCACCATCAGTGCCAATCATGACACCAGATGCCATGTTTAGACCAGTTCCAAATGAACCAATCCCACCTAATTCAATATTACCACTACCAGTTACAGTTTGTACGCCAATAATATCACCAACCATGGTGAGATTACCTTGCTGGGCATTACCAGTCAATGCAATGTTCTTTGCACTAAGCCCTTCAAATGTGCCGACACCACTAATAGCATCAACCTCAATTAAATCACCAATAGCAAAATCTGCCTGTGGGAATGTTACTGCAACACCTACAGGTCTAAATGCATAGATTGTTGTTCCTACACCAGGATTATCATTATCCCATACTGATGTAGGAAGATTAACTAAACCAGATCCATCACCCTCAAATCTTGTTGCCCTACATGTTCCTGAAGAACTAACTGTGAATCCTGTTGTTCCTACACCGACTTGGAATGTTGCTTCAGGTACGGTTGTACCGATACCAACAGAATATCCTACGGCAACATTAATTAGACCGTAGTGTGTAGAGTGTCCAATAACATTGACATCTCTAAAGTTGGATTGGTTCTCAACAATCAGGTTACCCCGAATGTCAAGTTCCTCTCTAGGAATAGTCGTGCCGATACCGACTAGACCATTATTAGAGATCAGGTCATTTGCATCAACCTGAATACCATCTCTAAAGTTGATGATTGTCTTGTAATTATTAGGCATTATCTTTTAGTAGGCAAGACCTTTTTACTTATTTATCCTTTAGTTCATCAACTTGTTGATTCAGGTCTTTCACTGCCTCAATAAGAAGAGGGATCAACTTATTATAGTGGACACCCTTAGTGCCATCAGGTTTGGTAGATACAGCCTCAGGGAGAACTTTTTCTACATCTTGAGCGATAACGCCAACATCGTGACCCTTATAGCTCTTGTTACCTTCCTTCCAATCGTATTCAGTACCACGAATCTGCATAACCTTGGCGAGAGGATTATCAAGTGTGGAAACATTTTCCTTCATAGCAATGTCAGATGTCTGACCATAGAAAGCAACAATGTCATCACATACATGGAGCGGACCACCACAATATGTGAATCCAGCACCACTCATGAATACATCACCAGAGAATGTAGTAAACCCGTTAAAGTTAACCTGCTTCTCAAATGTTACTTTAGCAGTGTACTTGGTATCAGTTGCGATAGCAACAGAGAATCCAGTTGCAGCATTAAGAACAAGATCACCAGATCCAGGAACTGTTGTGATCTCCGTCAGATTAGTACCAACACCAACCAGAACATTATTCAACTTAGCACCAGTTGGGAAAGAACCAGTAATCTCAATGTCACCACCAAGTTCAACAGTTCCACTAGTGATTAGATCATCAGTGAAGTTAACATCATTGGAGAATGTGACAGGGCCATCAAACTGTGACAGGATATTTTGCTGAGGACCACCCTCAACAATGATTCTCTGTCTAACAATAACTTCATCAAATACGACAGAGTTACTAGATGCAGTCTCACCAGTTACAGTAGGAATAGGAATACCGAAGGAAGATTCTTCACCACTAGATGAAGAAATACGCTTGTTACCAATATAGAAGTCACCCTCGTTATTCAAACCAGTGTAAACAATAGCACCAGCAGATCTTTCTTGTGCCTGTGACAGATATTCTTCATCATCAGTCAGAGTTCTATTCTGAACTTGAGGAAGACCAGTTGAATAGTTACCAGGACCATAACCAAGATATTCAAATGTATGTCCAGATGCACGGAGAATAGAAGGACGACGCAACTCAATAGCGAGAGGATTGACCTTTCTAATTAATGCGCCAGCATAATGTTTCGTGGGCAGTGTGCCCATAGATCCACGAATGACACGAAGAGCATCATTACCACCACCAATCAGACCCTGCTCAGATACTCTCATGATTTCGGATTCGATCTCGATGTAATCACCGAGTTTATATCTCAGATCAGTACCAATACCAGCATTTGGAACTTGCAGTCTGATAGTTGTAGTTACGGCGTCTACTTCATCTTTTAATGTCGCATGCTCACCAGCATACAAATTGGTATATCTAGATCCAATAGCCTCAGAAAGAGGAACTGACTGATTGTTACCATCGAACGCCTGCTGATACAATTTATGTCCAGCAGCATAGTTAATGTCGTTAACAGTTGTGGTGGTGAATGTGGTAATACCTGCAACAGTATCAACAACAAACTCACCAACATTATTGCTGCTAGCATCTACAACCTTGAACTTAGATCCTTTTCTCAGACCATGAGGATGTGATGTTGTAATAGTCGTTAGACCAGTTGTAATATCAAAATGAGTAGATGCGACAGAGACAGAAGGTGTGACTCTATAAGCATACTGACCACTAATAACTTGTGGATCACCAGATGTTACTGCGATAGCAATACTGTTCTTATCAGGTACGCTGGTAATTCTAAACAATCCATCGCTAGTTGTACCAATACCTGTGATAGCAACAACATCACCAATACAAGAGGAGATACCAGATGTAGGAACACCAATGGAAGATCCAGGATAATCTTCAATCGTTAATGTTTCTCCACCTTGGAAACCAGAACCAGGAGCAAATACTTCAAATCCAGTGATAGTTGTAGAACCAACACCAACAGTTACAGTAGCAGTTGCACCTTGCCAGATACCACCATTTAATAGTTTTACATTATATTGTTCAGTTACACCATATCCAGTAGCAGATACTAGATTTTCATGAGCAACCAAACCATTCAGATCATGCTGGTTTGTGAAACTAACAGTACAAACACCAGCAGAGATTGCAGTGACATTAGAGATTCCATAACCAACATTGAATGTAGTAAGGAACTTGTCAACTGTTTCTCTAGTCAGAGAGTTCTTTAGATCATTAACATCAACCTTACCTAAAGGTGAGCGTCTTGCAAATGATTTTGCAGCAGGTGGATTAATTAAGATGTTATCTCTATCCTGCTGAGGATAATAGAAGGTAACATTCTGCTCATATTTCTTGGGAGTGAACTCCTGAGGTGGTGCAAAGTCTGCAGAAAGAAGTTCTAAGATGTAAACACCATCTTCTTGACCAGCAAGATATGGTTCAACAACTGTGCTACGATATACTGAGAAATTCTTACCATTATTGTTGATTGCAAATCTAGGCAGGAATAGGTTTCTGGTATTTACAGTAGAAACAAAGTTACCAGTGTTTCTTTCTACACCAGAGTTATCTGTACTGGAATAGTTAAACTGATATGCATTAATCAGACCAGTAACAGTAAAGTATCCGTTATACCCTTTGTTAGCAAGACCAGGAGTATTGTTAGAGTCCTGTACATTCTCTACAAAGATAATATCACCAACCTCAACCATGTGAGGAAGTTCAGTTGTAACAGTAACAACACCACCAGTCTCGCTGATATCGGCAATAAACTGATGATTTCGTCTAAAGTTGTTATCATCAAGAGTAATTGTAGTGGATGAGGGATCACTTGTCTTAGCAAATCCTGTGAGGCTGGAGTTCTGAACAATGAAACCACTTACAGGATCTCTAGAGTTTCCTGCTTCTTTTGGAATAACATATCTTACCTTGTATAACTTATCCTCAATACTCCTCTTATCCTCAAATCTTCTGATGAACGAGATATTTGTTCCCGAACCAGACTCTAGATTAATATTTGTTTGAATCTGAGGATAGATTGTGTTACCATCCTCTACATGTAGGAACCACTGATTCTGATTTAAGTCCCACTGAATTGGGTGACCAATTTCACCAGTTTGTTTGTCAGATACTGTACTTACAACTCTGAGATTTTGCCCACCATACAATTCAATGGGTACATTATTGATAGCATTTGAGAATGTACTAGCTACCTTAATTTCTGTGGGAGAGTTGACAATAGCGTAATAAATTCTATTGAACTGCAAACCTTCTGGAAGGTCACCACTATCACTGAAAATTCTAATCTTTTCGCCATTAACTAAACCAATAGAATCGGTTGTCATTGCAAATTGAGTATTAGGAACACTCAATGCACTTTTTTTAACACCAGTTTGATCACCAAGTGCTGCAGTAGATACACCAGTCAGAATATTTTCTGCCATGCGAACATCGGCACTGTACTCTGTACCACCAATAGATACAAACAGTTTCTCATCAAAATTAGCACCAATTCTAAAACCTTGAGATAAACTCAACGGGGGATCATCTTCCTTGTCAAAACCAAAGATGTAAAGATGACTAGAGAGACCAACATTCTTAGTCTTGCTTACATCTAACTGATAGAAACTTACAGTATCAATCTTATTAGCACCAGTATTTACATGTTGGGGTGTAGTAAGGTGCGTGATATATCCTTGGTCATCTCTCGGGAACGCTGCATCTCTGAATCCATCTGCCAATAAAGCAAATTGACCGAAGTTGGAGTTGGAGTTGGTGATTGATGCGTCGGCACCACTTTCACCAACAAAGTGAGCATTATAACCAATAGCGAAAACAGAAACAACTTGAACAACTGCATTTTCCGAAATTTTAATATGAGATTGCTCCCATCCTTGCCTGTAAATTGCACCAGAATCTAAATGATATACAGTGGTAGCATCTGTAGAGGAGGATTCTGCTGATAGCAGAGATCCAGTGACTTTTTGATATGTGATACCCTCGTAAAGTCTTGACTGATTGTTATACTTAACAAACGCACGGTCATCCTTCTGGAGTGAAATACCAGTGAACTGGGCAACAACCATCGAACGGAAACCAGTGGCCTTACTACCATCAGTATGCATACCGTTCATGCCAAAGACAGAACGCAGAGAGATATTGAAGATGTAAGGAGATGCGCCAGTTACCGTATCAGATTCAATGGTAACAACAGCACTTGTAATGTTGGATGGTGTAGCGGGTAGGTTGTTGGGAAAGGTGGCAAGATTATATGTAAATGTCGTTGCATCTACGATAGATTGAACAATGGTCGAAATATTATATTGAGATACATTTACTCCACTGATCTTAATCGGAGTGCCCGCACTAAGACCATGTTCTTGTTCTGTTGTGACAGTAATTTGAGATGTGGGGTTTAGTCCATCACCTGCAACAATACTGGCGATTTCTAGAGGGTCTGTGCCAAGGGCACCAACAATCTCATTCTCTTGACGAACTGCTTCAAAGTCACCCTGATTCTCGGGCCATTCGTATGTAATAGCACGACCAGATGCTTCTTGGAAAGCATATGTCAGCTTGTAATAATACATGCTGAGGTCAGTGATATCATAACCTTTGACTTCATTCTTACCATCAGCATACTCAAAGCATGTCAGTTTGTGGTGAGAGAATGAAGGAAATGATCTATTATCATCATTAAACTGCTGGTGGTCAGTAAATACTAGACGATCACCTTTACCATCAAATAAAGAGAATTGCCAGAAATAACAGTTACCAGTAATTCTGAATATACATGATCCAGGTACATCATCATCTGTAGGGTTGGGTACATACAGAGGACGGATCTTAGTTTTTCTAAGGTCAAGACCTACAATAGAAGTACCACGAGGTACAATAACTCCACCGTTGACTGAGTTAAACCTATAGAGTTGATTGTTTTCTACAGTTAGATCGAACTCACTAGTCAAAGACAGAGCGAATTCTGTGGTGCCTAATGTTTCAGCACCGATTGGTGATACACCTACCGCTCTAGTTGGATCTGCTGGATCTTTCTTGATCGCAAAACCAGGACGGTTGTCGATAAAGTGATCACCAGGGAACAAGAGAATAGTTGTCTTGTCAGTAATATCGTTATCGAATCCAGTCTGGTATGAGAATCGTGCAGATTCTAATAGTGCTCTCTGAATAGTCTTGAAGGGTTTCGTTAGTGAGTTACCCTGATTAGTGATGCTATCTGTAGCATCAAGATCATTAGGGTTAACATAAAGAATTTTACCTTCAGTATTCTTGATGAAATTCTCTAGCTTATTAAGTGGCATCTCTCTTCAGACTGAGAACTGTGTGCTCTGACTATTTAGACTAAATAAGCAGTGATCTCTACGGTTAATTGTCATGCCTGATATTAAACCGATGAAATGGGTTGCAATCGGAGCTGGAGCACTATTCGGTATCGCCCACATCGGACTCCTTGGTTATGTTCTTAATAGACCAGAACATCCTGAGATTCCGCAAGTCCCTGCTATTAATATTCCAAGAGGAACTCCTTACTCTTCTTATAAAATTGAAGCAGACACAGAAGGTTATAGTATTGAATATAAAGCCAATGATCCTGCGATCTTAGAGTCACATAGATCTCTAAACTTGGACAAGGATAAGAGGGGAATGTTTGGTGGCAGTCACGAGAAGCGCACTGAGACTCGTTACGACCAGTACACTATGGATGGCACCCGCAATATGGGAGGTGGGAATGCATCTGAGGGAAAGTCTGCGAAAGAAGTAGAATGTATCGTGGCGGACGCTGGAGCACGGTCACAAGGTGCAATGGCAGGTAGTGCGGTTGCTGCTGGTGTTGCTGTTCCTGCTCTTGCTAGCATTCCTTATGTTGGATGGTTAGCAGGTGGTTGGGCTTTACTTCTGGGACAAAAGGCAGGGTCCGAATTAGGATCTCAAGTTGGAACAGTATTTAATGATTGCTAATGCCAAACATTCGTAATATTAATATAAATGTCAATCAAATAGGTATCCGAGACATACCTAAATGGTTGACATCTGACCCACCTCAAGCAATACCAATCTATCCACCAGTTACATCACAAATTGGTGTACCTATTATTGATATTCCTGGTTGTGTGCAAGCACATGAGCAAGATGATGGTAAAAATGAGAATCTGAGTGGGGATGATCCTAAAGGTGTCAAGACATATTGTGATGGTCAGATGCCATCATTCAATCCCATTGACTACGATAAAGGTAAACTAAAGTTTGAAAGTGAGGCACCAATTCCTCCAGTAGCATCACCTAAAAAGGATACTAAGACAGAAACACCCAGAACAGAAACACCACCACCTCCACCAAAGCCAGAGTGTCCTACTAGAGAACAGCAATTAAAAAACCCTATAGGAAAAATCCTACAGGGTAATGAGAAAATTGTTGCTTATGAAGTAGTGGGTAAGGAATGTTTAATGGTGACTGTACCGTTAAATGTCACCGATCAAATTGTAGGCAATATACCTAACGCAGGTAAAGTTACTGCTACTGCCTCAATTGCTGTGGTAGCGACCACTGCTGCACTGCTTGCAAAACCTTTTGCTGATCTTCTGTTAAAAGCGGTGAAACCGACTGTGAAGAAGGTACTGAAGAAGATTGCTGCGATACGGGGGAAGACTGCCCCGATTGAATCGACAAGGGAGCGCCAAGATCAGCAGCGGATTCGCTCACACGCGATTCGGAAACTGAAGGGGAAGGAATAGTGTGACGATGTGGTGCAACAGTAGTTGTATTCATCACCACTACATCAGCACATAAAATAGCATTAGGGCTTTTAGGGTGGAACATAATTCCCTCCTTCAATAAATTAGCACAAGTTTTAAGTCTCGCAAGTTCAAAGTCTAACCGCTTATTGGCAGTCAGTTGTTGTTGCATTGCAATTTGAGATCGTGCTGCCTCCTTACAAAGTTTCTGTAAGTTCCTGTCTAATGGATTAGATATTGTAGCACTAAATCCTAGTGACAAATTATAGTTGTCTTTCTGTCCAGTTCTTGTTGGTTGATTCCATAATATAGCGCCAGGATTATCTGGAGCACCATCAGGGATAGGATTCCCTTCATCATCAAATGCACCGCTAAGGTCACGCATATCATATACTGGTGTGTCATAAAAGTCCTCCCACGGTTTTTGTTGAGACGCACTACCAGTTACATATGGCGTGAAATTCATAGTGGGTCCTTGACACTGGACTCCACCGCCGTAGGTATTAGTTATGTACGGTCCTTGTAAAACCTGAATAGCTTGATTGGTAACTGAGCCTGAGCTATTAGCTACAGGGGCAGCAGTCGCACTTACACCGCCCACGGTCTCTGCATGAGCAGGAAGTGCAGTCGCAAGGTTGAGTAGACATAATCCTATTGTTGGAAGATACTTGTAGTGTCGGTGACGCTTGTAATCTCGGTTGTTCTTTGAATTACTGTATGTTGTTGTAAACCAGGGCCGTGATAAGATTCCGCGAACTGAAATGCCGCTCCTGGTGTTGTCTGTGTGAAACTTGGTTTGGAACCCACGCCTGTCCATGTTGAATTCACTCCGTCAATTGTTACTGTAGTAGATGATGTACCAGGAGACAAGTTACCATTAGTGGTCACACCTGTTCCACTTGCACTATATGTATATCCAGTAGAGTAATCCATCGAGTTAATCGTCTCGGTTACTTTACTTGTAGTTTCTGTGTGGCTGGTCATTGAGCCCTGTGTAAAATTAGGCACAACGGGGACCGCCATTGCAGGAGATCCCATTAACAGTGCCAAGAGAAGTAATCTCCTCATGACGATTTACCTCAATCGATGACAGTAATTTCGGAAACAAATTGTCCTATTGCACTTGTTCCAGCTCCACCACCCGTCAGCGTAAGAGCACCAGTTGTGCTTACAGTACCTGCTAGAGATCCAGCAGTGCCAGCAGTGTAGGAGGTTTGACTAGAGAAGTTACCCACTGTTCCTACAGTCGGTGCGCTAGTTGGCACGGCATCACCTTGAAGGTAAGAAGAACTGAAAGAGAATGCTTCTCCAGCAGTTTTTTGAGTTGCTGCAATAGCACCAGGAGCATAGACACCACTGGTAATAGTTCCAGTAGAAATTGTTCCTGCCGTGTTTCCGTCAGTAGTATTTACATTTGATCCCGATACAGAATATTGAGAACCCAGTCTTGTCGCAGTGGTTCTTGCTGCATCAACGGTCAATTGCACACTAGAAGACATTTTATGAACTAATCCGCCAGCATTTGCTGCACCAGCGGTCATCAATAACATTCCAAAAGCAAGTAATGCTTTTTTCATTTTATTATGCGATTAGGAAGTGTACCTTCTTTATATAGGAGCAGGGGGACTTGAACCCCCACGACCTTGCGGTCAACAGATTTTAAGTCTGGTGCGTCTACCTATTCCGCCATGCTCCCAAAATAATTAAAATTTATAACCTTTCTATGATCTGTAGTAGAGGTAGTGCCGCTATGCATTGTATCTCTAGGAAAGATTACTATACGATTGGCAACACTCTCTACTCTCTTACCACTCTTAAAATGTGAGTATCCATCGTTCGAGTTTATGTAGAAAATAGCCGTCAAATCGCCATGGTTAGTATCAATGTGCAAGTCATTTTCAATGATTTCAATTCTCTTTGGTGAGAAATTTGCTTTGATTCTAACCCATGCTCTAGGTTCAAGATATGTGGAAAATAATTCTGCAACATATCTTTCATAGACCCATCCCTGTGACCATATTGGCATGACCATTTGATATTCATTTGGAGTATCTGGTCCTACATAATCTTTATCTTCTGGATTAGTATTTGATTTATCATATACAATCATCGAATTGTAGTGCCATGCACAATTATCAATATACTCTACGAGTTCTTGAAAATGTTTTTGTGATAAAAAATTGTCAAAGACTTTCAATTCAAATGTCATAGTAAAAGTATTGCCGACCGTATCTGGGGACATCAGTTAACCAACCATTCTTGGTAATCAGTCCACTTTGACTAGAAGTTCTAAACTTATTAATCATGGTTTCATCTTCACCATCCCACTCCCATTGTGTGCATGCATCTACAGTTAGAATTGGAATTCCACATGAATATGATGTCATATGAAGAAATCCATTATGCCACATATCGAAGGGAACAAAAGATGGATCATCTTCAGAAACCTTCGCACCATTTGTAGCATGAAAAATAATTGATATTTCAGGAATATCAGAATATTCTGTGGTTAATGGCCTTCTACCTATTTCATGATATCCCCAAAAATCATTACATATTAAACTAGCAATATTTTGATTATAACCTATTTCAATTAGAGTAATAGGATCGAGGATAGGATCTCTACCCAAACAATTTTCACCATCACAAACAAATGTCTTATTTGTTGCTCCAACAATATTTCCATCAGTATTATAATGTCTAATTTGATTTCTATTTACATTGCCAATAACCTCGTTTTCTTCAAAAAATGTTCCTAAATGTAAGTTTATCTTAGCATCTTTCTGTGCCTCTTCTACCTCTTTTAATGCATCAGTAAGTTCTTCCTTATTGTAAGTCCATCCACTATGATATCCAGACAAGGCACATTCTGGTGTCAATAGATGATCTACTTTATTTTCCTTTGCCCAATCAATAGATTTAAGAATCTCTTTTTTGTTATACTGAATATTTGTAGATACTGGAATTTGAGCACCTGCAAATCTCATAGTTTCATGATCCTTCATGGTGATTTGTGTATAACTCAATTAACTCATCACTATCCTCTTCTTCTTCAGGAAATTCAAAGACTCCCGTTGCATCATCTGTAGGGGGAATCTTTTTCTTTTCGTCAGGTTCCTGCATTTTTAACTTCCTCCCAGTCTTTATCGAAGATTTCTAAACCTTTATCGGTTAGGATATGATTATACATCTTTTCAAAGATTGATGGTGGCATTGTTACAATTTCCGCGCCATTGTACCAGGAACGGACTGCCCTCTGCACACTACGAATAGATGCAGAAAGAACCTTAGTCTTCATGCCATGCATACCATACAGGTCAGCAATAGAACGAACTACTTCTAAACCAGCAACAGATTGATCATCGAGGCGACCAACAAAAGGTGACACATAAGTAGCACCAGCTTTAGCAGCGAGAATTGCTTGTGCTGCACTAAAAATCAAAGTCACATTGACTCTAATACCTTTCAGTGAAAGATACTTGCAAATCATAAGACCTGCTGGAGTACATGGCAGTTTAATAGTACAGCAGTCTCCGAATTTTTCAGCGAGACGAAGTGCCTCAACTGTCATTTCTGACTCTGTACCAACGACTTCCATACTAATATCTTTAATACCGATGTCCCTAAGTTCTTCATAAACTTTTTCAGGTACACGGCCACTCTTCATGATAAGAGTTGGATTAGTTGTCACACCATCAATTAAACCAGTCAAATAGTACTTTTGAATGATTTTTGTGTCTGCGGTATCCAGGAAGATCTTCATAATTAAGGTATAATCTTGTTTATTTAGTGCTACCGCTCTCAACTGTTACGGGGTCAACCCACAGAATGCTATCCTCAGGAAGGAAAGTCTGACAGACCTCAAGAACACGCATGAACTCATCCATGGTCTCGCATTCAAGTGGTTTGGTTGCGTCTTGATCTGAGACACACACGAAACGACGCTTGCAAATGTCAACAAGCACGCAATCGATGTATTCTTCGTTCATGGGGTTTGTTTGTTTACCTCTATATTATAGCACCCTATCCCTGGTATGTGAAGTTGGTTGTGTCACCTGGGTAATCGTCCACCGACTGTCCCTCGTACTCTACCACCATTTCACCCAGTCGAGCAGCAGTGACAGTATAAAATGCTTTGATATTCCTTAAATGTTTCTCAGATGCGACAATAATATGATGATCAGGGTCTCTCCTGATTGCTTTTACATACATCGAATCATCTGGTCTATCATATGGTGTCAGATCTACAGTAATACTTTCATAATCAATCAATCCTTCCCAATAATCAGGTAGTCTAATAATATTATCTCCGTCTAATTTGCCTCTAATATATACTGCTGCCTCAGGACCCTCAACACAAACATGTCTTAATCTCCATCCATCTCTGTTAGGGTGTCTGATATCAAAACTCTTCCATGGTTGAACATTAATCGTTCCACTAAACGCTGTTGCTGTGACAGTGCCAGTGACATTGACTGTACCAGTAATATTTGTAATACCATTAATGGTAACTAGTGTATTGAGTGTAGTTGCAGTTGCAACAGTCAGTGTACCTGATGGTTTACCCTTTGCTAAAGGATCGGGAGAAATTACAACATTACCAAGAACTAAAACTTCACCAGTTTCTAAGATAGGCCCAGTGCTTACTACTCCTGCCTCACAATGTGTGACGGCAGCAAATGATGTTGGTAACCCATAGTAATTACCTGTAGGTCCATATCTTAATGTTGAAGTTATGGAATTATTTGTCATTAGAAGAATCCTCCGAGAGCAGATTTAACGGCACCACCAGCAATACCACCGATGCCAGTTTGTGATATAACACTGTTAGCAACAAAACCACCCAAACCCCCACTAATACCACCAGTAGCAGCACTAAATGCTGCTTTACCAACACCAAGGATAGTTGGAGATGCAAATGGTCCTAGAGCAGACTCAACTAAATCACCAGGAACAAACGAACCTGCAAACATTGACATACCAAAGGTCTTAACAATACCATTTCCTCTCTTACCTTCCTCAGTAATAGTGTTTGCTTTTAATGAGATTCTTCCAGAACCAGCAGTAATGTTAACATTTCTTCCTGCATACAAATCAATATCTTGATTCGCTTGCATCATAATATTCTTAGCATTAACCCTCACGGATCCATGCGCTGCAGTGATTGTGATATCACCATTAGCAGCACTAATTCTAATGTCAATGATGCCAGGATTGTTTTTATCACCAGAACGAACTTCTAAAGTTTTTTCTGCCGCAATCCTAGAAAGTCCTCCCTGACTGTGTGAAATTAGGAAAGTGTCATCATTATCATTAACAGCAAATACCTTGCATACCTCAGGGCCTACAGCTCCTTCAATAGGGTTTCCAGAATCAATTCTGAAATGAGCACCTCTAGAGTCAATAACTCTTCTTTTATAATTTTTTGGTTTACTTGCCATTACACACAGTCGATTGCAGAAATAATACCAACTTGGCCACGACCCTCTGGAAGAGAACCGAACACAGGTCTAAGAATTGCTCCTGACCCAGTTGCACTTTTAACTCTGAGTGTTGGTAACTCTTCGTTAAATCTCAAAATATTTAGAACCTTAACATCAATTATACCACCATTATCATCAGTAATAATCTCAAAGATCGGTGATGGTGTTCCAATCCCAACTCCAGGTTCATCTGGATCTGGGAAAGTAATTTCTGGACCCTCTGGTATAGGAACAAATACAGTTCCGCCATCAGATACTCCAGGGATGGTAATAACATCTACTATGGGGTCATATCCAGAACCAGGATTAGTGATAATAACATCAGTAATACCATCTGTGATTGGAGATGCTACTGGTGGCAACTCTGGATAAGACTCACCACTAGTAACCATGACAATTGCGATAACTTCATCTCCATTTTGTCCACCAAGAATTGCTTCTCCTACAGCACCATATCCAAAATTACATTTGTCTCTAAAGTTTACTATGGGTGGATATCTGTAACCAGATCCAGTGCTCTTCATTTTAGCACCAATTATACTACCCGTCCTTTCAATACCTGCACGAACTCCACCAAGTCCAGCATTTTCTACAAAATATCCCATGATAACTTCGGCAACTGCACCAGATCCGCCACCACCAAAGATTTCGATGTATGGTCCAGTACAGTTTTCTGGAGGACCACCATAACAACCACCACCAATAACATTGTCAGCAGATTCTCCTAACAATTCTCCATCACCAAAGATATCCCACTTACCCCACTTTCTTTCAAAATCATTAGTGAGATTTGCAGCACCTTTGGAGATTTTAAGTGCATCCATCACATAATCAAAGGGATCTTCACCCTTCTCTTTACTAGTACCACCAACAATATATTCCTTATCTTGTGGACACTTACCCTTATTAGACTGATTACAATCAAGGAATGATGCGATACTAGCGATATTACTACTTACACTAGACAGGAAGTCTGCTACTTTGAATCCAGGTGCAATGATTTTTGCAACTCCATCAAGAGGTCCCTTCATCAAGTCTGTAATTTCATCGATTATTGCACCAACAAAAGCGCCTGTAAACTGTGCTCCCATGCATCCAGCATAGTTTCTACCACTATCAATAAGATCCATCAAAAGATCTTCAATAGTGCCAGATAATCCTTCTACTGCTTTGTTTGCAACACAACCAATCGCTTCCTGTAAGAATGAAGTAGGAGCAAGCATTGCAGTCTGAGCAGCAACACCAGCAGCGTGTGCAATAGTTTTAGATCCTGTGGCTGCTAATACTTTAGCGAAGACTTTTTTATATAATAATAGTAATCCTTTTTGACCTAACCCTTCTAACTTATCAAATAACTTCTCAATCATCGTACCAACAAATCTGTTGGCTTGTACTTCGATAATGTCTGCTGCTAATTTAACTTCATTGGCGAGATTAGTACCAGTAAGTGCAAGTCTTTCTATTTTACTAGCAAGATTTTCTACAACATTCGCCATCTCACTGATGGGATTCAACTTACAAGTATCAGCAGTTAGTACTCTAGTTCCAGTGCCAGCATTATCTGGTTTCTTTGTATCACCACCTGTTCCTGGGGTAGGTTGTGAATTCTCACTATCTTCATTAGACTCACTTTTAGGTACTCTGCCGCTCTCTGGAGTATTTGCAGTATATCCGCCAAAAGGAGCAAAAGGTGACTTATAATCTCCTGTTGCTACAGAATCCGTTCTAGGAAAGTGACCAAGGATAAATGGCATCTGCATGGCATCACCATCAAGGTAGAAACCAAAAACACAATCTCCCTGCTGCAGCATAGTAGATTGTGCATAGTTTGCACTACCAGATCCAGCAGTTGTTGGAAGAATAGCCTGTCCCCAAGGTAATTCCGAGTTAGGAACAGTCTCATCAGGACCCATGCATTCCATGGATCGGATCTTATATCTCTGACTCCAACCTTTTCCATCGACCAATTGTTCCTCTTGGGCATCAAGAGGAGCAATTTGAGCTACAAAAGGTCTAAAACCCTGTCTGCTAAAATAATTAGCATTATAGTCGAATTCTGTCGCTGCCATTAGTCTTCGTAGATCCTACATTCATCTGCATCAGGATTATTATCACAATACATTTCTAATGGTGTTGGGTCATGATGATCACCAGCCTCAATATCTTTTTTGTGGTGCTCAGCATACTCTTCTAGGTCGTGCAATTCACTCTCAATATGACGACGCATCTGTGGATTAGTTGTTGGATTCTCAAGGATTTCTCTATCCTTTTGGATGTGCTGTTCGATGCTTTCCATATTACTTTTGTGTGTTAATACCATGATGATCTCTAACCACTCTCATACAAGTGTATGATTTATTTGGAAGGAACTTATGAGTGATTTCCTTAATAATATATAGACCACTCTGTTTGCGGTCTATATCCTGAGTACCCACAGTCGTCTTAGGTAATTCTAAGAAAACTGGGTCTCCTGCACATAAATTAGTGTTCACTGGAACCGTGACGGTATAGTCAATATTAAAAAATGAACTATA
>CERN01023111.1_pt1 | contig 25699 bp, 14 predicted proteins | sample 530761 | NCBI WGS metagenome assembly CERN01 (sample SAMEA2620947, study PRJEB7988) | marine metagenome | isolation source: saline water (ENVO:00002010), including | reverse complement strand
TACAGCTGATGTAGGTGCAGACAAACCTATTTGTTTTTCTTTTTTATTATCGCCAGTCCAAAATGTTCCAGGCTTTACCTCATAATCGAAACGAGCTAATTTACGTATACCTAAACCATATCTATAATTAAATGGATGGTATTGAGCTCTATCTTCAACTTGAGGTATACCATAAAAATCATCTGGATTTGTACGTATAAAGTAGTTTGGTTGCACCGCTTGCGCGTTTTCTATATTACCAGCAGCGTAAAACGTTCCGTACTTTAAAAAGTCTTTATACAAATCTTGTAAAAACTGCCCTTGTACGTTTGTTGATATTAGTAATGTTAGTAGTAGTAATAGTTTTTTCATAGTTATTTTTTTCTGTTTCTATATTGTTCGTAAGCTTTGTCTCTTGCGCTTTTATTACGCACGGATCTTTTTCGTCCTTTCTTTTTATTTGATTTCATTGATTCAAGTTTAGGATCGTAAGTAGAACCAACATCCCAAGTGTTCCAACCTAAAAAGTTAGCTATTCTTTGCCAAGCCGCATTTTCCCTATTTAACGAGGCTCTAACGTTATTTACTTTGTTAACAATCCTATCTAAAGGCACGTTTGTAAACGCTGCAGTAACATTACCTATAGACTGGTATATTGGGTTTCCTGGATCTGCATATCCATATTCAGGTATTATGTCTTTATTAAATTTATAAGTCTGTATACCAGAATATAATCTCCTTAATTTACTACCAACAGGTGGTGATAAGTTAGCGAACTCTATAACTGTATACGTGTGATCAGCATTAAATCCTTTCTGATCTTGTTCTCTAAATTTAAGTATAATATTTTTAACAGTAGCTGCGGCAGCACCATAAACACCAGTACCTCTTAATACTGTATCAGCCATGTTATTTATTATTCTAGCACCTTTTTTACCTAATTGTTTTTCTTTTTCATCTTCATCATCTTCAAATGCTAACGCAAATAAAGCTGATTGTAAAGCGTTAAATATCAAGTTTTGTACAAAACCATAGTAAGCTATTTTAGATATATGTTCTTCGGGATTACCTCTACCATTAACAAGATCTAAATAAGCCTTCTTCATTAACCTAGTATACTGCATAGGTGTATTTTGAAAAGCTAATATTAACCTACCTAATGGACCAGCTTGTTGTTGAGATATTAAATCTGGTCTAGCAGACTGCTGTGTTCTCTCTGATATTTCAGCAAAATCTTCAAAAGCTTTTGTTTCAGCTTCTGCTTTAGACATACCTTGTCCCATGTATGTGTTAATTCTATTTCTATAAAATGCAGCGCCACCTGAAGCAATAGCAAAACTATCAGCCATTTGTGTAGGTAAAAATCCTTTTGTCAATAGGTATTTAAGTAAAGCTCTAGGTGTATTACCCTTGCCTTTTATAGAAGCGGCAATCTCTTGCTCGTTTATATCCATTTGTAAGCCAGTTCTTCTTTGCTTCAACATGTCTGAGTTAAATATTGTAACAAAGTCCGCCACGTATTGATCCCAGTTAGATAAAGCTTCGGCTGCCTTGGCTGGATTATTATCTGACCAATTTATAAAGTTAACAGCTGATATTGTTTGTAGCACAGCTGATCTCATGTTGAAGAACATTATAGCACCAACAGAGTTGTTAACCCAATCCATAAATCTATTAACTAATTTATTTCCACCGGTTCTTCTGTTTGTACCATTTTCCATTCTCCACAGCATATCTTCTAAGGCTTCACGAAACTCAGTACCATATATAGATTCTATTTTGTTTAAATTCTTTTCACTAAATATAATATTCTTATTATCAATCCATTCTTGTAAAAAAGGTTTTCTTCTTGTTTTCTGTGTTAAAGCGTCTATATCAGCAACAATACTTCCAGCCACCCAATTTACTCCTGGTTCCACATAGTTTTGATCAGCTGTTAATTGAGTTAAACTATTTGCGTAACTTTTTAACTCGTTATTTTTTTCTACAACTTTAACTAATTTGTTTATATCATTTTTAGACATTCCAGGTATTTCGTAACCTAGTTTATTCCATATATAAACTCTTACAGCGTCTTCAACATAAAAATCATCTACTGTTTTTTCTAATAGTTTTTCTTTAATATTAGGATATTTTTCTTTTATAGCTTGATAACCATTAACATAAGCCTGTTTAACTCTATTCATCTCTTGAATAGCTCTATTAAAAGGTTTAAATAAATGTTTGTCAAAAAATTCTAATTGTTTTGTCCCTTTAATTCCTTTGCCTAAAAACTGGTATATTAAACCTACAAAATCCTCAGCTCCAGGTGGTATAAACCAATTGCTTTCTATACTAGATCCTTTTGCTTTTGCAGCTGCTCTACTAACGTTTGTTCTAGCACCAACGCCTGATGATTCTTCTAAAACCTTATTAAATTCAAAATCTAATCCACTAGTATCTGCTTTACTAAATTGTAATGCTTGTTCAACATTAGGTTCTAATCCTAAACCTTTTAATTCTTTTTGTACAGCTTCTACATTTTTATAAGCGTCATCAGCAAAATAAAAATCATTATAACCTTCAGATGCTTTTCTTCTTATCCACTCAGCTTTTGCTTGAGGTCTACCATCTTCTAAACCTGTAATATTTTCAATAGGTATTTCTAAACCTATACCTTTTAAAAACGCGTGTATAGCGTATGCAGCTTCTTGTGGTCTAGCTGTTAATATAAATATATCTTTACTACCAAACTTACCCTGTCGTTTCATTGCTAATTCAAACAGTGGCCCTTTCTTACCATCAACAACCTCATTAAATTCACTAAAATCAAATGTAGCACCTGCTGCTTCAAGATCTGCTGATTTTAAAGCAAACTCCGTAGCATCTATTTTAGTCACTGTTTGATCTGGCATAGTGACAATTATCATACTCTTAGTTTTAGCTAATGTATCGTCAAAGTCAAAAACACTAATACCTTTTTTTGGACCGTTTTTTGCTCTAGCAGCTTTGTTAGATATATTTTGATTATTAAAATCTGTTTTACTATACTGTATACCACCACCAACTACTTCACCTGTTGTAACATCAACAAAATGCATACCAACACCATCATACCTAGTTTCTAAAGGAGGAGTTCCAGGTACGTGATCAAGACTCATGTCTGATTGAGTACCCGCAGCTTTTAACATGTCATCTTGTTTTTGAGGTAATATAGCTGTGTCATAGTTTTCTAACTCAAGATCGAACTGACTTCTATCACCTGTCAATATGTAATAGTAAGCTAGATCTCTCATGTAGTTAGCAGGTATCATATGTTCTAAAACCATTATATCACCGTCGCTAATCTTATTCTTTTTACCTATTCTTTTTTCTCCCTTTTTATAAGCAAAACCTAAATCTTGTTGTTGTTTTATAGTAAGTAAATTACCATCAACATCACTTGGTAAAAACCTAGTACCAGCCATTACTTTACCTACAGAAAACTGATGACCAAAAAAGTTAGACATCATCCATTGTATTTGTTCTAAATTTAAATCACCATTTTTATAACCTTTTCGCAATAGCGGTAACAATGTTTCTGAAAAAAATGTTCTTTCAGCTTTAGAATCTTCATAAATACCTTTAACTTTCTTTATTTGCTCTTCATTGCTTAAACCATTATAGTCACTGTTAGGATCAGTATACCAAGGCTTGTTTGACTTTGTTACTTTGCCTGTTGATTTATATGTCTCTGAATTTCTACCTATACCATCTTTTGAATTAAACCCTAAAGAAGTTTCTATATCTTGTTTATTTCTAAACATAGAATCTCTATTGGTAGAATCATGTTTTATTAGATTGCTAGCGAGAAGAGTAATACTTTTTATAGGTTTTTTAATATCAAACCCACCTAATCTTGCTGGACCCATGGTAGACATATATAGGTATTTAAAGAAATCTTGAAAATCTAAGTTATCAAATAAATATTTTATACCTAATCTAGCTTGATTCAAACTGTCTCTACTATTTAAATCCTTTAAATTTTTCACACCCATCTTAGCGTTTATAGCTGAAAACTCTGGTGTTTTTGTTAAACTGTACTTTATATTTTTTAATAAGAAATTTGTAACCTCATCTTTAGAATATTTTTTTGTTTTCTTTTCAAAGTTTTTTATTCTAAATGCTTTACCAACTTCGTTTGATATTTGTTCAGCTTCTTCCTTAGTTATTTTTAATGATTCTAAATTAGCTTTTAATATATCTCTAACTGTTTTAGCTATGTAATTACCTCTTCCTTTTAATTTATAATCCTCATAGTTTCTAACAAATAAACCTTTATTTTGTTTTAATAATTTTAAAAACTCTTTAATAAAAGATTTACCTTTAACACGTTTACTTTTGTCTATAGCAAATGCTGTTTTACTAAACTGAACAACATCTCCACCCATCTTCTCTTCTATTTTAGGATCTAACGATGTCTTTATATCCGTTATTAATTTTTCAGCTTGCATTACAGCAACTACATTGTTATCTTTATTATCTACTAAACTCTTTAAATATTCAGTGTCGTTTAATAGTTTTGATAACTCAACCTGAACAAGATCACCAGATATATCTATAGCCAATTGTTTTTGTCTAGCTAGTAATGTAGTTAAACCTCCTTGTAAAAAATATTTTACAAAATCCATTTTAGATGGTTTGTATATTTTAAAATTATCTTTTCTAAAATAACTATCTTTTTTAAGTAATGGATTATCTTCTTTTAAATTCTTTTTATCTGTAAAACCTATTTTTTCTTTTTTAATAAAAGGTAGTTTTTTAATTCTAGCTAATGGGTAAGCTTTTAAAATCTGTTCAAACGATTCTCTTATTATAGTTTCATAAGACTGTGGTATTACAACTTCTCCTTTTTTAGATGTGATTTTACCAAGATCTTTTATTATAATTTCTTTTATATCCTTCTCTATTAATTTTTTTAAATCATTAATTAATATTTCACTATTAAGACCTTTTTTAACAGCATTTTTAATAGTTTGTTTTATTTTAGTCTCAATTTCTTTTTGTAATTTTTTACTGTAAAAAGGTATAGCTTTAGTATCTACAATAAAACCTTCGTTGTCAAGAAAAACTTTTATAGATTTTATCATAGTATCAAAGCTAGTTAATTTTCTAGCTTTTTTTGATGTATCTTTTTTAGTTTCTTCAGCTTTTACATTTTTAGCCTCAGATATATCTGTACCTAATTGTTCTACACCACCTATAGCTTTTGCTCTAGTGAATATTTCAGCTTGCCTATTCTTTAATGTACCACTTAAAAACGTAGTAACTTCAGTGCTACCATCATACGTTTCTAACAAAGGTGTTTTACGACTAATCTTTTTACCATTAGGTAGTGTTACAGCAGGAAATATACCAAGCATCTGTTCTGCTAAAGCTTCTTTAACTGATTCCATGGGTATATTACCATTAGGATCAAACTTTATAGCATTACTTATAACAGGCCAGTTTCTTTCTATTAAAGCTTCTACAGCACCAAATCTATCTTCTTGATCATTAGGTCTTTTAGGCATACCAGTCGACCTAATCATATCTAACAACATGTTGTTACTGAAAAGATCCGCGCCTGTATCATCTTTTTCTAAAAGCTGTTGAGCTCTTTTAGTTAGTGTTTTAGAAAATTGTAATCCACCTTCTTTACCTAACTTAACATTTCCTAAAGCTTGTTTTGCTTCAGCACTTAAACCTTTATTTTTTGAAAAATCTTTTAAGAAGTTATATACACCTCTACCATCTTTAAAACTTATGTTATCAAAACCTTGTCCTTGAAAAAATCTTTTAATAGCATCACCAGCTTTATCCATCGTGCTTCTTTCAAACGAAACTCTCTCTTGTTCTATTAAGTCTGAAAAAACATTTACATATTCTGTAGCGTATTGATCTTTAGATGTGTAACCTCTGTTTTTCATTTCTTGATCAACTATTTTTCTTTGTTGACCTGTCATAGCTCTTCTAAGTTCACCAACCATTTTTGATTGAGCAGCAACTCCACCAACCATAGCGTTCATCACTTTATGCAAAAACTCATGCTTAGCTACGTTTATTTGTCCTGTTTTAGAAGCAACTTCTTTATTTATAAATATCTTGTTACCAACTGTAAAACCAGCAACTTGCCCTTTTTCGTTTTTAAACTCTTGCTTTTTTTCTTTAGAAACATTTTCAAGCTTATTCATTTCTTGTTCTGTTTCCTGTGTAGTTTCTAATACAGTTGTTTCAATGTCTTTAGCTTGAGTTTCTTTTTGTACTATGCCTTCTATGTTAGCTATATTCTCTTCAAGCTTTTTATCCATTAGGTTTTGTTTCGCTGTGTTGTATTCAGCCATAAAACCATCTTTAGCGGTTTTATATTCACCCTCAGTTATTTGATTTAACCTAAGTTTTTTATTTAATTCTGTTATTTTAAAAGCTGTAGCATCACTTAAATCACTAAAGCTTTCTAATTCACTTAATTGATTATTATCTAAACTATTATATATCTGATTACCCTTTATAACCATATCAGATATTTCCATTTCTATATTAGCTATATTAGCTTCTATACCATCTCTTACAGTTTGATCTGTTGCTGTGTTTAGTTTTAATCTTTCTGCTGATAGCTTTTCTATTTTTTTATCTAAAGCATCTCCATCAACAACATCTCTAACAGATGTCATAGCTTTAGCACTATAAGATCCAGCTACCATTCCACCACCACCGATAAAACCTTGTAAGCCAGCTTCTTGACCTTCTAAACTAGTAATTGCATCCCAATATGTTTCACCTATTTTTGCCTCCTCATCAGTACCAGCTACTCTACCAAGTTCATCATTTATCTCATCTATTGCATGTTGTGTTACCTCAGTACCATATTCAGTAGCACCAGACCCAAACATTAATAAACCATTTCTAGCCTTACTATTATATAAAACTCTATTCATTAACTGTTTAGGTAGCATACGAAGAGCAGGTGCATATTTAGCAGCTCTACCTCTTGTTACAACAGTAGCACCAATAGTAAGAGCTGTACCTAAAGATTCAGATGCCATACTTGCAGCACCTAAAGCAACAGGTGTTATATTATCAGCTTCACCGCTTTTTATTAATTCATCTAAAGATATACCAAGGTTTTCAGCTTTTTGCTTGTTATACTCCATGTAGTTTCTTGCTGTAAAATCAGCCATGTAACCCATGCCAAAAGTAGCTCCACCATAAGCTACACTACCTATCATGTTTGTTACAGCATTTATACTACCTGCTAATACACCACCTATATCACCATCTTTAGCAGACTCTATAATACCCTTGGTCTGCTTCATTTCCATTTGATCTTTTTCGTATCTAGCTAAAGCATCTAAAGTATTTTCAGCACCCACATCACCACCAAACCAAACGTCTTTATTTTCTAAATTTTTTTGACCATAAAGAGCAGAAAACACAGCGTTTGTAGCTATATCTTTTGCCGCATCCTTACCACCTTCGTCACCATAAAATTCACCAATGTCAGTAATTTGTTCGTATAAATTACTAAACGAGTTTTTTATAGATTGCCAAGTGCTAATCTTTGGAGGTGATTCCAATGAACCATCTTCCGATACTGAGGCCGTATTGTTTTTTGATCCCGCAGTTGCCTCTACAGTTGCAGGATCCGATATCTTTCCCGGCGAGTTGTAGTGTTTAACTACCGAAGCTATAGCTTCTTCAGACTCACCAGCGTCTATCATGCGCTGCACGATTACTTCTAATTCTTTCATGAGTAATTTTGTTTATGAATATTTTGTTATATAATCTTGAGCTGTCATTTGCTCAGGGTTTTGTTGGCTTGCATTGTTAAGTTTTGGCCAAAGGTTATCTGGTATATTTTGTCCAGATAGTAAATGATATAAATCACTTGGATTTGTAGGGTCTATTAAAGCAACCTTGTTACCTGAATAGTATTCAAATAAACCAGGCTCTTCTTCAGAAGGTATTATTTCATCATTACCAGTTAATATACTATTTAAATAGCTAGCATCACCTTGAGATAACATATCCCAACCATTTAATACATTATTCATTCTAGCTTGATATTTTCTTGCAGAAGCTGTACCTCCAGGTAACTTATTATTTGAAGATTTAGCTGAAGATGATTGAGCGGCTGTATTTTTAAAAGACTGTACATAAGAGTCTATTACAAATTGTCTTAATTCATCTTGCCTACTATCATCGTGTAATAACAATGGGTCTACACCTAAACCACCTGGTACAATAAAATCATCAGCGGCTAAAGACTTAGCTGTGTTGATTTTACTAACTAACTTTGTCATTTTCATACGATATAGGTTTTCTGTATGTTTATCAAAAGGTCTACCAGCTTTGTAAGCGCTATCATTCATATCTATTATATCTTGAGCAGCTACGTTATCTTTTACAATATAATCGTCCATATCGTTAAACTTAGCATAACCTTCTTCATTAGTAAAAAATATATCCCCAGTTTTACCGATCTTCATGTTCATTTTATCAGTATATACATTAGATAATAAACCTAATTTAGTGCTACTATTTGCCCTACTCATTTGACCATTAGTTTCTGTTACTAAATAATCTTCTTTGTATTTTTTAAAATTTTCAAACTGTGTATTTAAATTAGCTACTCTATTTTGAACAGCAGATAATTGTTGTCTAAATTGTAGGTTAGCAGGACTACCAGCTTCTGTTTCTTTTATTTTTTTCTTTAAATAGAAAGTCTCTTGTATAGCTTGATTTGAAAATCTAGTTACCTCTCCTTTGTACTTTGGAGGAACTTTAGATATATCTACGCCTTCAGGTATTTTATCAAAATAAGCATTAGCTTCAGCGTTGCTTCTTTGTTTGTAATACTCTTCTCTTAGTTTAAGTTCTTCTCTATTTACAGAGACATTATTATTTTTATCTTTAACTACTAATCCTGAACCAACTAAATCCGCAAAATAATCTTTATCTAATAAATTCATAATCTAATTTTTATTAATATTGAACACCACCTGATTGACCAACTCTATGTAAAGAGCCACCTGGCAATGTTTCACTACCAAATCCAGTTACTTGACCTATACCACTCATTAATTGGTCAGTAGCTGCTTGTTTAGCCGCTATAGCATCAGTAAATCTTTGCTCAGCTCTACCAAGCATACCAGCGTTTCTTGAAGCTTGAGCTTTTCTATTATACATTTCCCCTTGAATAAACCTTTGGTTTAATACATCTTGTTGGGCCATTTGTTTCATTTGGTTAGCTTGCTCTTGAGCCCCTATACTAGCTGTAGCTCTTTGTAAGTTTTGAGATTGCTGATTAGCCATTGATTGCGCTAAAGCAGCTATACCACTACCTCCTGCTGCTCCTTGAAGATTACCCATTGTGTTAGCTAACGATTGTTGTTGTTGCGCGGCTAACATATCTGCTTCTTGTGTATTGACAGTTAAGTCTTCATACACATTCTCTTGATTCATATATGGGTTTGATATATCCTGACTTTCTAAAGCCGCTAATTGTTTATCATAACCAAGTTCTGCTTCTCTTAATTCTCTCTTTCTAGCTCTACTACCTATCATAGATCCTATGATATTCATACCTCCAGACTTTAAGAAGCCTTTGGCCATTCCAAATAAATTTGCACTACTCATATTTTCTTTTTTATTATAGTTATATTATTACACATTATTTACTACTTTCAAATACTTCCGAACTTATGTGAAAAATTTCAGCATGTGTTTCACTGTTGTTAGATAGTTTTACTTCTGCGTAGTAACCTGTCATAGTTGAGGCATTACCTCTATTGTCTTTACTAAACATTATATAATCACCACTTGATGGTCTAGTTAGATCATCAGGTATATTACATGTTAATGAATATGGTGGGTTAATTGCTGTGCAATCCCCCATTTTAATTATATTATTAGCTGTGTTAAAAGTACCAACAGTACTTGTTTTACAGTAATATATAATATCTCCTTTTTGAACTGAATCTTGTATGGGGACTGCGAAAGTTAAAGTTATACTTGCCATATTCTATTTTTTATAAGGAAACATTTTATTTAAATTTTCCTTTCTTCTATTACACCCACAGTTAGGGTTTATTTTTTCTACAACCTTTTTTATTCCAGTTGCTTTTGTAATTTTTTCTATAGTATCGCCTAATCCTTTTGATTTCATTTTAACAAATTGTTGCGTTTTGACTATTTTCTGCGTCTGTTCTACTGTTGTAATACTTATCATCATGTACGTAAGCCGTAGGTGTTCCATTTGTGTGAGATCCTATAATTTTACCAACCATAACTGATCCAGAACAACCTACTCCTAACCTAACCCACTTATTAGTTAAACTACCAAAACTCAAACAAGTTGCTGCTAAACTACCACTACTACAAACTTGTGTTCCATGCACATAATGTGTCGATGTATAATTACCACTTGTATTATAAGTATCTACTCTAAATCTAGATGTAGTACCTTCACTAACATCGTTTATTGTTATTGTAAATGCTTTTTCAAAATACAAACTTCCATGAACAGAATCAGTAGATCTTACTCTAATAGAGTATGAGTTTTTAGTTTCATAATCAAAAGAGGTACTAGCTCTTAAATTACTACCACTTATATTAAAGCTTGAGTTATCCGTGCTACCTGTACCAGATACTAAAGTGTAAGTATAACTTCCAGCTCCATCAGGATCAGTTGACGAGAATGCTCCAATAACTGCATTAACTAAATTATTTTCATTAATTGATGTAGCAGATAGTGATATGTTAGTTGGCGCATCAGCTACAGCCGCTACAACAACAGTTGCTGTTGCGGTATTACTATCTTGATACCCGTCATTACATTTCCATGTAAAAGTTGTAGTACCATTCCAATTTGCGTTTGGTGAAAACGTAACGTTAGATCCAGATATACTAACAGTAGCATTTGCTGGGTTACCAACTATACTATAAGTTAAAGTATCACTATTAGCATCTGTTGCTTTACCTGATAAATCAATAGTAACATTAGTATCTTCATTAGTGTTATATGAATGACTAGTTGCCACTGGAGGTAAGTTTATAAAATTATCTAAAGCTAAAGTATGAGTTGATACAGCTTCGCCAAAACTTTCTAAATCTACATTTACAGTAAAGGTTAAACTGCTATACACATTGTTGTCAGCTGGAACATAAGCCGTACCATTAGACGTTATAGATTTTATAATCATGTTACTATCACCAGTTTCACCATTACAGTTAACAGCCACAAAATCACTTTCAGTTGGTAATCTTCTTAAAGCCATACTGACATTATCAGTTAAAACTAAGTTTATTGTTTTACTAATTAATGAATTAGCAACTTCTTGGTTAACAGATCCACTGTAAGCTTGGCTAGGTGAACTAGTGTAAGATCTTCCAGATGCTGAGTTTGTAGCTACAGTATATGTGACATTAGCTAAAGCAGCAACTGTAAATGTAGCAATACCATCTGAATTTGAATCTATAGATGTGCTTAGATCTGTGCCACTATAAGAAGTGCTGTTCAATGTAAATGTATATGTTTCCGCTGATGTTATAAGCGGATAATCAATTAAAGTTGTAAACTGACCAGTAGAACCTATTGTTATATTTAAATCAGCACCACTTGTAAAATTACCGTTTGTAAAATTATACTTATTACCATTAGACTTAACCAGTGTTAGCTTTACCTGTGCTCCAACATCACCATATATTGTTAAAGCTCTTTTCGTTCTAGCAAAAGATAAAGCACTTTGATCATGAACAAAAGAACTTATTATTTTATTTCCAACAGCAGGTATTGTACCAGCCGCATTAGCTGTAAATGTTATAGCATCACCAGTAGAACTTTGATTAAAAGTGTATTTAACAGTAAAAGTTTTAGCTGTTACTAAACCATTTGATTCAGTTACAGTTGACGTTACTTCGTAATTAGATGAATTATTAGATGTTATAACATAACTAGGTTCATCAACAAAGTATTTACCACTAGCAGCGGTATATGTTCTTGTAAACAAAGTTACCGTAGTTGGTTTAACACCTGATCCAGTATATGGTTGAGTAGCTGTATTAACAGTAGCATTAGTCAACGTGTTTGTTATACTTCCGGATACGGTTAATGGTTCTTGTTTAGCTAAAATAGCAGCACCATCAATATCAATAGTTAAAGTAACATCATTATTACCAGGATTATAAGTATTTGTTAGATCACATGTGACAGTAACAGTATTGTCTAAAGCATATGCTGTTGTACTATCCGCTAACGTTATAGTGCTTATTCCAGTTGGAGGTGATTGTTTTGAAAAATCAGCAGCTCTAACAACGTATCCTTCATCTGGTGTTATAATTAAAACCTGATTAGCAGTAGTTCCTACCGCTTGGTTTTTAGTTACATCTACCGCAGCTTGTGTTATAGTGCAATTAATTAATGCCATATTAGTCGTTATTTTCTACTATTGTTATTGTTATCTTACTAGGTGTTGTGTCTCCAGTTGGATTAGCTGATAATTTACCTATACCTTGAACAGAAAATTCTTTAGTATCTAGATTACCACTCTGGTTAGAGTTGTTCCAAGTTGTTTCAGTTCCTTGTATATAACCAAACCATTTATTTTCTTTTCCTTTAAACTGGTGTACTGTACCATCTTGTAAATCTGTTGTTATAAAATTTGTATACCAACCATTTTTAGCTACATTGTTGAAGTATTCATTGTCTGTTAAGTTTTGTATCACTTTACTTTGAGTACCCTCATAGTTAAGAGTGTTAAACCCTTTCACAGTGTCAGGACCATCATTGAAAATAATATTAACTGAGGATTCATAGAACTTAGTAGCATCGTTTTCACCAGCAGATGTATCATAAAATCTATTTCTCTTGGTATTCGTATGTGACCACAGCTCACCATTTTTAAAAGTATAAAATATATTATTTAATGATAATCCATTTTCTGGTATAAATGATTTTCTACTAGGCCAACCTTGAACTGTTTCCATAAATGAAACTGTATCATCAAAGTTTCTTATAGCGTTACTCTGTAACGTTACATTATATAGATCTTTACTATCGTCATAATATCCTAATATAGTATCTGAGCTAGCTAACTTATCCTTAAAGTAATCATCCATACCGTAGTTAGATATTTCTGTTACTCCGTCCATAGAAAGTCTCAACATTTTACCTCTTGGCTTATCAGCAAAATAACATCTATAAGCATAGTTAGCAAAACTTTCTGGGTTAACACCTATACCAAACTCTCCAAATGTAGGTGGTATAATTGCTTGACCAAGAACTGCATTAGAAGCTGTTAAGTTAGCATTACCATCAGCATTATATAAAGCATCTTTATTAGCTAATATCTTAACAACCTTATCTTCGCAAAAAGCTAACAAATCAGTTTCTCTTGTATGTAGTAACTGTATACTACCATATTCAGGATTTAAATCTTTTGTTACTTTATCAGCCATAACAAATTGATTTAAATAATTTATACCAGATGTAGAATTAAATATACCAGAGTATATTAATCCTGTTTTCTTGTGTTCTTCTTTATATTGTTCAGCTAATACTGATGAAGCTTTAACACCTTTAGATATTTGAGAAGCGTTGTAATCATCTCTAATTCTATTAGATTCTACACCATTAGCAAAACTATAACAGTTATGATAATCTAAACTTTGTGTTGTAGCATGTGTGTTTATAGCGAAAGCATTACTAGCTTCATAGTATATGTCTAATTCAGCTACTTCTTTTGGTTCTGTCTCCCATATAGCTGGGTTACTAGAGCTAAATCCTTCAAGATCATTATCATCTACATATAAAGTACCTATTTGTATAGGTAAATTGTTATCTATATCTGTTGTTATACCACTTATATTATCTTCTGGTGCCCACTCTACAGGTTTATCTAACTTAATAGTCCAATATATAATTCTACTACTAGCAAAAGTACCAGATCTTCCTCCACCATTACTTTTTCTTCCTTTATATCCAACACCTCTGTTTCTAGCCCAACCTTTTATTTCATAAACAGTATCGTTAGGATCACCTGAAAATTTTATATAATTACCAACAGATTCTATACCGTTAACCATGTCTTTATATTGTGGCTCTACAGTGTTACCAAATTTAACCCACTCACCCCAAGCATCATCTTGGCCATTTTTATTATTTTTAAACTTATCACCAAAATTATGAAAACCTATTTCTATAACATCTTCTCCTTGTCTTATACCGAAACCTTGAATATCGTTAAACGCGTTTGACCCTGTATCTACATCATCACCTTGATTTCTATTATTTTGTATGTCACCAGATATATTTAATTGTTTAAAGAAATCCATTCTACCCCATCTACATATATGCCAACCAGCAGGGTGACTACCATTACCTTTGTTTTTCTCTCTCCAAAAATTATATCTACTAGATTGACTACCACCTGTGTCATAACCTAAAGATGTAGTTGATGTGCTACCATTAGCACCTCCACCTACTTGCCAATAATTCTGTTGTGCAAGTATTCTTAATTCATCAAGATTATTAAACCTCAATATATTTTGCTCTAATGTAGTATCTCTAAATATTTTAGCAAAAAATCTACCTTGAAACTCTGGATTTAATTTCTTAACTTTTTGTGCTATTTCAATTTTCATTTGAGGACTTTGTACATTCGTACCACCACCAACGGTACCTAGCCATTCAACATCAGATTCATCAAATGTACCATCAATTGTTATTTGCCAATATTTTGTTTTACCATCATCTACTGGTAAGTCATCAGTTGTACCCGCGTAGTCTAAGTCTGCTACGGTAGGTTCATAGCTAATTAAAGCTACATCGTAATACTTTGTAATATTAGCACCTTTTTTAATTCTTACAACCAGATCAGATTGACTGTGTATTGCTGTTGCAGATAAATTTACCTCATCAGCACTACCAGTTGTACCTCCAAAATTTACTTTCCATAATTCATGTGGTATTCTAATAAATGATGTTTGTTTTTCTGGATAACCACCTGATACAAATAAATTACCGTCGCTATTTGCTACAGCATGTCCTTTTGAAACCTTTTCTATAGTTAAAAATTCTGGAGCATTGTTTTCAATAGCTAATATTTTATATCTTGCCTCTTCCTGAACAAAAGTGTCAGAGTCATGTCTTTTCTTTAATACTATAAATGTTTCCTCACTTACTTTATTTCTTTCTGATGAAGGAAAAGCTAACCAAACGTTTCCATCTTCTGCTGGATAATGTCTATCCATTGATAAATTATAATACTCAGCAGATGTTTCTTTTACAAAATATTTATAATGTGTAGCCCAAGATGGAGGATTACTGTCCATAGATATTTGTAGTACATTATACTGATTAGCTTGATCTTTATCTAATATTATCGAACCAGATGGATCTGTTAAAACCGGTGTTTCTCTACCAAACTCGTCTTTATAAACAATACCTATTTGATAAGTCCTCATTGATTTTAATGATTTACCAGGATAACCAGCTTCATAATCAGAATTATTAGCTTGTACTATTGACACGTTAAACTTAGGGGTTATTTCGCTATTGTCAATATCTTTTAGATCATATTGTTGTAGATAATTACCATATACTATTCTATTAGCAACTAATTCTTGTGATTGAGCTTTTTTAGGAACGTTGTCCCATGGTCTCAATAACTCCATAGATGGTAAAACTTTGTATATAACCTCTGATTTTATTTCAATAGAATTACTAGCCCACTCATCATCACTTGGTTTTATCGACTTTACAGTGTAAACATTTGTGTTTGAATCTTCTTTATATAGTATATCTACTTCAACTACGTCTTTAGGTTTTTGTGTTGTTTTAAAATTAGATATAGTTAATTTTCTTAATTTATTAACCATACCTTTATTATAACCTTTTCTAGGTTCATAATCAAACTCTTGTGGTAAAAATGCTACTTGTGAAAATGGACCCATAGCAGAGTATTGACCATCTGAATACTTATACCTATAAGCAAATCTTGGAAACTTAAACTCAAATAGAGCTTTTTTCTCCATGAGTACAACTTTCCAATCCTTATTACCACTCGGAACATCTTCCGGTACAGCGTCCATGTTTACCTTAAAACTACTAGCGTTTGTAGGCGACGTAGCTAAAACACTTAATATAACTTCTTCATTTTCACTTTCGTCTAACAATGTTAACTTAACTCTATCACCTACTGATAGATTAATATCTGATGTAAAATCTACAAAACCATTGTTTAATGGATATACTAAACCTGACTCGTAAGGTTCACTGTTACTATCAGTAAAAGAAACTTGTAGCAAAGATGTTTCAACTATACCAGATGTTCTAGATGCAGCCATAGTTAAAGTAGGAGCTTCAATAGGTGCTTTCTTTATAACAGTAATGTCATCAATAGTAAAGTTATAACTTGTAGTTCCATCAGATTCATCTATCAGCGTAGTGTGTGTAGAATAGTTTGAGCTACCCGCTTTAAATCTTTTTATATCTATTTTTTTAGGTTCAGAGTTGTTATCAGTCCAATATATAAAACCTTCTATTATATTAACACCTATTATTTTATATTTATTTTCTGTGCTAAAGTTTAAAATATTATTAGCGTCAACAACTACTGGTGATACTTCTTTAGTATATTGATCGTATTCAGCTATAACATCTCTGCTAGTTCCAGATATAAACCAATATATTTTATCATTAGCCGTATCTCTAACAGATCCAATACACTTAGCGCCTGCTACGTTAATAGCACTTGAATAAGCTAACTCGTTACCAAGTATGTTTTGAGCAGTACCTACATCACTACCCTCAGAACCAGCAACTTGTATATTTAAAGCGTCTCTATACTCACCGTTAGGAATTAACCTTTCGTCTAGGTCTTTATTCATTTTACCCATACGAAAATTTCTTTTTAATTCCGCCATTTAATTAATGTTTTATTTGTTTTGACTTACCTCTCATAACTTGAGTAAGTTCTCCTATTTTCAAATTAGATAATCTTAATTTAGCTTGTCTTATAGCAGCAAATCTTTCTTTTTTAAATCTTGCTACTAAATATTCAGGCATATTTTCTCTTGTGGATAAAATAGCATGCGCTAACCATTTATACATAGCTTCTTCAGCAAACTTATGTACTATTCTCTCATTGTCTGTCGCTAAGCTATCACTTATATATTTTAAAGTTATTGTTTTGTTTATTAGGTCAGAACTAAAATGTATTCTACCTCTTTTGTAATCTATATAATAAACACCGTTGTTTTGAGCGTTTTCTGGATTTAAACCAAATCTCTTACCAGTATCAGTATTGTATTCATATATGTTTTCATCACTACTAGTGTTACTACCAGAGTTATCTTTAAAAGATAACCAAGTGTCAGAGTCACTAGCTTCAGATAAATCGTTATTAGTAAACATGTAGTTATAATTACCGTCTTGCAATATAGCTGTTGGATTACTTGTTTTTCTAGCGGGATATATAATGTGCTCTAAACCGCTGTCATCTTTAAAACTAACTTGAACATGATTAACAAAGTCATGTGGTAAAGGCATGGTTAATGAATTTGGTATTTCTATTTCCTGAGACTTAGTTGATCTAAAAACATCATAACTAAGTTCTTGTATTGCTCTTTGAGCGTGGAATAAAACATCTTGTCTTTTAACTCTAGGTATTACTTTACCTTCACCGACATAAGATATTATAAAGTTATTAATTATATCTTTTAAAGATATAAATTGATAATTACCGTAATTTTCATCACCAGTATTAAAGTTACCATCTGCACCTTCATAGTACGCTTTTTGAGTTCCTGTAAATAATGCCATTTATTATGATTTTTCTTGTGTTAATTGTTGTTGCTCTTCAGCCGCTGCTAATTGATATAAGTTTGGATCTTTTATAAGTATACCAGCTAACTCTAATATTTTTAATACTAAATTCTTTTCCTCTGATTGATGTAGTTCAAAGTTTGTTGTATAGGCAGGGTCAGAGTTATATAATGGTTTTTCATTAACTATTGTGTAACCCCATGCAACCTTAGCAGGTCTAGCTATATAATTACAGACAACATTATCACTACTACCTATTGTAGTTGGGTATATCTGTATTCTACGTTCTCTATTTGTTTGAGTGTCTCCAGCTGCCGAAAATCTAACATAAACAGGATAAGTTTCTGTTGGAGCTGTTAAAGGTGAGTTCAGTATATGATGTACTTCGTTTTGATTTATTTTTTCTACTTCAGCATCATAACCACATTTGTCCGTGTATATTTCACCCATTCTATAATAATCAGGTAAAACTCCTACACCGCCGTTTGACATAGTTACAGTTTGTCTATACTTTTCAAAATGATCTATTTTTTCATTTATAAGATCAATCATATCAGCATAAGTTGTATCATTTTTCCTTTGCAAAACTTCTTCAAACTGACTTAAGTCGTAAAAATATTGTTCAAATATCATCATTTGAGCTTGATTAGCTAGTAAGTTAAACTCTATAGGTGTTATATAACCTCTTTGTTCTTTGTTAGCTATATTTAAAACTCTTTGATATACTGTATCTATGCTTACTGCCATAATTTCTTTTTATTTATAGTAAAGGCCACCTTTATAGTGACCTTACTATAAAAGTGACTATTTAAAGTCTTTTTTGTATTGATGTTAAAACCTCCATACCTTCGTCGGTTTTAAACCACGCCGCTAATGCTGAGTAAGGATGTTCGTCTAAGGGAACAGTAAATAATATTCTACCGTTACTAGCCCATTTAAACTTCCTGTTATCAGGCGACAATGTTAGTATACTAGCTTCAACAGCTTTTATACCTATATTTCTAAGTTCTACGTTATCATCTTGAATTAATTCTAAGAACATAAGAGGGTTTCTTTTTGCCATTAGCAATACATCTCTTTTAATTTCCTTAGAAGTCATGTTAGATACCTTAGAACCAATCTCTACTCTTAATATAGCTTCTGCTTGCTCTATATCTATCTCTTTAGCCGCAACTAAAGCTGCAATCTCAGCTTCTATATAATCTAAATCATTACTTGCTATTTGCACCTCATCATGTTCATAATATATAACATCTTTCATTGGGTGATATAGTGATAATAATTTTTGTAAATTTTGCTTTCTTTTTGGTACTACTAAAGTTCCATTTTTAAAAGCTATGTGACCTAAGGTTGCAACACCTTTTTGTTCAGATACAAAAGGAGAACTCATGTTTGTAGCATATCTAAGCTCTTCTTGTTGACCACTTTCAGTGTCAAACCATAATAATGGTTTTCTTCTTGTATGTCTACCTGGTATCACATATAATAAAGGAGTTTCACCTTTTAGAACATAAGTTCTATCTTTTACTTCCCATTCAGCTGGGTTTTGTATTTTTTTCTTTGCCATAATATAATATAATTAAAAAGTTAAAATAAAAGCCTAGGGAGCCGAAGCTCCCTTTGCTTTTAATTATTGTTGTAGATTACTAGTCAGCATCTCCAATTACTCCGTCACCAGACTTAAGCAAAATAAAGTTATTTGCTCCCTGAACACATAAACATCTCTCAGATAAGAAATGTACGTTCATAGCGTCTTCGTCAGAAGAGAAGTTACCTCCAACAGAACCTGTGATCCAAGATTTCATTCTTCTATCATCAGCTTCTGAAGCTCTATATCTAACATGTAGGAAAGGTCTTTGAATGTTCTTTCCAAGAATCTGATCATAAACAGTAGATACACCTGCTGGTACAACCACACCTTCTACATCTTTAACTAAACCTCTAGTAGTAGAGTCGTTAAGATATTTCCAGTCAGTTTTGTAGAAGTCATAAGAACCTCTTCAGAAACCAGAGAAACCTAAGTTTAATGCCATATCTTCAGAGTTGTCAAATACACCATAAGATGTACCACCAGCTCCGTAAGAATTTTGAGTTGCTAACATGTTATCGATAGCTAATGAAACTCCTCTATTAAGGAATAACATATTTTCTTCGATAGCACCTTGCTTGTCTAATTCTTGTAGGATGTTATCAAAATCAGCTAATCCATCAGTCGCATGTGATCCACCGAAATCAGCGTCAGAGTAAACTAATCCTCTTGCGTTGATAGCAGCAAATAAACCTTCAGTACCTTTAACAGTGAAACTGTTAGATCCAGCACCTGGGTCTGCAGTAAATGAATGTGCAGCTTTTTCTGATTCAATCATAACCATCTCTAATTGATCTTCAAATCTTAATCTTGCTTCATGCTCAGATTTAAGATACCAAAGATAACCTGATGTTCCAACTTCTGTTGCAACTTCAACCCAACCGATCTGTGCAGTATCAGAACCGTTTACAGAATATTTGTCTCTAATAATGATTGGAGAATTGTTAAAGTATTCGCTTTTAGCGTTTACAGTATTTCCAACATTGATAGAGCCTTTTCCGTATTCAGAACCGTATACAAATACAGCGATTCCTGTCGTTGCAGCATTGTTAGCCCAACCACCTGCAGCAGCGTCAGCTAAATCAGCAGACTTATAAGGTACAGCAGTAATAGTAGTAGAAGAAGGTTTAGCAGTAACGTAAACTTTTGTAGTTTTACCGCCTTTACTTACAACTAATGTATCACCAATGTTAATATAAGATGCATTATCAGCACTTGCAAATGTGATTTTGTTTAGAGCAGCGTCTCCACTAGCAGCAATTGAACAATCGTCAAATGCAATGTGGATTCTTCCCTGCTCAGCCCAAACAACCTGATCAGAAGCCATTGGCATTTCAGCGCCAACCATTCTTAAAAATCCGCCGATCGTTCTGTTTCCATAACGCTCAACTTCTTTTTCATAAACTTCTGGTAAGAATTGCTTAGTGAAATTAAAGTCATTACCTGTAATTGACAGGTAATTACTCCCGAATAATGTTTTATCCGGTCTTGGGGTAAGGTGCTGTGCGCTAGCCCCACCCGAGAATGTTCCTAAAGCCATTTTTGTTTAATTTTAAGTTATTTTCGTTTTATTTTAAATTTGAAGTCACTTGAAGAGTCTCCAGATACCGCTCTTACTTTAAAGCCGCTAGCATCTCTAACTTTTTCGTGAGTACCACGAGCAGACATGTCAACGTTTTTAGCTTTTGCCATACTTTGTTTTATAGCATCAGCTTTACCTTGTTCGTAAAAGTGTTGAGCGACTAGGTCAGGATTCATTGCTGTAAATAAAGATTTATGATAACCTTCTGCATCAGTAATATGTTGAGTATCTTTGTCTACAAATTTACTCACAAAATTATTAATATTGCTTTGAGTTTCTTTAACCTTACCAGCGTCCTTTACGTTAAATCTATATTTTTTATCTCCTACTTTGTAATCAAAACCTTTGAAACTTTCAGAAAAAACCTTATCGGTTTTATTTAAAAATACAGAATTAGCCTCTTCGCTTATCTTCTGATTCTTCTCATAACGGTTGAAAAAATCTACAGCTTTTTGTTGTTCTTCATTTAAATTAGAACCAGCTTTGATTTCTTCGTAATATTTAGACTTTAACCCGTCTAAGTGGGACTTAGCATTTGCAACTTGCTCTTTTAATGCCAATTTTTTTCTCTTAACAACTCTTTCATCTTCCTCATCTTCACTATAACTAAAGTTATCTTCCATTAAAAAGTTAACTTCATCATCAGTTAAATGTGGTTTAGTTGTTTTATAGTATTCTCTTAACAAAGATTTATCATCATGTTTTGAATAATCCTGATTAAGTCTTACATAATCTTCTAAAGAACCACCAGTTTCATTCATAAAGTCTATAACTTTCTGTATGTTTTCTGGTAGTTTTTCACCAGTTTGTTGAGATTGTTCTACAACCTCCTCAACCTCTTCTTTTAATTCTTCAACCTTCTCTTGAACCTCTTGTTCTTGTTCTTCAGTTATTTCCTCAAGCACAGGTTGTTCTTCTGGTTCCTCTTGTACTTCTTCTACTTCAGTTTTAGGACTTCCAATTTGATTTGATTCAGCATTAGGATTTTTATCATCAATGCTAGTTAAATCTAATTTAATTGTTCCGTCTTCTAAAACTTCGTTTTTAGGTTTTTCTTCTTTAACCTCTTCGGCAACCTCTTTTTCTGGTTGCTCTTCAACAGTTTCTTGTTTATCTACTGTTTCTTCAACAACCTCTTCAAGAGGCTGTTTCTCTTCTTTATTTTCTGCCATAATATAATATTATAAAATTTAACAAATGTTATCTTGGATCAAAAGCATTTAATCCAAATCCACCACCTAATATATCATTACTTGACGACTCAAAGTTTTTAGGTGGTTTTCCTGTTTTTCTCTGGTCGATTAGTTCGGACTGTTGACTAGCTTGTATTCTAGTTCGTTCGTCCTTACGATCTTCTTTCTTTTTTTCATTAGAATTAGCTACATCAAGTTCCATTTGCTTAAGTCTACTATTGATCATAAACTCATGGTTCATTAATTGCTTTTTAAGCATAGCTTCTTTTTCTAATTTCTGCATATCTAAAGTAGACTGTTGTTGTGCTAATTGAGCTTTTTGGTTTGTTATAGCTTCTTGTTTTTCTACTTCTGCCTGTGCAGCAACTTGTTGTGCCTGAGCATTTGCTTGAGCTTGTTGTTGTATATTAGCTTGAGCTTGTTGCTGTTCTAATTCCATTTTCTTCTTACGTCTTAATTTAAGAAGTTGATTAGCTAGTTTTATATTTTTAATATCTCTTAAATCAATAGCATCTTCAATATCAATACTTCCTTGTTGAAGACCCATTTGGATATTATTTTCTAGCATTTGTTTTTCTTCTTCATCTGGCGCCATTTCAATAAATATACCAAAATCATACAAATGTAAATTAGACATTTCTTCTAACGTAGCAACATTGTGTGCACCTATTTGTTGTATAAAAGCATCTCTTGTTGGTGAATATTCTATAATATCTGATATTCTTAACATTATAGCTTCAGCTACTTCTGCAGTTATAAACATACTACTTTGTAATATATGTCTAGTTGCTGTGTTACTATTAGCAGCAGCTAATTTTTGAACACCAACTAAAGCATCTTTTGAAGGCGAACTAGCATCTCTTGCTTCATTTAATCCGGTGACATCTCTTATCATTTGTAAATAATAATTATATGTTTGGATTAATGATTGTAATTTAGCACCACCTGCACCTGACTGTATTTCCTGTATTGGAACTTTACCTGGGTTCATATCACCCTCGCTAGTCATAGATCTACCTATAATAGAACCAGTTTGGAAAAACATATTTAAAGCTTCTTGCGGATTGTAATTAGTACCGTTACCTAAATCTATTTCAGCAAGACCATCTGCGTCTAAATAAATACCATCTGGTACTAATCTAGACATTACTTGTTGTAATTTAAGATGTGTTAATTGTATCATATCAGCAAAACCAGTTATTCTACTAACTAAGCTTTCTATTCTACCTTTGTAAATTCTAGGAGCAACAATACTATAATTCATTTTAACCTTAGTGAAATCACTTTTAGGTCTCATCATGTTTCTAGCAAGTTCCCATTTTAGTAATTGTTTAGAACCTAGAACTATAGCGCCTTCATACAAAACCTCTATAGATCTAGACATTTTACCAAACCTAGCTTCTAACTCAGCGTCCATTTGCGGATTAAACGTATCGTCTTTTACTATTATCTTTGTAGCACCAGTTGCTGTTTCTTTTACTTTATACACTTCGTTAGCGTATGTTTTATAATTGAAATATAAAACTTGTATTTGATTTTTATCTGTTTGATTTGATTCAGATAAATTTCTGTTGTAATAACCAGAATTTTGGAAACCTTGACCTAAAGCCTTTTTTAAACCATCTTCATCTAAATCAGGAAATTCTTTTTTTAATTCGTTTAAAGGTACACTTTTAACTTCACCAACGTAATATATATCATCAAAATAAGGATCTTCTGTATAAGAATAAATTAAATTTGCTGGATCAACGTAATTTAATTTAACTCCTTCAGCTTTTGAAAAAGTAGTTTTTGCAGCACCTATACCTAAAACAGTTAAATCATAATTTAATCTTTTTCTAATTAAATCATAATTGTTACCTTTAAATACAGTTTCAATAGCTTGTTCTTCAGCAATTTCTACAGCTTGCTTGTAATTAAGCTGCATGTGTAATTCTAACTCCTGTATATTATCTGGCAACTCTTGATCTGGGTTTTGTCTCAAATCAACACCAAATGAATTATAAACAAACTCAGTCATATCTTTAGTTTCCATATCTAACAATATAGATTCCATATATTGAGTACGTTTACTTACACCATGTGGATCTTGTGAGAATGCTTTTACATCAAACATTCTTTCTGATATACCATTAACAACTATATCTACAAACTTAGGTATAATAGGTACTGGTTTCCAGTCTAAATTAAGGTAAGATAAATCACCGTTTATAGATAATTCATCTTTGTATTTTTGTATTGATTGTTCTCCCCTAGCGTATAGCCTTAGTTTATGAAACTCTGTTTGATTACCATAAAATCTGTTAGTACCAGAGTCACGTTTAAACCACTCTGCCTCAATAGCTTTTGCGACTTTAAGTCCATACTCAGGACTCATTTTTTCCATATCGCTAGCTACTTGACTAGGAAAATAACTTTTTACAACTGACTCAGCCATATTAATTCTTTATTAATTTTGAATGCATGCCAGATTGTTTATATCTAGCAAAACTTATGTTTACTTTTTGTTTTTCTTTTTTATTAATTGGATAATATAAATGTCTATTACAAGCCATAATTGCTAAACCACTACTAATGGTAGCATCAAACTTTGTTCTATTGTTTATATCATATCTTGCCCAATCATTTAAAGTTCTATTGAAATACATATTACCACATGTACCATCTGATTTAAGACCAACATGGTCTTGTATATACATTTCAATTGCAGCACCGTGTGCTTGTCTAATATCTTCACTTGAGTTAGGTATTCCACCAACTTCTCTTTCAGCAACAGATAATTTATTCCAAAGCTTATCAGGTCTATTCATACTAAAACCTCTATAACCCCTACGTTTTAAATAATATAATAATCTAGGTTTATTATTTTCTGCAAGTATTGGCATACCATAAAATACCAATGCCATTAATACATCTTCAAAAAATATTTCAGCGGTAGCGGGTCTAGCTACATATTCAAGAAAAAATTGATTTGGTGGTGCATCTTCCATGGAAAACTTACTTAATCCGTGTAAAGCTCCTTTTGATCCTTGACCATCGACAGTTCCTGATATATCATAACTGTCACAACCAAAAGCACCCATATGCTCATTACCAGGATATTTTCTTCCTTGCTTTAATATAATATTATTTTGTAATGATTTTTGTGGTATCCAAGATACCCTAAATCTACCTTTAGAATCTGGATAAAATATAACAGTACTATCTTTAACACCATTAACCCATTGAAAATTACCTATAGTTATAGCGTTTTCTTGATTTAATTCTTCGTTATAATCTATTTGCTCGTATATTTTTGCTAAATTAAATATACTGTTTTTTGTCTCATCTCTAAAAGCATGCTCTTCAGTCCTTGGAAACTGTCTATAAAATTCATTTAAAGCATCTCCATCATTTTTTAAACCTTCAGCTTCATTATCCCAGTGATCTATAACACCAATATCTATATAATCTCCATGAGGTCCCGTAACTTCTGTTTCGGGTGTATCGAATACAGGTATGCCATAAGAATCAATGAATCCTTCGTAGTTCCA
>CERN01018159.1_pt1 | contig 26239 bp, 19 predicted proteins | sample 530761 | NCBI WGS metagenome assembly CERN01 (sample SAMEA2620947, study PRJEB7988) | marine metagenome | isolation source: saline water (ENVO:00002010), including | reverse complement strand
GGGTTTTTGCGTTTGGGGCCGGATGAAAGAGGTGATCAGGATGCAACGGCAAAGATTGAGCCAGGGTAGCGGGGCGATCCGCAGGATATGGGTTGGCGGATGGCGGAGCCATTATGGCGGCCTTCTGCCCAAGGACTAAGGCAGAGGACTAAGGGGACTAACCCGGTCATTTGTCATGACGGGAGAGGTGCGTCTTGTTGGAGAGGGAGCGTTGAATTTGCCGGGAGCGGCAGCGATGGCAGCAGGGGCAGCGGTTGGCTGTGACCCGTCGATGGTGGACCAGTGGGGCCCCGTGCGCCCGAAGTGTGTCCGGGCTCCATCGGTTGCGGGAAGTGCCGCCATTGCCGAAAGTGGCCGGAGCAGGCAGTGAGCCCGAAGGTCGTCTGCTGGCGAGGATGGCAGATGCCCGAGATGTGTCCGGGCTCCATCGGTTGTGGGAAGTGTCACCATTGCCGAAAGTGATTGGAGCGGGCCGTGAGCCCGAGGTGGTTTGTTGGCGAGGATGGCAGACGCCCGAGGTGTGTCCGGGCTCCATCGGTTGCCAGAAGTGCTGCCATGGCCGGGAGTGATCGGATCGGAGCAGGGGGTCAGTCTGAGGTGGCCTGTTGGCGAGACTGTTGGTGGCATGAGGTCGGCTCGGGGTGTGGGGCAGAATTGCCGGAAAGCGAGCGGAGCGAGGTGTTCGTCCGAAGGCGGCCTTGTCAGCGGCGCTGTCTGCGCCCGGTTGGGCGAGGATGCGAAAGCCCAAGGTTTGTCGGACTTACCTGATTGCGGGAAGCCCGGTTTTGGGTGGGGGCCCTGCCGTCGCATCCGTCGTCGGCTGTCTGCGGTTCGGAATGTGATGCCGTTTGATCCGCGGCAAGCTTTTGAAAGCAAAATATTATTAGGCGATCCTTATCCCATCCTGATGGAGATGATGCGTCATTTTGCTTTGCGATCTGCGGTTTTGCGGCTATCCCTTCGGCCGTTGAACCGGTCGGGAGGACCGGAAAACGAACGGTGATGTGTCGGGGCTTGTGCCATCACCGTCGGGGAGAACGGGAAGGAAGGATCGTGAAATCATGAACACCAAAGATATCGTCTATGTCGCGCTGTTTGCCGCAGTGACCGCTGTGCTTGGGCTGTTTCCACCCATCACCCTGCCGATTACCGGGGTGCCGGTGACCGCGCAATCGTTGGGGCCGATGCTGGCCGGGGCGATTTTGGGGGCGCGTCGTGGCGGGCTTTCGATCCTGCTGTTTGTTGTGCTGGTGGCGCTTGGCCTGCCGCTTCTGTCGGGGGGGCGCGGTGGTTTTGGTGTTCTTCTGGGGGCGACGGGTGGCTTTATCGTCGGCTGGGTGATTTCGGCGTTTGTGATCGGCCTGCTGATTGAAAAATTCTGGGACAGGCTGAATATCTTCAACGCGGCATTGTCGATTGCGGTTGGCGGGATTGTTGTCCTGTATGCGATTGGCAATCTTTGGGTCAGCATCGTTGTTGATGTCAGTTACTGGAAGGCGACCGTCGGGGCCGCACCGTTCCTGATTGGCGATGTGATCAAGGTTGCGATTGCAACCGCAGCCTGCCTTGCCGTGCGCCGTGCCTATCCCTTGATTTCCAAGGCACGCTAGGTTTTGATGAGGCGCGGTCATCAGATCGCGCCTTTTGCTGTTATCCCTTGTCTGAAATTTTGCGCCGGGTGCTGATGATCACGCTTGAAAATGTCACCGTGGAATTTGATCAGCGTCGCGTGCTTGACGATATTTCACTGTCACTTTGCGAAAAGCGGATCGGGATTGTCGGGGCCAACGGATCGGGCAAAAGCACCTTTGTCCGGCTTCTGAACGGGCTTCAGGTGGCATCGTCGGGGATTGTGCGCGTCGATGACTTCGATGCTGCCAAGGACGGGCGCAAAGTGCGCCGCCATGTCGGCTTTGTTTTTCAGAACCCGGATAATCAGATCGTCTATCCGGTGGTCGAGGAAGACATCGCCTTTGGCCTGAAGGCGCTTAAACTGCCAAAGGACGAGATTGACCGTCGTATCGACGAAGTCCTTGCGCGATATGGCCTGTCGGAATTTCGCAACCATCCCAGCCATTTGTTAAGCGGGGGGCAGAAACAGCTTCTGGCGATTTCCGGGGTGCTGGTGATGGCGCCGCGTTACATCATCTTTGACGAGCCGACCACCTTGCTTGACCTGCGCAATCGTAACCGGGTCGAACGGGCGATTGCCGAACTGGATCAGACCGTGATTACGGTTTCCCATGACCTTGATCTGATCGCCGGTTATGACCGGGTGCTGGTGTTTGAAAATGGCCGGATCGCCTGTGACGACGTCCCGGCCATCGCCATTCCCCGCTATCGGGAGATGATGGCGTGATTGCCGGACTTTACATCGATGGCAATTCCGCCCTGCACCGGGCGGCAGCGGGGTTAAAGGTGCTTGCCCTTATCCTGCTGGGGACTGGTGTTTTTCTGATCCCTGATTGGCCGGTTCTGGCGGGGGTGCTGGTGACGGTTTTTGTTCTGTATCCGGCTTCGGGTTTTGGCCCGCGCATCCTTTGGGCGCAGATCAGGCCGATATTGTGGTTGCTGGCTTTGTTCTTTGCCGTGCAGCTTTGGCTCAATGACTGGCAGGCGGGGCTTGTGGTGATTTTCCGGCTGGCCGCGATTGTTAGCTTCGCCGGGCTTGTGACCCTGACGACCAGAACGTCCGACATGCTGGCCGCGCTGGAACGGGCGATGAGGCCGCTGGCGCGGTTTGGGGTTAACCCGGAAAAGGTCAGTCTGGCGTTTTCGATGGTGTTGCGATTTATCCCGGTGATTGCGCAAATCGGTCATGAAATCCGCGATGCACAACGCGCGCGCGGGCTTGATAAATCGGTGCTGGCGCTTGTCGTGCCGCTGATCATCCGCACGCTTAAAACGGCGGACGATGTCGCCGATGCCATTGATGCGCGCAGCTTTGACCCGGATTAATCTTCCAAAAAAAGACCCGGCAGGCCTATAGGGACGAGGCGCGTGCCGGGTGAAAACCGCTTGGGTGCGGGTTCTGATGCGGTTACCTGATCTCAGGCGATACCAAGATGCCATGCGTGGAAACGCAGATGGTCTTCGATAAAGCTCGCGATGAAGTAATAGCTGTGGTCGTAGCCTTCCTGCATGCGCAGGTTCAGCGGATAACCGGCGTGGCTTGCGGCGGCAAAAAGCGTATCGGGTTTAAGCTGCTCGGTCAGGAAGCCATCGGCATCGCCCTGATCAACGAGGGCCGGGGTTTGCATATCCCTGGCGGTGGCGGCCTTCATCAGTTCCGAGCTGTCCCACTGTTTCCAGACGGATTTGTCATCGCCGAGATAATTGCCAAGCGCCTTCTGGCCCCACGGGCAATTGATCGGGTTTGAAATCGGGGAAAAGGCCGTCACCGATTTGAACATCCCCGGGTTTTTAAGCGCGATCATCAGCGCACCATGCCCGCCCATTGAATGGCCGGAAATCACCGCATCATCGGAAATCGGGAAATGATCACGGACAAGGGCCGGAAGTTCTTTGGTCACGTAATCATACATGCGGTAATTGCGCGCCCAGGGTTCCTGCGTCGCGTTGACGTAAAAACCGGCCCCCTTGCCGAAGTCATAGGCTTCTTCTTCGTCATCGGGCACATGGTCGCCGCGCGGGCTGGTGTCGGGGGCGACGATGGCAATGCCAAGTTCGCTTGCGATGCGAAACGCGCCGGCCTTCTGCATGAAGTTTTCATCCGTGCAGGTCAGTCCCGATAGCCAGTACATCACCGGTACACGGTTGCCCTTGCCCGCCTGCCGCGGCAGGAAGATGGCAAACCGCATATCGCACCCCAGCACATCGGACCGATGGGTATATTGTTTGTGCCAGCCGCCGAATACCTTGTTGCTGGATGAATTTTCAATGCCCATTTTATTCTCCCGTTCGCCCGCCTTGCCAGAATTTTACCGGCAGGGCGGGGTTTTCGTATGAAGCCAGATGGTCTTAATAGTGAATGACCGAACGGATGCTTTCGCCTTCATGCATCAGGTCGAAAGCTTCGTTGATGTCTTCAAGCTTCATGGTGTGGGTGATGAAATCGGACAGTTTGAATTCGCCCTTGAGGTAGCGTTCGACATAATCGGGCAGTTGCGACCGGCCCTTGACCCCGCCAAAGGCGGTGCCGCGCCAGACGCGACCGGTGACAAGCTGGAACGGGCGGGTCGAGATTTCCTGACCGGCACCGGCAACACCGATAATCACCGACTCACCCCAGCCCTTGTGACAGCATTCAAGGGCGGATCGCATGATATTGACATTGCCGATACATTCGAAACTGTATTCAACGCCGCCATCGGTCATATCAACGATGACTTCCTGGATCGGTTTGTCATGGTCTTTCGGGTTGATGCAATCGGTCGCGCCAAGCTGTTTGGCGAGTTCGAATTTCTTTTCGTTGATATCAATGGCGATGATGCGGCTGGCGCCGGCCATTTTGCAGCCGATGATGGCCGAAAGGCCGATGCCGCCCAGACCGAAAATCGCAACACTATCGCCCGGTTTGACCTTGGCTGCGTTGGTGGCAGCCCCCATGCCGGTCGTAACGCCACAACCCAGCAGACAGACTTCTTCAAGCGGGGCGGTTTTGTTGACCTTGGCAATCGAGATTTCCGGCAGAACCGTATATTCCGAGAAGGTCGAGCAGCCCATATAATGGAAGATCGGTTTGCCATTCTGCGAGAAGCGCGTGGTGCCATCGGGCATAAGGCCCTTGCCCTGAGTGGCGCGGATTTTCTGGCACAGGTTGGTTTTGCCCGATTTGCAGAATTTGCATTCGCCGCATTCGGGGGTGTAAAGCGGGATCACATGATCGCCGACCGCAACGCTGGTGACACCTTCGCCGATTGATTCAACAATCCCGCCGCCTTCATGGCCAAGGATGGCGGGGAAAATACCCTCGGGATCGTCGCCCGACAGGGTGAAAGCATCGGTATGACAAACACCGGTGGCAACGATGCGGACACGGACTTCACCGGCCTTGGGCGGGGCGACCTGAACTTCTTCAATCGATAGCGGCTTGCCCGCTTCCCAGGCAATGGCGGCTTTGCAGGTGATGGTTTGGGCGCTCATGTCGCTCCTCCGGCTTGTGTGATCTACTGCCAACAGTGTATTTATTTCCCCTGATCTGATAATCCGGTATTTCGGTAAATGACTTTTACGATGGTGTAATAATGAATGCGTGGGATGGGATCAGCGAATTCGTCGCCGTGACGGAACGCAAAAGCTTTACGGCAGCGGCCAAGCAGCTTGGCATTTCCGTGGCACAGGTCAGCCGCCAGATCACCGCGTTAGAAGAAAAGCTTGGCGTGCAGCTTTTTTACCGCACCACGCGCAAGGTTAGTGCTACCGAAGCCGGGCAGGTTTATTATCAGCATTGCCGACAATTGCTGGATGGCTTGCAGGATGCGGAACGCGCAATCGGGACCCTCACACAGGTGCCGCGTGGCAAGCTTAAGCTGACCGCGCCCACCACCTATGGTGAAACCGTGATTGCGCCGCTGGTCAATGATTTCGTCGCCCGATATCCGGAACTTGAAGTCCAGTGCCGCTTTACCAACCAGAAACTTGATCTGGTGCTTGAAGGCTATGACATGGCGATCCGGCTTGGGCGGCTGGATGGCACGACCGGCAGTCTGATGAGCCAGCAGCTTTCAACCCGCCGCCTTTATGCCTGCGCATCGCCAGCCTATCTGTCCAAGCGTGGGGAGCCGCATTCGCTTTCGGAGCTTGCGCGCCATAACTGCCTTGTCGGGACGCTGGATTACTGGCGGTTTGAGGAAGACGGGCGGGAGCGTACCATCCGAATTCATGGCTCGATCCACGCCAATAGCGGGCAGGCGCTTTTGGATGCCGCGCTAAAGGGCATCGGCATTGTCCAGTTGCCGGATTATTACGTCGATCCGTGGATCGCCAGCGGTGATCTGATCCCGGTCCTGTCCAAATTCCAGCCGACCGATGAAGGTATCTGGGCGCTTTACCCGACCAACCGGCACCTTAGCCCGAAAATCCGGATGCTGGTGGAGCATTTGGGGCGGTATTTGGGGTGATCTCGTTTTAGAAGCTTGCCTATTCTGGTTTGGTGAGGTTCGAAATTATTTGATCGATTTCATCTAGTTGATGCCCCCACCATTCAAGAGCTTCTTTATATGCATCTCGGGCATCGTCCCCTTCCTTGGGGCCGGAAAGAATTGGACGATAGATATTCCCATCAAGTTCATGAACCTCATTGTGCTCAAAAATGTTGCCATTTTGATCGCGCAATTTAGTAGTAATTAAAATGCTGGAAGTGTCTAACGGGTGAACATTGAACTCATATTCTTTTAGTAATAAGTCGCGATCTTTCTTGATGAATTCAAAGAACATCTCTGAATCTCTGTCATCCTGCTTCCATTTTTTAAATTGCTCTTTCTCTGCCGCTGCAATTCGAGGGTCGGTTTTGGCGTCAACCTGTTTTAAAACGTTGCCCACTGCTCTCAGAAGTGCGAGTGCGCCTGCCCAGTGGACACGCCAGAGGTCCTCATTTTCCTCGTTTTCTAGCAAATTCAGGGCATGGTAACAGTCTTGCAGAACTTGAAGAGCTTGGTAGGTCATCTTTTACTGCGCCGTCCAGCCACCATCGACCGACATATGCGTGCCGGTCATTTGTGATGCGGCGTCCGAGCACAGGAACAGCGCGGTCTGGCCGATCTGTTCGGGGGTGACGAACTGTTTGGACGGGTGTTTGTCCGAGACCAGATTGGTTGCGGCCTGTTCGACGGAGATGCCGCCTTCCTTGGCCTTGGCTTCGATCTGGCGTTCGACCAGTTCGGTGCGCACCCAGCCCGGGCAGATTGAATTGGCGGTGATGCCGCTTTCGGCGGTTTCAAGGGCTGTTACCTTGGTCAGGCCCATGATGCCGTGCTTCGCCGCGACATAGGCGGCCTTTTGGACCGATGCGACCAGACCGTGGGCGGATGCGGTATTGATGATCCGGCCCCAGTTTTTCTTTTTCATGTTCGGCAGGGCAAGGCGCGTCGTGTGGAAGGCCGAGGTCAGGTTGATCGCAATGATCGCATCCCATTTTTCCGGCGGGAAATCTTCGATCAGGGCGGTGTATTGGATGCCGGCATTGTTGATCAGGATATCGGCACCACCCCCGAATTTTGCGGCGGCGTCCATCATCATCGCTTCGATCTGATCTGGTTTGGAGAGGTCCGCGCCATTGTAATGCGCGGTCACGCCAAATTCGGTTTCAAGCGATTTGCGGGTGGCTTCGATTTCGTCCTTGTCGCCAAAGCCGTTCAGCATGACATCCGCCCCGGCCCCTGCAAGGGCCTTGGCCATGGCAAGGCCGATGCCGCTGGTCGATCCGGTAACAAGTGCGCATTTGCCTGTCAGCATGATGTTTCTCCCTGTGGGTGAGGAGTTGTTCCTCCTCATAAGTTAGGTGGATCATGCCGCAATGCAACATGGGAGGCAAGATCAACCGGAAATGCCATATTTGCGAAGCTTGCGGGCAATCGCCGTGTGCGAGATGCCAAGCCGTTCGGCAAGCTTCCGCGAGCTTGGGTAATCCGGGTAAAGGCGCGCCAGCATTTCACGTTCGAGCATGTCCATCCCGTCGGCAAGGGTTCCTTGGGCGATGGCGGCATTGATCGGGTCGGTTGCGGGGGCAGCGGTTGCCGGATCGCGGAGTCTGCCGGGTTCGTCCGTGGCGGTGACGGACGGGCTGCTTGCGGTGGTGGTCAGGTCGCGTGCGGTCAGGATATCGCCATCCAGAAGGGCGACCGCCCGGAAAAGGGTGTTTTCCAGTTCGCGCACATTGCCGGGCCAGTCGTGGCTGGCAAGCCAGGATAGGGCATCCCTTGCGATATGGGGTGTGGGGCGTTCGGTTTGCTGGGCGGTGCGGGTGACGAAATAAAGCGCCAGTTCGGCAATGTCTTCGCGCCGGTCGCGCAAGGGCGGCAGGGTGATGCCAAGGACGTTAAGGCGGAAATAAAGGTCTTCGCGGAATGTGCCGTCATGGGACATGGCGTCAAGGTCGCGGTTGGTCGCGCTGATGACGCGGACATCAACCGCAATTTCATCCGTGCCGCCGACGCGCCGGAACCGGCCATCCTGCAACACGCGCAGAAGCTTTGCCTGCAGATACGGTGTCAGTTCGCCGATTTCATCCAGAAACAGCGTGCCGCCATCGGCCAGTTCCAGAAGTCCCGGCTTGCCACCACGCCGCGCACTGGTAAAGGCCCCGGCGGCATAGCCAAACAGTTCGCTTTCGGCCAGTCCTTCGGGCATGGCAGCACAGTTTAGCGCCAGAAAAGGCTGATCGGCCCGGTTGCTTGCGCGGTGGCAGGCGCGGGCGAAAAGCTCCTTCCCCGTGCCGGTTTCGCCGAGGATCAGAAGCGGGGCATCGACCGATGCCAGTCGTTTTGCCTGTGCCTTGACCCGTGCCAGTACCTTGCTTTGGCCGATGATGTCGTCAAATCCGGTGTGGCTTCGATCCTGAAGGGCGGTCATGACGCGGCCAAGGCGCGCGGCCCGGTGAAACACCATGACCCCGCCCCAAGGTGCGTCATCGGCGGCATCCGTACCATCATCAACATGGCCGATCGGTTCGACCTGTAGCAGATAGGTTTGACCGCCCAGCGTGACTTCGCGTTCCGGCAGGCGGAAATGGCTTTGGCGCAGGTCATCAATATCCGGGTCGGTCAGGAAATCGGCCAAGGGCCGGTCACGCAGCGGCGCATCGGGGGAGCCTGCGATATTTTGCGCTGCCGGATTGGCCTGCGCGATCAGGCCGTTGGCATCCACCGCGATTACCGGATCGCCAAGGGCGGCAAGGGTTGCGTGAAGCTGCGCGCGCCTGCGTTCGGTTGGCAGGCGGTCAATCGGTTTGACGTCCTCGATGCCGGGAAGTTGCATCAGGCGATGGGCCAGCAACGGAAAACGTTCCGGCCGGATTGCCGGGATATCGGCAAAGATATGGTGGGTTGTGACCTCGAAGGCGCGGATATCAAGCTTGAAATCCGCCAGCACATTGACGACGTCCCGCGTGATGCCGACCCTGTTTTCCCCGGTGATTTCAAAACGCATGGCTGTACCGAAATGTTTACACTGTAACGAAAACTATACAGTCGTAAGGGGCTGTTTTCCAGTGGTTTTGGCGAAATGTCGTGGTTGGTGGAGGTGTTTGTAAACTTAAGTTTACAGTTGATCTAAGGGCTGTGGCGCTAAGTAATTGAAATACAGGGGTTTTCAATTCTGGCACGGGCTTTGCGGTTATGGGGGCAGAACACTTCAAATAACGGGAGCCTTTCATGTCTGATCCGCGTCACACCAAATCCGGTTTTGCCACCCGCGCCATCCATCATGGGTATGATCCGCAAAGCCATAATGGCGCGCTGAACCCGCCGGTTTACATGAGCTCCACCTTTGCATTCGAAACCGCAGAGCAGGGCGGGCGCATGTTTGCCGGTGAAGAGCAGGGCTTTATCTATTCACGGATCGGCAACCCGACGCTGGCCCTTCTTGAAAGCCGTCTAGCGGTGCTTGAAGGCGGTGAAGCGGCCCTTGCGACCGCATCGGGCATGGGGGCGATTACGTCGGTCTTCTGGACATTCATTGCGCCGGGTGACGAGATCATTGTCGATCGCACCCTTTATGGCTGCACATTCGCCTATTTCCGTCACGGGCTTGAGAAATTCGGGATCAAGCATACCCATGTTGACCTGACCGATCCGGCGGAGCTTGAAAAGGCGATTTCGGACAAAACCAAAATCGTTTATTTCGAAACCCCGGCCAACCCGAACATGCGTCTGGTCGATATCGAAGCCATTTCCGACATCGCCCATAAACATGGTGCCAAGGTCGTGGTGGATAACACCTATTGCACGCCGTATCTGCAGCGCCCGATTGAACTCGGGGCCGATATTGTCGTGCATTCGGCGACCAAATATCTGGGCGGTCATGGTGATCTGATGGCCGGTGCGGTGATTGGCCGTGCGGAAGACCTTGAACAGGTTCGCCTTGTCGGCCTGAAAGACATGACCGGTGCGGTCCTGTCGCCGCAGGATGCCAATCTGGTGATGCGGGGGCTCAAGACGCTTGAACTTCGTATGGAACGCCATTGCGACAATGCCGAAAAAATCGCGGCCTTTCTTGAAAACCATCCGAAGGTCGAAAAGGTTTTCTATCCCGGTCTTGAGAGCTTTGCGCAATATGAACTGGCGAAAAAGCAGATGGCCCGCTTTGGCGGCATGATCGCGTTTGAACTTAAAGGCGGGATCGAAGAGGGCCGCAAGCTGATGAACGGTCTTAACATGATCACGCGCGCGGTCAGCCTTGGCGATGCCGAAACCCTGATCCAGCACCCGGCATCAATGACCCATTCGACCTACACGCCCGAAGAACGTGCGGAGTATCAGATCACGGATGGCCTGATCCGCCTGTCGGCGGGCCTTGAAAGCATCGACGATATTCTTGCCGATCTTGAACAGGCGCTGGACGGGGATCAGATGGCGATTGCCGCTGAATAATCCCGGAATCCCTGAACAAGGGAGGCGGACCGCAAATCCCCCAAACGATTTGCGGTCCGTATAAGGTTGCGCATGGTGTGGGTGCCGTTCCGCGCCATGCGGCAACCGCCTTGGCAGCGTTGGGGCATCCCGAATCGGCATCGGTAACGGATAAAAATCAACTCCGGGCCTGTGTGCCACATTCGACGAATTTCAAAAAACTTGCGTGGGCTGAACGAGGGTTTTTTGAAAGTTTCGTCAATCCTGCGATTTTTGGTGCTTTCGCTTGATTGGCATCGCGTAGCAGCAAAAATACGCAAATCCATACCGAAATAAGGCGTGCGGCAAAACCGGTGATGCCGGGCCGAAACGCCAGCGAGAGGCGAGAAAAAGATGTCAGCACAAAACAGCACCCCTGAAATTGGCGAAATGATCGAAGCAATCTCGACCGGGCGCGTGGCGGCCAAGGATCTTGAGATGCTGGGCCAGATTGAGAAAAAGGTGCGCTGGCTATCAAGCTGGACCATCCATAACGCCAACCATATCCGCCCCAAACGCGATGGCATCAAGGTCGGCGGCCATCAGGCGAGCTGCGCATCGATGACAACCCTGATGACAGCACTTTATTTCAATGTTCTGCGCCCGCAGGACCGGGTCGCGGTCAAGCCGCATGCATCGCCGGTTTTCCATGCGATCAATTATCTGTTCGGTCGCCAGACCAGGGAAAAGCTTGAAAACTTCCGCGCATTTGGCGGTGCGCAATCCTATCCGTCGCGGACCAAGGATGGCGATGTCGTCGATTTTTCGACCGGGTCGGTCGGGCTTGGTGCGGCGGTCACCAACTTTGCCGCCCTCACGCAGGATTACCTGCGTTACAAGGATATGCTGCCGCGCGGTGAAAAACCCGGTCGCATGGTCGCCCTTGTTGGCGATGCGGAACTCGATGAAGGCAATATCTATGAGGCGCTTCTTGATACCTGGAAGCATGATATTCGCAATGTCTGGTGGGTGATCGATTACAACCGTCAAAGCCTTGATGGCATGATCGATGCGCATCTGTTCCGCGTGATCGGCCGGTTTTTCCGCGCCGTTGGCTGGAACGTGATCACCATCAAATATGGCCGCAAACTGCATGATGCCTTTGCCAAGCCGGGTGGCAGGTCATTGAAAAAATGGCTGAACGAGGCGCCGAACGATGTCTATTCCGCCCTGACGTTCCAGGGGGGTGCGGCGTGGCGCAAACAGATCCTTGGCGATATGCCGGGCGATAATGCGCTGGCAAGTCTGCTTGGCGATTATGATGATGATGCCCTGCATGACCTGATGACCAATCTGGGCGGGCATTGCATGGAAGCGGTCCTGAATGCGTTTGATTCCGTTCCCAATGACAAGCCGACGATCTTTATCGCCTATACGGTCAAGGGTTATGCCACCCCGCTTCAGGGGCATAAGGACAACCATGCGGGCCTTATGAATGTCGCCCAGATGGATGCGTTCAAAAAACAGAACAATATCAATGACGGGCAGGAATGGGATTACGCCGCCGGTCTTGACGTGGCCGAGGATAAGGTGCGTGCCTATATCGATGCGGCACCGTTTAATGACGGCAAATCGCGCAAGAAGCTGGCAACCGTCATCGATATTCCCGAAATGCCCTATGCGCGGGTCGATACATCGAGCACGCAGGAAGTGTTTGGCAAAATCCTGAACGAGCTTGCGAAACTGAAGGATAGCGATCTGGCGGACCGGATCGTCACCACATCGCCCGATGTGACGGTATCGACCAACCTTGGCGGGTTTGTGAACCAGCGCGGGCTGTTTGCGCGTGAAAATCTTGCCGATGAATTCCGCGAACGCAAGGTGCCCTCGGCCCAGAAATGGATCAGGTCGCCCGAAGGCCAGCATGTCGAACTTGGCATTGCCGAAAACAACCTGTTTTTGAACCTGGCCGCCCTTGGCCTGTCGCACAGCCTGTTTGGCCAACGCCTGTTCCCGATTGGAACGCTTTATGATCCGTTCATTGCGCGCGGCCTCGATGCGCTGAATTATGCCTGTTATCAGGATGCGCGGTTTATGGTTGTCGCCACGCCAAGCGGGATTACGCTGGCGCCCGAAGGTGGCGCGCATCAGTCGATTTCAACCCCGATGATCGGCATGGGGCAGCCGGGCCTGACCAGTTTCGAGCCAAGCTTTGGCGACGAACTTGCGACCATCATGGGCTGGTCATTTGATCATCTGCAAAATCCCGAAGGCGGATCGGTTTATCTGCGCCTGTCGACCAAGCCGCTGGCACAGCCGGAACGCGATCTTTCCGATGCCACAAAGTCCGAAATCGTATCGGGTGGTTACTGGCTGCGTGAACCGGGCGAAAATTGCAAAATGGCGATCGCCTATTGCGGCGCAATGGCCCCCGAAGCGATTGCCGCGTGGGAAAAACTTGAAGCCGATCATCCGGGGATTGGCCTTCTGGCGGTGACATCGACCGACCGGCTTTATAACGAATGGCAGGATCTGGAACGGGCGCGCCTTGAAGGCAAATCCGATGGGCGCATGGCCCATATCGAAAACCTTCTGAAGCCGCTGGCATCGGATGCGCGTCTTGTCACGGTGATTGATGGTCATCCGGCGGCGATGGCGTGGTTGGGTTCGGTCCGCGGTCACGCCGTCGCCCCGCTTGGCGTCAATGCGTTTGGTCAGTGCGGCGACAGCATTGATCTGTATAAATATTACCAGATCGACACCGATGCGATCATCCGGGCAACCAAGCGCTGGGATTGATGTCCATCTGGAAATCTGCATCAATGGCCGGGAATTTCCCGGCCATTTTGCTTTGTCGGCGGAAATGTAATCGGGGTCACTTGCGCAGGGTCGGAAACGCACACACATCTGCGCGCTGTATGCTGTGACACTATTGATCATTAGCGCGATGGGGGCTTTGGTTATGGAATATCTGATGTTGCTGGCGGGCCTTGTCGGTCTGTTTTTCGGCGGCGAGGCGCTGGTGCGCGGCAGTGTCGGGATTGCGCAGCGTCTGGCGATGCCGCCGCTCCTGATCGGTTTGACCGTGGTTGGCTTTGGCACATCGACCCCGGAATTGCTGGTTTCGGTTGATGCCGCGTTGCGCGGGGTTTCCGATATTGCGCTTGGCAATGTTGTTGGATCGAACATCGCCAATATTCTGCTGATCGTTGGTGTGTCGGCGCTTGTCTGGCCGATCCGGGTTTCTGGCGATACCCTGAAACGCGACACGGCGGTGATGATGGCGGCAGCCATTGCCCTTGTGCCGATCTTTGCCTTCGGGATGATGGGGCGGGTTGCCGGGGGTATCCTGTTTGTATCGCTTGTTGCCTATCTTGTGTTTGCCTATCGCCAGTCGCGCAATGCGCCCAATGCGCCACTTGCCGATGAGGGTGATCTGCCGGTTCCGGCGCGTGGCTTGTGGCTGTCGCTGGTCTGGGTGATTGGCGGGCTGGTGGCGTTGATGTTTGGCGCGCGTTTCATGGTCGATGGGGCGGTAACAATTGCCCGGACCTTTGGCGTGTCAGAGGCGTTTATCGGGCTTACGGTCGTGGCGGTTGGCACGTCCTTGCCGGAACTCGCGACCTCGTTAATCGCGGCGTTGCGAAAGCAGTCGGAAATTGCCATCGGCAATATCGTCGGATCGAACATTTTCAATATTCTGGGTATTCTTGGCCTGACCGCGATCATTACCCCGATCCCGGTTGCCAGCCGTTTCCTGACCTTTGATCTGCCGATCATGATCGCGGTATCGCTGGTCCTGACTGTGTTGTTGCGCCGTCAAACCATCGGGCGGGGGATCGGGATCGTGATGCTTGTTGCCTATGGCGGATATGTTTTTGCCGCACAGTGAAATATTGCCAGCCAGCACGACCGCGATCCGGCCTTTTGCGGGGGCTTGCGATCAGGGGCCTTGCCGGGAAAAGTTCGAAAGGAGGGCCGCGTGCCCTCCTTTTTGTTGGGGGATTTATCGGTTGCCGTTATTGACGGGGATGCGAATTACAAATACTAGAAAAAATCGCATTTATAAAAATTGAACAATAATTAAGTGTTCAATAACGGGCCGGGAAATGAACCAATCCGATGAAATTTCGCAACTATCGCGCGCTTTATCCGGCCATACCGGCCAGCACGCATAAGGAAGCCATCCGTGCCGGGCTTGGGGCGCTGATCGGGCTGGGGATTGCCGGTTTTGTTCTGTCGTTCTTTGATCTGCAGGGGGCGGGGCTTTATCTGATTGCGCCGTTCGGGGCGTCGTCGGTGTTGCTGTTTGCCGTGCCAAACAGCCCGCTGGCGCAGCCGTGGTCGGCAATTGTCGGCAACTCTGTCGCCGCCCTTGCCGGGGTTGCGGTTTGCTATGTGATCCCCGATCCGGTTTTGCGGGTGGCGGTGGCGGTCGGGCTTGCCATTACCGTGATGATCGTTGCGCGCGCGGTTCATCCGCCGGGCGGGGCGGTTGCGATGATTGTTGCGATGAACCCGGATATCGCAACCGAGCTTGGCTTTCGGTTTGCCCTTACACCGGTTGCGGCAATCACGGCCATTCTTGTTCTGACGGCAGTACTTTATGCCCGAGCAACCGGGCGGAAATATCCGTTACGCCATTTCGATGACAAGAGCCCCTTTCAGACAGCGGACCGTTCCCCGATTGAACGGCTTGGTCTGGACAAGGGGGAGCTGAATTCGATTTTGCAGCAATATCGCCAGTCGCTGAACCTTGGCGTCGAAGATCTTGCGCGCCTGATCGGGGCGGCCGAATTTCAGGTCGCGGCCCATCGCGCTGGTCCGGTCACGGCAGGCCAGATCATGTCACGCGATCTGGTGACGGTGAATGCCCAAACCCCGCTTAACGAGGTCGCCGACCTGTTCCGGCGGCACGGGTTTACGTCATTGCCGGTCATTGAGGATGACGGACGTTTTATCGGGGTGATTTTCCAGATCCATCTGATCCGGCGTGCGACCGAAGATGCCCTTCGTCTGGATCGCGGATTGCTTGCCGCCATGGCGCGCCTGATTGATCGCCGTCGCAATGTCCCGATCCGGGCCATCGAAATCATGTCGGTGACAGAGCCACGGGCAACGGCGAATACCCCGATTGCCGCCCTGCTGCCATTGATGGCGGATGGGGCCTGTGATGCGGTTCCGGTGGTCGAAGATAACCGGATCATCGGCATTGTCACCCGAACGGACCTTATCGCTGCCTTGGCCCATGCGGGGTTGAAGGGCTAGGTAACGTCGAAGGTGTCGATCAGAAAAACGCCTGTTTGATGCCATCAATGATGAACTGGACCGCAAGGGCGGCGAGGATCATGCCGAGCAGGCGGGAGATCACGGTCGCGACTGTCGGGCTCAGGCGTTTGGCGACCAGATTGGCCAGCAGGAACATGGTAAGCGCGCAGAGCATGACAAGGCCGACAACCGCGACGACGCTGACCTGCATCACCACGCTGTCTTCATATTTGCCCATCAGCAGCATCACGGTCGCGATGGAACCGGGGCCGGCAAGGAACGGGATCGACATCGGGAAGATTGAAATATCGTCCGGTTCTTCGTCGGGTTGCGCCGGTTTGGCATCGGTGATCTGCTGATCAAGTTCGTGTTCGTCTTCAAGTTCCTGATGAACCTGTTCGGCGCGCTGGTTGCGTTTCTGGCTGCGGCGTTCAAACAGCATTTCAAGCGCGATCAGGAACAGAAGCGTTCCGCCGGCAATCCGGAAGGCCGGCATATGTATGCCAAAAATGCCAAGCACGCTTTCGCCGATAACGGCAAAGGCGGCAAGGATCAGGAAGCTTGCGATACAGGCCCGGATCGCCATGCGGCGGCGATGTCTGGTATCGGTGCCCTGTGTGAGGACGATGAAGACCGGCACCAGCCCGATCGGGTCGATGATCACAAATAACGTGACAAAGGCCGGGATCAGTTCGCTCAGCATGTCGAGGCTTGGCATCTGGTTTCCTTTGTCCGTTGATCGTTTGTCATAGTGCCAATTGCAGCCGGGTTTGTCGCCGCAAAACTGGGGCCGTATATCGGCCCGGTCGCGCAAGGTAAACCTTTATGTCGGCTGCAAAATGCAATCGGCCTGTTACGTGTTTTCGTGATTTTAACGGCTGCGACGACGATTGCGTCCGTATCGTCCGGCATTTTCCGGCCAGTCGATATAATCAACGGGTTTTTTGCGTATCCATCGGATGAATGTCTGCATATCGGGATGGGCGATGATTTTTTCCGGTGTATCGAAATCGCGCGCCAAGGTGGTTTCGTCAAACAATCGGTGGATCATGCGATGACAGACACGGTGCAGCCATTGGGTATCCGTGCCGCCCTTTGATTTCGGCGTCCAGTGATGCCGGTCAACACTGTCGCCCGCGATCATCATCCGTCCGCAAATCGGGCAGGGACCAAGTTCCTGATCTGGTGTGGGCGATACCGGCATGAAAGAAGTACGTGGTTATTGTCAGGTTGGGCTATTTTGTGCCGGGAGGTCGCCGGTTTTCAAAGAATTTCTGCCACGTGCCGGGTTTAAGGTCGCGCAATGCCCGGATGCGGGCGCTGACCGGTGGATGGGTATCAAGCAATAAGGGGGGTTGCGTGCTGCGATAAGGGATCAGGCGCAAACGGCGGCGATTGATCTGATCGATATGCAAAAGCGCCTCGATCATGTCTTCGGGGCCGTTCAACAGGTCGCTTGCGCCGTGATCGGCAATGAACTCACGATCCCGGATCACGGCGCGCTGTAACAGGAAGCTTACGGTCGGGACCACGCCAAAGACAATGACCATCCAGTTCGGCGGATCAAAATTGCCAAAAATGAAAAGCATCAATCCGAACAGGGCAATGGTCCATGTGGCCCGATACAGCACGTCGGTCATCAGAAGGATGCGCGTATCGCCGTGCCATGCATGGGCGATTTCATGGGCCAGCAGGGCGCGCATCTGGCGCGGGGAAAGCGTATGAAGGGCATCATTTGATATCGCGATGGTCGTTTCTTCGGCGGTGCCGGTGGTGATTGCATTCACCCCCTTGCCCGGCAGCAGGAAAAGCTTTGGCAGGTAATCAAGCCCGGCACGGCGCGCCAGCATCGCCGCCATTTCGTGAATGGCAGGGAAGGAAGCGGCATCCAGCGGGCGGGCGCGCAACAATTTCATCAGGACTTCGGGGGATATCATCGGGGCAAGCACAAGCATCAGCGCAACGGCAATCGCGGCCGAAATTGCCATGGATAATCCACCGAGCATCCATGCGCAGGTCGCCAGAACCCCGGCCATGCAGGCCATTAACGGGAAGGTGTGCGAATTGCCGCCCGGACTGATGGCAAGAAAGCGTTGCAGGAAGACAGGCAGGCTTGAGGGTTCGTTTTCCATGGGGTGTCCCGATTCTTTTTCCCTGACTTAAAAGGTATGTTTTTAGATGTTAAGGGCAAGGGCAACGTACCTTTGCCTGCGCCTTGCGACGTGCTCCAAGGGTAAGCCAAACGCACGCCGCCTGATTTGAGTTGGCGCAATTCAAATCAGAAAAAGGAAGATTTCCAACAGGTTGTCGGCAATTCCGGCATGTCTGCCTGCTGGCATGTTTTTTCGGATTCGTGGCAAAACGCAGCATTTCGCAATGCCGGAACCAGCGTATTATTGCCCGCAAATCGTTGAAGTTCCTTAATTTGTTAACACATCCTTATATGTTGCCCTAGAATAGTGCTTATGCAATCGGATAGGTGGCTCGTAACAGGTTTGTCGCGGGTCGCTTGGCGTGTGCGCCATATTTGATGTGATACAAGATTTGCTGCGAACGGGGTTTCGGGAAGGAACACAATGACCCTGCTGGACAAAATCCAGTCGGTCCGCAAGGCGGGCGCGACACGGGAAGGGGATCGCACCCCGCTGGAACGGGTGTTCTGGCGGTCGATTGCCCTTGTCGGCGGATTCAGCATGGTCATCAATATGCTGAACATGGTCATCCCGATCTATTCGATGCAGGTGTTTGACCGTGTCCTTTCCAGCCGCAGTGTCGATACGCTTTTACTTCTGACGCTTGGCATCGCGTTGGTGCTGCTGTTCATTGCGTCGATGGAACAATTGCGTTCGCGCCTTTTGATCCGGGTTGGCACCGCACTTGATCTTCGGCTTGGCGGGGATCTGTTTGCCCATGTCGTGCAACAGGCCGCACGCGGCAACAATATGCGCCAGCGACCGTTGCGCGATCTTTATGGTCTGCGCGGGTTCCTGACCGGATCGGGCCCCTTTACCCTGATCGATTTCATGTGGGCCCCGGTCTATATCGGTGTGGTGTTCATCTTTGACACGCGGCTTGGGCTTGTCGCCTGTGCCGGGGCGGCGATCCTGATCCTGATTGCGATTGCCAACGAGGCGGCGGCAAAGATTTCCGTCGACCGGTCCGAAGAAAGCCAGAATCGCGGTATTGCGCAGGAAGAAACCTATATCCGCAATGCCGAGGCGATGGAAGCCATGGGCATGACTCCGTCCGCGCGCCAGCGCTGGCAGGCTGATCAGTCCGATGCGCTGTATTGGGAAGGCCAGGCCAGCCGACGGGTCGGAACATCGACAACGCTTTCGCATTTCATCCGTCTGGCCATGCAGGTCTGTTTTATCGGGGTTGGTGCCTATCTGGTGCTGTCCGAGAGCATCACGATCGGGATCATGGTGGCCTCCATGATCATGGGGATGCGCGGGCTTGCCCCATTTGATGGCGCGGTTTCGGCATGGCGCAGCTGGAATTCGGCGCGCAATTCGTTCGAACGGCTGAATAAGATTCTTCTGGATAAACGTCAATCGACACCTGCGCCGCTGCCACGCGGGCGCGGTATTTCGGTGACGGTGGATCGGCTGGTTTTTGCCCCGCCGGGCAGCCGCAATGTTCTGTTCAAGGGATTTTCGTTCAAGACCGGGCCGGGGCAGGTGATTTCCATCGCCGGGTTCAACGGGGTTGGTAAAACGGCCCTTTTGAAGCTGATCATGGGTATCTGGGTGCCCGGATCGGGGTCGGTCAAGCTTGATGAAATCGAAGCATCGCGTATTGATCGCGGTGAACTTGGCCCGCAGGTCGGCTATCTGTCGCAGAACCCGTTCCTGTTTCCCGGGACGATTGCCGAAAATATTGCCCGTCTTGGCAATGCCGAAATGCGCGACATCATTCAGGCGGCCGAACTGGCCGGGGCGCATAAATTCATCCTTGATCTTCCCGATGGCTATGAAACCCGGGTTGAACGGGGCGGGCGCAATCTTTCGGGCGGGCAGCGCCAGTTGATCGCCCTTGCCGCGGCGCTGTTCGGGCGGCCGCGCATGTTGTTGCTGGATGAACCGACAACCGCCCTTGATGACAATGGTGTCGGGCATATCAGCGGGCTGATTGATATCGTGCGCCGTGCCGGGATTACGACCTTTATCGTCAGTCACGAACGCGAAATTCTGGTGCGTGCCGATGCGATCCTTGCCCTAGCCAATGGTCAGATTCAGGTCGTGCCGGTGCGGGCCAAGGCCGATCAGATGATCGCGCCACCACCTGCACCCGTGGCATCGCCTGTTGCCCCACCGGCGCGTGATGGACAAATGCGGATCACGCCCAAACGGATTGCGGTGCCCAACCCGGATGCACCGCGCCCGATCATTGAAAAAAATTCGGCGCAAAATCAGACGCCGGAACAGACGCCTTTGCCCGCCGGTATTATGCCGACGCCGACCCGCGCACAGGCCAGCCGTGTCGCACAGGCCAAGTCAAAGGCCGGGATCGAGCGCACCGAAATGGTGCCGCAACCGACCCCGGGCGGCACCATGATGACCATGCGCCCGGCCACCCGCAAGAAGGCCGAAACAACAGCGGACGACCGTGCCGAACGGATGCGCATTGCCCGTGAAAAGCAGGAAAAACAAAGACTGAGCGCGCGCAAGACCGCCCGCGAAGCCGCCCTTGAGGCCAGCCGCAAAGAAGCGCGTGAGCAGGTTCTGGCGAAAAAGGCCGCTGCCCGTGAAGAGGCGCGCAAGGCGCGCCGTACCGGCGAGCGCAGCCCAGCACAACAGCCCGCCGCCGCCCCGCGCCCGAAACGCAGTGACCCGCCACAGCTTCGGGTGGTTGAAGGATCGGCTGGTCGCAGACAGGGTGGTGTCTGATGGCAGGGGTGGAGCTTCCAACCGCGCGTGAACTTGAAACCGATGTCAGACCGCTGGTGCGGATCGGTCTTCTGATCCTGATCCTGGGTGTCGGGTCGGTGTTCTTGTGGGCGGCAACCGCGCGCATCAATTCCGCCGCAACGGCAAGCGGCGTGGTCGCACCGTTTTCCGGTCGGCAGAGTGTTCAGCACCTTGAAGGCGGGATCATTCGCGACATTCTGGTGCGCAACGGGGCACGTGTGCAGGGTGGCGATGTCCTGATCCGGCTTGACGATACGCGTGCGCGGGCCAGTTTTGATCTGCTGAATAACCGCTATCTTAATGCGCTGGCGACACAGGCCCGCCTGATTGCCGAACGTGGCGGCAAGGACAGAATCCAGTTTCCCGCGCCGCTTTATGATCCGAAATATGCCGGGATTGTTGAATCGCAGGAAACCCTGTTTCAAAGCCGCATGAACGCGTTTCGCGGTGAACTTGAACTGTATGACGAACGGATCAAGGAACTGCGCCGCGAAATCATCGGCACGCAGGAACAGAAAACCGCATCCGAGCAGCAGGTTGGCATCGTCAAGGAAGAGCTTGCCATGGTCAAACCCATGGTCGATCTTGGCTATGCCAGACGCACCCGTCTGCTTCAGCTTGAAAGTCGTCTGGTCGAAGTTCTTGGCAATATAGGGCGGTTTTCGGCCGATATCGCACGCATCGAACAACAAATCCAACAGGTCAAATCCAGTCAGGCGCAGCTGACGCGTGACAATCTGCAAACCATCAATACCGAGCTTCGCGATATCCAGGGCGAGATTTCAGACCTGAATGAACGGTTGCGCTCGGCCGAGGATATTCTGGTGCGGTCCGACATCAAGGCACCGCGTTCCGGTACGGTCACCAATTTGCAGTTTTCCACCGTTGGCGGGGTGATCCCGCCCGGTGCGCAAGTGCTTGAAATCGTGCCACAGGACGACAAGCTTGTGATCGAGGCGCGCGTATCGCCGAACGATATCGATGTCGTGCATGAGGGGCTTGAAGTTAATATCCGGGTGACGGCTTTCAGCCAGCGCTGGTTTGCGCCGGTAAAGGGCGTTGTGGCGGATGTGTCGCCGGATCGTCTGACCGATCCGGAAGGCCGCCCGTATTTTCAGGCAATGATCGAAATCGATTCGGAAAGCCTTGCCGAACATGAAGGCATGATTTTATCGCCGGGAATGGCCGCACAGCTTGAAATCGTCACCGGTGCCAGAACGATTCTCGCCTATCTGTTTGCTCCGATCACCGACAGTTTTGATCGCGCATTCCGCGAACAATAGGTCTTCCAGCCCGATTCGGGGTCTTTCTACCTACCCTATACAACCTGACAGATTCTGTCAGAGGCGAATTTCGCCTTTCAAATCCCGGGAAAACATGAAAAAAATGTAATTTAGCGATTCCAGTGCGCATCTTCCGTTGATGGGTGCTTGATTGGCGTCTATACTACTGTATATAGAAGGCTGCTTTGTCTTCTGTATTCAATGGATTGAAAAATTAATCCCAAGTAGGGAGCAGAATCTTGGCTTCGCCCGCCAATCAGGACGATGGCACCGGTTTAACGGATGCTGATATCGAACAGGTGCTGGATAACCGCGCAGAGGATAGCTCTGTTGCGGGTAATTCTGATTCCGGTTCGTCGGGCGCGTCAGGTTCACAATCCCCTGCAACGCAGGCCTTCACCAATATCCAAAACGTCATCGGCACGTCGTTTAACGACATCCTGATCGGGGATGCGGGCGACAACACCCTGATCGGTGGTGCGGGTGACGATATCCTGGTACCGGGCGAGGGCCAGGATGAAATGACGGGTGGCGAAGGCCGCGATACATTTGTTTTGCAGGCCGGATTTGGTCAGGCGACCATCACCGATTTCACCCTTGGCGAAGATTATCTGGCCCTTGACGATCTCGGCATTGAAAGTGCGGCCGATCTGGTTTCGCGCGCCTCGGATGACGGTCAGGGCAATGTCGTCATTACCTTTGCGTCCGGTGATCAGCTGACGCTTAAGGGCATTAGCATTGCCCAGCTTTCCGAAATCACCCTTGTTGATGCCCCGAAACTGACCGATGTCGCGCTGGACAGTTCCGGCGATCTGTCGTCGGGCGACGCAACCATCATTGACGGAACGTCAGGTGATGACGTGATCCAGGGCACGTCTGGCGACGATGTGATTTCGGGCAATGGCGGCGGCGATATTGTTGATGGCGGTTCTGGCAACGATACGCTGTCATTTGACGGTTCGGATGATGCCGTAACGGCCGATCTTTCGACCGGTACGGCAGGCAGTGCGACAGACAACGATACCGTTTCGTTTAGCAATATCGAAAATCTGACCGGGACATCGGGCGATGATGTTCTGCGCGGGGACGCCGGAAACAATACGCTTTTGGGTGGTGCAGGCGACGATACCTTTGGCGCCAGTGGCGGTAATGACTCGATTGACGGTGGTGCGGGCAGCAACACCCTTGATTACAGCACGTCCGAACAGGGTGTTGTTGTCGATCTGAAAAATGGCGCGACCGAAAGCCGGACAGAAACTGAAACCGGTGATGATGCCGCATCTGAAACCGGCAGCAACACGGATTCCGGCACGGCAAGTGGCGATGCATCCGGCGGTGAAACGGCAACTGACACCGGCACGGACGCCAACACCGAACCTTCTGGTGAAACGACCGGCGATACTGCCGGGGCAGATACTGGTGACACGACCGACGAGGCATCGGACCCGTCGGAGGGACCGGTGACGGGTGAAACTGATACGTCCGGCAGTGATGCGACCGATGGCGAAACCGGTGATCAGGCTTCTTCCGGTAACGGTGGAGACAGTTCCCAGTCGGAAACCGATGGCGGGGCTGGCGATGATTCTGCGTCTGGCGGATCGGGTGATGACACCATTGCTGAAGAAACCGGCGACACAGGAACCGATGCAGGAACCGACACAGGTTCGGGCGTTGGCGACGAAACCACTGGTGATGCCGGAGCGGATGAAGAAACCGATCCGAACACCACTGTCGATGAGACAATCCCTACCGATCAAAATAGTACCGAAACGGGCTCTGATGCTGGTGCCGATACCAACACGGGATCGGAAACCGGCAGTGACGGGACGGATGGTGCCGACGAAACCGGTGGCGCTTCGCAGGAAACTGAAACCGGATCAACCACCGGCGGGGATCAGACGCAGACGGGTGATGCACAAACCGGTGCACAGGATGAAGCATCCGATAACGCATCCTCGAACGAGCCGGATGATACGGCATCGGGTGATGGTTCGGGTGAAGCCGGTGCATCTGGTGAAGAAACTTCAAATGGCGCGGATGGCACCGATACTGCGGAGACAACCGAGGAAGGTTCGGCTGATCCAGTAACGGAAGGCGAAGAGACCCCGGCAGAAAACGGTTCGGAAACATCCGGAACCGAAGAGGGCGCTTCGACTGAAACCGATGGTGAGACTTCCGATGTTTCACCGAATGAGGGAGCCGACGGGGAAACCCAGCCCGATCAGGAAACACCCCCGGCTGAAACCGGTTCGGACGCGGCGGGTAATGAAACGAACGCGGGTGACGGTGCCGAAGATGACAGCCTTGGCGGTTCGGACGGTGCGGGCGAAGACGTTCTGAATGAAGATACGCCTGCGTCGGGTGATGGTGATGACAGCACGGACGGCGAAGAACAGCCGTCGCAGTCAGAGAGCCAGACCGAACAGGAAAACACCAATAGCGGTCTTCAGGCCGGGGCAGAAACATCGCCCGAAACCGGCACGGATGAAACCGGTCTTTCCGGTGACGCGACCGGTGATGAGACTGGCGATGAGACTGTTGGTGAAGATGCTGGCGCGGATGAAGGCGGAGCCGAGGATGCGACCGGCGGCGAAACCACGGATAGCGAAGCCGACCCGATTGACGCGGGTGCTGAAGACGGCGACAGCACATCGGGCGAGCAGACTGATGGTGGAACCACTGGCGAGACGGATGCCGAAGCCGGAGATGCGACCGGGGATGCTACTGGCGGCAGTGCTACCGACAGCGGAAACGAGACCGGCGACGAGACCAATATCTATGACAACACCCCGACATCGGGGAACGACATTGTCCATGGCTCCGATGGTGATGATTTCCTTGGCGGGGCTGTCGGGAATGACACGTTGCAGGGCAGTGATGGCAATGACGTCATCGATGGCGGTCTTGGTGATGACGTGCTGCAGGGCGGCCTTGGCGATGACAGCCTTGATGGTGGTGCTGGGGCGGATGTCTTGCAGGGCGGTGAAGGCAATGACAGCCTTTATGGCGGTTCAGAAGACGACATTCTTCAGGGTGGCGAAGGCAGCGACCTTCTGGTTGGCGGTATCGGCAATGACGTTTTGCAAGGCGGTTCGGGTGACGATTTCCTGCGCGGCGGTCTTGGCAATGATCATATCCAGGGCGGCGATGGCACTGATACCGTCAGCTACACCGATGCGACCGATGCGGTAACCGTTGATCTTTCGCAGAATACGGCAACCGGTGGGGCAGGAAATGATGTCCTGCAAATGGTTGAAGACGTCATCGGGTCGGACTTCGACGATCATATTACCGGCAATGACGGCAATAACGTGCTGATCGGCGGGGATGGCATCGATACCCTGACCGGTGGCGCAGGCGACGATACGCTGACGACCGGTTCGGGCAAGGATGACATCGAACTGACCGAGAATTTCGGCAACGATACGGTCACCGATTTCAATATTGCCGAAGATACGGTCGACCTTTCGAAGCTGGGCATCACCGATTTCGCGACCCTGCAATCGATGATGAGCGATGATGGCAACGGCAACGCCGTTATCGATTTCGGTGAACAGGGTGTTCTGACCCTTGAAGGGGTCAGTTCTGACAGTCTTGTTGCGGATAATTTCCGCGGGTTCGGACGTATCTTTGAAGGCGATGGTGACGACGTTGCCGAAGGTACTGACGGCGACGATGCGCTGTATGGCTTTGACGGCAATGATATCCTCGGCGGTGGTGCCGGGGACGATGTCATTTCGGGCGGTTATGGCAATGACACGCTTTCGGGCGGTGCGGGCAATGATACCCTGCGCGGTCAGGAAGGTATTGATACGGTTGATTATTCCGGTGCCAATGGCGCGGTGAATGTCGACCTTGCCGCCGGTAGCGCAACCGGTGCCGATGGCAATGACGTTCTTGACCGTATCGAAAACGTTATCGGATCGAATTCCGACGATACGATTTCCGGTGACAGCGGTGTCAACGTGCTTCAGGGCGGGGCCGGCAACGACACCATTACCGGCCGCGATGGTAACGATACGCTTGATGGTGGTGCGGGTGACGATACCTTTGTCGCCGAGGCCGGCAATGACACCTATATCGGCGGTGCGGGCAACGACACGCTGGATCTGACGGCACGCGATGGTGCGCAGACGGTTAATCTGGGTTCCGGGACCGTCACAGACAACACCAGCGGCGAAGTCGATACGGTTAGCAGCGTTGAAAACATTGTCAGCGGTGCGGGCAATGACGTTCTGATCGGTGATGGTGCCAATAACGTCATTTCGGC
>CERN01009498.1_pt1 | contig 26281 bp, 26 predicted proteins | sample 530761 | NCBI WGS metagenome assembly CERN01 (sample SAMEA2620947, study PRJEB7988) | marine metagenome | isolation source: saline water (ENVO:00002010), including | reverse complement strand
ATAATAGAAACGTTCTTGGCCGATGCTCTGGCTGGCGCTGATATTATGCGTCCATTTGGACGGATCTTCGCAGCCAGCCGTGGTTGACTGGATATCCTTCGCAGAGGTGTCCGGCGTGCAAGGCGTGCGATACAGTTCGAAGCCGTTGACATTGATCATCACCCGGCTTTGCAGCGTTACCTTACCGGTGTCTCGATTGATGATCGGTTCGCAGACCTGATCGCCATTGGCAGTCTTGTAAATCGTGCTGTGCGGATATTCTTCGTCGTTATCTTGGCAGGAGGTGTCCCAATCCTGACCATCCAGCGTGTAGATATATTTCGAACGGCCATAGGACTTGTTTGCTAAGAAGTCATCGCGAATGTCGCAGCCTTCGGTGGTTTCGACCAACGGCACAGGCTCTACTTCAATTGAAGCTGCACAATCGGCAACCGGAACGACTTTGCCGTTATGGTTGGTGTAAACCAGCTTGCCTTGCGGCACAGCCTGAAGGTTGACGTAATCGAGATAGACATTGCAGGCATTGCGATCTTCAACAATGTCATAGATTTTTTCAGCGTCCGGCTGGCAGTCCCCGATTTCCTTACGATTGCCGCCGCCGTCCGTGTAATAATACATGAACTGCGCGGTCGCTTTCATCGTCTCGGTATTTTCGTCGTAAGGGCAAACGGCGTAAGATTGGTTGATCTTGAACCGCTCTGAACCATCGGCGCACTCACCGTATTCTGGTGTGCCGTCAGTCGTCGTTACGACGCGGGTTTGCTGGATCGCCTGAAGCTGGTCGAGATCTGTGCGGATCTTGCATCCATCCGTCGTGATGTTCGAGCTGATGACGGGTTCCTTGCCGACATCCAACGCGCTAGGAGTGCTGTATCCAGAAGCATCCGGATTGGAACCGGCATTGCTGCCGACACTGCCTGAAGACGCGCCAACACCGGAATCAGCAATCTCTTCCTCTTTTTCCTCCTTTTCTTCCTCTTCCTGCAGGGATGCGAGGCGTTCGAGAGCTGCTTTGAGTTCCGCCTGATTACCCTCAACCGAAATTGGCAAGGAGGGATCAAGCGAGGGCTGTTCAATATCGAACTGCGCAACAAAGTTGTCGGAGTTGAGTGCCTCGACACGACTGTTCTTCTCGACACTCGAAAGCACCAGCTGACCGATCTTCATATCGTCAACTGAAACAAACCGTGCATAGGCGTTCGCAGTTACGCCTTCAGTAAGGTTTTTGGAAACACCTGGAACATCGACAAGCCCGAGATCAAGCGCGACCGGTTCATTTTCCGGAAGTTCCGTGACCTGTTTGGTTCTGGTGATGATTTTCACCTTTTGAACCAGGGCATCCATGTCGCTGCCGGCTTCATTGGTCCCGGGCTGATCGACAGGGGTGGCGACTGCAACTGCAGTTTCCGAATTGTTGTCATCAATCGACTGCGCCACCTGTGCGGATGCCGGCAGAACCAGACATGACGACAACAAAAGCAAAGCTAACAATTTGCTTTTCATGACGTTACTCCACTTCTTGGATGTACCAGTCCGTTGCCGGACGGATTTGAAGGCGTGTGCCTTGGGGAATGGTGATGATCGGTTTGAGATCGAGGCTTTTCTCAAGCATGTCGGCAGTGATCTCACCGAACTTGTTGGAGAGTTCTTCGGATGCTTTTTCGGCGGCCGCGGTCGCGACTTCTCCATCGGCATCTTCTGTTTTTGTGCTTGCGGCGGCATATCGGACAGCCGTGGAAATACCGGTCAAAAGGAAGGCATTTCCGTAACGCTGCCAAAACCTGTTATCGACTTCGCCAGCGACACCAAGCCAGCCCTGCTGGTTTGTCACGTTTGAGCCGATATTGAGGATTTCCGCCCGATGACCTGCCATCAGGATACGTTCGCAGTTAATGCCGATCTGGCTGCTGCCCATATCTTCCGGTGCCATGAAGGTGCAGACCAGCCGTGAGCCTTTGGGAACAAGGTTCATGCGGCCGTGATAGCCGAAGACATCGCGTGTGGTTTGCAGAATGACCGATCCCGGTTCACCGGCACCAACCTGTGTATTGATACCGGTTTCCAACTGAACGGGAATGTATCGATCCTGAGTAATTTTCCGGGTGTTATCCACGGGCAGGGTCGAGGTTTTGCGGGCTCCGCCATAATCTTCAGGGGGCGTATCGAGCTTTTTGAGATCGAGCGGATCAGGCGCAGGAGCGGGTATTTCAGGCATTTTGCCAACGAGCGGACTGCTTGATGATCCTGTATCTGTCCAGGCCGCAAATGTTGGGACATTGCCGGCATAAACTGGCCGTGCCCATGCTGCCTCCAACGCCAGCCGATAGGGATCGGGTGCGGGTGGAGCAGGAGCGGCAACCGGTTCAGGTTCGGGCTCCGGTTCCGGAGCAGGCGGCGGGGCCGGTGGAGCAGGCGGTGCTTCCTGCCGTATGATAACAGGAGGAAAGCGCGGCGCTGCCGGTTCCGGGGCTGGTGGCGGCGGTGCAGGCAATGCCCACGCGCTTTCGTCATCTGGTGGTAATGTTGGTGCCGGCACAGTATCTACCGGTTCGGCACAGGCTCCGCCAAAGGTCAGTCCGACAATGAGGGCGATATCGCAAAAGGCGCTCATGCCTTTATGCCCCCATATATTCAATGCACATGAATTTGAACCCGCTCTTGAGCGTGATCAGTTTCTGTGTGCTTTCAACGATGAAGGTCTGGCCCTGGACACGTGTGTTGACCAGTTCGTCAAATTCATCGACCACCACATAGGCCGTCGGTAGTTCCAGATCCTTCCACTTGTCGCCGAACTTGATGTAAGTGAATTCATCGTCTCTGAAGACCGTAACCGGTTCCAGTTCCTCATCGCCCCAGAGATTGTATTGCCCCCATCCGCGAAGATTGTCTGGATTGAACTTGGCTTCGGCAACAAAGTCGCCTTCAGGCGTTCCCGGGTTGGTGTTGACGAGCCCATCAATGGCATCTTCGACCTGAGACGAAGCGGGCAGATCCATCTTCGGAACTGAAGCAGTATTTTTACCATACTTATTTGGTACTTTTTCGGTATCTGTGTCGTTTCCCATCGGCACTTCGAGCGGTGTGTCGATTTGCACCGATCCGGCGATCCTGACGACAAGATCGGGAATGTTGTGGGAGTTCACGCCTTCGGCACGGAGATAGAACGGATAAACCCGGCCGGATTGTCCATAGACGACAAGCGACGTGTCATATCCATAGCTTGCGGGTCTGACGGCAAGCCTTCTGTCACCCCGGCGCTCGATGGACCAGCTCACTTTATCGCCGATATCGGTGCGGTCGATTTTCTCGCCACGCGGCAATTCAAGGATAGTGACGACATATTCGCGGGTGCGAACCTTATAGGTGCAGTCCTCGCACAGATCCGTCACATAGACGGCATCGCCATCTTCGGCATAATCCCATGCTTCCTGAACTTGCCCTGATGTGCGCGGCCGGATCAAAGGACCGAAATTGCCTTCAGCCTGATCCCGAGCCTGATCCACGATTGATTGCGGGACCGGCATCGCACGCTGGCCTGTTTGAGAAACGTTATTGCTGCCTGCTGTCGTCGTGCCGACGTTACTCTCAGAGAAAGGTGCCTGATTTGGCATTGGCGGCCGACCGGATGGCGTTTGCGCACTGGCCGAATGAATGACAAACAGAACGACATACCCGAGAAAGAGCAGGGTACCGATGACATGAATGGTGATACGGAGGGCTTTCGGGAGCCTCATGGAACATCCCCTTAATGCTTCTGAGTTGCCTGAAAAATCGGGTTTGCGACGGGTGGATACGTTCATCATGAACTCCCCCTGGTTCGCAAAATCATGTCCGTGACAGTGACCCCGAAAGGATTGATGTACTTGTTTTCGAGCGTGACGGTTTTGGGGCTTGTGACCATCGAGAGGTATGCCCGCAAATGAACTGGCTCGCCGATCTGGCGGCCGTCTCGTCGGTCAATGCGCGTGAAGTCGATCGCAAACTTGTAATCGCCTGTCAGGCTTGCGACCTTGTTTGAGCTTTCGATGATGATTTCCCGATCAAGCCCGTCTTTGATGGCATCGGCGATTTTCCCGCTTTTGATCCATTCATCATGGAAATTTTGCCATTCGGAACGCTCTGTCATGCGGGAGATTTCCTGCATGCGCTCTTTCTGTGTAACCGGATCGATCTCAAGGCGGGCTTTGACATACCGCCGTGCCTTGCCTTCCAGCTCCACGTCAAAGGCATTGACGTCTTCGACAACCGGCTTGATCTGGAAGCGAACAACGTCTTCGTTCGCCGGAATGATCCAGAACGGTACCTTTTCCTTAAGAGGGACCATTTCGGCGATAACGCTCACCAGAACGACGATCGATGCCAGCTGCGCGATATTCATGCCGGCCGACATCCGAAGCATCCAGGCAAGCCGCCTGTGCGCTGCCTGAAATGAAAACGGATCGGAAGCGACGGCCATTCCGTGCCGGCCATTGGTGGCAGGAATGATCTGGCCCGCTTTCTTGTCGGCTACCTGGTTGTTTTTCTGTTCGAGATATGCGGCCCTTCTGTCGCGTATATTCTCAAGCAGCTTGCCTAACCAACCCATTCAAAGCCTCCGCTGTTGAAAGGGATCGGTTCGCAAACGCAGGGGCTTTTTTTCATTTCATCGGTGCCGGTGCCCTCTTTGGGCATCTCGACTTCTTTGCCGGTGACAGCACAGCCGGTGAGGAGAACGACAGCGGAAAAAACAATGATCAGACGTTTCATTTGCTTTCTCCTTCGATAGAGGGGAAAGCAGATCGAGCTACAGCTATTTTTTCGGGGTGCTTCGAGGCTTTAGCTGAAAAAGGAAATCTGCCAAAGATGGCGGCAAATGTGCCAGTATACATGACCCATAAACCGGTCAGAATGGGCGCAAACTTGAGAGCTCCACTCTGTAAGGCCTCTGGCGTGGCTGCTGCCAAAATCTCGAAGGCGGAGATAGCTTCATTCGGTGTGAAACAGATCAAAAACAGAAAACCGCCACCGATGAAGAAACAGATAAATACCAGATAGGAGGTACCCATCCTCAAAATAAAACCCAGACAATGCGCGATTTCGGGGAGGATGGAATGACGCACATTTTTGAGCAGAGCTTTCTTATCCAAATTCATCATTTGGCACCTATGTCGTTGGTTTTGTCAGGGGATGAGGCGACGCCGGATTTCCCGGGCAGGATCGCAAGAAGAAATCGAATGCCGGTCCAGATGCAGGCCGCAAAGAACAGGAGAAGAAGCGCCTGCCTCGTGAGTTGCGCCTGATCGCGAATTTCAAGTTTGAAGAAGGCTTTGAAGAAATTCAGTGTCGCTTCCGGCTCCGCCAAGAGGCTCAAAAGCGCCAGATAAATCAGGATCAAGCCCAAACGCTTCAAACTGGAATGAAGGGATTTCGCCAGCTGCGATGCCAAGGCGAAAAGGTCGGTCTTATCCACGGTCTACCCCTCCTCTGCGAAGGGCATCCATGTATTTCCCCATGTCGCCCATCGACGAAACATTGCGCAAATCACCGAAGAAAGATGATTTGGCGTCGCCCATCATGTTCGGATTGTTCCGGCTGGCCTGCATCGCGTCGGACCAGTTGCTTGCGCCACCCTCAAGCTTGTCTGTGAATTTCATTGCGGCCTGAGCTGCAGGCGGCAGAAACGGTTTGACCTTTTTGGCAAGGCCGAATGCAGCGCCCATTGTTCCGCCGACAATCGCGGCGGCTGCAGTGTTGGTGAATTGCGATTGTGCGATTGAGTTGGCGATCGCCGTGGCTTCGGTGACGAAAATGATCCCCATGTATCCGACCAGCACAGCGGTAAAGCCCGCGCTAGTGAAAAAGGTTCCCATTGTGATGCCATCGACTTTGGACATGTCGATCACTGAAACCGAGAACAGGCAAAAACCGATCGCGATCGTAGCGCCATAGAGCACCATGCCGGCCGCCATCAGAGCTTTGAGACTTGCCCAGACCATGCCCCGCGCCCAGCCAAAACCAACGGCAAGCAATAGGAACGGGGACATTCCGGACAAAACCATCACCCGGAAAAGTGTGACCAGAACCTGACTGAGATAGACAAGGATCAGAATGAGCCAGACCAGCATGATCAAGAGCCCCGCGAGCGGTCCTGTCAGATTGCCCAGCGAGAAGGACATATAGATTTCCTTGCCCATATCCATGACAGCAAGGAAACCGTTTTCGGTCGCATACAGGAGGCGAACAATCCCGAGATATTCGTCGCCAACTTCCTTATCGTTTTCAGTTTTATATGTCTGGATAACCTTGCTGGCTGCATTTGGTGAAGTCAGCTTAAAGAGGGAGGTATTGTTACCTTCGCCCTTTAAGGGGATCGAACTATCGCCACCCGTATTCCGAGCTGCATCCATGACCAGAGACGATGCACCACTGATGGTATTGATACCGGTTTTATAAACCTGCGTTACCACTCCAGACTGGCCTGCAAGTAAACCGCCTGCTAGAATCACAAAGAACAACTCATGACCGAAATTGATCAGATCGAGCTTGCCCATGACGATTTTCAGACCGGATATCGAAACCCATAAACCGGTGACAGCCGCAAAGATCACAAGCATTGAGGGGTTCAGTGCTTCGGCCAAGCCGATCACGAACATTTCGGAGTTCTGGGCGAAAGTCAGGGCGATTGTGCAGGTCGGACAACTATCCATTTTGGCCCTCCTGATTTTGGGAGGAGGAGCAGCAAATGCGGGTCCCCTGCCGCTTGACGAGAGATCGAGACCGAATGGTCCTGACCGGTTTTTTGACTATGATCGGGCTGTTGGGTTCTGGACCGAAGTTGAGACTCTGCCTGCCTTGGAAAAGGCTTGGGAACGTTGCGAAAACAATGAAGCTTTCGCGTACTGGAATAATGTCTGGTTGATTGAGCGTGGGAGACACCAGTCCTGGGTGCTGAAAAAGCGTGCCAATGGACAAGAAGCTGTTTGGACGGCTTGGGAGAAGCGCCATGCCAACTTTGTGTATGACTACGTTCTCGAACACTACGATCCAGAAGGTATGGCGCTGGTCAAAGGTGATCTTGAGACCGTAAAATATTGTCACGATCTTCTTCGCACCTATGAAACTTGGCATTACACATACAAAGCAGCAAAGAGAAACCCTGCTCACGGAGCCGGAGTTTATGAATACGAATACAGCAACATTTCCGAACCGTTTAACGATTGGGATCGTCACTGCTTTCACATGAGAGGGCCTAAAGGCATTAACAAAGACGAATGTAACGATCTGCCCGACTGGCGCACACCGGAAGAGGTTGCAAAATATGATGCAGGGTTGGTGAACAACCAGATCGCCAGAGCGAAAACGGCACGGCAAACCGAGGAACAGCGTGCGACAAGCCGCAAAGTGGTCGAGGATTATCTCGCAAGCCACGGTGACAGCCTGTCGGAAGCTGACCGTGACGCACTCAAGGCCGCCATCGAATAAATGCAGTGAACCCGTTTTGATCGGAAGGGGCATCATTCTTCTGACCCTTCCGGTTCGTTGCCTGCTGCATTCTCGCCACCGGACATCGCTTCGTCCCATGTCGCATGCTGTGGCATGAATTTCATCAGCATGGCCGCCTGAATGCGCAGAAGCTGTGCGTTTTGCTGCTGGATGGCGGTCTGCTGGCGACTTTGATGCAGCAAGATCTTGTTCATCGTCGCAATGCGCTCGTTTACGTCTTCTGCAGCTTCGGCCTGAGCTTCCAGTTCGTCGGCGGTTTTCTGGTTATCCTCTACCTGGGCAATGACCTGATCGGATTGAGCCAATCCGGTATTGATGGCTTCAAAGACAACCGCGTTCTGGCGCTGGATAACCTGTTCGCGCGCAGTATCGCGGGCACGGATATAGGCCCTGTTTGCTTCAGGTGAAGCATCGGGATTTTTCCAGTCTGCCGGACCACTGCCGCCCCAACTTCCGCCATCGGGTACAGACCAGTCTTCAGGGCCGTTCCCTTCATCGAAAGTCCAGCTATCCGGGTCGTTGGGATCGAACCAAAGGGCTTCGCGATAAAAGGCACGACGGGCGCAAATGCTCTCCCAATCAAGCTCGTCGAGGCTCAAGCCGGGCATCAGGCCACTCAGATCCGGAAGGAGGCACCTGGCATCTTTGGAAATCTGTTGGGCAAGTCGGGCAAGGTTGACAATCGGCATGGTGACACGCCCCATCTTGCCGATCGCATTTACCTGGTCCTGAGCCGTTCGCGACAGCTTGCCCAGGATCTCCGTTTGCTCCATTAACTGATCAAGCTGCTTCTGCAGGCTGTTGAACTGTTCGGTGAGCTTGGCAAAGGACGTCGCGTCGAAAACCGGATATGTCGCAAGTGCCACGGATGGCACAAATATCAAGGTTACAGCAACGACCAGAGACTGAAGGTGGGAGCGGGTTAAAGGTGGCTTGGCCATGCATCCCCCCATTTCTGTTTGAGAGCCGCAAGCTCGGCATTGGCCTGTGGGCCGCTCTTGTAAAATCGGCGGGACTTGCCGAGTGGCGTCAGATCCACATCTGCGATGACGCTTTCCTCGTATCCCGTGGTCTCGTCGCGTTTGATAATCAGGACACGCCTGTCATTTTTCCTGCGGCTACGTGTGCGACCCTGAACAAAGAGCATTTGCTCGGCGTTCAAGTTGAAGGGACGCAAGCTTTCTTCCGTGACCTTCGAATTCGGGAAGAAGATGAAAACGGCCGTGTTTTCAATAATTGCTTCGTAACCCTCGGACTTTGTGAGGGCTGCCGGGTCCTGGAAGATCATGCCGCAAATACCGCCAAGCTTACGGTATTCACGCCACATCACCTCACTTAGGTTTCTGAAGCCGAGGTTTTGGCGCAGTCTGGCCGCTTCCTCGATGGTCATCACAAACCCGTCATCCCGGCCGGCAACCGACTTTGCAATCGCTTGGGAAATGTGCGCCACAACCGGCCCGCCAAGGGACGGATCGGCCAAAGCCTCGTTCATGTTGAGGCCGACCATGTGGGACTGGTTCAGAACACCACCGAGGCTGTCCCGAGGAGCGTTGAAAATATGACTGCGAAGGCCCTTGTTGCCCTTGTCGTCAACAACCCATTGGGCAAAAGCTTCGCGTAGGGCCGAACGACGGGCGAATGCGTAAGGGTAGATGGCATTGATCGTTCGTTCAGGCGGCTCAAGCTCAAAGGTCAATTCAACGGCATGATCAAGATCTCGGATGTCTTCCTTGTCGAGATCGATACCTGCAATCGACTTGAGAATAAGCCTTATACGTTCCCTGTTTCCGGGGGTGTCTTCGCCGACATCCAGCGGGTTCAGAGCAAGGCCGTCATAGGCCTGATAAAGCCCACCCATTGCCTCAATCATATATCTAGAACCTTCCTGTGAATCGAACAGGTAGGAACGGACATTCGGGAACTTTGCCAGCCCGCCAAGCAGATGCATCATCAGAGTGGATTTGCCACTGCCGGCCGGAGCAAAAACCAGAAAGTTGCCGAGCGTGAGCGGCTTGTTCACGACATGGAACTGGAATGCATAGGTTTGGCCGCTAGGGGTGGCAAACCAGCGAACGGGGGCAGGGCCAAGCGGGCTTTCCAGCATACCGGTTGCGGAATGCGGGAAGGCCCATATCGCTGCAATATTCTGATCGCGAAGATCAAGACTTGCCATCATCCGCCCGCCCGGGGGCAGCAAGCCACCCTTACCCGGTTTGGGCAGGCGGAAGAACCAGCAGGCAGGCGCACCGGCTGTCTGGATGGAATAACCGATACGCTGATCACCGAGAATGACGGCAATTTGTTGGATCAGAAGATCGAGCGCTTCTGCCGTTTCGGCGCGTGCAATAATACAGAATTGCGAGGCAAACAGTCCGACATTGCCCGACGCGAGATACTTGAGAAGGGCGTCTGTTTCCTTCGCTGCCGCCGGGTTACCGAACCACGTGCTTTCTTCAGATTTTTGCCGACGCTTGAAAAACATTGTGGCCTGATCGCGTCCCCAGGGCTCGCAGACCTGACTGATTTCAATGTCACCCTCCAAGGTCAGGATTTCTCCCATGAACCGGGCAGAGATCTGTTCGGGCCAATGGGTGACCGTGATGATCTTCTGGAATTTTTGCTGCGGAACATTCGTCGTTATTGTGCCGCTAATTTTGTCAAACGAGATATCGGAGGCGGGTAAACCTCCCGATATATTGCGGCTGGCAGACGGCAGGTCGTGCCGGTATTCCCCGCAGACCAGACCGTTCAGGAAACCGGTCAGCGGGCAGGCTTCGTCATTAGTTTCGGCTTTGCGCAGAACCGAAGGACGATAGGGGGCGAGCAATGCATCTATCTTTTCTTCGGCTTCACTAAGCGGGCGCATTTCCGAAGCAGAGAGCATCAGGTACCAGTCGATAAAATAACTGGCCTTGAACCGTTCGGCCTCAGCTGTTCCGATCTCGTCTAAAACAGCGTTGGGCCATGTTGCCTGATTGCTAATTTGGCGCTGGCGTTTGACGCCAATGAAGCGGATAGCAACACCGGTTTTGCCGAGCTCCATAATCAGATCAGAACGACCATGCATCATCGTGTTCTGCTCGACATCAATCCGAGCGTCGTAGCTGGTGCCTTCGATGTGCCATACCCGCGAAACGGAACCGTCCTTGTTCCGGATGGTCACATCGTCAATCTGATCGATGCAATCGAGTTCAAGCTCATCCTGTAACCAGTCTTGCTGCAGGTCGCCGAGCATCAGTTTGCGGGCAGCCGGTACGGCAAGACCAGCACCCATCAAAGATATCATTCCGGTGGAGATTACCTCGGGCCAAATCATTCTGACTGACCTCCGGCAGACAGGATAGAGAGTTTCCCTTTGCGTTTGACCCAGTATCGCGGGGCAAGAAGAAGCTGCTTGTCAAAGAATGGATCGTTACGATAACGACGAACGAGAATAAGCCAGCTGCCAACGATCCCGATTGCTCCACATGGGATTGCAAGCACCAGAGATCGGGCGATCAAGGGTATTACAAGTGCTGAAACTCCAAACGTGGCCGAGACGAAGAGCAACCTTAAAGGAAGGCCTGCGATGGTCATTTCGTGCTGAATGTGGGTCTGGACGAGGCTTGCGGCTTTCATTGCTACCTCGCGACTATTCGATGAATGATAGAAGACCGTCGGCCATCAAAGGGCCGGCGACTGCGATAATTCCGCCAATCACGCGGATAAATGCTTGTTTGGGGTCCATTTGACCTGTGAGTGCCCCCCAGCCGCCCCAAAACATTAGGCCCAAGCCGAGCATTACAGCGACAATCGCCCCGACACCTTCTGAAATCAGGTTCAGCCCGTCGACGATCCAGCTGTACCACTTCTTGTCGGAGCCACCTGCGCCACCCTCACCACCAAGATCGACGCCTTGGGCGAGAGCCTGTTCTGCAAGCATGATGGAGAGCAGAACATTGCTGGTGACAGCTCCGATGAATGATTTGATTTTCATTAGATCCTCGTCTGTATTTGAATTCGTCAATTAGCGAGCGGCCGCAAAAAGCAGACCGACGTTGAAAACGACGGCAATCAGGTTCACGGCAGTGATTATCGATAGGTACAGAAGGTTTTTCCTGAACTTGCCCGTAGCGCGATCCGCCTGACGGGCGGCCTCGTTCATGGCTTCAACACGCTCGCGAACGACATCGCCAATTGCCTCATTTTTGAAGGTCTTGATCGAAATATCGACATCGCGCGTGAAGGTGTCGGCAGCGGCTTGTACTGCTTCGGCCAGAGCTCGACGTTCCCGTTCGTTATACCGCTCTTGCTGATCAAGCCCGACACGCAGCATTGTGAAAACCAGCAGGATCGGATCGTCTTCTCCGACCGTGACCCCATGCTGCTTCCACAGAAATGTGCGAAGTTCATCGATTGTCTCGATGCTATTTGGAAGCGGCGGCATATCGTCGAGAGCAGACATCAGAGCATCGCCTCTTCCATGATGTTGAAGAGGGTGCCCCACGTTGTTCTGAGGCGCTGCTTTTGCATGATCTTGAAGTCAGGAGACGCAATAGCTTCCTCGAAAGACAACCGCGCCTGTGTCATCTGTTTGATGTCAAAGCCGTAGGTGGATTGGCGGAGTTCGGGAAGCCGGACTAGACTGTGGTAACGGTCCTTGTTTTTCTTAAAGAGGGCCGTTTGTTCGAAGCCTTCGGGCTCCATACCCGGGCGGTTTCTTTCCACCCGGCCGTAGACGAATTCATTGATCCAGACGACTACGGCAACGTCAGGAAGGTGAACCAGCACCTCCGCCAGTCCCCGTAACGTGTCATCCAGTGCTTGCCCGCCCACCAGCACACAATGCAGCCGGACTTCGTGACCGGCTTCACGCAACATTGAAAGAACCTGTGATTCCAGAAGGTAGGATAGAAGCGGCAGGAATGTGCTGGCACCATTATCGATATTGGCGGCAGCGTTTTCGGGAAGTGCTACGATGTCTTCGATCAAATAATCGAAATAGCGCGGGTTGATTTCGTCGTCCCGATCGCCAAGCTTTACAGCTTTCACCGGAAAGGCTTTATAACCGGCAAGCGTCTGATTGACCGGGTCAGTATCGAAACCCTGAGCCTCAATCTGGCGCTTGGCGTAATACTGCATCAACAGGCTGTTGATGAAGGACTTGCCGACGCCACCCTTGCCCTGAAGAGTGATGTTAATCAACGCCATCAGCGATAACTCCGTCTGAAATGATGATTTTGATACCGAGCGAACTGGCGAGTTTGAAAAGCTTCGCACCTTCAAGTTCCCCGGTACCGTTTTCGAAATTGCGATAGGTTCTTTCAGACACACCAATCAGGCTGGCGGTCTTGATCTGAGACATGCCAAGCGCTTTGCGCTGTTCATGGATACGACGATGGAAAGCGAGATAATCGGCTTGCCAGTTCATTCGACCTCCATCGGCCGAACCGGCTCTACCAGTCTTTCGAACTGATCAATTGGTAACGGGAGATCGGGGAGATCGAACTCTTCAATCTCTCCGTATGCCGGAAACGATATCTGGGGAGGCGTTTCAACAAGCACACTTTCGACCAACCACTGGGCGAGAAGCACACCAATAAAACTTCCAAGAACACAGCCGATAAAACGTGTAAGGAAGGGCGGCCAGCCAGTTTCGCCAGCAGGCAATCTCGGGGCGCTTATTTCTGCACCGGAGTGTTCGGGGTTCTCATGCGGCCAAGGTTGTTCAATCTTGCCTGACGCGAAAGCTGCCAAATGAACATTCGCTTGTGCAAGTTCCTCAAGAAGCTGAAGCAGCAGCCCAAGAGCCCACCCATCACGAATTCGGTCGTCTGCTATCTTCTCCCATTCATCCGGGCAGAATGGGTAATTCAGCGATACATGAAGGTAAGCCAGTGAACGTGCCAGAGCGTCACGCTGTTCTTCATTAAGATCAAGCGTTTCGCCACCGATAACGAATTGCAGACCGATATCTCTTGCGCTCTCGGCAAGGCGGTGAAGCGTTCGTTTGGTGATGTTGAACTGGTGAAATTGAGAAATCGCCGATATCAGGGCAGGATCGACAATGTCGACAGCTATCCGGTGTTCGGCATTCGCACTGCTTTGAGAGGTCATCAATTTGCACCCGCCCCTGACTCTTGGTCATCTTCAAAGGCTGGTGAAGATTGAACTTTCTTTCCCGTCGTTTCCGCATAGTCGCAGACTAGGCTGTCAGTGCGAGGATCCAACGTGAGTTCGTCAGATTGCAGGACAAGCGGCTTCTTTCGCTGAACCGTGATGACGCGGCACGTGATCAGACCGGCAGGCAATTGCGGATTGGGCTCAAACATCAATCCGTTGCGACCAGACGGCCATTTTTCAACATCATATACCAGCCACCCTGCAAACGCAGATGGGCTCCCCAATATGACTGCGAACAATCCTGCTACGACTAGGCGTTTCATTGACTTCCCCTAAATTTCTGTCCTTGACGCCTTAGGCCCGACCCGGTCTTCAAACCGGGTAACGGGCGGAGGCGTTGGGGCGTTTATGGCTCACCAGACCGCACCCGAAGCACGGAGGTGATTGACTTGACGGGAAGGCGGATCGTTGCCGCAGGAGGTAACCATTCTGGTCATTGCTCGGCCTCATTCGGTTGTGGATCGTCGTCCCAAATTTGCATGCGCCCTGTCTCAACCCGGCCTTCAATGGCGGATGTATCGGAGGCCTTGCCCGAGACAGGGGGAGCACTTTGCAAAACAGCCACAGCCGTATGAGCAGGCAATTGCCTGACTGCGTTGCTGGCATTGATGAGGGGAGGTTCGGGAGACGTGCTGGACGAAAGGGTGTCGAACCAGGAATAGAAGGATCGCTGGGACATGGTGATGCGACCTGCTGAACGCAGATCGAGGTAAATCCGGTTTCTGGATTTACCTTTCAGATGCTCATCGAAAATCTCATCGCATAGGGCGATGAACTCGATTTTTGCCTGTCCCCAAGTGGCGACCATCTACTACCCCATCAGGTCATTAACGACTTGACAAGGAAGAGAAAGATATGATCCCAATCTATCACGGGTTAGCGATCTAATCGCTCTATTGAGCTAAAATCTGCAAATCCCGTGGAAGTGAATCGAACATCGGCGATTGTCCCCGCAACCACTTCTGTTATAACTCGCTCCTGTGCGAGATATAGCAGTGCTCTAGATCAAAACACCCTGCTCGGTGAAAGTCGAGCGGGGTGTTTTGTTTCATAGGTTACGGTTTACGAGTTGCGAATTTTATTTTCTGTAGGAATGGTTGTCTCAATTGGGGGCTATATTGATCGGTAATTCTACTGTTCACGTAACGAAATTGATCGAAAAGATAGAGATGCGCTCTCGCTTTGAGATATAGCGACCGTCTTTAGCCTGAACTTACCGATATCCCAAACGTCTTTCCTTTAACGCGTTATCATCAAAGGAAAGATAAATGTTCAAGCAACGCGAACCTTCAATTGATGCACTTCGTGCGTTTGCCCTGTTTGGGATACTCGTGGTCAATCTGCCATTTTTTGCCATTACGTATGGCTTTGCCGGTGGGGTATGGCAGGATGCAACGCCACTTTGGGCGAATGTCATCGCTGCTGGTGTGATTCAGGGGCTGTTTGAAAGCAAGTTTATCCTGATCTTTTCTGCGCTGTTTGGTTTTGCTGCCTTTCAACAGTTTCAGCGTTACGGTCTGTCATTCTACATTCGACGTCTCGTGGTCTTGGCATTGTTTGGCGTGGTGAACCTGACGCTGCTGTTTGAAGCAGATATTCTTTTACCCTATGCGGTCATTGGCCTGTTGTTGGTCTTTGTGCGCAATCATTCGGTACGTTCTCTTCTGACCTATGCCATCGGACTATGGGCTTGGGCTGTTATTGGCAATGCCTTGTTTGGTGTAAACATGACGGTAAACCCTGTACCTTATGTTGCGCCGGACATACCGGTTTCCGAAGTGCTGGCGTCGGGGAGTTTTGTTGATGTCATGGCCATCCGGCTCGATAGCTGGAGCGGGTTCCAGCTTTACTGTCTTTGGAGCAATTACCTGTTGGTGGCGGCAGCGATGTGCGGCGGGTTGGCCGCCGCGCGATATTGTGATGCACTTGGATTTGATGTTCTGATTGGCAGGTTGCGATTGATTGCATCGTTTGCGGTCATTCCGGCAATTCTGGGTAGCGTGGTTTATGGCGTGTTGGCCGCCTTGCCAGCATCAGCAGAGCCAGAACGCTTCTTTATGATGGCCCTGATTTTGCGTCCGTTGTTCGCTGTGCCGCTGTCTCTTGTTCTGGTGTCAGTAGCGATGTGGGGCTTCATGTCGAGATCATGTAACGGTTTGACATCATTTATTGCGCCAGCAGGACGCATGTCACTGACCATCTACCTTGGCATGTCGTTGATCATGGGGTTTGTATTTTTTGGATATGGTGCCGGATTGCACAATCAGGTCAGTTTGGTCGACTGTTTGTGGATTTCATTGGTGATGTATCTGGGATGGGTTGTATTTGCACAAGTCTGGTTCAGGGGGGCATCGCGCGGCCCGCTTGAATGGATATTGACGTTGTTGACTCGACCCGGATCGCGACGGATTGAGGTTTCGGTGAGCAGCAGTTAGTTCTGTCTGTTTGGCAAAGAACGAAAAGGGCGCCGTCTGGGCGCCCTTTGCTTTTGGTCGTTCCGGAAAGCCCGCGTCTACCGTTTCAGACCGACGGCAATTGCCTGTTTGAGGTCGGCAAGCAGGTGTTCGGGGTTCTCAAGCCCGCCATAGATGCGGACAAGTTGGGGGTTGAGTTTGAAGTGACGGAACGCGCTGACATCGTATTTCTGATCAAGTACCGCAGCCGCAGGCACGACAAGGCTTTCAGGGCCGCCCCAACTGACACCCAGGCGAAATATTCGAAGTGCGTTGCTAAAAGCCCGGATATCAACGGCGTCATCAAGAATGATCGAAAACAGGCTGGAATGACCGTGCAGGGTTTTACTTCCGGGGTGGTCACTGAAACCGGAATAAAGCACGGATGAAACCTGTGGATGCACGGCAAGATTTCTGGCCAGATATTCTCCGTTCAGGGCGTGCCTTTGCATGCGCAATTCGAGGGTATCAAGCCCACGCAGAAGAAGCCATGCTTCAAACGGGCCAAGCTTTCCACCAAGATAGGGGAAGGTCGATGCATTGATACGGTCGATCAATGATTGACGCCCTGTAACAACGCCTGCCACGGTATCGCTATGCCCTGACAGGAATTTTGATGCGGCATGAATGACAAGGTCAATGCCGTGATCCGCAGGTTTTTGAAAAACAGGTGTCGCCCAAGAATTATCAATGACCGTAATGACATCGTTTGACTTCGCAGCAGTGGCGAGTTTTTCAAGGTCCTGTAACTCGAAGGTCAGCGATGTCGGGCTTTCCAGAAACAGTAACCTTGCATCCGTAATAGCGGCAATAACGGCATCGGTATCTTTGCCATCGACATAGTCAATCTCGACCCCCATTGGCCTGAGAATCGTTTCAAACAGGCGATAGGCATCCGAATAGACATTATGGACAGTCACAATTCGATCACCTGGCGCAACAAGAGCCATGACCGTTGCGCTGATAGCACCCATCCCACTGGCAAACGCCCGGGAGGCTTCGGTATTCTCCAGCCGGGCGATTTCGCGCTCGAACGCCATGACAGTCGGGTTGTCGCCACGGGCATAGATCGGTCCCCCCGGATTCCCGGCATAGGCATTTGCCATGTCGTCAAAATCACGGAATGCGAAAAGGGATGTTTGATAAATCGGTTGAGAAACAGCACGGAAATGTCGTTCATAATTTGGGTCATGCGCACCCAAATGCCGTGTTTCTCCCTGATGTATACTCAATGGTTTTGAGGGCAGTTCATTCATGATGAAAGCTCCTTGATGGGAAGTGATCTGATCCCCGAAAAGGTAAGGAAACCCGCAAGCAGGGTCGTCAGCACAGCGGCAAGTGCCGGTGCCATCACAATTCCATCAAACCCGACGGCCATTGGTAAAAGGATGGCGAGCGGGATCTGGATGTAACCTTGTGGGGCCATGCTTACCATCGCGGCGTGCCGGGCATTGTTGGCGGCCTGAAACCGCGACACCATTGGTTGGTAAATCCCGATGCAGGCGATCTGGATGGCGAGAATATCAAGCAGATGCCCTCCAAATTCGACAAGCTCTGCACGATCAACAAATGCCGTGATCAGTAGATCACCAAACAGAAATGCAATAAGGGCACAGCTTAACGAAAAACCAGTGCAATAAAGAACGATCCCTTTGAAAACGGCATCAAAGCGATTTTGATTATGGGCACCGGCCGCATAACTCAGGATAGGTTGTGCTCCAAGGCAAAAGCCGATGATTGGCAGGATTGCCAGCAGCACGATGCGAAGAGAAATGGCCAGTCCGGCCAGTTCATCCTCGGTTCCATGGACGTTTGCCGCCTGCATCAAAATGGCAAAGCAAACGGATGCAAGTATAGTCGTCGAGCTTGCCGGTATGCCAAGCTTTGCGAAAGGATAAAGGGCAGGTCGCCATTTCAGTTGACGAAGAGCCGATACCGCTGGATGCACACGGCCCAGACGTATGCGGAAGTAATAGATATATGCGCAAAGGGCCGCGACCTGCGAGATAACGGTTGCCCAGGCCGCGCCGGCAACACCCATGTCAAACCCGAAAATCAGGATCGGATCAAGGGTCATGTTCAGACCAAACGATCCGATCAGGGTGTACATGGAGAACCGGCTGTTGCCTTCGCCTATTGCAATGAAATCACATACGATCTGCAAAAGTACCAGGATGGCGCAGGCACCAAGAATCCGCATATAGATTGCAGCTTCACCAAAGGCGTCACCGCTTGCACCAAGGATATGCAGGATCGGAACATGAAAGAGGAAGATCAGGGTGGCAACGATAATTCCGAATATGATCGCCAGCGCCAATGCGAGTGAAGCTGCACGAGTTGCATTATTTGCATTTCCACGACCAAGCGCGCGACCAATTTCGGTTGAGGCCGTGATACCCAATCCATGACCAATGGCACCGACAAGCATGAAGCACGGGATGGAGAGTGTTACACCAGCCATGGCACTGAGCGCATAATGCGAGACAAAAAAGGCATCGACAACCTGATTGATCGCATTGATCGAAAGCCCCGCTACAGAAGGCAAGGCCAGTCGCAGGATCAAACGCATGATCGCAGGATCATTCAAGTCCGGAAGTTCGCGTTTACGCATCAGGATATATCCTCGTTACGAACAAAGTCCGGAACATGAAGCCGGTCATCAAAGAACCGTTCACGCAGCAGCATCACCAAAAGAGATGTTTTGTGCGGGAAGCGAACCTGTTTGAGACCGGCAAAGCCTGAACGTAAAAGATTGCGGATTTGCTGATCATGACCAGCGTCGGGCTCGCCGACGATCCGCTGGGTGCGAGGATCATCAAGGAACATATAGTGCATCAGTGATGGCAACCATGCTGTAAGGTATTCCTTGCCGCGAAAAGCTTCCTCACCGATTGCAACATGCCAGCCACGATCAAAATCCTCGGCCGTGTAGTGTTCGCCCAGCCGGTCCTCCTGGGCCCAATAGAGTTCGAAATACCCGAAAGGTGCATCATCAAAAAATCCGATAAGCGGTTCTGTCCGGGGATCATTCAGCCGGTTTTCAAGGAAGGACTGGTGCTTCGCTTCCGTGCCAGATTCTTCCCAGAAAACATCTACGCGTGGGTCATTCATCCATTTATGGAAATACCCAAGGTGGCGCGTTGGATCAGCCCGTTCAAAACGGATCGTTTTATTGATCCATGGAATGTAGCGGGAATAGAGCGTCTGGTGCGCGCTTGGTCGACGAACCGGATGGCGACGGCCATTCGTTGAGGTGTAGCGTAGCGGAAAGCTATTCCTTTCAGGATGCTCCAGCCAGTTAAGAGACAGTTGGTATAGGTCACCTGAATAGATGGTATTGTCGCCTGCAGTGTGAGTAATCAATCCACTTCGGGCCATCTGGCTAAGCCAGTCAGGATCAAGTTGATTGGGAAGGCGGATTTCATAGCGTGCCGGATGAACGGCAAAAAGCGCCTCGGCCAAAGCAGCCAAACCATATTGGTCAAGAACACATAAAGTCATACTGGCGATATCATCAAGGACGATCTGATTTGATGTCAGTGTAAAATAAAAGTCGTGATTCTCGTTTTCGCCAGACATGTGCAGGTGCCCACCTTCGACTACGGAATGCCGCCTGCCCACCTGCTGGAAGTGTTTGATCTGAAATGTTTTCATCGAGGATTGTGTTGGGCTTTCTTGTGTCATGACATTCATGTCCGGGACTCCTTGTTTCCATGGTGCCAGCCCATTGGGGCCGATTATCTTGCTCTAGTCCGGACGAGTGAGAGGGCAGGAAGTTCAGTGATCTTTTTTGCGTTTGCGTGCAGAAAAAACTGAATTTACATCCGAACGGATCGTCTCCCCTGCAAATGCAATAATTGCTTTGTCAGCATGGAGACGACCATGAACTGTTCTCAGGCGGTATCTGCCGCTTCTTTTGATTTGGCTACAAAGCCCTTTTCCAAGTCAGACCAGCACTTGATTGCGAATGGATTACCCTGGGCAGAGGCCCCTTGGCCCATGACGGGGTATCCACATGAAGTCATTGACCGTTTTTGCCAAAGCGATCCGGACCGGACAGTCATTCTGGCGACGAACGATGACTGGTCGCGCAAACGTTTGAAGCAAACCTCGGACGCGATTGCACATGCGCTTGTGGCAAGGGGTGTTGGGGTTGGTGACGTTGTTGTTGTTGTTTTGCCGAAGTCAGCGATGGCGATTGCCGCTATTCTGGGGATCTGGAAGTCAGGTGGTGCGTTTGTTCCGGTGGACCCACAGCATCCCGAAACCCGCAACCGGCATGTGCTATCTGATTGCGGTGCGCGTTTCGCCGTAACCAGCCGCGATAGTTTGGCAAGCTTGGGCAACCATGATCTTGAAGCCGTTCTGGTTGAAGATGTCGGGACAGAGGAAGTCCGGTTTGAAGCTGCAACACCGAGTGCAGATCAATTGGCCTATGTCATTTACACATCTGGTTCGACAGGAAAGCCAAAGGGCGTGATGGTTGATCACGGTCCTCTCGTTGATCATCTGAACGCGACTGGTCCGCTTTATCTTATGGATGAAACATCGCGGGAACTGCCATTTCTTCCTTTTTCTTCGGACGGTGGCCACGAACGATGGATTGTCCCGCTGATGGCCGGGGGTAGCATTCTGTTGCCAGACCAGCTTCTCTGGACACCCGAAGACACGGTCGGTGCGATCCGCAATCACGGTATTACGCATGCATCGTTTCCCACAAGCTACGTTCATGAATTGGCCGGTTGGTTACGTGAAAAGGAACAGACACTTGATCTGACGCTTTGTTCTTTTGGTGGCGAGGCAATGCCAAAAGAAACCTTCAATCGCATCGCTCGTGCGATCAATTCACGCTATCTGATCAATGGTTACGGCCCGACCGAAACGGTGATGACCCCAATGTTATGGCGGGTTAATCAGGATCAGCTTTGTGAGACGGTGACCGCCCCGATCGGACGTCCGGTTGGTGATCGTTGGGCCTATATCCTTGACGGTGATGGCAATCCGGTTGCCGATGGCGAGATCGGTGAAATCCATCTTGGTGGATATTGTGTGGCACGCGGCTATAACAATTTGCCGGAAAAGACCGACAGCCTTTTTGTTTATGACAAATTTGCGCTTGCCGATGACGCGCGGATGTATCGCACCGGTGATCTGGGGCGTTTCTTGCCAGACGGCATGATACAGTTTGCCGGACGTGTCGATGATCAGGTCAAAATCCGTGGTCATCGGATTGAACCAGCGGAAATTGAAACTGTCCTGCGCGGGTTTGATGATGTTGCCAACTGCGTGGTTATCGCGGCGGATGTTGCATCCCGGCTTGAACTGATTGCCTATGTGGTTCCGCGATCGGGTGCGTCGGTTGATACCCGCTCAGTTCGTGCGCGCTTGCAGCAGCTTTTACCAAGCTCAATGGTGCCTGGTTACATCATTGAGATGACGATGCTTCCGCTCAATGCCAATCACAAGGTCGACAAGGCACAGCTTCCTCTGCCACGTCGGGAAGGTACGATAACGCTTCCTGCAAATGATGATGAGATCGCTGTGCTTGCGATCTGGAAATCGGCACTGGGACTTGATGACATTGGCGTTAGCGATAATTTTTTTGAAATCGGGGGAAACTCGATCACCGCTCTTCGGGTGCTGGGAAAGATTCGTGAACAGTTCCCGGATAGAAATGCTGAAATCACCGATCTTTTCAATTTCCCGACAGTCCGAACCTTTTTGACTGCGCTTTTTGAACCGGAATGCAAACCGGGTGCTGACATCGTGCATTTGCAGAAAGGCAGGTCAGAGCAGCCCGTTCTTTATTGTTTCCCCGGGCTTCTGGTCAGCACGCGTGAATATATGAAACTGGTTAAAAGCCTTGGTGCGGATCAATCGGCTGTGGGGTTCATGTGCCATTCGCTTTCAGACAGTCAGGAACTTGACGTTTCTGTATCAAACATTAGCGCACGCTATGCCGAGATCGTGCATCGCGAGGCCAAAGGACGATCCTGTGCATTTCTTGGCTGGTCGTGGGGAGGCTTGCTTGCCTATGAAGCCGCCCGGATGTTGGGCCGCGATATTGATCTGCGTCTGATCGGTATGGTCGATGTTTGTGACATGGATGATGATTTTGATCTGAATGCCCGACCAAAATTCCAACCGGGGGAGCGTGAGGAGATCGAAAGCAACATTCGCCGCTGGCTACAACAAACCGCAATGCGCGAGGAATGGGAACGCCTTTTGGCGCTGATGGATGATCTTGCCTATGCGCAGTTTGTCCATTTCGTCGGTAAAAGCGAATTTGGCCTTCCGATAGATGGTCCAGGAATTGGGACACGGGAGCACACTTTTTGGGTGCTGATTGATAATGCCCTTGTCTTTCGGCGCCATGAACTTCTTCCTTATGACGCACCAATCGCATCCTGGCTGGCAGGTGATACCGTAAGTCGCAAGCTTGATCTCATTGACTGGCAGGCCCTGTCACGTCGGGCCGAGCAACCAGAACACATTCCTGGCACAGACCATTTGACCATCATTGGTGACCCTGCATTTCACAGACTGTTTGGACGACGTTTGCAACGTGCGTTTGAACAGACAGTCAGCTCCGAATTTTCAGGCAATTAGAAGGACTCAGAAGATGGATAAGCTGGATCTGGTCGGGATCGGGATTGGTCCTTTCAATCTTAGTCTTGCGGCACAACTTGATGACGTTCGCGATGTGAAATATGCATTTCTGGAACAAAAGGCTGAATTTGCCTGGCATCCCGACATGATGCTGCCCGGTGTTGAACTTCAGACATCTTTCCTGAAGGATCTTGTGACCCTTACCAACCCGACAAGCAAATGGTCGTTTCTGTCCTACATGGTCAGCCAGAAACGTATGCTTGATTTCATGAATGCCGATTTTGCAGCCGTACCGCGTCGGGAGTTTGCAGCGTATCTGAAATGGGTTGCGGATCATCTTGGCGGGCTTCTGTTCAATAATGCGGTGCGGGAAGTCGAATTTGACGGCAATGACTTCCAGGTGCGTTCAGACAATGGCACCTATGTGGCGCGCAATCTTGCAATTGGCATCGGAAAGCCTGCTTTTGTGCCCGGTTGGGCACGTCATCTGCCGGTTGAGAAATGTTTCCATACAAGCCAGGCAAAATCGCGATTGCCTGATTTGCATGGCAAACGGGTCGCGGTTATCGGCGGTGGTCAGAGCGGGGCGGAGCTTGTGGAGTATCTGCTTGGCGGAAATGACGGGAATGTGGAAGAAGTCCTTTGGCTGTCACGGCGGGATAATTTTGAGCCACTTGATGATACGCCGTTTGTGAATGAATATTTCACCCCCGGATATGCTGATATCTTTGCCAGATTGCACGATAGCCGGAAGCAGGAGCTTATGTCGCGCCAGAAGCTGGCAAGTGACGGGGCTTCGCTTTCGACATTGAAGTCGATCTATCAGCTGATCTATCGGCAAAGATATCTTGATGAGGGTAACGTCATTGCGCGATTGTTGCCGCAACGTGAGGTCTTTCAGGTTCAGCATGATGGGGAAGATTTCAGGATAGCGGCGCGCAACGGCCTAAATCAGGATGTTGAATTCTTCCATGTCGATGCATTGATCCTTGCAACAGGGTATGAAACGGCCTTGCCGGAATTCATGGCACCATTGCGCCCACGTCTTGAAGAAGGTGTGTCTGGTGCCTACCGGCTTGATGCGGATTTTCGTGCCTGTTGGGATGGCCCGGCTGATCGTAGCATCTTCGTTCAAAATGCCGGGCGTATTGATCTGGGAATCTTTGAACCACAGCTCAGCCTGATGGCATGGCGCAGTGCGAAGATCGTCAATGCACTGATGGGGCAGAATGTGTTCGATCTCGATCAAAACCGGCCAATTGTCGATTGGGTTGCAGATGGGACGCATGTGGCAGATGGCGCTGTGGTTCAGGCGTGGGGATAGTATGGTGTGATAATTGATCGGCAAGCGGCCGGGATAAATAGTTTTTATCCCGGCTGCCGATCCCTCCTTACCAATCAGGCGGGACGCACCAGTTCGGCATTTTGCAGGGCCTTGCGACAACTTTGATCGGCCAGGTGAATATAGGCGCAGACAGATGCCTTTGAAACGCCGATATCTCTGGCAATGACGTTTTGCGCATACCCATCGACACGGTGGCGATAAAAAGCATTGCGAACATGGGGCGGCAGTTCCTGCAAGGTGTGTTCAATGACGCGCAGGGCCTGACATCCGCTTAGTCGTGCTTCCGGACAATTGGCAGTACCTGCCGGGCAGAACTCGGTTTGGTCACTGCCTGAAAACAGGCTGCGTTCAAATGTCATCTGCCGCACCTTGTCAATGGCCATGTTGCGTACAATGCGGGTGATAAATGCACTTGGCGTGGAGACTTCCTCGTCAATCTGTATAGTTAGAAGTTTGGCATATGTGTCCTGAACAATATCATCTGCAAGATGTGGGCATTTGACGATGGATTGGGCAATGCGACGCAGCTTTCCTTCAATGTCCCGGGTTTTGATCAGCAGTTCGTGTCTCTGTTTGTGCTCAAAGGATTTCGGCTCAAGTCGGTTTGATAGGTGCATTTTCCAATAGTCTCCATTGGTTTGCTCGCAAGTGAAATTAATAGTCACTTGCAAATTTGGGACGTGGCTTTGCACTCTCCGTGAGGTCGATACATCTTTTGTTTTTTGAGCAGGGCCTGATGGTGCTCCAAACCCGCCTCATGATTCATGAGACGGGATTTCTGATCGCTTTCAGTAAGGAAAACTGCGTGTCCGGAAAGTGAACGCAGTTATGCAAGGGGCTTGTGGAATTTCTAGAGTTTTGCGAGCGGGCAGGTGGGGCATATTTTGACACTGGTGAGCAAATACCGCAGGCAACAGACACGCCTGGAAAGACTGCCATCTTCTGATTGTTTGGTGCTGTATGGATTTGCCAGAGGGTTGCGCATATCGTCGGGGCGTTTTGCATCACTGATCAGCGGTACAAGCGAGATACGGCTGTCCTTGAGAACGTGTTTTTCGACATAGGCAATTAACACGCCAACATTTGACCAGAATACTTTGGGGGAAACCTTTGATGAGGTTGAAAGCGACATGATCAGAGGGGTGAGATGCATGGAGATCAGATCATCAAAATGTGCCCATGAACAAGGTGCCACAGGATCGGTGACCGTTTGGCGAACGTGCCTGTCGGTTAAATCAAACCCCACCGGGCAATTGACGTCATCTGACTTCATGCTGACAAAGCCAGCCTGAAACGGCAGTACTACTTCCCCCCAGGCACCCATGACCAGCATAGGCGATAGAAGAAGCCCGAAATACCACTGTGACCACATCGAAACCGCGGCACGACGATCATCATTGGGATATTTCATCTTGCAATAGTGATCCAGCAGCGGGGAAAGGCATTCGGGATCATGCAAGTCAAAACAGTCAATACCGGCCTTGGCGTCGGCAGTAACGTGATGACGTTCGCCGAGCCCCTGATAGGGGCCCTGAAAAACCTGAGCCTTGATTTCCGAAAGCAGTTTGCTTTCTGTCCCGTTGATGGAGGGCTGCCGCGGCGGCAGGTTCGATTGATTGTGTGGTGCTGACATCATGATGAGGTTTGTCCGATACGCATAAGCAGCCAAACCAGAACCGGTCCGGCAATGATCGCAGCCATCAGGCCAGCAGGTATTTCCCACGGAAAGAACAACATCCGTCCAAGCCAATCGGCACTCACCATCAGGGCGGCACCGATAAAAGCAGCTCCGATACTATGTGAAAGCGCGTGGCGGAACCCGGCTAATCGCGCAAGATGTGGGGCAATCAAGCCGGCAAAGCTGAGCGGCCCTACCAGCAATGTTGCCGCGGCCGTCAGAATGGCAGCGAACAGCAACATGCTGCCACGTGACACCGACAGGTCCACACCCATCGACTTTGTGGTGATGGGGCCTAGCGGAAATAGATTAAGCCAGCGTGCAAGCGCAGGCAGGATTGGCAGGGCGGTAACAGCAACGATTGCAAGAATAGTGGCACGGTCGAAGCCCAGCCCGTAAGTGGACCCCGAACTCCAGGCCAGAAGGCGTGCGGCACGTGGGTCGCCACCTGCCATCAGGAATGCAATGAAACCATCAAATAATGCTCCGATTGCAATTCCGGCAATAAGAATGCGCTCCGGTGCATATCCCGATTTCCGCGTCAGGACAAAA
>CERN01052582.1_pt1 | contig 26587 bp, 25 predicted proteins | sample 530761 | NCBI WGS metagenome assembly CERN01 (sample SAMEA2620947, study PRJEB7988) | marine metagenome | isolation source: saline water (ENVO:00002010), including | reverse complement strand
CCGACTAAGTTTGGGTGGTGCAAAGGGAGGTTGCCCTCCTACATCCGTTCGTGGAAATGGCAGGCCACCTGATGGTGATCGTTGACGGTGTCAACGGTCGGGACATCGGTCGCGCAGACATCCTTGGCAAACGGACATCTGGTGCGGAACACGCAACCCGATGGCGGGTTGATCGGGCTGGGCAAATCACCGGTCAGCACGATGCGTTCCTTAGTGCGTTCTATCTCAGGATCCGGGATCGGAACTGCGGAAATCAGCGCCTTGGTGTAGGGATGTTTTGGGTTGGCATAGATGCTGTCGCGGTCGGCCAGCTCCATAAGATTGCCGAGATACAGCACCAATATGCGGTGGCAGATATGGCGCACGATAGAAAGATCGTGGCTGATGAAAATCATCGACAGATCAAATTCGCGCTGCAATTCCTGCAACAGGTTTACGATCTGCGCCTGTATCGATACATCAAGTGCTGAAACCGGCTCGTCACAAATGATCAGTTTCGGTTCGAGGATCATCGCGCGTGCAATGCCGATACGCTGGCACTGGCCGCCCGAAAATTCATGCGGATAGCGGTTGATCATCTGTGGCAAAAGCCCGACACGCGCCATCATGCGTTTAACGCGCGCCTTGATTTCGTCCTTACCCAGTTCGGATTTGTGGGTCACAAGCGGCTCGGCGATGATCTCGCCAATCGTCATGCGCGGGTTCAGGCTGGCCAGCGGGTCCTGAAAAATGATCTGCAGGTCCCGGCGTAGCGGCTGCATTTCGCGATGGGGGGCGCCGACAATATCCCGCCCCAGCCACACGACCTGCCCGTTGGTCGGCGGGATCAGTTGCAGGATCGCACGGCCAAGGGTCGATTTTCCACAACCGGATTCGCCCACAATGCCAAGCGTTTCGCCGGGATACAGATCGAAATCGATCCCGTCGACGGCCTTAAGCTGGCGTTCTGCCCCAAAAAATCCCTTGCCCGGCAGGGAAAAGTGAACCTTAAGGTCACGAACCGACAGGATCGGGACGTTTTTCTTTTTACGGATCGCATTCATTGACCGTCCTCCCGGAAGCAGGCACTGGCGCGGCCATCGTCAAAGCCAAACAGGCTTGGGCGGGAAACACAGCATCGATCCATCACATAGGCGCAGCGTTCCTGATAGGCACATCCCTTTGGCAGGTTCTGCAGGTTAGGCGGTTGTCCGGGGATGGCAAACATGTGTTCTTCGCTTGCCGTGTCGATGCGCGGCATCGATTTCAAAAGCCCCTCGGTATAGGGATGATGGCTGTCATAGAAAATGTCACGCACCGAACCGGTTTCGACAATCCGCCCGCCATACATTACCATCACCCGGTCACACAGGCCTGCCACCACGCCAAGATCATGGGTGATCATGACAATGGCCGTATTGAAATCCTTTTTAAGATCGCGCAGCAGATCAAGGATCTGTGCCTGCACCGTCACATCAAGGGCGGTGGTTGGTTCATCCGCAATCAGGACTTCGGGGTCGCACAGCAACGCCATGGCAATCATCACGCGCTGGCGCATGCCGCCGGAAAATTCATGCGGATACATATGCACGCGTTGTGCCGCACCGGGAATACCGACACGGTCAAGCATGTTGATCGCGCGTTTAAGCGCATCACCCTCGGACATGCCGCGATGTTCCACCAGTACCTCGGTCATCTGTCTGGATATTTTGAGGAACGGGTTAAGCGACGTCATCGGATCCTGAAAGATCATCGACATCGTCACACCGCGGATTTTGTTAAGCTGGCGTGACGGGATATTGAGGATATCCTTATCCTTGTAGCGCACCGTACCCGTGGCCTTACCGTTCTTGGCAAGAAGACCCATCACGGCAAGGAAAATCTGGGTTTTGCCCGATCCGGACTCCCCAACAACGCCAAGTGTTTCGCCCGGATCGATATGGAAGTTGACATCGTTGACAGCCTCGACCTCGCCGTCGGGGGTCTGGAAGCGGGCACGCAGGTTTTCAACAGTCAGAATATGGTTTGTCATGTGTCTATCTGTCCTTCGGATCAAGGGCGTCGCGCAATCCGTCGCCGATGAAGTTGAAACAGAACAGCGTCAGTGCCAGGAAGATCGCCGGATAAATCAGCATCCAGGTCGCTGCTTCGATCACTTTCGCCCCTTCGGAAATCAGAACGCCCCAGCTTGTCAGCGGCTCCTGAACGCCAAGGCCCAGGAACGACAGGAAACTCTCGGTCAGGATCACCTGCGGAATGGTCAGCGTCATGTAAACAATAACCGGCCCAAGAACGTTGGGGATCACATGGCGGAAAATGATCTTGAAGTTCGAAACACCCGTGGCATGGGCGGCTTCGATAAATTCGCGCCGCCGGATCGAAAGCGTCTGACCGCGTACAATCCGCGCCATGGTCAGCCATTCAACCGCGCCAAGGGCGACGAAAATCAGGAAAATGTTTCGGCCAAACACCACCATCAGCATGATCACAAAGAACATGAAGGGCAGGGAATAAAGCACATCGACGAACCGCATCATGATGTTGTCGATCCGTCCGCCGAAATAGCCGGCGACCGCGCCATAGGTAACGCCGATCACAAGCGACACAGCCGTTGCCAGTAAACCAACCGCAAGGGATACACGCGCGCCATAAAGGATGCGGATGAAAATATCGCGGCCATTGCCATCCGTGCCAAGGATATGGCCGTTTTCCCAGTTCGGACCTTCCTGGATATAGCCCCAGTCGATCTGGTCGTATTCAAACGGGCTGAGCAGCGGGGCGAAAATTGCCATCAGGGTAATGATGGCCAGAATGATCATCGACCCGACGGCGGCCTTGTTACGAAACAGGCGAATACGGGCATCGCGCCACAGGCTGCGACCCTCGATCTCTCCGGCGGCGTCTGCCGCCTGAAGCATCGCTGTTTTTTGATCCTTGTTCATCATGAGCGTGACTTCAGCTTGGGATCGAGCAGGCCATAGACCATGTCGACCAGGAAATTCAGAAGGATGATCATCACCGCATAGACAATGACCACACCCATCACCAGCGGGTAGTCGCGGTTCAATGCTGCCTTGACGAAATAGGTCCCGATACCAGGCACGCCAAAGATGGTTTCGATGACCACAGAACCGGTCATCACCGCCGCCGTCGCCGGGCCGAGATAGGATACGACAGGCAAAAGCGCGCCGCGGATCGCATGCCGGTTGACGACAAGCTTTTCACGCAAACCTTTGGCGCGTGCGGTGCGGATGTAATTGGAATGGAGGACTTCGACCATCGATCCGCGCGTCAGGCGCGCGATATAGGCGACTTGTGGCAGGGCAAGGGCGATGATCGGCAATATCTTGTATTGAATTTCGCCGTCTCCCCAACCTGCCGTTGGCAGGATCGAAAGATACAGGCCAAACACCAGCGACAGAAGCGGTGCCATGACAAAGTTCGGGATGGCAATGCCGACCATGGCAACGCCCATTACCGCAAAATCAACCGCACTGTTCTGTCGAAGGGCGGCATAGGTGCCAAAGCCAACCCCGAATATCAGCGCCAGAAAGATCGCCGACAGGCCAAGCTGCATCGATGCCGGGGCGCCAGCCATGATTAGTTCGGCGACGGAAAAATCGCGAATTTTGATCGACGGGCCAAAGTCACCACGCAGGATTTTGCCGATATAGATCGTGTATTGTTCAAGCAGCGGCTTATCAAGGTCATAGGCGGCCTTGATGTTTTTTTCGATTTCCGGGGGCAGGGCACGTTCCTGATCGAACGGTCCGCCTGGTGCAATGCGCATCATGAAAAAGGCAACCGTGATCACGATGAACAGCGTCGGGATCGCGATCATCAGGCGCCGGATGGCGTAAGATAACATAATTCTCTCTCATCCCCATTGGGGGCCGATAGGTTGCCGCAGGTCCGTGATCCAGACCTGCGGCAAAGTCTCCGGCGTTTACTCTTTGATGTCGAGCCAGCGGGTCAGGTGGCGATCCGGGGCGTTATCGATCCAGCCTTCGATCTTCGGTGAGACGAGCTGTTTCGAGACATAGTAGTAAATCGGGATGTAAGGCTGTGCTTCCATCATGATGGCTTCGGCCTGCTTCATCAGGCTGGCACGCTTTTTAAGGTCGCCTTCCTTTTCGGCTTCCAGCATCAGTTCGTTGTAACGCGGGTTATCAAAAGCCGCGTAGTTCAGCGGCCCGGTCCGTTCTTCGCCGAGGAACAGGAAGTTCTGCGCGTCGTTGTAATCGGCAATCCAGCCCGCACGTGCCACTTCAAAGTTACCGACCTTCAGATCGGCATAGTGGATTTTGCCTTCGGTGTTGAACAGTTCGGCCTGAACGCCGATCTGCTTCCACATGTTCTGGGCCGCAATCGCGATGCGCTTGTGGTTTTCAGACGTGTTGTAGCGCAGGGTGAATTTAAGCGGATTGTCAGGGCCATAACCGGCCTCGGCCAGAAGCTTTTTGGCTTCTTCGAGCTTTTCATTATAGGAAAGGTCTTTCCACGAAATGTATGCTGGCTCGCCGTAATTACCGGTTCCGGGCGGGACAAAGGAATAGGCCGGAAGTTCACCGGTTTTCAGAACCGAGTCCGTAATGGCTTCGCGGTTGATCGCCATCGACAGGGCTTTGCGGACACGGACATCCTTGAACATGTCCTTGTCGGTACGGATCGCATAGTAATAGATACCGGCATACGGTGCGATGCGCAGGCTATCGGCAAGGTTATCGCGCAGCCAGGAAATCTGTTCGGACGCGATGTCGCGTGCGACGTCAAGTTCGCCTGCACGGAAACGGTTCTGCATCGCGGTGCGATCTTCATAGGTGTAATAGATCACCTCGTCGATCGGCACATTGGCGGCGTCATAGAATTCCGCGTTCTTTTCAAGTTTGGAATGAACGTTCGGCAGCCATTCGGTCAGTTTGTACGGACCGTTCACCACGATATTTTCCGGTTTCACCCAGTCTTTGCCAAATTTGGCAATCGCATGCTGCGGGATCGGGAAGGCGGTCTGGTGGGTAAGTTGTGCCAGGAAATAAGGGGCTGGCGCAGTCAGTTTGACCTGCAAGGTTTTATCATCCAGGGCGGTGGCCGCGAGTTTCGCGCCTTCCTTGCCACTGTTAACAGCCTCGGCACCCTCGATGATATAAAGCAGGGATGCGTATTCCGCACCGGTCGCCGGGTCAAGCAGGCGGTTCCAGCCCGCGACAAAATCACCGGCAGTTACCGGCACGCCGTCCGACCAGTTGTGATCGCGAATTTTAAAGGTATAGGTCATGCCGTCGTCAGAAACGGTCCAGCTTTCAGCTGCACCTGGCACCGGTTCACCATCCGGGCCATATGTCAGAAGACCCAGAAACATATCATCCGACAGGCGGCTGGTCTGAACCGTCGAAATGAAATGCGGGTCCATTGATTGCGGTTCGCCGTCATTGCCGACGCGCAGGATTTTTTCAGCCTGTGCATGTGTGGTGGACAGCATGGTCATGGAACCGGCAAGCAATGCCGTACCCAGCACAAAGGCCCGCGAGGAATTAAGCAATCCCTTCACGAGACCATTTGCGGTCTTCGCGTTTTGTGACATCTGTAATGTCTCCCTCATCTATTTTGCTTTGTTGCCGACGTACTCCCTGAAAGTACGTACGCAAAAATACTGAGACTGACATGCGTGATCTGCAAGTCACGATTCCACAAATTTGAAACAAATGGTGTTTTTTTGCGTGATTATGGTCATTTTTTGGTATTATTTTGCGTATTATTCGGAAATAACAGATTGTTCTACGGCTGAGGAAGCCTGCAACTTTCGCCTGTAAAACGTTTTGCATGTAACGGTGATTGTCGCGTCGCGCCTTGCGGCTATATGCGCAAAAAGTGAAACAGTTCACATTCAAAGGGTTGGCCGCCAAATTCGGTGATCACGAATCGGGCTTTGTGATTTTCTGCATTATTTTTCGGCAATTCAGGCGATTTCAATATCTTGGCGCGAAAATGGGCGTTCTCTGATTACATTTTCGCGCGTGAAAAGATTTCGGAATACAAACCCGGTATCGCGTCATGGCAGCTTGATGAAACAAGCGTGAATTCAAAAAATTGCCGTTGAGAAACATCGTCATTCAGGCTACGGGTTTTTGCGTACGCTGTTTTGCAGATTTCCTTTATCAACAAATGCGACCGAAAGATGCCTTTAAGCCCGTTTGATCTGGCGGCCCTGATGGTTGCCATACTTGGCATTTCTCAGGCCGGTTCTTGATATTGCCATGGCCGTCGGGTTCAATTCAAAATCCACCTTCAATCTTGCGTTTAGGCGTGTAACCGGTACAACACCAAGCAAATACCGAGTTGCTGCAGATACGCACGCGACCGCCCCCGGAATTGTTGGGGATGCTCTCGTCGGCCCCGGTTAACAACAGACAGCGACCATCAGGATAAAGAATGGATACGTCCGAAATCGTTCTTTTGCTTATTGCTGCAGTCGGCCTTGCACAGGCCGCATTCCTGATGCTGCTGTTGCGGCACGAGGGCAAACGCGCATTTCGTGCGAATCGCTGGTTGCTGGTGTTCTCGCTGACCGCCTGCGCAAGCTTTGTCGAAGACATCAGCGATGTCTTCCTCTCGCCGCTTTATATTCTATATCTGGCGATTATTTTTGTACCGGTCACATTTGCCTTTTTACCATCTATCTACTTGTATTTTTGCGAAATTGCTGACCGTCCCGTGCGCTATCCGTGGGGGCATTTCGTCATTCTGGTGCCGGTCGCCATCCTGACGGCGGTCGCGGTACACATAATGCGCACCCGTATACTTCCGGGCGACATTGGCGGAGAAATCGATTTCGAACTGGATACCGATATTGAAAGTCATTTGCCTGTGGCTGTGATCCTGCTGACAATCATTATTGCGCTTTATGTGCAGTTATTTGGCTATATGGTCAAAATCTGGCGGGTTGCGATTGGCTATCTGCGGCAGGCGAGTGAACAGCTCGGTGCGGATCAGCGCGTTCTGCGCCGCTGGGTCACGGAACTGCTGACTGGCATTAGCCTGATTTTCCTGATTTTTACCGCGACGACGATTGTTGATATTTTCATTACCGATAGCGAATGGCTAACGACCCTTGTACAGGGGGCGTTCGCGCTCGTATTCTTTCGTATGTGCCACGTGATTGCGCACAACCCGGCTTTGTTCGTTCAGGCGGAATGGGACGGGGCGCAAGAGATGGCAATGGATGAAGATGCCCGTGATTTCACGGCAACCGGGTCCAGGCAAACCCGGTTTGCGCCTCGCAACTTGGTGGATGCCGATGAAATCAGCAGAATTTGTAAACGGCTTGACGCCATCAGGACCAGAAGCGACCTGCTTTTTGATCCTCTTATCAGCCTGCCAAAGCTTGCAAATGCAGTCGGTGCAACCTCCAACCAGCTTTCCTATGTGCTGAACCAGCATCTTGGCAAAAGCTTCTTTGACTTCATCAACGAAGTCCGAACCGGCGAGGCATCCCGGTTGCTGGTCAATGAACCGGATCGCACGATCCTTGATATCGCGACCAGTGTTGGTTTCAATTCGAAATCGACCTTCAATCTTGCCTTCAAGAAAATCACCGGCAGAACACCCAGTGTTTACCGATCAGAAACCATGTCGCAGCGTAACACGGCACCATAGGGCTATTTTCTGCTTTTCAGCGGGGGAGCGTGGGTATGATATCGCTGTTGTAACCTTTATCGTCGCAAGCGACGGACACATGAATGTTTGAAACACTTGATCTTCTTTTTCTGATCGTTTCGGTTCTTGGAACTGCACAGGCGATTTTCCTTATTGTCCTGCTGATGGATGAAGGGAAACGGGCATTTACGGCCAATCGATGGCTGATGGTATTCGGATTTTCTGTCGGCATGAGTTTTATCGATGATACGTTCGATCCGATGATCAGCCCGCTGACGAACCTGTATCTTGTCCCGGTTTTTGCGCCATTCTTTTTTGCCTTGATCCCGTCGATCTATCTGTATTTCCGGGAGATTTCCGGCGATCCGGCTCCACGACCATATCGGCATTTTCTGGTGCTGTTGCCGGTTACTGCGGCCATCGGGCTTATGGTCTACCTGAAACGTGCGCGTATGATCGCCGACGATGGTCATATTCGTGATGCCGGTTTGCAGATCGAGTTCTCGGCAACGGGGCTTGCCGATATGGTGTTGCTGGCCATCGTGATTCTGTTTTGTGTCCTGTTTGCCGTTTACATGACGGGCATTTGGCGGTGTGCGCGGCGTTATCTGCAACAGGCCGACTGGCAGCTTCAGGCCGATAGTGAACGGCTGCGCCGGTGGGTGACGGAACTTCTTGTCGGCATGACCGTGTTGTTTACTGTTTTTACCCTGACCAATCTGTTCGATCTGTTTGTGTCGCGGGCGGAGTGGCTGTCGCTTGGTGTCAAGGTGGGGTTTGTGCTTGTCTTTTTCCGGATGTGCCAGGTGATTGCGCAGAATCCTGCGCTTTTTGTGCAGCGGGAAACCGAAGGCGGCGTTTTTGACGATCTATCTGTGCCTCATGGTTCCGCGCAAGAGCTTGATGACCAAGACGCCCCAATGTCACGTGCAATTGTAGACGTTTCCAATATAGAACGCATTCGAACCCGGCTTGAAAGGATTGTCACAGATCGGAATATGATGCTTGATCCGCTTTTGACCATGCCGAAACTTGCCAATGCGGTCGGCGTGACACCCAACCAGCTTTCCTATGTCCTGAACCAGCATCTAGGCAAAAGCTTCTTTGATTTCGTCAACGAGGTTCGAACAAACGAGGCATCCCGCCTTCTGATCGAGGAGCCGGATCGCACGATCCTCGATATCGCAATCAGTGTGGGGTTCAATTCCAAATCCACCTTCAATCTGGCTTTCAAGAAAATTACCGGCAAAACGCCAAGTGTTTATCGATCGGAGACCCTTTCGCAGTGTAGCACTGGTCAGTAGCCTGATATCCTGACTAGTCTTGGCCGGAATTCAGATATCCCTCCCGTATCACCGCAAATCACGGACGCATGAATGTTGGAACCGATTGACTTGTTGCTGTTGCTGATTTCGGCACTCGGTGCGGCCCAGACCATTTTTCTGGTTGTTCTTCTGCGGGGCGAGGGCCGGCGCGCATTTAGGGCCAATCGCTGGCTGATGATATTCGCGGTGGCTGTGGGAATGAGCTTTGCGGATGACATTATCGATACAATGGTCAGTCCGCTTGTAAATCTGTATCTGGCCCCCGTCTTTACCCCTTTCTATTTTGCCTTCATCCCGGCCATCTATCTGTATTTTCTGGAAATATCGGGGAAACCTTCTGCCAGGCCGACATGGCATTTTGCGGTTATGCTTCCTGTGTCGGTGGTGATGATGGGGGTGGTGTACCTGCTCGGTCCTGATACTTCTTTGTCTGGGGTGACCATTGAGGAGATCAATGTCGATCTGGATTTCCGGCTAGGTAAGATCTTCAATATGCTGCTGATTTTGCTAATAATGACATTCTGTCTTCAGTTTGCAAGTTACATGTTCCGTATTTGGCGTGTTGTGGTTCGGTATCTACAGGATGTCAGTCGGCAGCTTGAAGTGGACCGGAAAGGACTCCGGCGTTGGGTGCAGGAACTGCTGGTCGGGTTAAGTGTGATTTTTACCCTTTTCACGCTGATCAATCTTTTTGATACCATCGTTTCACGCAGCGAATGGTTACAGCTCGGCGTGAAGGCGACCTTCGTTCTAGTGTTCTTCCGGATGTGTCACGTGATCGCAGTGAACCCGGCATTGTTCGTTCAGCCCGAACGTGACGAGGTTGAAAACACCCGTGAAAGCGACGAAAAAAAGCCCAGATCAGGTCTGGTGCGCAGTGTGGTTGATCCTAACGATGTAAGCCGGATACGGGCAAAATTGGATCGTATTGTCGCCGCACGCGAATTGATGTTCGATCCGCTTTTGACTATGCCGAAACTTGCCAATGCGGTCGGCGTGACACCCAACCAGCTTTCCTATGTCCTGAACCAGCATCTAGGCAAAAGCTTCTTTGATTTCGTCAACGAGGTCCGTACATACGAGGCATCCCGCCTTCTGATCGAGGAGGCGGATCGCACGATCCTCGATATCGCCATCAGTGTCGGGTTTAATTCCAAATCGACTTTCAATCTGGCCTTCAAGAAAATCATCGGCAAAACGCCCAGTGCGTACCGAGATGAGAATTCATTAAATACAAATACTTAACGCGTCCGAATGCGCATTCGTACCTTTTGATCGCATAGATCAGGTTCGAAGATACAGAGCCGGACGCCAGACACAGAACGACATTGCATTGTCGGGTCACCAAAACTGATACAAGGGTGATCTGACAAAATGAATTTTTATAAAGTTTCAAATCTGGTCGGGAACGGTTTGATCCTGTTGGGGGCCGGATTGTGTGCAAGTGCGCTTATGCTCGTCATCAGTACGTCGGCCAATGCGCAGCAAAGCGCAACGGATATCCCGCGCAAAGAGGCCAATTACAAACAGGACGAAGTCGCTGATCCTTGGCTTGGTGGCGTTTGGCAGTTCGGGGCGTTTGGCCAGATTGAGAGCAATCCCTATCGTGGTGCCGACACCATTGATATAGGGGGGCTGCCGCTTCTGGCTTATGATGCGGACAGGTTGCATATCGGGACCGACGGTATTTCGGTAACGGCCTGGGAAAACGACTATGCCAGTTTTTCCGTGATTGGCGACTTGCGCATGAAGCCATTTGATGATGACGATAGTGCCTATCTACGCGGTATGCATGAACGTGATATGGCTTATGAAGTTGGTGGCGAATTCAGCAGCCGTCTGTGGCGCGGGGAACTGACGGCTTCCTATCTGACGGACGTCAATGATGCCCATGACGGTCATGAAGTTGACCTGACATATACCATTCCGATGGACTGGCAGGATGTGACGTTCGACTGGAGTGGCGGGGTGCTCTGGCAAAGCGAGAAACTGGCAAACTACCATGTCGGGGTTAGTGGCAATGAAGTCCGTAGCGACCGCAGTGCCTATGACGCGGACGCGGCATTCATCCCGCATCTTGATCTTTCAGTAACCTACCCGATTACCGAAAGCCTTATTTTGCTGGGCACCAGCGGTATCCAGTTCCTGCCTGACAGCTATACCGATAGTCCCCTGATTGACGAGGATTATGTCTACAGCATCGGTCTGGGGCTGGTTTACAACTTCTGATCCTGATCATCATATACCGGTCTCCTGCCCGCCCCAATCCAGGCGGCCGGTTTCTGGCGGGTTGGTCATTTCCAGTGGACCGACCCGCCCTTTGTTTTCAGCCGAAATGAAACCCCGCGGAGGATAATGGTCTGGTTTAAGCGTTTTTGTATGGGCATGACGCTTGTGGCTTTGCTGGTCATCGGCATTTGTAGCGGATTTCTGATTGTTTCAGCCGGTATGCGGTGCTTTTATGACTACGCTGCCCTTTGATCGTGGTCGTCAGGGGGCGTTGAGTTCCAGCAAATCCCACTTGTTGCCATAAAGGTCGGCAAAGACGGCAACGGTGCCATATGGCTCGTATCGCGGTTCTTCAAGAAACTGAACCCCCGCCTTTTTCATCAGGGCATGGTCGCGGGCAAAATCATCAGTATTCAGGAAAAATCCGACCCGCCCGCCGGTCTGATTGCCGATGGCAGCGGTTTGTGTTTCCCCCGATGCCTGTGCCAGCAAAAGACGGCTTTCACGCGCACCCCTCGGGCCGACAATTACCCAGCGTTTGCCGTTGCCCATGTCGGTATCCTCGATCAGTTCGAACCCGACCTTGTTGACATAGAAATCAATGGCATCGTCGTAATCTGCCACGACAAGTGATACCAGTCCGATATGGGGCATGGTGATAATCCGGGAGCAGATGATTAGATCAGGCCAAGGGTTTTAAACGAATTATACCCGGCCTGACTGATAATGATGTGGTCGTGGATGGTGATTTCCATCGCCTTTGCGGCCTCGACAATCTTGCGCGTCATGTCTATATCGCCGCGCGATGGGGTGGCATCGCCGCTGGGATGGTTATGGACCAGAATGATCGCGCTGGCGTGCAATTCAAGGGCGCGCTTGATCACTTCGCGCGGGTAAACCGGGGTGTGATCGACCGTGCCGGTCTGATGGCATTCATCGGCAATCAACCGGTTCTTGCGGTCCAGAAACAGCAGATGTAGTTCTTCGGTCTTGCGATGGCCCAGACGCACCCGGCAGTAATCAATCAGCTGTTCCCAACTGGCGATCACGGGCAATTCCATCGCGCGTTCACGGGCCAGATATTGCGCGCTTGCCTCGGCCACCTTGATCGCGGCAATTCCGGCATCGCCAAGCCCCTTGGCCTTTTGCAAATCTTCGGGCCGTGCGGCAAGAACATTGGCAAAGCTGCCAAACTGCGTAATCAGCGATTTTGCCAGCGGTTTGACATCGCCACGCGGCATGGCCATGCACAGCAGAAGTTCAAGCAATTCATAATCGGCAAGAGCATTGGCCCCGCCTTTAAGGAACCGTTCGCGCAGGCGTTGACGGTGGCCGTGATAATGGGGTTTGGGCGGTTTTGCGTCGCTCGGCGATGGCTGGAAACTGGTACTTTGTCCGACCGGAACCGCAGCGCGCGTCTGATCGAAAAAGACGCGCGTGCCGTCATCAATCTGTACATCTATTGATGCGTCAGGACGGGAAGCAGCCTTGCGATCTTCTGTTTCGCTCAAATCCGCTTCCCCCTTTTTGTTTGCGGCCTTATTCGGCGGCAGCACTAATGTCGTATGGTGGTTTTTCAAGCCCGGCCGGTGAACGGGTAAAGATTTCAAACCCGTCATCGGTGACGCCAAGTGAATGTTCGAACTGTGCCGACAGTTTGCGGTCCCGCGTCACCGCTGTCCAGCCATCAGGCAGGATTTTGCAGGTATAAGTGCCCTGGTTGATCATCGGTTCGATGGTGAAAATCATGCCGGGTTCCAGAACCAGCCCTTCGCCCGGGCGGCCATAATGCAGGATATTGGGCGCATCATGGAACACCTGACCAAGGCCGTGACCGCAGAAATCGCGTACAACCGAAAAACGTTCGCTTTCGGCATAGCTCTGGATCGCATGGCCAATATCGCCAAGGGTCGCCCCCGGCTTGACCGCATTGATCCCGCGCCACAATGCTTCGTACGTCACATCGACAAGGCGCTGCGCCATTACCTTGGGCGTGCCCGCGATATACATGCGCGACGTATCGCCATACCAACCATCGAGAATGACCGTGACATCGATATTCATGATGTCGCCATTCATCAGTTTCTTGTCGCCGGGAATCCCGTGACAGACAACATGGTTGATCGAGGTGCAAATCGATTTCGGAAAACCGCGATATCCAAGGCAGGCCGAAACCGCATTATGATCTCGAATATATTCATCGCACAATTGATCCAGCCTGCCGGTCGTTTCGCCCGGAACAACGAAGGGCGTAATGTAATCAAGGACTTCCGCAGCCAGCCGTCCGGCGGCGCGCATCCCTTCGAATGCTTCGGGTCCGTGCAGTTTTACTTTTCCGTTCGCCACCCGAAATCTCCTTGGTTCGGCAGTAAATTCGATGGTCGCTGTGTCGCAACATAGTTCAATGACATAATCGGACAGGGCGAAATTGGCAAGGATGCCGTCACTTTGCGCTGATGTTCCGGATCGGAACGGCCTTGTTTACGGTTACCGATGGTGTCTTGACATCAATGATGCAGTCATAGGCCAATGCCTCGACCCCGGCGCTGGTCGCCGCGGAAAAGCGCGCGGCATAGTGCGGATCGATATCGGATGCCAGGGCAAAACGGTCGCAATCATCGCGCTGGATCAGATAGAACATCACGGCACGGTGACCTTCTGCGACCATGTCGGCCATTTCGTCAAGATGCTTTGCCCCGCGCGCGGTAACCGCATCGGGAAACTCCGCCAGCCCCGGAACAGCATCATCGCGTTTAAGATGCACATTCTTGACTTCGACATAGCAAAGCCCACGTTCCGGATCAGAAAGCAGGATATCGATCCTTGAATTCTTGCCATATTTGACTTCACGCTTCAGCGTTTCATATCCGGCCAGCTCCGGCACCTTGCCCGACAAGATGGCTTCTTCGACGATTGCGTTGGGATGGGCAGTATTGATGCCAACCATCGCACCGCCAACCCGGCACAGTTCCCAACTGTATTTCAGTTTGCGTTTCGGATTGTCCGATTGCGACAGCCAGACATCGATCCCGGCCTCCTTCAACCCGATCATCCCGCCCGGATTGGCGCAATGGGCGGTGATCATATCGCCGTTTTCCAGCTCGATATCGGCCAGAAAACGTTTGTAACGTTTGATCAGCTTGCCCCGGATCAGGGGAGAGGGAAGGAGCATGTCAAATTCCGGTAACTGTTTGCTTTTGATCGGTTAAATCAAAAAGTATGACTAATTGCTTTTCGCCGGATCGGGCTTGTCCGGGGCGTCACCCAGAAAATCGACAAGGCTGACCTGACCGGTACCACGTCTAAGCGGCTTGGGCTGGCTTTCATCGGGCGCCCAGGCGGTAAGGTAGATCACCTGAAATTTGGCATGAACGCGGCCATCCGGGCGACCGTGACGTTCGTGATAAATTGCCGCCGCACGGGCCAATGTGCTGCGTTTGGTGAATTTCTTGGACCGGATGGCGACAAGGTTGCTTTCGCCCATCCCCGAAAGATCGCGCATCAGTTTCAGGGCGTCTGGATAATCGATGGTGATATCGTCGCTATCAACCACCGGCAGGGCAAAGCCGCTGCGCTGTAACAGCGACCCTGCATCGCGAACATCGACAAAGGGGGATACGCGAGGGGATACGCCGCCTTCTTCTTCGGCCTCGGCGGTCATCAATGCCTCGCGCAGGTCGCGCAGCGTATCACCGCCCAGAAGGCATGCCAGAAACAGGCCGTCGGGTTTAAGCGCGCGCCGTGCCTGAAGCAGCATACCGGGCAGGTCATTGACCCAATGCAGCGACAGGTTCGAAAGGATCAGATCAAGCGACCCGTCGCCAAACGGCAGGAATTCTTCATCGGCAACGAATGTCGTGCGGTCGTTGCGCATTTTGGCTGACTGCGCATAACCATATGAAATGTCGCATTGATGCAGGGTTTCGATCCCGCCACGTGCACCGATGATCTGGCCAAGCTCGCCATTGTGACAGCCAAGATCAACCGCTATCGGGAATTTGCGCGTGGTGTCGTCAAGCCGGTCGGCAAGCCGTTCGGCAGTTTCGGCAAACAGGAAATTGAACTCGCTGGCACGTTTTGCCGCGCGGTCGCGGCGCAGTTTCAGGATGTGGCGATCAAAAACGGTGATCGGATCGGCCATGGGGCGGGAAGCTCCGTCAAAAGTCGTTTTAAAAGTTACGACCTAGATAGAACGTCGCGCCCTCCCTTGCAATCCAAGACCGGATCAAAGCGCCAGAACAAGCGATTCATCGCTACCATCTTCCGCAGCCGCAGGTACCGCACAGCAGATCAATGCCTCGTCCTGGGCGGTTTTAGCCGAGGGCCGGGTTTTATAGGTGACGTTCCCTTGCAGGATTTTAGTCCGGCAGGTGCCGCAATTCCCGCCGCGGCAGCTTGCCTCTGGTGCCAATCCGGCATCTTCGGCCAGTTCCAGCAAGGTTTTGCCATCATCTGGCTTCCAGATCGCACTTTTGTCCGAACCTGAAAAATCAACTTTTGTATCCGTGCTGCTTGCCGGTGCCAGTTCAGGCAGATCGGGCTGGCTGTCGTGGCTGCGTTGCAGCGATGCGGGGCCGAAGGCCTCGGCATGGATGCGGGTATCGGTAATGTTAAGGCCGCGCAAACCGTCATATATCGCCTGCATAAAAGGTGGCGGACCGCACAGATAAAAATCGAAATCGTCAAACGGCAGCAGGGAGCGCAGCAAATCCATATCGATATGCCCGGATGCTTCGTAATCCTTGCGCGGTTCGGCGTCGGTCGGATCAGCAAGCACGCGGACAAGGCGAATGCTGCCTTGGGCTGCTTTGACCAGTTCGACCAGCTCGTCATCAAACGCCCGGTCTTCAAGGGTTCGCGCGGCATAAAACAGCCATGTCGGCCGGAAACCGCGAGTGCGAAGTCCCTCATAGACGATATGGCGCAGCATCGAGATCATCGGTGTGATACCGATGCCACCCGCGATCAGAACTGCCGGGCGTTTGACATGGGCATCGATTGAAAAATCGCCTGCAGGCGCGCGGGCCTCGATCACATCGCCCTCGGCAAGGTTATCGTGCAAATGGCTTGAAACCGCGCCTTCGCGCTTCACACTGATCCGATAACGGTTATCTGATGGGCTGCTTGAAAGCGTATAGGTGCGGATCAGCGGTTTGTCATGGCCGGGCACCATTACCCGGATCGGCAGATGCTGTCCGGCTTTGTGCGGCAGGGTTCCAGTCCCGTCGAGTGGTTCAAGGTGGAAGGATTTGATTATTCTGTTTTCCTTCACAATCCGCGCGATTTTGAAATTTTTCCAAATAATCGCATTTTTCATCGCCGCAATTTTACGTTCCGCCGTTTCCCAGTCGCCGGTTAGAAGGCTGTTGGGGGAGGCCCCATCGATTTGATCGCGCCAGCGGATCGGAAGGGTGGCTTTGCGCAAGATGACCTTACGCGGGAAAACCCGCCACAAACGTTCCGCCCCCTGAAAGGCGGCAATTTCCGGCCCCTCGATGATGACGTCGGCATCACCTGTGATTTGCAGGACATCGCCTGTGGCAAAATCGGTAAAAACAAGGCCGGCCTTGGGATTGGCGAGGATATTTCCCAGCGTATTGAAAAACAGGTTTCCGGCAAAATCGGGGATGGTCAGGCTGCCATCGGCATCAATGCGGACAAATCCGGGTTTGCCGCCACGGTGTGAAACATCGACCTCGCGGTTCTCATCGGGGCGATCAACATAGGTTGCGACAAAGAAGGTGTCAGCCGCAGCAATCATCGCGCGGGCCTGATCATTCAATGTACTTTCGAAATCCTCATGCAATTTGATTTCTGACGAAGTTGGGGCCAGTGGATCGCGGGTGAACTCGAAATCACGTAACTGGATATATTGTGGGCAGTTGCCATAGCTGTGCCCGACCCGGATCGCGAAACCATCATCAGAAGAACGTGCGATGGTGCCATTCAGGCGGTTGCGGCGTCTTGTGTGCAACTCGATCCCGATCATGCCGATGGCCTTGCCGTCATCCATCCCGGCATCAGCCGGATCGGCTGGATCGCGTGGGATATCGACGGCAAGCTGATAGGGATTGGGGGCATGCAGAAAGCCGGGGTGATTGGCGCGAAGGGTTGCCCAAACATCGCCGTTGTTATCAACTGCACCAAATACGGCAAAGGGCAGTTGCGGGTAAAACTGGCGATGCTGGTCGATCAGATGGTCGCGCAGAACACGTTTGCCAACTTCGGCCATACGTTCATCGACCCCGACCAGCTTCTGCATGTGAATTTCACCTTCGTGCCACGGACCGTTGGTGTCGGTGCCAGACGGGGTGAATTTTACGGGGGCAGATGACGTAACGGGCGTGTTCATGGCAATTTCCTTTGCGACACAAGGGAAGTCGGGGAAGGGCCGGTCGGGCGGGGTGATCGCTGTGTCCGTGCAGGGGGAGCCTGGACAAGGCGAAAGACCGGCCCGACCTGTCAGGCCGACTTGCGCAGGCCAGCGACAGTCTGTTCGAACGGCACGAAACCGGGCAGGGCTTCGACCCGTTTCAGCCAGGCGCGCACATTGCCATAGGGGGCAAGATCAACATTGCCTTCGGGCGCATTGGCGATATAGCTGTAAAGCGCGACATCGGCGATGGTCGGGTGGTCCAGTTCGAGCCAGTCTTTGCCGGAAAGCGCGGCCTCAATATGGGCCAGAATGGCATGCGCGCGTGCAATGACCTCGTCAGCATTGAACGGGGCATTAAAAACCGTGACCAGACGGGCAGCACAGACGCCATAGGCAATCTGGCCTGCCGCGATCGAAAGCCATTTCTGGACCTTGGCGGCACTTTCTGCATCTTCGGGCAACCAGTCGGTCGCACCGTATTTCTTCGCGACATAGGTCATGATGGCGATGGAATCGGCAATCACCACGTCGCCGTCTTCAAGTACGGGAACCTGACCCAGCGGGTTCAGTTTCAGGAATTCAGGGGATTTGTGGGCGCCATTTGGCAGATCGACCGTGACGACATGATGGTCAACGCCCAGAAGGCTGAGAAACACGTGGGCGCGATGGGCATGGCCCGAGAGGGGGAAATAATACAGCTTCATTGTTCCAGATTCTTCTTCCAGCAAAAGATTGAGGTGATGCCACTGACTATGACTGTTTCCGAAATTCCGCAGAATATTGTTTCCGGGGAATTCATTATTCCGTAAAATGGAATGATAAGTTGGCAGTGCAGGGCAAGCACCATGGACCGGTTTCAGGCGATGAAGATTTTTGTGCGCGTTGTCGAGGCGCAAAGCTTTGCCGCGGCGGCCCGGGAGTTGGGATCAAGCCCGCCCGCCGTCACACGTGCAGTCGCGTTCCTGGAAGAAATCACCGGTGCCCGGCTTTTGACACGGACAACCCGGTCCGTCACCCTGACAGAGCCAGGGGCAAATTATTATGATGACTGCAAACGATTGCTTGGTGATCTGGAAGAAGCCGAAGCCGCCGCAGGCGGTGCCTATGCCCGACCCAGCGGCACATTGACCATCACGGCCCCGGTTCTGTTCGGTCAGATGTATGTCTTTGCGGTGATGACCGAGTTTCTTGACCTGTATCCCGACATGCGCGGCCGGGTGCTGTTGTTTGATCGCATCGTCAATATTGTCGAGGAAGGCATCGATCTTGCCATCCGTATCGGACATATGGCCGATACATCGATGAGTGCGATCAAGGTCGGGACCGTGCGGCGTATCATTTGCGGGGCCCCTGGCTATTTGGACCGCCATAGTAGGCCGGCGGTGCCGGCAGATATCGGGATGCACAGGGTTGTCGCATCAACCGGATCATCCGCACCATTGGATTGGCAGTTCGGAGGGGATCAGAAGATCAGTCTTTCGGTCAATGCACGACTGCAAACCAATTCGATTGAAGCGGCCCGCAAGGCGGCGATTGACGGATGGGGATTGGTTCGGATGATGTCATATCAGGCAGCACCTTTTATCGAGAATGGATCGCTTGAAGTGGTTCTGCGTGATTATGAGCCCGAACCGATCCCCATCCATATCGTCCATCCCGAAGGTCGCCATGCTCCTGCCAAGGTCCGGGCTTTTATCGATCTGGCGGTGGATCGTCTGCGTGCGGATAAGCGTATCAATTAGCGCATCGTTTCAATCATCACGCGTGATAGGATCGGATGTTTTGTAATCGGTGACGATGCATAAGCAGGATGATCGGGTGGGGATTTTATCGGCACAGATTGGTCGTATTGTCGGCAATGTGATGCAGATCGGTTTGCGCACCGTTTTGCCGCCGCGTTGTGGTGGATGCGGTGCGGTTACCGATACGGTACATGCGGTCTGTGCTGATTGCTGGATCGGGCTTCGGTTTATTTCCGATCCACTGTGCGCGTGTTGCGGCTATCCGTTCGAGCTTGCCGCTGACGACAATGAGGGCGATGGCATCCTGTGCGGAGAATGTTTACGTAAAAAGCCTGCGTTTGATCGGGCCCGTGCGGCACTGATTTATGACGACGCCAGTCGTGATTACCTTTTACGGTTCAAGCACGGGGATCGCACGGATCTGACGCCGCTTTTAAGTCGCTGGCTGGTGCAGGCCGGGCGGGATTTCTGGGTAGATGCGGATATCATTCTTCCGGTACCGTTGCATCGTACCCGGCTTTTGATGCGGCGATATAATCAGTCTGGGTTGTTGGCCGCCAGTTTGTCGCGCCAGACCGGCATTGGATGGCATGGCACGGTGCTGCGGCGGTTGCGAAAAACGCGCAGTCTGGGCGGTTTGGGGCCGTCGTCGCGCAAGCGCGAAGTCGGCGGTGCGTTCGGCGTGGATGACAGGATCGCACAGCGGATCGGGCTTTCGGGGGCGCGCGTGGTTTTGATTGATGATGTGCTGACCACCGGGGCGACGGCCAATGCATGCGCGCGGATTTTAAAGCGCGCCGGAGCCATGCACGTCGACGTGATCACAGTTGCACGGGTGGTCCGATGACGCGTCGCAAAATATCTGTTATAGAACGCCCATACAGGACGGATTGCCGGTCGTATTCTGGTACAAGGCCGTGAAAATATGCGCCATAGCGCCGATAACGACCCGATGAAAAAGGAACATGGCCAGATGGCAAAAGTCGAAGTTTATGCCACCGAATGGTGCCCCTATTGCAAGCGTGCCCGCAAGCTTCTTGAAGAAAAGGGTGCGAAGTACGAATTGATCGATGTGATGATGGAACCGCGTCGCAAAAAGGAAATGATGGATCGTGCGAATGGCAAACACACCGTGCCGCAGATTTTCATCAATGACGAACATATTGGCGGTTGCGACGAGTTGATGGCGCTGAACGCCAAGGGCGGCCTGGACAGCAAGCTGTCGGCCTGATTGGGGCATCGCCCTGCACATTGAAAACCCCGGTCCATGTGGCCGGGGTTTTCGTTTTGGTGACGCGACAGAGAGAGTTCGTTAGCCAAAGGTATCTTCCATTTCCTTGCGGAAGCGGATGGCGGGATCGGTAGGGTCGAAATCGACATCGTTCCATGTCACGACATGATCAATTGCGACATTGCGGTTGAGTGTCAGGTGGTGCGCAAGGCCTATGGGCAGGGCATTTTGGGCCTTTGACATGCGGGCGGGCATCAGTTTGCCATAGACCGTGTAACCGCCTTCCCCGTCGAGCTTTTCACCGACGCGAAGGTCGCGTTTGGCAAAGGCAACCGCATCGCCCGACCATGCGCGCGGTGCGCCGGTGGCCTCGTGGCGCAGGGCGGCAGAGGCGACCGAAATGCCCAGTTCCAGCCCGATCAAGTGATAGGGTTTATACATCGCGGAATATTGCCCGGTCGGATCGGTCAGAAGACCATATTCCGAGAAGCAGCGTTTGACATAGTCACTGGGGGCTTCAAACGTGACATAAACGCCCCAGCGCAGATCGCGAAACACCGGGCGGGTGTCGCGTTCAAGGCTTGAAACCACTTCAACCGTGCCCTTGCGATCCAGCAATCCGCCGGTTTCGCGTGGTGAGAGCAGACGTGGCAGATCATCGACCCCGCAGGCCGGGAAGCGAAGGCCGATATCCTGTGGCACCAGATCACAGGCATTGGCAACAGCAGCCATTTCGATGGCGGATTTGGTGCCGTCAAGGAAGCTGTTGAAAATCTGCGGGTTCATGCCGCCCGCCTTTGCCTGTTGCGGTGTCAGGCCATAATGGGTCCAGACATCATCAGGCGTGACATGGTGATAGGCGGGCAGATATTTGGTGCCTTTACCCGCACAGATGACATCAAGGCCGACGGCACGCGCCCAATCAACCATTTCCGAAATCAGGGCGGGCTGATCGCCATAGGCCATGGAATAGACAAGGCCTGCCTGTTCGGCTTTGTGGGCCAGAAGGGGGCCAGCAAGAACGTCGGCCTCGACATTGACCATGACAAGGTGGCGGCCATATTCAATGGCCTTCAGGCCATAGCGGATACCGGCTGCGGGGCTGCCGGTGGCATCGATGATGACTTCGATGCCGTTGGCTTCGATCAGGGCATCGGCATCCTCGGTGATCCAGGTGGTGCCGTTTGCAAGCGCATTGTCCGGATCGGTGGCCTGATAGCGTTCCTTTGGCCAGCCGACACGGTCGAGAGCCTCTTTGGCGCGGGTCGCGCTCAGGTCTGCGACCCCGAGAACGTGATAGCCCGGATGGTGTCCGGCCTGACTTAAAAACATCGAGCCGAATTTACCTGCACCGATAATGCCGACGCGAACGGGATTGCCGTCTGCGGCACGTTTGCGCAGCTTTGCATCAAGGTTCATTTGAAATACTCCGTCGCCGGGCGATCAGGCCGCGGAACTTTTGGCGGACGATTGTTTGGCAACCAGTTCGTCAAGGCAATCATCGGCAAGCGGTGTGATCGGGGTGAAGTCGCGATGGGCGATCCAAGGTTTGCGATTAAACGCCCGGATATGGTTCGAAACCGCGCACAGGCTAAGGTAAACAATGGTGCGGTCAAACGGGCTGATATTGGGCGGGCTTGCATGGACAAGGTTGCCGTGGAACATCACAACCGATCCGGCAGGCCCAATCGGGGCTTCACAGCCGCCTTCGGCAGCAAGTTTTGTCACGGTTTCTCGATCCAGGGTCCAAAGCGGATAGGAGGTGGTTTCAAGATCGTGACCGGCTTTGAGTACGCCGGCCTTGTGGCTTTTGGGGATGAATAGCAACGGGCCGTTTGCCGGGGTGACGTCTTCGAGGAACAGGGCGATGTTGAACGCGCGCGGTTCGGGCATTTCATCGTCGCGCTGCCAGGTGCCGTAATCCTGATGCCATTGCCAGACGGCGCCATCAAAGGCAGCCTTGGCGTTGATTTTGTATTGATGCATGTAAACCTGTTCATCAAGGAACTGTTCCACAGGTTCGATCAGGCGGGGATGAGCACCAAGGCGGCGATGGGCTTCGTTATAGGTGTGGGCGGCAAAAGCCGTGCGGGCGACGCCCGATGTTTCGCGCCAGACTTCTTCGCGGTCGGATGCATAAATCTGGCGGGCTTCGGACAGAAGAAGGGCGGCTTCTTCGCGAGAGAAAAGTTCCGGTAGAAAGACAAAGCCCTGTTCGCGAAATTCGGCAAGTGCCGCTTCATTGAGTTTCATGACGTTCCTCCGTGTCGCAAGATTTTGGTTTTTGTTGTGCGACCTTGTGCCCGGTTCGGGCGGTTTATGCGCCAGGCGATTCAATTGTTTTTCTTTGCAGTTTCTTTCATGTGCGTGATCAGGCGGTTTGCGGCATTGCGTGTATGTGCAATTGCCAATTGTTGGGCCGCCGCGCCATCGCCGGCGCAGATCGCGTCGGCGATGGCTTGATGTTCGGTCCAGACAGGGTCCCGACCGGTTCCGGTTTGCAGGTCGGCGTGCATGACGCGCCGGACCTGCAGCCAGATTGCGGCTGATGCCTCGGGCAACAGGGGGTTGCCCGACAAGCGATAGATCGTTTGATGAAACGCGACGTCGGCTGCAACAAGGTCTGCGGTGGTATTGCTGTCCAGGGCGTGGTGTCCCTGTTGGATGGCAGCCCGCAGGGCCGATTTCCGTTCGTCTTCCGGGGATTTTGACGCCAGACGGGCGGCAAGCCCGTCAAACGCTTCGCGCAAGTCATAAACGTGCTCGACCAGTTTGGCATCGACCGGCGCAACGCGGTATCCGCGCCGTCCCATCGGTACCACCAGTCCATCACGACGCAGCAACCCCAGAGCTTGCAACACTGGCTGCCGCGAGACATTGAGCTCCTCGGCCAAGGCTTCCTGACGCAAAGGCGTTCCGGGAGGGAGAGCACCGGAACACAAGGCATCGACCAAGCGATCATGCACTTCGTCAGTCAGACTTTTACGACCGGAAAGCGGTTCCATCTTCAATCCTTCTTTCGCATGTGGAATACTGTATACACTAAATTTAACCATTGGAAGATCAAATCGGCAAAAAATGACTCTGTGGTTGCGTGCTCAGATTAAAACACTGTTTTGGTGGCGCGATAGCCCAATTGTGTATTGTCCGTGCTCCGATCGCGTTCCATGATTATCGCAGAACAACGATAAGGAGACGATGTCATGGCCCGTTTCATTGCTGCCTGTGTCCAGGTGAATGCGCGTGACAATATGAGCGACAACCTTGCACGTGCCGCGACCTATGCGCGCGATGCCCATGCGGCGGGGGCGACGCTTATTGCGTTTCCGGAAAATGTTTCGATGATGTCGTTTGGCGGGGAAAAGGTGCGGACAGCCGCCTTTGACGAGGCCGATCATCCGGCCCTTACATTTTTCTGCGATCTGGCCGAAGAACTGAAATCGACCCTGATTGTCGGGTCATTGCATGTGAAGGTGCCGGGCGAAGACCGGGTTGCCAATCGCTGCTTTGTGATCGGCCCGGACGGGGCGGTGATCACATCCTATGACAAGATCCATATGTTTGATGTCGATCTGGCGAATGGGGAAAGTTACCGCGAAAGTAAAACATTCCGCCCCGGCGATCTGGCACGGCTTGCCAAAACCAATATCGGCGATATCGGCATCGCAATTTGCTATGACGTCCGGTTCCCGCAGCTTTTCCGTGATTATGCCAAGGCGGGGGCAAAGATTCTGTCGATCCCGGCGGCGTTTACGCGCACGACCGGGCAGGCGCACTGGCACAATCTGTTGCGGTCACGCGCGATTGAAAATGGTTGTTATGTGATTGCAGCCGCACAGTGCGGCGATCATCCGGGCAACCGGCAGACATTCGGCCATTCGCTTATTATCGATCCGTGGGGCGAGGTTCTTGCCGATGCGGGGACCGATCCCGGCTTTGTTACCGCCGAGATCGATCTGGACCGGGTCGAAGACATTCGGCGGATGGTGCCGTCGCTTCATAATGACCGGGCGTATAAACCTTGCTGATTTAAGCGCGTCTGGTAGGTGGTCAGCTATAGCTGACCACCTCGAACTCGATGCCGTTTTCATCGTGGAAATAGAACCGGCGGCCGGGCTCGTAATCTGCGTGATTGTGGGTTTTAAGGCCGCTGGCGAGGATTTTCTTTTCGGTGGCATCAAGGTCGTCAACCACGATGGCGACATGGTTCATCCCACCCAGCGTGCGATAGGAATTTTCGTCCGAACTTACCGGTGTTCCGCCGGAATAGACGGCGACATAGCTTGTATCACTGCCGACATGATAGCTGATGCCGTTATCCTTTGCCGGACCGTTCCAGCGCACATGCCAGCCAAACCAGTTGCATAATTGTGCAGCCGTTTTGGCCGGATCAGCGACGGTGAAATTCACATGTTCCAAAAATGCATCACTCATGGTGATCTCCTTTATGTTTTTCTCTCAACTGTTTTCTGTGTAATTCCTTAACTTAAGTTGAGGTCAATAGGAAAATTCGTGATCAGCTCGATTTTGGACGCCATTGGTCACGCGGCTTCACGAAACAGTGTCGCAACGTCATTTTACCTTTGGGGGCGCTTTTTGCAGTCTGTGATCATCAAGACAGCAAACGGAGTTTTATGGTCATGCTTAAGCGTATTTTACTGGCCTCGTGCGTGATGGTAGCGGCGTCAGGGGCGGCTTTTGCCGGGGAGCAATATGTTGATGAAACCGGCTTTGCGATCAGCGGGTATGATCCGGTGGCCTATTTCGATCTGAAACAGGCGGAGCCGGGCGGGGCACAGCCACGTGCGGTGCCGGGTCGTGCCGATATTACCGCCAATTACAATGGTGCGACATGGGCGTTTGCATCCGAGGAGCATCGCGAAATGTTCGTTGCCAATCCAGCAAAATATGCGCCGAAATATGACGGGCATTGTGCCTATGGCATCGCACAGGGGGGCAAGGTTCCGGCAAACCCGAACCTTTGGCGGATTGTCGACGGGGCGCTTTATCTGAACATCACGCCGACGGTGGCTGGTTTCTGGGCCAGCGATATCAGTGGGAATATCAACAAGTCCGAAGGTAATTGGACGTCGCTTGAAGCCAAGGACGCGTCGGATAAAAGCTGGAAGGCGATCAGCGATAATGACGGCACCTATGACGGGACAGCCCCGGTGAAGTAAGGTGACCTCAGGATGAAACGCCCCCGGCAGATTTGGTCTGTCGGGGGCGTTTTTTATGAGTTGCGCAAGGCCTCGACGACTGGTCGCCGATAAAGCAGGAAGGCCGGAACCGTGGCAAGGATCAGACCAATCAGGACAAAGCCACCGGCAAGCGATAGTTCTGAGCCTGAAATTGTTGCCTGTAACGCCATACCGGTTTCGGCCGTAAAGACGGTAGAAACCGATTGGGCAACAAACCAGCCAAGTCCAAGACCGGCAATGGCACCGATCACGACAAGGATCGAGACATAGGACCAGATCGCGCCAAACACATAGCTGCGCGGTGCGCCAAGAGCGCGCAGGACAGCGAATTGTTTGCGATAAAGCTGCATCATGGCCAGGATCGCGGCCAGAATGGCGGCAACGACCAGTCCCTGTGATCCCAGTGCCATGGCACGCATCACCGAACCGGCATTGCCCAGCAGGCGATACATTTCCACCAGAACCTCGGCCGGGAAGAAGGCGGTGCTGTGGTCTGTCCGGTAATCGGCACGCAGCGTATAGGCGGCTGCAACGCTTTTGGGGCGGACAACCAGTGCCGGAACACCGGGCAGGGCATCGGCATCAAAGGGCGGGCCGATATGGTCCATCACCTGATGTTCGTGTTCGTGTTCGTGCTCGTGATCCTCGTCGTGATGTTCCGCTGCTTCGTCATGATCATGATCTTCATGTTCGTCATGATGTTCTTCTGCGGCACCGCTATGGTCGTGATCTTCGTCTTCATCATGGCCGGTTGGCAGGGCATGGATATCCCAGACCTGCTCGACGGCAACGATGATCGCACTATCCCACGGGGTTCCGGTGGGCTTCATCTTGCCGACGACTTGTAGATG
>CERN01007692.1_pt1 | contig 26595 bp, 22 predicted proteins | sample 530761 | NCBI WGS metagenome assembly CERN01 (sample SAMEA2620947, study PRJEB7988) | marine metagenome | isolation source: saline water (ENVO:00002010), including | reverse complement strand
TTTGAACGCGACTGTTCCCTGCAACGTCGCCACCAGAAAGTCATTGAAGAGGCCCCGGCCCCGAACATGCCCGAAGATCTTCGGGCACAGATGGGCAAGGCCGCCGTTGATGCCGCAAAGGCGATTGGTTATCAGGGGGCTGGTACGGTCGAATTCCTGCTAGATGCGTCTGGTGCGTTCTATTTCATGGAAATGAACACACGCCTTCAGGTCGAACATCCAGTGACCGAGATGATCACCGGCGAAGACCTTGTCGAATGGCAATTGCGTGTTGCTGACGGTGAAAAGCTGCCCAAGGCACAGGAAGAACTGACCATTAACGGTCATGCCTTCGAAGTCCGACTGTATGCCGAAGACCCGCACAATGATTTCCTGCCCGCCACCGGCACACTTGTGCATATGCGCATGCCCGCGGCCAATGATCACGTGCGGATAGATACCGGCGTTTACGAAGGCGGTGAGGTTTCCATTCATTATGACCCGATGATCGCAAAGCTGATCACCTGGGATACGGATCGCACATCAGCACTGCGCCGGATGGCAACCGCACTTAACGATGTACAGATTGTCGGCGTGACAACCAATACCGGTTTTCTTGCCAATATTGCGCGTCATCCGGCCTTTGAACGCGGCGAAGTCGAAACCGGTTTCATCGGCCAGTATCTTGACGATCTGATCCCTGCCCCGGCGGTGCCTGATAATGACGCATTGGCCTTTGCCACCCTTGATATTCTGATGCGTCGCGATGCCGAGGCCAAAAGCCATGCAGCGCAAAGCAGCGACCCCTATTCCCCGTGGCACAGCACATCGGGATGGCGGATGAATGATGACAACCACCATAATCTGATCCTGCGCCATGACGGTGCAGAACTGAAAATCAGGGTGCATTACCGCACGCACGGTTATGTCATCGATATGCCTGACGGCAATTCGGTTACGGCCCATGCCGAATTCGGCGGTAATGGGACCATTCATGCAACACTTGATCAGGTGCGCAAACGCGCAAGTGTCCTTCACGATGGCAATCGACTGACGATCTTCCGCGATGGACGTTCTGACCGGTTGGAGATTTTTGATCCGGTTGCCGCCGCAGGCGGGCAGGAAGGTGCCGGTGGCGGGTTAACAGCGCCGATGCCCGGTAAAATCATTGCCGTTCTGACGGAACCGGGGCAATCTGTTGCTGCAGGCGACAAGCTTGTGGTGATGGAAGCAATGAAAATGGAACACACTATTTCAGCACCGGTTTCGGGCTCGGTCCGCGAGATATTCTTTGCCGTTGGCGATCAGGTTGATGATGGCGCGGAATTGATCGCCATAGAGGAGGCCGAATAGAATGCCCCGCCTTTCGGTTTTGCCCGCGCGTGTCAAAATCGTCGAAGTCGGTCCGCGTGACGGGTTGCAGAACGAAAAGGCGATGGTTGCGACCGACATCAAGGTCGAACTGATACACCGCCTTTGCAATGCAGGCCTTTCGGTGATCGAAGCCACCGCCTTTGTCAGCTCGAAATGGGTCCCGCAAATGGCCGATGCATCCGACGTCATGGCCCGTATTTTGCGTAAACCGGGCGTCACCTATCCGGTTCTGGCCCCCAACCTCAAAGGGCTTGAAGCCGCCATCGCAGCAGGTGCAACCGAAGTTGCAGTTTTTGGTGCGGCATCGGAGAGCTTTTCGCAGAAGAATATCAATTGTTCCATCGCTGAGAGCCTTGATCGGTTCCGTCCGGTGGTCGCCGCAGCGCGTGATGCCAACATCGCCGTGCGCGGGTATGTTTCCTGTGTTCTTGGATGCCCTTACGAGGGTGAAATTGCCCCACAGAAGGTTACAGACGTCGCCAAAGCCCTGTTTGATATGGGGGCTTATGAAATCAGTCTGGGCGATACCATCGGCACTGGCACACCCGGCAAAGCACAGGCCATGATCGAAGCCGTTGCAAATCAGGTTGCCATCGAAAAACTTGCCGCCCACTTCCATGATACATATGGCCAGGCATTGGCAAATCTTCTGGCCGTATTGCAGATGGGGGTTGCCACGATTGATAGCTCCGTCGCCGGTCTTGGCGGATGCCCCTATGCCAAAGGGGCCAGTGGCAATGTTGCGACCGAAGACGTCGTCTATATGCTGAACGGTCTTGGCATCGAAACCGGTGTCGACCTTGAAAAGCTTGCAGAAACAGGTAGCTGGATTACCGGAAAAATCGGCCGCCAGTCCGGATCAAAGGCCAATCTGGCGCTTGCCGCCAAACGCGACACTGTCGGGATCTGATCGCATGGCCGCCGCCGAGACATATCGTTTCCGGCGGGCCGTCCCCAGCGATTTGCCCATGATACGACGCTGGTTGCGGGTACCCGAAGTGGCGCGATGGTGGGGTGCACCGGACGAGCAGATCGAACTGATCACCGAAGATATCGAGCTGCCGGAAATGGCAACGCTGATTGTATCCTATCGCAATCGACCATTTGCCTTTGCCCAGCATTATGACGCGCATCAGTGGCCGCAGCCCCATTTTGCTCACCTTCCCAAGGGCACACGATGCATTGATGCCTTTATTGGCGTGCCCGACATGATGGGATGCGGCCACGGCAAAATGTTTTTGCGATTATTGGCGCAAATGCTGATCGAACGCGGCGCACCAATGGTCGCGATTGACCCGGATCCGGAAAATGTGCGGGCGCGAAAAAGTTACGAGGCCGCCGGTTTCATCGGTAATACCGAATATGAAACCGGCGATGGTCCGTGTGTGTTGATGCAGTTTAAACAAAACGAAGATTAAGCTGCCTTGACCGCTGTCAGGAAAGATTCAACTTTCAGACGCAAGGTTTCTGCCTGCTCAGACAGCTCACCCGATGCATTCAACACTTGCTCGGCAGCGGCACCGGTTGATGTCGCCGCCTCGTTAACACCATGAATGTTTTCGGTTACCTCGCTTGTTCCGGCTGACGCCTGCTGAACATTTCGGGTGATTTCTTCGGTGGCAGCCCCCTGCTGTTCCACAGCACTTGCAATCGTTGCTGCAATTTCGCTGATCTCAGCAATCGTACCGCCAATAGAGTCAATCGCAACCACCGCACCTTCTGTTTCCGCCTGAATTCCTGTGATCTGGGCAGTAATCTCTTCGGTTGCTTTTGATGTCGCGTTTGCGAGATTTTTGACCTCGGCAGCAACAACAGCAAAACCTTTCCCTGCCTCACCTGCCCGCGCAGCTTCAATCGTTGCATTCAATGCCAAAAGGTTGGTCTGCGCAGCAATATCGCTAATCAACCCGACCACATCACCAATCTTCTGGGCAGCTTCCGCAAGCCCGCGGACCTGAGCGTTGGTATTTTCCGCCTCGGAAACAGCCTTGTTTGCGACTTGCGATGATTGATTGACCTGATGACTGATCTCCGAAATCGAAGCACTCAATTCCTCGGATGCACTCGCAACGGTTTGAACATTGTTGGATGCCTGTTCAGCCGCCGCTGCAACCACAGTTGACTGACGATTGGTTTCTTCTGCCGTTGCTGTCATCGATGAAGCTGTTGCCTGCATTTCTGTTGCCGCAGATGATACGCTTTTCAGCACCAGAGACATGTCGGCATCGAAATCATTGGTAAGCTTCTCGATGACTTTCACGCGGGCTTCTCTTCGCTTTTGTGCCTCGGCCTCCTGTGCGGCAAGCTGTTCAGCCCGGATCATGTTTTCTTTGAAAACCAGCACGGCTTTGGCCATATCGCCGATTTCATCCTTATGATCCTGCCCGGGGATTGGTGTTTGTTTATCGCCGGCGGCAAGAACCGTCATGGCTTCCGTAATATTCCGGATAGGATTGGATATTCCCGTCCCAATCAGCCAAGCAGCACCAATACCGCAAACCACCGCAGCAACTGAAATTGACGTCACAAGCATGATGGTATTCTGGATATCCTCGGTAACCATCGGCCCGAGCTTATCCTGCTCTTGCCTGATTTCAAGTTTCAGGTTTTCAAGATTGGATGCAACCTCTGGACCGATACGGTCCAGACCTTCAATAACAAGCTGGTCTCTTTGAGGATCACCAGCCGGAATTTTGACAACTGATTGAAAGACTTGAAGATAGTCAGCCAAATCATCGTTCGTTTCCTCGATCAGGGCTTTTCGCGCACCCTGATCAACCAGCGTGCCGAGTTTTTCATTCAATTCAGATGCTGTTTGCAGACGCGTAAGCACAGTGCTGATGGCTGTCTGCCGCCCGGTCAGCAGATAGTCCCTAACGCCAACCCTGGCTTCGAGCATGTTGGCCTGTACCCGGCCTGCCTCGTTAGACTGTATTGCAATAGATCGGTATCTATCAAAATCGCTACCTATCCCGGTTAACGTGACGAACCCCAGTATGGATATCGACACCAGAAGCAAAAGAACGAGCCCGAAGCCACCAAAGATTTTAGGCGCTATTTTAAGTCTTTTTAAAATTGACATGTTTCCCTCCAAAGATGCAAACGCACTCCTTTATGTTGTTTGGCAGGGAATAAATTCAACCAGAACAGCTGTGTTCAGACAGCAAAAGAAAACCGCACTTTAGCGGGCCATTTTCAGGGCATTGAGCGCCGTCAGCGGAATATTCTTTGGTTATAAAATCTTAGAACTACCATAAGCTGTCTGCAAGCCACCCTCCCTATCAGATGCCCCCATCCGGCGGGCCAGACGGTAACTGACAATTCCGGTAATGGTTCCAAAAAGAACAATTCCGGCGGCCTGCCCGAACAAAACACCGGTTGCGCCCAAATAATAACTGCCAAGCCATACCAGCGGGATCACCCCCAGCAGTTCCTTCGCAAGATCGAAGACCATCGCGAGATTGGGACGCCCGGTAACGTTAAAAAAGGTATGTGATGAAAATTGCAGACCGAGGAACATATAAAAGGGTGCTGTAAAACTGCAAAAAATCGATAGATACGCCGTTGTTTGATCGGTCGCGCTGAAAAGCATCGCAATCTGGCTTTGAAACAGGAACAGGGCAGCGCAGACAGTAACCCCGTAAACCGCCACCAATCCCCAGACATTATGCCAGATGCTGCGCACCCGTTCGGCCTTTGCCGCAGCAAAATTCTGGCCGATGATCGGGCCGATTGCCTGGGGTAACGCCATGTAGCCAACAAAGACGAATGGCGCGATACGTTCAATGATCGCCATGGCGGCCACCGCATCGGGCCCATACTTTGCCATGCTGGACATGATAAAGGCGCTGGCAATTGGCGGGCCAACCTTTGCCAATCCGACTGGTACGGTTACACGGGCAATATCACGGATGTCCTTGCGGAAAAGATTTGCATCAAACTGGCCAAGCATGTGATGAACGTTTCGAACACCGTAAAAGGCAACTGCCATGATTACGATCCGTGACACGACGGTTGCCCATGCCGCCCCTTCGACACCCCAATCAAAACCAAAGATGAAAATCGGATCGAGGACTGCATTGACCGCCGCCCCGGCCATTTTCGACCACATGGCACGCTGCTTTGCCCCGATGGCACGCAACAACGCGCCCGATGACATGCTAAGCACCAGAACCGGCAAGCACAGGATCACGATCTGCACATAAGTGATGCCGATATCACGGGCCTTGCCGGTCGCCCCGAACATATCAAGCATCCAAGGTGCCGACAGCCACAAGACGACCGTCATCACGCCCGATAGCACAAAACCGAATACCAGAACATGTGTGGCATAGACTTTTGCCCTGTCCCGATCACCTAGCCCCTCAGCACGGGAAACAAGTGCTGTCATTGCGGTCGATATGCCAAGCGACACGGCAAGTGTGAAAAAGATAATCGGCCATGCAAAGCCAAGACCGGCAATGATTTCCACATCCCTCAGAAGGCTCAGGAAAAACAGATCAAGCGCATCAACCAGAACCATCGCCACCAGCGCAAGCATGCTGGTATGCGCCATTGAAAAGATGTGACGCAGGATTGAACCAGAGACAAAATATTGCGACTGCATAGCCATCGAATTTCACACTATGCAGAGCTGAGAAGCGCGTTCAGCCATCATTATTTGGCCGCAGGATAAATTCAAATTCGCGTTCTTCGGTGGTTGCACAATCATCCCCGGAAAGCAGCGGCATGCGTGAAAGTCCTTCGCGGTTCACTGACGATGCCGATATTCTGGCGGCATCCGGGCCGATTTTCCATTTGGCGGCAATCACGCTGGGATTTTCGGCATCGAACTCGTCCAGCTTGCGCCCGATGCGAGACTGCAAAACCGGCGCATAAGGAAATTTCTGCTGGGTCCAGAAACGTTTAGAAGGCTGAAAATATCCAACTTCGTCCAGAAACGAGACACCAAAATAATAACAGGACTCAAGCGAGTTATAGAAACGACTGTCAGGGACGAAGCTGCCATCGCGCTTAAGGGAATGCCCAACACACCAATCAAGCATGGCGGCAATCTGTTCGCGCGCCAAGGCCCGTTCTGCCGACTGCATATGCGGCCACCCATAGCGAAAGATTTTCGCGACATCATAGTTGTTGTGATTATTAAATTCACCGCGGCTGAGCCATCCTTGCGGATATTCCATCTGGCGGCTTTCAAGAGTGGTGCGGATGATATCGGACCAATGCCCGACGCGCCCCTTGCGATATGACACGATATGAAAAGTATAGCTGAGATCATCGTAACGATGGGTTTTGCCATCCGAAATGTACCAAGGGCCCCAGTAACCGGTTTCGGGGTTCTGGATTTCATCAAGGAATTCGCGGAAGGCATCAACATAGCTTTGATCAAGATCGATGCCGCGCACATGTTTCTGCGCATAGCGTCGCAAGGACGGCTTGAAACAAAGCTGCGCCAGACAGCAGATCACACTGCCGAATTCATCGCGCTGATTGCGCCCGGTGGTGGCAATATCGGAAACAAGAAGCTTTTCCAGATAGTTTCGCATTGCCGGAGCCGTTGCAATCGGTTCGAGGAAATGCAGCGGATAACGCGGCGCGCGGCCTTCATTGGACAATTCATGCAAACGCACGATGGTTGCATCAAATTTGTGGTGGAATTCGTTATATTTCCAACCCCACGAACCATCAACCGAAGACTGAGTTGCGACATAGCTTTGGTCAACATCGTCAAAGCTGTTTTCCAGTCTGTCGACAAGTTGGTCAAGTTCCGGCCAGTATGCCGTGTATCGCGCCAGCCATTTGGCGTAGATATACAATTGCTGGGACGCCAGCATTGTCCGGCTATATTCGGAAAATTTACGCAACGCCAGCGATAGCGCCCCCAGATAATCGATATATTTGAGCGCCTTGTCCTGATAGCCGTGATCGTAACGCGTAAAATCCCGCGTAATCACGCAGCTATCACCAATCCCTGCCAGGCTTTGCTCAATCGACATTGGTTGCCTTTTCCTGTTGAACCCAGAAATGCGAACCTGCTTCCTTGCATCGGCCGTTACCGATGCCAACTGTCAGGAGACGCGTGAATTCCCCAATCCGCTTGGCAGGATTGCATCCTGTTGTTGGGACTGATGTTTTCGGGCTCTCCTTTTTAGCCTGAAGGACAACCAAGCATTTTACAATGGTTGCCACGCAAAGGCACTTAAACAGCTAATAAGTGTATAGCTTGAAACCGATCAAAACACCACTCTAAAGGTGAACTCTGGACGGATTTTCATATACAAAGGAATAATCATTGAGCCGCCAATATCAATTCCCTGCCCAGAAATGACGACTGGGGTACCGCGATCAATGACAGAAAATACCGGCATTATAAGGGCAAAAGAAAAGACGCCCGCAACGGGCGCCTTAACGGAAATGCTATTTAAAGCTTGGCTTGATCAAATCAGATGAAATCAGGACGCCGATTTAAGAGCCGTCCGACGCCGTTCACGAAGCGATCCAGCCGTAACCCGCCCATCCCCTGTCGGTTGATAATAAACCGTCATTTCCTTTAATGCGGCGCGCACTTTTGTCAGCGATACATCGTCGTCATTTTTCAACTCATATGCGTCAAATCCGCAGCGATGCATGTAAAGAATCTGGTCGCGCAACACGTCACCGATTGCACGAAGTTCACCCTTGAAACCAAGACGTTCGCGCAGAACACGTGCATAGGAATATCCACGCCCGTCGGTATAGGCCGGGAAATTGACGGCGATGATCGAAAGACGATCCAGATCGTTTGCCAGATCTTCCGGCGCATCGCCGGGGTTAAGCTGCACGCCAAGACCACCATTGCGGCCGATCAGCGTTTCGCGTTCTTCCTTGAAACGCGCAAGAGGCACGATAATGTTTTCCTCCCCCGGCGGAAGGTCGGCTTCGGCGTCAATCGTGATCCATTCCTGATCAATCACACTGTCATTCTTAACGATCGCCATAAAGCACCTCCTTGAACGGGTCCATGCCGACACGGCGATAGGTATCGATAAAACGTTCGCCGGTTTCGCGAATGCCAAGATATTTGGTCACCAGACTTTCAATGGCATCGACGACTTCGGCCTCGGAGAAACCGGCACCGGCGATTTTACCGATTTCGGCATTCTCACTGGCGTCGCCGCCAAGGGTGATCTGATAGAATTCCTTGCCACGTTTATCGAGGCCCAGAATCCCGATATGACCAACATGGTGATGTCCGCAGGCATTGATGCAACCGGAAATCTTGATCTTGAGTTCGCCAATATCATGCTGGCGGTCCAGATCGGAAAAACGTTCCGAAATGCGCTGTGACAGGGGGATCGAACGCGCCGTTGCCAGCGCACAATAATCCAGCCCCGGGCAGGAAATGATGTCGGTAACATAGCCAAGGTTTGCCGTCGCCAGATTGGCATTTTTCAGCTCCGCCCAAAGCGAGAACAAATCGGCTTTTTTCACGTGCGGCAAAACCAGATTCTGTTCGTGGGTTACACGGACATCACCAAAGCTGTATTGTTCGGACAGATCGGCAACCAGTTCCATCTGGGTATCGGTTGCATCGCCCGGAATACCACCAATCGGCTTCAGCGATACGTTGGCAATCGCATAACCCGGTTGCTTGTGCGCAATGACGTTCGAACGCACCCAGTTGAAGAATTCCCGGTTTTCGGCCTTACGACGTTCAAACTCGGCATCATCGTCAGAAAGGGTTTCAAATGCCGGCGGTGCAAACTGTTCGATATAATGCGCAATTTCGGCATCATCGACTCGCAGTGATCCGTCCTTGATCTGCGCCCATTCTTCCTCGACCAGGCGCTGCATTTCCTCGACCCCGATTTCATGGACGAGGATTTTGATGCGTGCCTTGTACTTATTGTCACGACGGCCAAAGCGGTTATAAACCCGCAGGATCGCCTCAAGATACGAAAACAGATCGTTCTTGCCGATAAAGTCACGCACGGTTTTACCAACGAATGGCGTGCGACCAAGACCACCGCCCACGATGACCTCGAACCCGACCTCGCCCGCATCATTCTGATGCATGCGAAGTCCGATATCATGGACCTTTACTGCGGCACGGTCATTTGGCGACCCGGTCACCGCGATTTTGAATTTGCGCGGCAGATAGGTGAATTCCGGATGGAACGTTGACCACTGGCGGATCAGTTCGCAATAGGGCCGCGGATCTTCGATCTCGTCGGCGGCTGCCCCTGCGTACTGGTCGGTTGTCGTGTTGCGGATGCAGTTGCCCGATGTTTGAATCGCATGCATTTCGACCTTGGCAAGATCAAGCAATGCATCGGGAATTTCATCAAGCTTCGGCCAGTTATACTGGATATTCTGCCGGGTCGTGAAATGTCCGTATCCCTTGTCATAACGACGCGCGATATAGCCAAGCTGGCGCAATTGCTCCGCGCGCAACGTTCCATAGGGAACAGCAACGCGCAGCATGTAGGCATGCAGTTGAAGGTAAACACCGTTCATCAGGCGCAGTGGGCGAAACTGGTCTTCGGTAATATCGCCCGAAAGACGACGTTTTACCTGTTCACGGAACTGCTCGGTACGTTCCAGCACCAGCTGGCGGTCAAAATCATCATAGCGATACATGACGTATCCTCTCCTTACCCGGCCTGATAGCCGAGATCCTGCCGCACACTGGGACCCTTGGTGCGCAGAACTTCACGGTATTTTGTCGGAACCAGTCCACCGTCCTGTTGTTCCACCTCAATCAGATAAGGTCCGACAATGACAGTATCGAGCTCAGGTGCACTGGCCTCTGCCAGCAAGGCGTCACCCGCCTCTTTTCCGTCGGCAACGCGAGACTGATTGATGTCTTCACTCCAACCGCCTTCCGCGGTCAGGAAAACCACCAACCCGTCACCAAGACGGTTTGCCGTGACAACTTGCAGGGACATTCGGTTCTCTCAGCCTGTAAATCTCTCTGGTGATGCCCTGTCTACGGACATTTTCTGCACCAGAATTTGGATGATTACCGACTATTGGTCAAGTTTTTTTGTGAAATACATAAAAATACAAATTATTAGTGTTATTAATACTCAGCACTTGACCAAATTCCCCATGACTTCTAGGTCAGATAACATCCTGTCTCGCCTGAAAGAACATGACCAAGCCATGCCCCTCCATCTGATCAAACTAAGTGTTGGTACGGAAAGCCCCGAAACCCTGCGCCAATGGCAGGCCTATTTCGGGAACCTTCATGGACGAATTTATCATACCACCCGAATGACTCCGAAACGCAAAGCGGAAATACTGGCCGGCGGATCGATCTATTGGGTGATCAAGGGGGCAATTCGCGCACGTCAGCGCATTGTCGATCTGGAAGAATTCATTGACGATGAAGGCATCAAGCATTGCCGCATCGTCCTGGACCCGGAACTTTTCGAAACTCGCACATGGCCGCATCGCGCCTTTCAGGGGTGGCGTTACCTTTCAGAAGACAAATGTCCGCCGGATGAAAAGCAGGCCGATGGCGCAGAAGCACTTCCCGAAGACATGGCAGATGAATTGCGCGAGCTCGGCCTTCTCTGAGCCGGATTACGATTTTCCCGGATCGGGGGTGATGACAGTCAAGGCCGGCTGGTTTTCCTCGATATCCTTGAGGGTTGCGGCAACTTCGTCCTTCAGCCAGCGAATAAAGGATTGTACACGCGGCCGGTTCAGGTTTTCCTCGGGACAGGTCAGATAATAGGCGTAACTTGACGCAACAGTTTGCGGAAATGGGCGAACAAGCAAACCGGCTTTCAGGTCCTGCGCGGCAAGACTGGTTCGCGCCATGCCAACCCCGTGCCCCATCAGTGCTGCCTGAATGACCATGTCGCCGGAATTGAAACGAAGCCCGCGTCGCAAATCAATTCCCTTAACCCCGACACCTTCCAGCCAGAATTGCCAATCCGCAGCGCGCGGTTGCTCAATATGCGATGTGGCGTCATGCAGAAGCTGATGACCGGCAATATCCGCAGGCCGGTTCAGCGGCGGACTTGATGCCAGATAATCCGGGCTGCAAACCGGGAAAACTTCATCACGCATCAGCAGTTCGGTATAAAGATTGGGATACCGGCCTCGGCCGAAACGAACAGCAAGATCAATACCTTCATTGCGGAAATCAACCAATCGATCATCAGCGTGGATGCGAACATCAATATCAGGATGTGCTTCACGAAAATGCCCAAGCCGCGGCACCAGCCATTTGACAGCGAAAGATTGCAATACGCTGACGGTAACAACACCGGCTTCTTCCACAGCGCGAAGGCTGTCGATTTCGCCTGCGATGCGTGAAAAGCCTTCAAACGTTGCCCGCGCCAGACGATCCCCCTCCTCGGTCAGTTGCAACCGCCTTGGCAAACGGAAAAACAAACGAAATCCAAGATATTCTTCGAGCTGACGGATCTGCTGACTGATCGCCCCTTGGGTAACAAAAAGTTCCTCGGCAGCGCGGGTAAAGTTCAAATGTCGCGCAGCGGCATCGAAGGCACGCAAAGACTGCAATGGGGGTAAGCGCATGTTCACCTCAAATCCACAATCATTAGATAATCTAATACATAACCCGAGAAATACTCGTTTGTCACCTACCTGATTTAAGAGGAGTATGGCTTCAACAAACGTAACCTCCATTAGAAGAACTCAATTCAGGAGAACGATTATGGCACATGCATATTGCCAGACGCCTTCTGGCCATACCAACACCAGAGCCACAAACCCGCCAACCACATCGCTGCAAAACGTTATCAACACAGTATTCAGCACAATCGCGGATACGCTTGCCAAACGCGCACAGCGCCGTGCTCTCATGCGGCTAAGTGACGCCCAGCTTTCTGATATCGGTCTGTCGCGAAGTGATGCCGAGGCCGAATACCGGAAATCCTATCCGCTTTGACATCGCCCCACCTGCGCCATGATCGAAATCCTATCCGTGAACCGGATTTGATCTACCTCCTTGCGCCCCCTTTCGATCATGGCGCATTTATGCCACTGTAATTTCCCATTAAAGTTGCAGGGCATCTCCAGTATGGCGGCGAAACAGAAAGACAACCCGACGAAAAAGACGGAAAGCGGTGACAATTCGATCCGCAAGGCGGTGAAAAATACGGCGCGCAGCCGCAGGGCTTCGAAACAGCATCCCGATCTTTCCAGCCTTGATAGCGAAGCCCGCGATCGTTTTTTACTTGATGCTGAAAGCATGACGATGGATCGCCTTGATGATCGCCCGTCAAAGAAAAGCATTTCCCCGCAATCAGATACCCCCGGAGAGTATGTCCCGCCTGACATCGACGCCGATCCCAAAGCACGCGTGAAAAAGATGCATGGCAAACAGTATCTTGAACTCATTGCGCCATTGCATATCGAACTTCTCAAGCTGCAAAACTGGGTTAAGGCTGAGAACATCAAATCACTGGTGATTTTCGAAGGCCGTGATGCCGCTGGAAAAGGTGGCACGATAAAACGCTTCACAGAACATCTGAACCCGCGTGGCGCACGTGTGGTTGCGCTCGGGAAACCGAATGACCGGGAACTGACTCAATGGTATTTCCAGCGCTACGTTGAACATCTGCCATCTGGCGGCGAAATCGTCCTGTTTGACCGGTCCTGGTATAACCGGGCGATGGTTGAACGTGTCATGGGATTCTGCAACATGTTCGAAGTCAGCGAATTCCTGCAATCGGTCCCGGCGCTCGAGCGCATGCTGATCCGTTCCGACATTCACATGACCAAGTTCTATTTTTCGGTCAGTAAAAAAGAACAGGCGCGCCGGTTTGATCAGCGCAAACAAGACCCGCTTAAACAATGGAAACTAAGCCCCGTTGATCTGGCATCGCAAAATCTTTGGGATGCCTACACCGAAGCAAAGACCGAGATGTTTTTCCATACCTCGACCACCGACAGTCCTTGGATCATTGTCAAATCCGATGACAAGAAACGTGCGCGCGTCAATGCCATCCGGTATTACCTGTCCCAGTTCGAATATCCGGGGAAACGATCAGAACTTCTGACCTATGATCGCCGGATCATCCACACCGTAAGCGAGGAACTGGCACTCGACGACTGAGATATGACCGATATGTATTCCGGATCGTGGAAACATTGTCTCCGTGACATTCCCTTGCATTGACATTCGGAAGGCTGCCTCCTTTACTGGTAACACCAATTACACGGGAGGCACGAAATGGCAAAATGTGCATTTATCGGGCTGGGCGTCATGGGCTATCCCATGGCCGGCCACCTGCAAAAGGCAGGGCACGACGTTACTGTTTTCAACCGTACCGCCGCAAAGGCAGATAAATGGGCGGGCGAATATGGCGGAAAATCCGCCCCTACCCCGGCCGAAGCCGCCAACGGGGCAGAATTTGTTTTTATTTGCGTTGGCAATGACGACGATCTGCGAAGCGTCGTCCTCGGCGATACCGGAGCTCTTGCCGGGGCGGCAAAAAATGCTGTGATGATTGACAACACAACAGCATCAGCCGATGTCGCCCGCGAACTATATGCCGCCGCCAAAGATGCCGGTGTTTCCTTTATCGATGCCCCCGTATCGGGCGGACAGGCGGGTGCTGAAAACGGCATTCTTACCGTCATGTGCGGCGGTGATCAGGCGGCATTTGACCGCGCGGCACCGGTTATTGACGCGTTTGCGCGCTCCTGCAAACTGATGGGTGAAAGCGGATCGGGCCAACTGACCAAGATGGTGAATCAGATTTGCATCGCAGGCCTTGTTCAGGGTCTTTCCGAAGGTGTGAATTTCGGTCGCAAGGCTGGCCTTGATATGGAAAAGGTTCTTGATGTGATTTCGAAAGGTGCCGCTGGCAGCTGGCAGATGGAAAACCGAGGCAAGACAATGGTCGAAGACAAGTTTGACTTTGGCTTTGCCGTTGACTGGATGCGTAAAGATCTTGGCATCTGCCTTGAAGAATCGAAGCGCAATGGCGCGCGCCTGCCGGTAACCGCGCTTGTTGATCAATTCTATGCGCAGGTTCAGGAGCGTGGAGGAAACCGTTGGGATACATCCAGCCTGATTGATCTTCTGGCGCGTGGATAAGCAGCACCGCAGACCTTTCAAAACACACAAAAAACGCGGCCTTTTGCAGGGCCGCGTTTTTTGACAATTTATCGCAATTAGAGCCCCGCGCGCAAAAGTGGCTCCACCTGATCCCTATACACAGCAAGCTTACCGTCACTGAAATAGCCCACGGCGCATTCAAGAACAGTATCACGCTGCAATTCCTTGGCTTTGGCCTCGCCATCGCCTTCGGCGTCCAACGGATTATCATTTGTTGCAGATTTGCCGATACGGGTAACCTCTATATCGCGTTCGCAACTTGCTGCATCCATTGATGCAAGAACCTTGCGCGGATCGCGGCGACGCGGCGGCAAGGCGTGCTCAAGGTCAACCTCCCGCTCGAACTCTTCGGCATCAGGAAGTTTGACTTCGATATCCGGGACAACACCATTGCCCTGCACGATGTGGTTTTCCGGCGTCGTGTAATAACCAGTCGTGATTTTAAGACCACCGCCAGAAGTCAGCGGCATGATGCGTTGCATTGAACCTTTACCAAACGACTGTTCGCCGATGATGACACCTCGCCCGTTTTCACGCAGGGCGGCCGCCATCAATTCGGCGCCCGACGCCGATCCACGGTCAAGCAGAATAGCCATGGGCGCACCGTCAAAATAATCGCTGCTGTCTGCTTCATAGCTGCGTAATTTACGTTCGCCCCGCCCTTCGGTCGCAACAATCAGCCCCTTGCTCAGGAATTGATCGGCGATATCAGCGGCACTATCAAGCAATCCACCCGGGTTGCGTCGCAAATCAACGATTACGCCCCGCGGTGCCCCGATCCTGTTTTCCAGCATTTCAAGATATTCGCGTGTCTGATCCAATGTGCTGGCATCAAAACGCGACACACGGATGTAGGCCAGATCGTTATCGATGATTGATGCGGTAACCGACGGCACCTCGATCCGTGCACGTTTCACGGTGACGTCAAAGTTTTCCTGCTTGCGCTGTATCGACAGTGTCACCGGGTCTCCGATGCGACCGCGCATAAGACGGACAGCCTCGGCAATGGGCTCGCCCTTCATTTCATGACCATCAATATGCGTGATCCGGTCATTGGGTTGCAGGCCAGCCCGTGCGGCAGGTGTATCGTCAATCGGTGACACGATACGGATCAGCTTGTCCTCGTCCTGCGAAATCACGATGCCAACACCGGCAAAACTTCCCTCGGTACTTTCCTGTAAACGGCGGAACATATCGTCGGTCATATATGCGCTATGCGGGTCCAGGTCGTGCAGGCTTTCGTCGAGTACTGCACCAACGATGCCGTCTGGCGTGTGATCATCAGTTTCAAGATTTGGCAAACTGGCAATCGCACGCTCGACAAACGCCGGGCGATCAATATTTTCCACATAGGTATCGGAGAGAACCTGAACCGCTTCGACGAACAGTTTATCGGCGCGATCATATTGGTCGCTGGTCGCACTTTCGTCGACATAGTCGCGGTAGGCATCCAGAAACTGCTGTTCATCATCGCTTGGCCAAACCGGACCGGCACACGCCACCAACCTCGTTCCGGCAAATGAAATCACCACCGCAAGCAAAATTGGTAATATTCCTTTGCGCAGCACCGCCATACTCCTGTGTTTTCTTGTTCTTCAGATCGTGTCCCGATCACCGGAAGGGCAGTCTAGCTTGCCAAAGCCCGAATGGCGACCCTGCAACGGTTTTCACACCTGATTTATATCGGAACCATTATATATTACCGCCAGTAGTGCGGCGCAACACTCACTGGTTTTCCAGAAGAACATCCAACTAATAGCTTAGAGTAATTTGGTACTTTCAGAAGGAAACAGACTCGATCTTCTCCCGCCTTGTGATTATGCTATATAGCAACAAAGCCCCGAAACGAGGGCGATACCGAGCGGGCGCCTCACAATTCAGGGAGACGTCTTTTTCCATGAGCGACTATACGCCACCACTCCATGATCTGCGGTTCCTGATCCACAATGTGATCGGTTTGCAAACCGTTTCGGATATCCCGGCCTTCGCAGAAACCAGTCCGGACCTTGTCGATGCCATTCTTGAAGAAGCAGGTAAACTGGCTTCTGGCGTACTGGCTCCCTTAAACCGTATTGGGGATCAGGAAGGTTCGGTTCTTCAAACTGATGGCCATGTTAGAACTCCGACCGGCTGGAAGGATGCCTATGATAAATTCTGTGAAGGCGGCTGGCAGGGCATAAGCGCCCCGCAGGCCGAGGGCGGCATGGGGTTGCCGTTGCTTTTGGGTGCCGCCGTAGGAGAGCTTTGGCATTCAGCGAATATGGCCTTTGCCCTGTGCCCCATGCTTACCGCCGGCGCCATTGAACTTCTGACCGCACATGGATCGGACGAGCAACGCGCAATTTATCTGTCACGCATGATAAGTGGCGAATGGACCGGCACGATGAACCTTACCGAACCGCAGGCCGGTTCCGACCTTTCAAAGGTTCGCAGCACGGCCGAGCCAGAAGATGACGGTTCGTACCGGATTACCGGACAAAAGATTTTTATCACCTATGGCGATCACGAGATGACAAGCAACATTGTCCATCTTGTGCTTGCCCGGACACCGGATGCGCCAGACGGGATCAAAGGTATATCGCTATTCATTGTGCCGAAGTTCGTTGTGAACGCCGATGGCACACCAGGTGAGCGCAACGATGTGAAATGTGTATCACTCGAACATAAGCTTGGTATTCATGGAAGCCCGACCGCTGTTCTTTCCTTTGGAGACAACGGGGGCGCCAAGGGCTATCTGGTCGGACACAAAGGCCACGGTTTGGCTTGCATGTTCACAATGATGAACAACGCCCGTCTCGCTGTCGGGCAACAGGGCGTCGCGATTTCAGAACGCGCCTATCAGCAAGCTGTATCCTACGCACGTGATCGCAAACAGGGAAAATCTCCGACAACCGGGCAGGATGAAAGCATCATTCATCACGGCGATGTCCAGCGCATGCTGATCCGAATGCGCTCAACCGCCGAAGCCGCCCGCGCGCTTTCACTTTATGCCGCGGCGCAACTTGATATTGCTCACCATCATGAAGACGAAAATGAACGCACGAAGGCGCAAACGCGCGCAAACCTTCTGATCCCAATGGTCAAGGGATGGTCAACGGATCTGGGCGTGGAAAACGCATCCCTTGGCATTCAGGTTCATGGCGGTATGGGCTTTATCGAGGAAACAGGCGCAGCCCAGCATCTGCGTGACGCGAGAATTGCGCCAATTTACGAAGGCACAAATGGCATTCAGGCACTGGATCTGATCGGCCGGAAGCTCCTTCGTGATAACGGAGCCGCGATGCGGTCACTGATTACCGAAATGCGTATGTCTGTATCCAAGCCGCATCTTGATGACAATTTGTCTAAAGCGGCGCGGATGTTCGGCCATGCCATCGATCAACTGGAACAAACCACAGAAGATATCCTCTCCAGGTGCAAAAACTCATCTGGCCTCGCTCAGGCTATCGCCTCCCCCTACCTCCGGCAGACTTCGATTTGTGCGGCAGGTTGGTTAATGTTCCGCTCTTTGGAAAAACTGACCGATAGCGACATTGAAGAGGGCTTTGCCAAAGCAAAGGGCCTAAGCTGTAACTTCTTTTTGGCGCAAATCGTTCCCGAAGCCGATTTCATGGCACAGCAGATCGCCAATACACGACACGAATTGCTGCATGAAACCGCGCCATTATTCTGACACAGCGTTGACGTTGAAATCCCCGAACCTCTTCCGGAACAGATTCTCCAGAAGAGGTTGCTTTCGCCTTTAACGGCAATCGTTTGCAGCATACTCCACCGCAATCAGCCAGCCCCGTCGCGTAACAGTGTAATTGCCGGGATTTACCCCTAATTTCCTGTTTCGGTTTTTGAACGCTTCTCTATAATCCGGCCAATGAATCGTTTAACCCGATATATGCTGAAACAGCAGTTCATCATGATGGTGTTTGTGACACTTGGCTTGCTATGTGTCATTTGGCTGTCGCAAAGCCTGCGTTTCATTGAAATGATTGTGAACCGCGGCCTTTCGGTATCGGTATTTTTGCAGCTAACATCTCTGCTGCTTCCAAGCTTTTTGGCGATTATTTTACCGATCTCGCTCTTTTTCGTTGTAGTTTTCACATATAACAAACTTATTCAGGACCGCGAGTTGATCGTTATGCGATCCGCCGGGTTAAGCCAGTGGGCTCTTGCAAAACCGACACTCATACTAGCATTGCTGACCGCCGCTTTCGGTTATTTCCTGACGCTGTTTTATCTGCCTTACAGCTACCAGCAATTCAAAGAACTGCAGTTCTCAATCCGCAACGATTTCTCATCCGTTTTGCTGCAGGAAGGCAGCTTTACCGACCTTGACGGTCTGACAGTCTATATCCGGGAAGTCGGGCAGGATAACGAGCTACTTGGCATTCTTGTCCATGACGCCAGAGATCCAAACAAACAGGCCACAATGATGGCCAAAAATGGTGCGCTCGTTCGCACGGAAAATGGTCCGCGGATCGTATTGCTTGATGGAAACCGCCAGGAAGTCAACACGAAGGACGGCACGATGTCGATCCTCTATTTTGACCGCTATGCTGTCGATATTGCGCATAATGCAGAAGATCCGGCCCTTCGTTACAAAGAAGCGCGTGAACGAAGCGTATCCAATCTTCTAACAACCATGCCGCCTGATGTTTTGCCGAATGACATTGGCTCATTTCGCGCTGAAGGACATGATCGGCTACTTTCACCGCTATACTCCATCGGCTTTGCAAGCATTGCACTGGCAGTTCTGGTTTCAAGCAGCTTCTCTCGCAGGGGGCAGACCGGGCGCCTTTTATTTGCGATTGCAATTATGATCGTCTTCCAGGTGATCAGCATCACAATGAAGAACCTTGCAGCAAAGAATCCCGACCTTGTCCCCCTTATGTATTTGAATGCGCTTCTTCCAATCGCAGGGGGCCTCTACTGGACATTCCGCGGACCGCAAATCCGTGCGAAGGCAGGAAGCCGGGACGAGGTTCCAGCATGAGAATCTCCCCGACCCTCACCTGGTATTTCGGCAAACATGTTCTGATATCGATTCTGGGAATTCTCGCCCTTTTGATCGGATTGATCCTGATCGGCGATACAATCGAGTTGCTGCGTCGCGCCGGTGGACGCCCAGATGCGACGGTTGGTATCGTGTTTCAAATGGCAACCAGTCGAATTCCATTCATGACAGAGAAGGTCCTGCCGTTTGCTGTCTTGTTCGGATCGATGTTTTCGTTCTGGAAGCTTACTGGCAATCAGGAGCTTGTCGTCACACGTGCAGCAGGTGTTTCTGCCTGGCAATTCCTACTTCCGCCAATCATGTGCGCGATTTTACTAGGCTCCATTCAGGTTATGGCGCTTAATCCGCTATCTTCAATTTTGCTACAAAGATACGAAACGCTCGAGGCCCGATATCTTCAGGGCAACAGCAGTGTCATGAATCTCTCGTCAAACGGATTATGGCTGCGTCAGGGCACGCAGGATGGACAGGCCGTAATATATGCCCGCGAAGTTCGTGGGCAGGCAACAGATAGAGTTGACTTGCGGAACGTCACCGTTTTCCGTTTTCAGAATGCGGATGATTTCACAACCAGAATTGATGCGCAGCGTGCAGTTCTCGAGCCCGGCACATGGCGTTTCTATGACGCATGGACCTTCCATCCGGGACAGGCTAGTGAGTTTTCATCCGAATTGATGTTGCCCACAAATCTGACTGCACGAAAAATCCAGGACAGTTTTGCATCTCCCGAAACGATGTCGTTCTGGGACCTGAAGCCGTTTATCAACCTTCTGGAACGCGCCGGCTTCAACGCAACCCGCCATCGCATCCATTTTCACAGCTTGCTGTCGCGTCCATTGCTGCTTTGCGCAATGGTTCTAATTGCCGCTGCATTCTGTCTTAAATTTTCTCGACGTCGCCGCGCATCTCTTGTTATCGGTGGGGGTGTCGCGACCGGTTTCATTCTTTATTTTTGTACCGATGTCATTTCAGCACTTGGCGTTTCAGGCGGAATCCCGCCCGTCTTGTCGGCTTGGGCACCTGCAGGTATATCTTTGCTATTGGGAGTTTCCACCTTGCTTCATCTGGAGGACGGCTAGCTGAATGGCTCATACAGGGGGAATGATAAAAAGACTGGCAACGGGGACCATCCTGGGCTGTGCATTTGCACTGGCCGGAACGTATTCGATTGCCGCCAAGGCACAGCAGTCCGATGAAGTGACCACTGCAAACGACGAACAGCCCAAGATTCTTTTCAGTGCGGATGAAGTTGACTATAACCGGGAACTTCAAACGGTAACAGCGCGCGGCAATGTCGAAATCTCGCGGGATGGTCGTATTTTGCTGGCCGATACCGTCAGCTATGACAGATCACAGGACGTGCTTACGGCGTCTGGCAATGTCAGTATTACCGAACCAACCGGTGAAGTGACGTTTGCAAGTCATGTCGAACTCTCGGGTGATTTCAAGGAAGGCATTGTTGAAGACATTTATGTTCTTCTTGATGAAAACACTCGAATTGCCGGTACCGGCGCGCGCAGAAGCGGCGGGAATTTTACCGAAATTGCCAAGGCGGTTTACTCTCCTTGCAAGGTTTGCGAAGACGATCCGGAAACACCACCGCTTTGGCGCATCAAAGCAGCCCGTGTTCTTCACGATGCCAAAGAAAAAACCGTGGAATACGAAGATGCCCGACTGGAATTTGCAGGAATTCCGGTTCTTTATTCGCCGTATTTCCAGCATCCTGATCCAACAGTTAAACGTCAATCAGGTTTTTTGGCACCATCTTTTGGTAGCACGAGTTATGTCGGATCGTTCTTCGAATTGCCCTATTACTGGGCTATTGATCAAAGCAAGGATCTAACCCTTCGTCCTATCTACACAACGGACGAAGGCCCGGTTCTCGCCAGTGAGTATCGCCAACGCTTTGACAGCGGTGAAATGGAAGTTGTCAGTAGTGTTACCAGTGACGATACGGACGACTTTCAGGGGCACATTGATGCAAAAGGCCGCTTTGACATCGATAAAACATGGCGGTGGGGATTTGATGCAGAACAGGCTTCTGAAAAGACCTATATGAGCCGATATGGTTTTGGCTCACCATCTGTTTTGACCTCCAACCTGTTTACCGAGGGTTTCAGAGGGGCCAGTTATAGCCGTGTCGACGGCTATTATTTCCAAGGGCTAAAAGCCGAAGATGATCGGGATACGACACCCATCATTTTGCCACACGCACAATTCCACGGTCAAACGGCTCCGGCGAAATATGGCAGTTACACCACCCTTGATTTGGATGCCTTGTCGCTCACCCGGGAAGAAGGGGCGGACTCTCATCGCCTTTCCGCCAAAGCAGGCTGGGCTCTGCCCTATATCGGATCACTTGGGGACGTAACAAAGCTGTCGATGTCCATTCGCACCGACAATTACATGGTTTCGGATGTATCGAGAGACGGTCAACAGGATTACAACGGATATGCAGGCCGAATTCTTCCATTGGTAGCCGTCGACTGGAACATGCCATTTGTGAACAACCAGGGCAGCTACCATCATATCGTCAAACCGATTGTTATGGCCGCATGGTCGCCAAACGGCGGAAACCCGAACGAGATTCCGAATGAAGACTCCCAGTCATTCGAGTTTGATGACATCAATATTTTCTCACATGACAGATATAGCGGTATCGACCGTGCAGAAGACGGTTTTAGAACCAGCTACGGCCTTGAATGGGGGGTCTACGGCGAGGAAGGAGGATATACCAGTGCCATGTTCGGCCAAAGCTATCGCGCCAACAAGGGCGATACCTTTGAAGAAGGCTCTGGCCTCGAAGACCATCTGTCGGATTATGTTGGCAGAGTAACCGCCTCTCCAAACAAATATGTCGACCTGACCTATCGCTTCAGGCTTGATAATGAAGATTTCTCGACACGCCGAAATCAGGTATCAGCAGGTTTGGGTGAAAAGGAAACGTTACGCCTTAATCTGGATTACGTTCACTTTGCAGAAGATGCTGGCAGTGATGAGTTCGGGCAACGAGAAGAATTTTATTTCCGCGCGGAGCGCCAGTTCAGCGAATTCTGGTCGGGGATGGCATATAGTCGCTATGATCTTGATCAGAACGACCCTCTTGAATACGGTTTCGGCTTTGTTTACGAAGACGAATGCTTCGTGTTTGACGGACGGGTCAGAAGAACATTCTACGAAGATCAGGACCTTGGTCAGTCGGATGAGATTCTTTTCCGACTTGTATTCAAAACACTTGGCGAATTTGCGTCAGCAGCCGGATTATAAGGCAGTATAACCTTGCATAGCACCAGACTTTCTCATCTCGTCGCAGCAATTGCTGTCATGCTTTTTGCTGCTGTTTCGATATCGACAGCAAGAGCTCAAAGCACGATCGGCGTCGCAGCTGTCGTCAATGATGCCCCGATTTCGGTGGTCGATCTGGTAGAACGTATCAAGCTTGTCGCTGCCTCTTCCAATATTCCGATGAGCCCGCAACGAAGCCAGGAGATGGCACCACAGATTTTACAGCAGTTGATCAATGAAAAGCTGCAACTGCAGGAATCTGAACGTCGCGGCTTTGAGGTGACGGACGCAGATATTGATCGCGCCAAAACCCTGATTGAGCAAAATTCAGGATTGCCAACGGGTGGGCTTGACCAGTTTCTGGCTCAGAATGGTATCGCACCAGAAACCATAAGAAACCAGATCCGTCCCCAAATTGCATGGCAGAAACTTTTGGGTTCCATGCGTCGCGAAATCGAGATTTCCGATACAGAAATTGATGACAACCTCGAACGTATTCGCAGCAACCAGGGCAAGCCACGTAACAATGTTCAGGAAATTTTCCTGCCTGTCGATAATCCGCAGGACGAAACCAAAGTTTACCAGAATGCCCGCGAGGTAATCCGGGCCCTTGAACAGGGGGCTAATTTCGGCGGCCTGGCGAGACAGTTTTCGGCAAGCTCAAGTGCAGCAAACGGTGGTAACCTTGGCTGGCTTTATTCCGGTGAAATGGCCGGAGAATTGCAGCAGGCCATTAACCAGATGCAGCCGGGCGATGTAAGTGATCCTATCAGAACCATTCGCGGATATTACATCCTGAAACTGCTTGAACGCCGTCGGGGAGATGCCAACGCCCTGACAGATGTCCGGCTTGATCTATATCAGCTCTTTGTTCCGATTGCAGCCAACACGCCTCAAGATGAGGTCAACTCCAAACTTGGTATCCTGCAAAATGCCAAAGAAACTGCCGACAGTTGCCAATCATTGGCAAATGTTGCGGTTGACCTTGGTTCGGACATGAGCGGAAAGACTGAAGGCATATCACCAAACGATCTTGCAGGGCCTGTACGCAATGCCGTCGCAAATCTGGATAAAGGCGGTATTTCCGATCTGATCAAGGTTGATGGCGGTGCCCTGCTTGTCATGGTTTGCGACAAAACCGAAGAAAGTACTCTTCCGGATCGGGAAAGCATCCGCCAACGTATTGAAATGGAACGCCTCGAAATTCTGGCGCGCCGTAAACTGCGTGAATTGCGCCGCAATGCGTTTATCGATATCCGGATGTAATCCGGAAAGGACGCTAGCCGATGAGCAACATCAAGCCGATTGCAATGACACTGGGAGAACCGGGCGGCATCGGCCCGGAGCTCGCCCTCAAGGCGTGGCTGTCGCGCAAAGACCATGTACTGCCTCCATTTTTCATTCTCAGTCCCAAGACAATCATGGATCAAACCATCGAAAGTCTTGGGCTACGGGTAAAAACCAAGGTGATAAACGAGGTCAGCCAAACAGGTAAGTTCTTTGAGGACGCCCTTCCGGTTTTTGAAATTCCCGGCACTGCACAAGATATCGAACATGGAACTGCATCCAGCAAAACCGCATCTATTGTAATAGACAGCATAACCCATGCCGTTAACTTGACGCGATCAGGAACAGCAAGTGCTGTGGTAACCAACCCGATTCAGAAGAGCGCGCTTTATCAAGCCGGGTTCAAACATCCCGGCCATACCGAATTTCTGGCAGAGCTTTCTGGTCCGGGCACCATCCCGGTTATGATGTTGGCCAATAGTCAATTGCGCGTCGTACCGATGACAATCCACATCGCCCTTTCGGAAGTGCCAAAGCAACTTACCCGTGAAATGATCAAACAATTGGTCCGCATCACGTCAAAGTCGTTGCAACGGGATTTTGGTTTGGAAAAACCAAGGCTTGCGATTGCCGGATTAAACCCGCATGCCGGTGAAGATGGATCAATGGGCGACGAAGAAATCAGGATAATGCGCCCTGCCATAAAGGCATTGCAGAATGACGGGTTTGATGTCGTTGGGCCCCTCCCCGCCGATACCATGTTCCATGCCGAGGCACGTGCAAACTACGATGTCGCCCTATGTTCCTATCATGATCAGGCTCTGATTCCGGTCAAAACACTTGATTTCCATGGCGGTGTGAACGTCACGCTAGGATTGCCCTTTATCAGAACGTCCCCTGATCACGGGACGGCTCTTGATATCGCAGGTAAAGGCATCGCACGGCCTGACAGCCTGATCGCGGCCATCAAAATGGCGGCTGAGATGGCACATAAACGAGTAGCCGGCAACGCTGCCTCACAAGGAGCCTGACATCGTGTCAGACCAGAACAACGAAACCACCAGCCTTGCCAATGATGGGCTTCCCCCCTTGCGCGACGTCATTGCAACGCATGAACTGTCCGCGCAGAAGAAGTTTGGCCAGAATTTCCTTTTTGATCTGAACCTGACCGGGCGGATCGCGCGCGCGGCTGCACCACTGGATGACGCAACCGTAATTGAAATCGGTCCAGGCCCCGGTGGTCTGACACGCGCCTTGCTTTATCATGGCGCAAAGAACTTGACGGTTATCGAACGTGATCCCCGTTGCCAACCGGTTCTTGAACAAATCAGCAATCACTATCCGGGGGCGCTTCATGTGATCGATGGGGATGCGCTTGACGTTGATGTTACGTCACTCGGCTCGGCTCCGCGAAAGATTGTCGCCAACCTTCCCTATAACGTGGGCACGCAACTTTTGCTGGGTTGGCTGATGCAGATTGATCAGTTTGCCAGCCTGACCCTGATGTTCCAGAAAGAAGTCGCAGAGCGCGTTGTCGCCGCCCCGAAAAGCAAGGCCTATGGCCGCCTTTCGGTCCTGTGCCAGTATTTATGTGACTGCCAGATACTTTTTGATGTGCACCGTAGTGCCTTCACCCCACCGCCCAAGGTAACCTCAGCTGTCGTTCAACTGCGTCCCAAAACAGATCGCGGCGAAGCTGTAAATCTTGTCAGTCTGGGCAAGATAACACAGGCAGCCTTTGGCCAAAGGCGCAAGATGCTGCGCGCTAGCCTGAAGACATTGAACATGGATGTCGGAATGTTGTTGGAACGTGCACAAATTACAGAGACAGCACGTGCAGAAGAATTAAGTGTAGCCGATTTCGTTCGACTAACACTTGTTCATGACGAAATGGTCGCCTGATTAGGCGGCCATTTCGGATCATCAATCTGTCAAAAGCTTTTTAACGAACCCCGGCAGTTGGGATTGGCGTTCGCGTTTAACGCGTTCTGCACCAATGATATGTTGTACATCGGCAAGACAACGTTCAAGGTCATCATTGATCAGAACATAGTCAAATTCTTCCCAATGGCTGATTTCGGCACCGGCTTTTGCCATACGCTTCATGATCACATCATCAGCATCCTGTCCCCGATCACGAAGACGGCGTTCAAGCTCGGCCGACGAGGGCGGCAGGATGAAGACAGAAACAACATCATCCCCACCCTTCTCGCGTATTTGCCGCGCGCCTTGCCAGTCAATGTCAAACAGAACATCGTGGCCTTCGGAAAGCGCCTTTTCGACCGGGCCGCTAGGCGTGCCATAATAGTTGCCAAACACTTCCGCCCATTCCAGTAATTCATCATCGGCGATCATATGCTTGAAGGCATCAACGGATTTGAAGAAGTAGTGTATCCCCTCTTCCTCGCCCGGACGCGCTGCACGTGTTGTCGCAGAAACCGAAAGAGAAATCTGGCTGTCTTTTTCCAAAATCTGGCGTGTGATCGTGGTTTTCCCTGCCCCTGAAGGGGCACAGAATACCAGCATAACACCACGACGTTTTGCCTGATCCGTCATCGGATTGTCCTTATTCAACGTT
>CERN01050070.1_pt1 | contig 26869 bp, 23 predicted proteins | sample 530761 | NCBI WGS metagenome assembly CERN01 (sample SAMEA2620947, study PRJEB7988) | marine metagenome | isolation source: saline water (ENVO:00002010), including | reverse complement strand
GGAGCGAGAGGATTCGAACCTCCGACCCTCTGGTCCCAAACCAGAAAGTTGGTGGAACGAGTCTTTCGCAAGACCCCTGAAAAAACAATGCATTAAGTGGGTTTGGACCCCGCTTGCCGCAATACCTCCAAACGCCAAGCCACCAATAAGCCACCGTCTGAGTTACAATGCAGCCGGAATAGCGAGGCTTGGCCCCGTGCGCAACCATTATGGTGCTTTAGGCCATTGAATTGCCCCCCTCCATGAATTCCACCGCGTGAGGCGAAATTTCCGACAGAGCAGGTCAGTTAGCCTGTTTCCAGGAGTGATTGAATGATTTCGCGTGATTCATTCCCAAGGCGTGCAGCGCCCTGGCTGAGCCTTTCCTGCCAGGCCGGTCCTCGCGCGGCGGCCTCGTTGAGGGCGGCGATCAGATCGTCTTGTCTGCGTTTGGCAACGAGCGCTTCGACGAGAAGGCCAGCCTGCATGATATCTTTGTCGGACTTCACGGCACTCTCGCCAGTGTCCTTCCGCATGGTTGAAACGATCAGTTTGTGGACAGCATACCGCTCTGGGGATGGAACGTTTACGAGTGCCCCGAAGCGCGTGAGGATCGCTGCTTCGACCGTGTCTCTCAGCAGGAAGTCCAGAAAACGCAAGGGCAACGCATCGGATCTGAGGCTGGGCAGGTTAACTGGGGCGTCCCGATCAGGGCCGCGATTGGTCGTCAGGACGTCTACCCGGTATCCACCAGGGCGAGCGTACGTCGCTGCTATGTTGGGGCCCGCAAGGGAGGGGACCGGCGCGAACGCCGCATCGACTGTTTTCAGGACATCAATCAGTGAAACGTCGAGTGAATCATTGAGCGCAACTGACACGCCGTAGTCTTGGGCAAGGTCGACGTCACCGGTTCGTATGGCGACGTTCGGCAGCTTGACACCGAGAAGGCCGGCATAGGTCTGGAACGCGATTGTGCCGACAATCACGCCCCTCAAACGGAACACGCCTGCATCCGCGAGAGCCTCGATAACGGCTCCTGTCAGCCCATCTGGCTCGGGCAGGCCAGCGCCGGAAAGCGAGCGACGGATCGCCTTGCGCGTATCGGCATGGGCCTTCGCACTCATCGCGCTGTCAATGGCGGTACGGCGCTCTGGTGTGTCAACGCCCAGATACCGTTCCGGTGGACGTCCCTGTGGGGTCGTCGGCTCCTGAACGTACCAGTAGTCCTTGCCGGAGATAGTTCTTTTTCGGAAGGTTGAGCCTTCCGGAAAGTCGGACGCTATGGCCAGCCGCAGCTGGTCTAGCAGCTCGGCGTAACTGGTCTGGATGACGAGAGGAAGTTCCTGGATAGTCATTTGCCGGCAAAATACAAAAATGCCGGTAAAAGTCAATACTTACTGCTTTATGGCAACTGGAAGACCTTTAACCTCGGCAAGCATACCGGGCCGCGATCTTGACCATACGTCTGCTAAAACTTGTCGCTAGTAGTCGACGCCTGAACGGTATTGGTCACCACTGCCTCGGCGAATTGCCGCCGGATATAGTCTCCAGGATATCGCGGACGACCGGCGCGTATGGAAAATGGGGGCCATTGACCGCGCAGCCGGCGTTTTTCGAGGCCGGACACGGTCCACCCGGTAAGATCGGCGCACTGTTTGGGTGTTAGCCAGCTTGTCTCACTGGTGAAATCGGCTTTACTGATTTTGCTTTCTGCCATTGGTTATACTCCACAATCTGATGTTGATCCGGCGGCACCGCAATCAAGATTTCTTTGCCTTTCGGAATCCGGTGTCACTCGCCAAAAAGGTTTCCAGCATCAGCGGCACCAGTGCAGAAGCCGAAACCTCCGTTCCATGGATCTCCGAATGAATTCGCGCATAGTCCTCCAGATCCGCCGCTAGCAGCGGGTCGACCAAGACGGCGAGTTTCTGCGGCGTCCGGTCAGGCAACGCCCCGATCTTCAAACTGACTTCACTCATGGCTGTATGCCTCCTTCATAGGGCTTCAAGACAATGTCCTTGTTGACGAGCACGCCGAGTCGCCAGCCGGGCCGGATCGTGATCGAGGGCTGGACGTCGAGATTGCGGCGCACAATTTCCTGGCCGGCCTCATTGGCGCCGGACTGGGCCGAGCGGCGAAGCGCGCGGGCAATGTCGCCCTCATCATCGCTCGAAAGTTCGGACCCGACGCCGAGCAAAGTCGACAGTGCGACGCCCTGCAACAGCTTCCAGGAATGATAATCGACCTTGTCTTCGAGCCCGGCATAGCCGCGCGCATCGGTGCCGGCGAGATTGTCGATCCGGATGGATGTGCCGTCCGGCATGACGATCCGGCTCCAGACGAGCAGCGCCCGGGACTGGCCGAACGCGATGACGCTGTCATAGCGGCCAATGAGCCTCGCGCCTTGCGGTACGAGCACAGTCTCACCTGTGACCGTGTCATAGACCGGGCTTGTCACCTGCGCGATGACCTGGCCGGGAAGGTCGGAGTTCACCCCCGTCAGCAGTGTTGCCGGGATGATCGTTCCCGCCATCAGCTGGTAGGGTGAGACCGGCGTCTCCAACCGGTGCGGATTGTAGATCGAAGGATCCGTCTCGGTGCCCAGAAAATCAAGCTTGCGAACCTGACGGTTTGGGTCCTCATCTAAGGATGACCCGAACGCACTGCCATCAGATGGCGTAAATGCCGAAAGATCCGGAAAGTTCAGCGAAGGCGCTGACAATGCCGCAACTGAACTGCCGATGCTCTTCGCTCCTGCGCCTGATCCCACCTGGAAAAACACCCCGCTCCCCCGCGCTGCATCCGTCAGCGCCGCCTCACGCGCCCGCAGCTCTGCCTCCAGCACCGCCATTTGCTCGCGCATCGGGTCAGAATCGGGCGCATCCTGCTCAGGTAATCCCATCCGCCCTTCGCGCTGTGCCTTCAGGATCGGTGTCCCAAGGTCTCCCGGGAGCGGTGGCCCGAGTATGTCTTCTTCTGGCGGCAGCTCTCCATAAGACTTCGGCAGCGCGGCGAGACCATCCGCTTCCGGATTATGACCCGTATTGTAGAGCTCACGTGCAGGACCGCCGACATTATCCTTCGGGTCCTGCAGGGCGAAGGCGAGCGAGCCAAGCACGATTGCGCTGCCGGTTCCGAGCAGGATCATCAGCGCCCGTTTGGAGAACCGCTTCACGGGTCTCGGGCGCCCGCGGATTTCGAGCGGTTGGGCTGGAGGAGAAACGGCCTCTGTCATGGCTTCGCGCTGCCAAGGTCATTGCGGGCAATCTTCACGACATCCTGGCGCTTTTCGCCAAGGCGCAATTCGGCGCGGGCGAACAGCCGGTCGACGACATAATAGTCGCCGGACATGCGATAGTTGACGAGCTGGGCCTTACCGTCCCTTCCGATAACGAACAGGGCCGGAGCCTCGCCCTGGTCGAGCCGGGCCGGGAACTGGATATAGACCTTGCGCCCATCGTCGAATACGCGATCGGGCCGCCAGTGCGGCGCATCGCCGTCTATTTTGTACCTGAACTTCAACCGATCAAGCTGCAATCCCGCTGGCGACGACGATGCGGAAGCCCGCCCCGCGCTCGAACTCGCCACCCGTGTCACCAACTGCTGATCGGCATAGCGCCAGGACACGGCCGCCATATAGGTCTCTTCGAACGCGCGGAGTTCGAGGTGGTAAGCTCTCAAACTCGTCGTGATGATGAGGTTCGTCTTGAGATCAGCCTGGGTCGGCTTGATCAGGATATGGGCCTGAGCCTCAGTGCCGGTGCCGGAGACGGTATCGCCGAGCACCCAGCGGACTGTGTCACCGGCAGAGACCGAAACCAGCTCCTCCCCGGGCTGCAGGACGATGTCGGTGACCTGCTCGGGCGCGCAATAGACCTGGTAGAGCGCGCCCACGGTATAAGGATAGACTTGGATCGCGTTCATGTAATTGTCGAGGGAGGGTTCGACCGCCGCCTTACCATTCGCCGTTTCGATGGCCTGGTAAGGCTTGAGTGATGGCGCATCTGTCTCCGTCGGCATGGGTTTCAACTGGCCGGGCATCGCGCCTGTGACACTTGTCGGCGTATAGGTGCGGTAAACGACCGGCGTCGAAGAAAGGCCCACGTCGGCGATATCGGCCTCTTCCACGTCGGGGGCGAGATAGAGGTCTTCGACATAGTCCGGTTCATCGAGCGTGATGTCGAGACCGACGGCGGCAGGGAGAGACTCGCACGCCGCAAGGGCGGTCGAGGCGAGGAGGATGAGGGCAAGGCTTTTCATGGGGGATATGCTCCTATTGATGGTCTTTCGACCAGTTGAGGCCGTGGACGTAGAGGCCGAGGGGATTGGCCCGCAGGGCCTCTTCGGTGCGGGGCGGGTCAATGACGATCGAGAATACGCCGGTATGATTTGACTGGCCGGTCTCTGTGCCATTGCGGTAGGCGGTCTCGCGCCAGCGCACGGTGAAGCTGTCATCGGATGCGCGCACCACGCTCGTGACATCGACCGACACCGAGCGCCGTCCGAGATCCGCAAACGGATCATTGTCGCGGGCATAGTCATTGAGCGTCGCAGCGGCCCGGTCGGTCGCATAGGCATAGGCTTTCAGCCAGTTCTGCCGAACGACAACTGGATCAATCGAGATGGACCGCGTGTTCTTCACAAATTCTGCAAGGTGGAACGCGATCTGCGCATCGGTCGGGTCATAGCGCCCGTCGGCCGGGCCGACGGCGCGCACGGCGCCTTCACCTGTCAGTTCCACTACGTAAGGTGTGACGAAGGATTGGGTCGAGCGCCAGACGAGCCCGCCGGCCAAAACGAAGGAGAGGCCAATGCTTGCCAGTGCGGCCAGCCGCCAGTTGGCCGCCTGCACGCGGGCCGAACCGATCCGGTCGTCCCAGGCCTGCGCGGCGCGCTGGTAGGGCGTGACAGGTTCCGGTGTCTCGCCATAGCGGGTGGAATTTCGATTCCAGAGCTTCATGTCAGTCCTCGTCATTCTTCAGTTGTATGGATGTGCCGCCGCCCGGCCGGTCGCCGTCGCGCACCGCTGAGGCCGCCATCATGCCGGCATCGCGGGTCGACTGGTCGCGCCGGATACGCCGGGCCCAGTCCGGGGAAGAATTCTGCCCATTGGCGGGACCTGCATTAGGCGCACCCGTTCCGCCCGTTGCCGCAAAGGCGGCGCGGGCGCCTGCCTGGTGTCGTTCACTTTGGCTTTCGAACGCGCGCCGGGCAAAACCTTTGGCGCCCGAAGCGGCGGCGCGAACACCTGCGCCTGCGACACCGCTCATGCCCGCCATCGTGGCCCCGGCACCGGTCTTGCCGGAAGCGGCAGCATTCATCTGGTAAGCCGTCCGCGCGCCGCCTGCCATGGACGCTGCTGCACCGACCGCGCTGCGCGTCCCACTGGCTGCAGCGCCGATTCCAGCCTTGGCGATGGAACCGCCCGCGACTGTCCCAGCCGCCACGCCCGCTGCCGTGCCGATGGCGGCCCCAGCCCCAAGTTGTGGTGCCCCGGAGACAAGGCCTGTGGCGATGCCAGGCCCGAACAGGCCAAGGGCGAGCAGGGAGAGCGATCCGAGGATGACGGAGGCAGCCTGTTCAAGCGTCACTTCGTCTGGCTGGAAGGTCGATGTGATGGAGGCGAAGATGGTCGAGCCGATGCCGACAATGATGGCAAGCACCATGAGCTTGATGCCCGACGCGATGACATTGCCGAGCACTTTCTCGGCCAGGAACGAGGTCTTGTTCCACAGCGCGAACGGGATCAGCACGAACCCGGCGAGCGTCGTCAGCTTGAATTCGATAATGGTGACGAAGAGCTGGATCGCGAGGAAGAAGAAAGCAAGGAGGGTGATGATCCAGGCAAGGAACAGGACGGCGATGATAACAATGTTCTGGAAGAAGGCGATCGGGCCGGTGAGCTTTTCGATTTCGTCGAGCAGGGGCAGGGCCGCATCGAACCCGGTTGCTGCCACGAAGCCGGGCTTTATGATGTCCTCGGCGGTGATCGTGCCGCCAGTCGCATTGAGGCCCAGTTGGGCAAAGCTTGTGAACACGACATCCGACAGGAGCGCGAAGTTGCCGAGGATTAGCGCGAAGGCACCAACGTACAGCACTTTCTTCAGGAACCGGCCGACAATGTCCGTGTCCGGCCCCATGGCCCAGAAGAGACCTGCCAGCGTGATGTCGATCGCGATCAGCGCGCTTGTCAGGAACGCGACATCCGGCTGCAAGAGGCCGAACCCGCTATCGATATAGGCGGAGAAGGTCGCAACAAACTGGTCGATGACGCCGAGGTCTTCCATCGCCCTAATCCCGCTTATAGGCGACACCGTCGCCGACGAAGCGCTGGTGACGGATGCGGGCCTGTTCCTCGATGGCGGCCCGGCGGGACTCTTCGAGCGCGACCATCCGGTATTGCGCTGCCATCAGCTGCTGCATCTGCATTTGTTGCTCGACCGAGAGCGCGACAAGCTGGTTGCCAGCCTGGGCCACTGACAGGTTCCCCGTCGCCGACTGGCTCTCGCTCACAAGGTCCGTCAGGGTCTCGCGGGATTCCGCAATAGACGTCACAATCCCGGACTGGACCTGGATCGAGGCCCGGAAGGCCTCCCGGCTGATCCGCCACTGGTCTGCGGCTTCAACCACGATTTCCTCATTGGTGAGGTCTTCATAGGAGTCCGGGAAGGCCTCCTCATACTGGCGCTCGGATTCTTCGACTTCGTAGGTCACCTCGCCCGCTTCACGCATCAGCGTGTCGATGCGCTCAAGCAGGCGTTTCAAATGCTCGATCGAACCATAGTCGAGGCGTTTCAAATTCTCGGCCTGATTCACCAGCATTTGCGCTTCGTGCTGGAGTTGCTCGATCTGGTTATTGATCTGCTCCAGCGTGTTGGTGGCCGTCAGGATATTCTGAATGAGGTTTGTCGGATCGATCACGACATCGCCGACGCCGAGCAGGGCGTGTGCCGATGGTGCAGCCAGTCCAAACGTAGAGACCGATCCAAGCAGCAAGGCAATCATTCGGCGGCGCATGGCACATCTCCTTCCGTTCCGATCAGGTCTGAGGCCCAGTGAAGTCCGCGTGCCTCAAGCCAGACCGGTGCGAACCCGTCCGGTCCGGCTGCGGCAACTATCTCGGAGATCAGTTTCTGGTCGGCCTTCGACCCGGCGGCGCAGAAGGCGAGCGCGACCGGGCCGAGGTCGAGATCAAACAGGCGGTTGCCGTCCGGCGTCTGAACATAATAGTCCCGCTTCGGCGTCGCCCTTGCGATCAGTTCAACCTGACGGTCATTGAGCCCGAACCCTTCATAGGCTGCGCGCTGCGAAGGCTCCTCGGCCCGAGCATTGGCAAGGAAGATGCGGGTCGGCGCGCTTTCGATCAGGCTCGGCGCAATGGCGCTCGCCGCAATGTCCGACAGGCTCTGTGTCGCAAACACGACCGAGACGTTCTTCTTGCGCAACGTCTTCAGCCAGTCGCGGAGACGCCCCGCAAACATCGGATGGTCAAGGAACAGCCAGGCCTCATCGAGGATGAGCAGGGTTGGCTTCCCGTCGAATCGGGCTTCCAGTTTCGCAAACAGGTGCGTGAGCACCGGCGCGGCGAGCCGCTTGTCCTGCATTAGCGCGTCCATTTCAAAACAGAGGATGTCTCGACAAGCCAGACTCTCCTCATCGGCATCGAGCAGGGCGCCATAAGGCCCGGCGAGCGTATAGGGCTCCAGCGCCTGACGGAGCTCCGGCACCTGGATGAGGGCCACCAGCCCGGTGAGCGTTCGCTGCGCAACCGGCACGGCGCCTAGGCTCTGCAGCGCCGTCCAGACAGCCTGCTTCACCTCCGGCGTCACCGTAACGCCTTCCTGCTCGATCAGCCCCAGCACCCAGGCCTGCGCCGCAGCGAGCCCTGCTTCGCTGTCCACATCCCGCAGCGGCTGGAAGGCGAGGTCGCCGTCAAGGCCGAGTTCGTACCAAGTCCCGCCAAGGGCGAGCGTCGCACATCGCGCCGACCCGCCCTTGTCGAAAATGAACACCTGCGCACCGGCATAACGGCGGAACTGCAAGGCGAGGAGCGACAGGAGAACTGATTTGCCGGCCCCGGTCGGGCCGACCACCATCATGTGCCCGACATCCCCCTGGTGTGTGACGAGCCGGAACGGTGTCGCACTGGCCGAGCGCGCCATCAGGAGTGGAGGACCGTCAAGGTGTGCGTTGCGCTCTGGTCCGGCCCAAAGCGTCGAGAGCGGCGCCATGTGGGCAAGATTGATCGTATTGAGCAGGGGTTGGCGGACATTCGCATAGGCCTCGCCCGGCAGCGTCCCGAGCCAGGCTTCAACGGCGTTGACGCTTTCGGAGACACAGGTGAACCCGCGCCCCCGGATCACGCGCTCAAGAGCGCGGATTTGGTCTTCGGCAATCGCGGCATCGGGATGCCGGACGACAATCGCCGTCGTGCAATATCCGAACGCGACATGACCTGCGCCGAGCGCCTGCAAGGCCTCGTCTGCATCGGCGGCCTGGTTGTCGGCATCCGTGTTGAGCAGCGTCGCCGGCTCATTGGTGAGGATTTCACGCAAATAGGAGGTGAGGGACCGGCGCTTGGCAAACCAGTTGCGGACGTAAGTGTTGAGCGTCTTCTCGGCGTCCGGCTTGTCGAGGGGCAGGAACCGCGTCACCCAGCGATAGGCAAAGCCGAGCTGGTCGAGGTCTGAGAGCAGTCCCGGCTCGCCGGTTGCCGGGAACCCGTTCACGGTGAGGACTTTCAGCGTCTCCTCGCCAAGGCGGGGCGAGAGCCCGCCCGTTAGTGGCGTATCGACCAGGAGCGCATCGAGCCACATTGGCAGGGATGGTGCCCGCACAGTCTGGCGCGTCACCGAAATGCAGGCATGCAAGTAGGTCAACGTCTCGTGATCATCCAGGAACCTGGCCTCGGGCATGAGATCCGCCATCATGTCGCGTGCCCGGGATGTTTCGGTTTCGAAATGGGCAAGATGCTCGCTCCAGAACGCGGCCGGAGCCTCGGCCGGATCGTCGATGAAGAGTTGCTCGATCCGGGCTGTCCGGTCGGCTGGTGGCATCCAGGTCAGCGTCAGGTAGCAATCTGTTTCGAAGTGGCGCCCATGCTCTTCGAAGGCCGCCCGGCGTTCTTCGTCGACGAGCCAGGCGGCTGGGTCGCGCCATGTGCTTTCTGGATAGTTGACGGATGCTCTGCGGTCGGCTTCGATATGCAAGGCCCAGCCCGAGCCGAACCGGCTGAGGAGATTGTTCATGCGGGCCGTGACAGAGACCAGTTCTTCCGGCGTCGAGCTTTCAAGATCAGGTCCGCGATAGGCAATCGTGCGCTGCAGGCTGCCATCCTTATTGAGGACAATGCCGGGCGCGATCAGGCAGGCCCATTTGAGATGATCGGCAAGGGCGGCCGGCCGGGCGCGGTATTCACGAAGATTCAGCATGCGTAATAGCCTCGTGTGCGGATGTGCCGGATCAGGACGTCGGCAAATTGCGGATCGCGCCGGGAGGCGAACACGCAGATGCCCTGCGCCACGGTCCAGAAGATGAGCCCCACCACCCAGAGCTGCAGGCCGATGCCGAGGGCTGCCGCCAGTGTGCCATTGACAATGGTCGCAAGCCTTGGCGCGCCCGCGAGCAGGATCGGCGCCGTCAGCGAGCGATGGACCGGCACGCTATAGCCAGGGGGCAGGGGACGCATGACAGCCATTAGAGCGTTGCCCCGCCGCCGAACGAGAAGAAGGACAGGAAGAACGAGGTCGCCGCAAAGGCGATCGAGAGACCGAACACGATCTGCAACAATTTGCGCATGCCGCCGCCGCTCTCACCGAAGGCAAGGCCAAGACCGGTCAGGATGATAACGATGGTCGCCAGGATCTTGGCGACCGGCCCTTCGATGGAGTCGAGGATCGACTGCAGCGGGGCTTCCCAGGGCATGCCGGAGCCGGCCGCATGGGCCGGGAAGGTGAGCGCGACGGCAAATGCCGTCAGGCTCAGGGCTTTGATCAGTCTGTCGTTCATTGGAGTTACGTCCTTTCTGGAGCGGTGGAGAGAAGCGGTTCGGAAAAGGGAAGGCTCGGCAGAACGAGCTGCAGGTCCGGCTGGACAGGGATAAGATCATAGCCGCCGCGTCCAAGCCCGTTCATGTGCGCGACCGTCTCGACACGGTGCGCACCTGCGCGCCGCGTGATGTAGACGACACAATCAATCGTCTCGGCGATGAGATCATGCGGCACCTGCGCCGAGGTCTCGCCGATCAGCTGTTCGAGCCGGGAGAGCCCGCCAAGGGCGGAATTTGCATGCAGCGTCGCGATGCCGCCCGGATGGCCGGTATTCCAGGCCTTCAGCATGTCGAGGGCCTCAGCACCCCGGACTTCGCCGATGATGATCCGGTCAGGCCGGAGCCGCAACGTCGAGCGGACAAGGTCGGCCAAGGAGACGGATCCCGGCTGCGTCCTCAGCTGCACCGAGTCCTCTGCCGCCGAAACAAGCTCGCGCGTGTCTTCGAGGATGACGAGCCGGTCGCCGGTCCGGGCAATCTCGGCCAGCAGCGCATTGGCAAGCGTCGTCTTGCCGGAGCCCGTGCCGCCGACAACGAGGATGTTGTCACGGTCCAAAACGGCTTGCCGGAGGGCCTCGGCATGATGGGTAGCCATCATGCCGGACGACACATACTCATCCAATGCGATCACCCGGCCCGCAGGCTTGCGGATCGAGAAGCAGGGCCCCGGCGCGACGGGCGGCAGGACGCCTTCAAACCGTTCCCCGCCAATGGGGAGTTCTGCGGACACGATGGGGGAGGCTGCATCGACACGCCGGCCCATATGGCTTGCGACGAGCCGGATGACGCGCTCCACGTCGCCAGCGGTGACAATCAGACCGGACTCGGTCCGGCCAGGCCCATGCCGCTCGATCCAGAGTCTGCCATCGGGATTGATCATGATTTCGACCACGGCGGGATCGTTCAGCGCGGCAACGATCTCGGTACCCAGCGCCGTCACCAGCATGGCACGGGTACGTGTCTGGCTCAGTGCGTCACGCATCGGCCCGCTCCCCACTCATGTGCTCAGGATCGCTTCCAAGGCTGGCCGCCTCAGCCGTCACGTCCTCGACCGCGTTCTGGAGAATGCGCTGTCCGGACCGGAGGGCCTCGGCGACCTGACGGACAAAGAGATCGAACCGAAGGTCGCCCTTGGCGCGCGCCGCCTCGACCTGGTTGGCAGGCACCGGCGGGGTCACCGTCAGGAAATAGTGCACAAACGTCGCGAGCGTTTCGGCAAGGACGAGATTGTCCCGCTCGATCCGCCCGAACTGCCGCGTCAGCCGGTCGAGCCGGCGGTTGATGGCCGCTTCGCGTTGATTGTCGGCCTCGCCGGAGAAATAAGCCACCAGCGCCCTGTCGACGATGGCACTTTCGGAGAGGCCCGGGCGTTTCGCCATGGCCTGCAGCCGGTGATGGGTCTCGGGCGAGATATAGGGCTGGATCCGGGGCTTCATTGGCCATTCCCCGTCAGGTCGATGCCGGTTGCCTGTTCCAGGCTCTCGGCCTGCACAAGGGCATCGAAGAGGCTCGGCTGCGGGGCGCCGCGCGGCTTTGCCTGTGGTCTGCCGGTCCTCGCGGGCGCAGAGACCTGCGCGCGCTCCCTGGCGGCATCCCGTGCCTTCTGAGGCCCAAGGCCCTCGACTTCAGGCTCGAGCTCTGCAGCCTGCATCAGGCCTTCATGGATTGATCGAACTTCGGCCCCCCAGTCATTGCCCCGCACGTCCGGAATGCAGGCCGCGAAGTCCGGCGCGTGTTTCAGCCGTTCGGTAAAGTTCAGGTCTTCGTAGTAGCGAAGCTTCAGCGCCCGTACCGGAGGCGAGCCGGCGACAAGGACAAGTTCCTGGTCCGACGGCAGCTGCATCACTTCGCCGGGTGTCAGCAATTGGCGGGCGGTTTCCTGCCGGGAGACCATCTTGTGCGACAGCCAGGGCGCGAGCCGGTGACCGGCATAGTTCTTCATCGCCCGCTGTTCGGTTTTGGTGCCAAGCGCGTCGGAAATCCGCTTGGCCGTGCGCTCGTCATTGGTCGCGAACGCCACCCGGACATGACAATTGTCGAGGATTGCATTCGAGGGGCCATAGGCCTTCTCGATCTGGTTCAGCGACTGCGCGATCAGGAAGGCCTTGAGCCCATAGCCAGCCATGTAGGCGAGCGCACTCTCGAAGAAGTCGAGCCGCCCAAGGGCCGGAAACTCGTCCAGCATGAACAGGACCCGCCGACGGGACTTTGCTTCAACCAGAGACACTCGAGGAGCAAGGAGCCCGCAAGCGCTCAGAACGTTTGCTACAACCGATCTGCCACGCGAGAATACCGAAGGACGTATCTCCAGATGTTCAGTGAGCCGCCGGCCGACCTGGTTCAGGATAAGGCGCATGAGGGGCTTCGTACGAGACAGGTCCGAGGGCGGGACGACCAGGTAGAGCGAAAGCGGCCGGTCGCCGGACACAAGGTCCTCGATCCGGAAATCGCTCCGCGACGTCACTTCCGCGATGACCGGGTCGCGGTAGAGCGACAGGAAGCGCAGCGCGGTGGACAACACGCCGGAAAGCTCGTTCTCCGACTGGTTCATCAGCTCACGCGCCGTCTCGGCAACAACGGGATGAACCTTGGGCGCTTCGCTTGTGCCAAGGTGATTTGTCCGGAGCATGATCGACAGCGTCGTGCGGAACGTCCGGTCGGGATCGGCAAGGAAACTCGATACACGCGCCAGTGTCTTCTCCCGCTCGGCGTAAAGGACATGCAGGATGACGCCGACGAGTAGCGAGTTCGCCTTGTCGACCCAGTGCCCGAGATCTCCGAGCTTGCCCTGAGGGTCCACGAGGATGTCCGCAATGTTCTGGACATCCCGAACTTCGCAAGGACCACGGCGCACTTCCATCAGGGGATTGAAATGAGCCGACGCAATGTCAGTCGGATCGAACCGCATCACGTGGGAGAATTCTGAGCGCCAGCCGGATGTCAGCTGCCAGTTCTCGCCCTTGATATCGTGTACAAGCACCGAATGCGGCCAGGAAAGCAGGGTAGGGACAACGAGGCCCACCCCCTTGCCAGACCGGGTCGGCGCAAAGGCCATGACATGATCAGGCCCATCGTGGCGGAGGTAAGAGCCCTCAGCCTGGCCGAGAAACACACCAGCAGGCTTCAACAATCCGGACTTACGCAGATCCTTGCCTTCCGCCCAGCGTGCAGACCCGAAGGTCGAAACCCGCTTGTCCCACCGTGCCCTGAGGATCGATCCCGTCACCGCAATCACGATGGCCGCAACGCCACCCGATCCGGCAATCAGCCCGCCCCGGTCAAACACATCCGGCGCATAGGCGTCGAAGGAATACCACCAGCCGAAGAAGGCCCAGGGCACATAGACAGGCATGTCGAGGATGATGAAGAGCGGCTCGCCCAGGCGCGGCGACCAGCTAAGCGACCAGGCCGTCCATTCCGTCGCGCACCAGAGCGCCGTGAGGACAACAGCCAAGACGAGGAGGATCTGCCAGAAGAGGTTTGTGCCATGTTTCATGACACAGAACCTGACCAATCACTGCCTCAGTCTCCAGAGAGGAAATTGGGGGAAATCTGGGGGGATTCTGAAGGTTCGGGAACAACTGGGTGGTGAACGTGAAGCTTGGGGTAGAATCTGGGGGGGGTCCTAAGTACCCTGGGCAAAGCCTGTTTTCATGACAAATCGATATACCCTTTACTCACAGTTTGGTCTGGCAGTTTTGCCACCATAGGTTCTGGCCTTCAAAATTCCTTTTGATTATCAGTAGTGTGGGCTGTTGAAGTGACGTCAGTATAACGGCCTCGGAGGTGCGTTCGGAAAGAATCGGTGTCAGCTGGTGCGAATTTTAGGTACGACGAGTTCAAAACGAAACGTGGAGATTGAATTAGCGAACATGGCAAAGCCTGGAGACATTAGAAAGCAGATCGAAAAGGAGTTGGCTAAGGAGACCCCCGACTTTGCCGCGATCGCGTCATTGTCTGATGAGCTAGCTGATTTTGCTCAAGACAAAATTCGCTTCTCTGTTGAGGCAAGTCATATCAACCGCCTTGGCCTAGAGTTGGTCGCCAAGAGAGAAACGGCGCTTTCTGAACTCATCAAGAATGCATACGATGCTGACGCCACGAACGTTAGCGTCGAATTGTATAATTTTGACAAACCAAATGGGTCGATGGTCGTCATGGACGACGGCATAGGCATGAGCCGGGATGTTATTCGTGATGCGTGGATGACCCTTTCCACAAGCTCAAAAATCAACTCAGACACGTCTCCCATATTTAATAGACCGCGTGCCGGCCGAAAAGGAATAGGTCGGTTTGCGACGCAACGGCTTGGTGAGGAGCTGATTCTCGAAACCACCGTTGAAGGCGAAGTCCTCGGGTACAGAGTAAGATTTAATTGGGACGAGGAATTCGTAGCGGGGCGCAAGCTTTCTTCTGTTTGGACAAGCATCGAACAGTACGACTCGCCTTTAGAGACACACGGGACGACATTGCGGATAAATAGGCTTCGCGATGCGTGGACTGAGGCAAGTCTACAAACGGTTTGGAAATCCATCTTGTTTTTGCAGCCACCGTTCCCGATTACAAAACCTCGGAGAAAAGCTCGCTTAAAAGTCGAGGATCCCGGCTTTAGAGTTGAATTAAATGGTAGTGACAAAGACGGAAATGATCTCTCCATTTCAATTGAAGAAAGTCTTCTGCAGTACGCGTTGGCCACTATCGAAGGGACTATCGACAAGAATGGAGTAGCAACGTTCCGGTACAAATCCGATAATCTCAACGTAACAGATGAGAAAATATCGGACACGCGCTACCTATTGACGGGCCCTGTGAAATTGCAGGCTAGGTACTTCATTTTTTCAAGTGACGTTGTACCCGGGATTTCCGTCAAAGCAGCCCGAAAATTGGGAGATCAGTTTGGAGGCATCAGAATCCATCGAAACAGTTTCCGGGTCTTGCCATATGGCGAAGGAAGCAATGACTGGCTCCAACTAGATCGCGACGCTGGTCGAAGATTCATTCTTCCACCATTCAATAATTTCAATTTTTTCGGGCATGTGTCCATATCTGGTGACGACAACGCTCTGTTGGAAGAGACAAGCTCCCGAGAAGGTCTAGTAGAAAATGACGCGTTTGTTGAGCTCACCCATTTTGCCAGACAGTGCCTTGAGTGGGCCGTTCTGAGAATTGCAGCCGTTCGTGCGCGAAAACCGAAACCGACAAAGCCGTTGGAGGTCGTGGGTAAGCCAAAACCGTCAAAGGTCATCGAAGAGTCCTTTGACGACTTAGAAGACACCCTCTTGGATATGGAGGAAGCTTTCGTGACTGATGATGCCAAGGAAAAGTTCCGAGATGCGTTGGTTCTAGTGCGGAAATCGGCCAGCGAAGCGGTCATCAACTTTGAGACACAGACCGAAGAGGAGAGAGTTCGCACGATCGAGTATGAGAATATGCTTCGAATTTTAGCATCACTCGGTCTCTCTATCAGCGTCTTCGGACATGAGATCAAAAGCGCCACAAGTCTGACATCCGGAAGTTTTTCACTTCTTAATTTGCAACTAAAGGAACTCAGGGATGCCCAGCAAAGAGCGACACTACAAGGTACGGCAGGAACTCTTGAAGTAGCGATCGGGCGGGTATTTGATCTCGGTGGATACATAGAAGATCTAACTTCCTTTACAGGAACGCGAAAGCTGAAACCGGTCCCAATTCGCGGCGCGATCGACAGGTTCACTAAACAATTCTCTTCTTACCTCGACAAGTACGGAGTTCGATTTGATATCGAAGTTGAGCCGAAAAGCCTTCGAAGTTGCCCCATGCACACAAGCGAATTTGATTCAATTCTATTCAATCTCCTCACAAATTCCATCAAAGCCTTTCAAAGGGCTGGGACCAAACGGCCAGCGATACGAATTCGGGCCATAAAATCGGGATCTCTGGTGAAACTCCGGTTTGAGGACAATGGTTATGAGATTCGAAAAAATGATCGGGCCAAGATATTCGACGCCTTCTACACGACGACAGAGTTCTCGAGAGATGAGGTCGCAGGTCCGGGGACTGGTCTAGGTCTCACCATTGTATCCGACATCGCTTCTAATTACGGGGGCGAAGCGCGCCTTGTCGATGCCTCGGAGGGTTTTTTAACAGCTTTTGAGGTAACTCTTCAAGCGATCTAGGGTGAAGAGGGCGTGGCTATGACCAAAGGAATATTTATTGACGACGATGAGGACCAGCAGCGTGTTTTAAGTGCATTGCTTAGTCAGGGTGGGATAGATTTTTCTGAAATCGTTCCCCCCACAACAATTTCAGACGTCAGCAAGCGTGTGCTTCATATCGTGCCGGATATCATCGTTATGGACTACCGCTTGGACGTTGTTCGAAAGGAAGGATATGATTCTGATTTTCGAGCGGGCGGACTTGCGCAGGTTTTAAGAGAGTTGTTTTTGGAGCATCCTGACAACGACGCGCCCATAGTATTGCTCTCAACCGAGCAAAATATTCGCAACCTTTTCGCGCCGGATAAAACTTCACATGATCTGTTCGATCTTTGGTTTTTAAAAGCGAAGTTGCAATCGCCAGAGCCCGGCTCTCGCGATGACATGCTCTCAGCACTTGGCGGTCTAGTAACAGCATATAGTGACATTAAGCAGATCACGGACAATGTTGACTCTGAGCACTTGGTGCGAAGCCTGCTAAAATTGGAGCAATACGAATACGCTACCATCCCAACAGAGGGTCTGAAGCCGTTACTAGTAAACGCAGGAGGCGAGCCAGAAGCCACTCATTTGATCGCTAGGCAAATCCTGAAGCGCTTAATAGAGAAGCCAGGCATTTTGCTGGATGAAAGTACTTTGCGCGCTAGGCTAGGCATTTCCGAGAATGATCATAACGGGTTTTCCGCGCTCACCGCCGCAGCAGGTTTTGACGAGTTCCTGTATGATGGCGTCTTCTCCTCCCATTGGAAGCGTTTTTGGCGACATCGATTTAATCAGTGGGCGGGCGAGACTTTTGATTATCCATTGAGTGGTATCATCGGTGCCGAACGAGTTGGCCTTCTGAATGCGAAGTTCGATCTTGAGATCATACCCGCAGTGTCGCGTTGGAGTGGGACGTCTAGTGAATTCTTCGTCACAGCTTGTCGCGTGTGCGACGGGCCAACTGAACTCCGATATTCCGTCGCTGCATTCGATCCACGAATTACGGCGTTCAGTGAGCGCGGGCGGATATGTTATGATTGCGTTGATCGGCAAGAGGAGTTGGAACGCAAGCAGATACGTATCGAGGAGGCCGATGAGCAAATCGTAAGGGACATACGATCGAATATAATCAAACGACCGGGCGAGTAGTTCGATGGTCGCTACGACGGTTGTCCCGACTCATAAGGAGATGTCAAAGGCCCTTAATAGTTGTGGGACCATGCTGCTGAATACCAGAATTCTCACTCCCGAAGGGTTTGCCGCTCTTTCTGAGGCCGCAGATAAGTTGCAAAGCAAGACTGAGCTCGCTTGGGACTATAGTATTCCGATACAAAATCCGGTCTCCTTCCTCCCTTGTGTTGATCGGCAGGGGCGAAAATTCATTCCCAAAATTGGTGTTAAGGAAATCAGTGTTGTTACACCGGCGAACTCGGAGGCCATTCCATTCAAAAAGTGGGATATCGCTCTCACATTGGAATTCGAGGATGAAAGCGTGCATTGCCCGCGTTGGCATTTCGATATGGCAAACCTGGATCAGCCAGGGCCGATAACGCATTTGCAATACGGTGGGTATAAGCATGCTCCTCACAATCACCTAGATTCTTCGGTGCAGCAGCCGCGGTGGTTTACTCCTCCAATGGATGTGATTTTGCTCTGCGAGGTCGTAGCCGCAAATTTTTTTCAGGAAATATGGATACAATCGTTGCGCCAGGAACGTCGATGGTTAGCACTTATCCATCAATCCCAAAAAATATGCTATCCACATTACTTGGCCCAGTTGTCCAAATCTATAGGCGTTTCAGGCGCCAATGTATTGCTGGATGCTTCTTGGAATGATCAGTGGGCGGATCGTCGACCTTAGCGGTGCCTTAGGCTTCGTATCTCCCTGAGAGCACTATCCAAGATTTCTATGTCGCGTGAAGCGTTAGTGCGCCCCAGAGCTTCAAATAAGGAGGCGTCAACCAGCTGGCGTGCACCGTCTACTTTGCCGCTGCGTAAGAGGATATCCGCCTGTCGATAAACTGAATTTATTGTGTTTCCATGGATCTTCGGCTTAAGAATTAGTATTCTCTCAGCTTCCCTCGGTTCATGTTTGAGCACACCAGCTCCATATGAGCGCCCCTCGATCTCCGATGATATTTGCGAAAATGACGACAATAAAGTCAAGCTAGTCAGCTTTCGATCTAGCATCCCAGTGTCGCTTTTAAAAAATGCGCGATGTATCGTGTTAGTGCAGGGGTACTTTCCCTCATTTAGGACTAACCGCGGCCCTCCATGATGCATAACAGGAAAAAACGCATCAGGGACGTTCCCGTCGTCGGGGTGGTGCCACACGGAACGTTTCCTAAACGTAGCGCACTGCTTCCGATCCTCTAGAGAGTAAGAGTTCAGGTACTCCTTCAAGTACTCTGAAGCCTCTTCAATAGTTGTGCAGCTAACAAGGTATCCTCGACCGCCCTGCCTAAGTGATTCTGCGTGATCCGCTTCTTCGAACTGCAAGCCACGTGCGTATTTAAACTTCGACAATATGCCAAGAAGCTCGTTGCTATTCAGGTGGCTCTGCCTGCGTGTGCTTTCGTCGAGAACAAAGAACTTATTATTGCCAGTCACCAAGCCAATTCTGATGTCGACATGGTCACCGAGCAGAGTGGCTGATGTGGACTTGGCTAAATCTGCCATGAGCGCACGGGCATCTGTCTGTAGCCCGTCAGCGACAGACGTACCACAATTCAATGTGCGCTCAGAGTAGCCATTGTCCCAGTTCTGGATAGCCTCAGTGAGTTCTTCCAACCCTTTGCAGCGCACTAGGTCGATGTCTGTGCTCGCATTGGGGACATTTAGTGTTTGGTCAACCTTATTTGCGGCCAAAAGGACGATAGTTTTCTCTTCCGTTCCGTCCGCCACGAAGAACCGTTGTTCAAGCTCGAATGCCCGCATCGTGGGAAATTGTCTGGCGAGAAATTTCCTTAGATCAATTGCATAGTTCGCGTGAAGAAAACTACTTGGCAAGATCCAGGCTGTTCGCCCGCCCGTCTCAACGTATTGGCAGGAAAGTGCGACAAAGTAGGCCCACAGGCTCGCTCTGAGATCTATATCAAAACCGGCAGCCGACAAAATGGCACGTGCACGCGCTCGAGCCGCACGATCAATCTTGCGATATGGAAGATATGGAGGGTTTCCTACAACCGCCGAAAATTTCGCTGGCCAGGTCTCGTGAGGCTTGAATGCAAGAAAATCTCCCAGATGGAATCGTTCGGTATCTACAGGCTGCGACAAAATCGACTGCAGGTGGCCGAATGCTCGTGGGTCGATATCGCATCCATACAATTGCTTCACCGGCGCGGGTTGACCTAAACGAGTTAAGGTAGATTTTGCGGACTGAAGGAATCCACATCCCCCAAAACTAGGCTCCAAAACTGTGTTGGTGGCATCGGTGATTGCCCACTGGCAAAGTATGTCGGACAAGACTTCAGGTGTGTAAAAAGCACCCAGAGACCTTTTGGGGCAACCTAGTTCCATATTAGAGACAAACCTTCGGTGCATTAATTTGCGTGTCCGATAATGGTCTCAAATTCTTAAGCTCCAGTGCACAAAGATTAACAGTCTGTTGCGTTCGATACGCTATCATATTTCATCGATTCCGTTGGTTCTGTCACTTGCTTAGGTTGAGTGGAATGACTTGAGGCCTTCGACCCGCTATATTATTTTGAGATTCAGCTACAATTCTGGGCCACGGCCCTGCTGCCGCCAGGAACGATGTTAGGTCGAATATCTTGTCGGTTCCCAGTCTTTCGGCATATTTAGTATTCTAGCACGAAATACGCATTCGCTATTAGCGTTCCATTCCAATCCCGCGCCCCAGTGTCCACGAAATCCTACCCCCGCGCACAACACCCGACACCGCCATCCCAAGCCGCTGTTCCAGCACCTGGCGCCAAGGCACAATCGTAAAATCCCGGTGCCGTTCGATGACCGCAAACTTACCGCTCACCCGGGAAACTGGTTCGCGGTAGGTGCCATCCACATGACCGCGTTCCGGCGCCGGCGAGTACGGCTTCCCGATCTCTTCACTCAGAGACCGCCCTGCCTGCGCAAGGTCGCGTTTCAACAGCTCAGACTTCTGTGCTGCGGATAGCCCTGTGCCTGCCTCCACATTCATTCCGATCCCCGCCAGAAACGCACGCCGTTTGACCTGCGCCTCAGCGACCTCCTCGCCAAACCCAATCGGCACGCCGGATGCGGAAGGCGCCTCGTCCAGCCAGGTGACGCCCAGCGCAGTTTCCTGATCCTTCAGCCCAAGCTCAGATCGCACGAGCAATTGCGCTGACCTAAACGCCCGTTCGTATTCTTTCGCGCGATCCAGATAATCCGGTGGGATCTTCCAGTCCGCGTCGGCTGTCCGTTCGACATGACCAGCGCGCCTCAAGGCTTCCAGTCTTCTCACATGCGCTGCGACAAATTCCGGACCTGATCGCGGATCGTCGGCTTGGTGCAGGCTTGCCGAATAGACCCCGCCATTCGCCCGCGCGATTCGGTCGATCGTGATGTCTGAAGGTTTCGGTTCAAGGTTTGGCGGCGACACGGTGACGATCGCGCCGCGCTTCAGTTCCTCGAACTCACCTGCAACGCCAAGTTCGACAAAGACAGCGCGGCCGTCGAGACTGTCGATGATCGCGTAAGCCCGGTCATGTGCTTCACCTGTGAGCCCCGTCTGTAGGACTGCGCCTGTCGCACTTCGCCCATCCGGATCAGACTTGTCGAAGATTGTGTCCGCATCCAGCCGCCGGTCTCCGCGTCCGGCGAGCGCACGGTTCATCGTCTTGATGATGTCATGACGCTCGGACAAATCTCGCAACACGCCCCGAAAATTCTCCCGCATCTGCCAACGTCCGGCACCGAGCTTTTGGGCAAGCCCAAGCCGTTCCAGTGTCCGTAGCCGGGCGGCATGAAGGGTGCGATAGTGTGAGGAGCTGTCCTTCAGCCGGAACTCCCCCTCAGGATCAATCTGCCGGGCGATGAAATGATCGATCCGCGTCACCCGTTCGGCGGCAACTTCGGCGTTGAGTTTCCGCTCCTGTTCGAGCCTTGTCTCCGGGCCAAGCTCCAGTGTGACCATGTCCTCCGCACGTTCGCGGATCCCGTGCGATATGTACGCCCGCGGCATCACGAGGTCTGAGCCATCGTCACGGCGTCCTCGGATGACGAGGTGAGCATGCGGCCGGCCCGTATCATGGTGCACCGCGCCGACCCATTCGAGCCGCGTGCCGAGATCGGTTTCCATCTGCGAGACGAGGTCGCGGACGAAAGGCTTGAGATCCGCCATTTCCGCGCCGTCCTTAGGCGAGACGATGAACCGGAAATGATGCCGGTCATCCGCGATGGACTTGGTGAGATCGGAAACGCCCGCATCCTCGCTCACGGCATCGAAGAGCTTGCCGCGATCCTTCTCCTCAAGCGCGGCGTCGCGCCGGATATATCCGATGTGCGCGGCAAGGGCCGCGGCGCTCGATGCCGACATACGGACGATGCGCGCCTTGACGATAACGCGCCTTTGCCCGCCGCGTGGGATTGGGCGCGGCCGGGCGGGCAGGGTGGTGCGGCGAGCGCCGCCGGCGGACGACAAAGCCCTCGTCATCCGCGTGAGGTAAGTCTTCGCGCGTCCCCCTGATCCGGCCGAGCGAATCCTGCCAGGTCTCGGCGTGAACGGGTTGTCCGGCGGCGTGCTCATTCCGGCTGCTCCGGCGGGAAACAGGCCAGTTCTCCGGAATGGAGCCATCCGATCCTGTAGTCGTCATTGAGCATTCGCTCAGACGACGGAGCTATGTCTTCAGTGATAGAGCCATAAAAATCGATGTGCAGACAAGGCGATGACCCTTCATTGGCTCCATGAGCTTTTATCTTGCATTCCGTTCTGCCTCCAATTTCCCCAATGAGCGCCTCTGTCTGCTGCTCCCCAGCGTCACCCATCCACACCGCTCGGCCAATGATGTCACCCTCCCTGACCGCGCCGAAATACCGCCCGTCAAAGGAATCCGGCGTGCGTTCAGAGAGGAGCAGCACTTCACCTGCGTGGAGCTGCCTGCAAGCCTTCCAGGGAGATGGCAGAGTGCGTTCCATTCTATCTTCCGATAGCAGGCGAACAGTTGGCGTACCGTTGATGAGCAATACACCGCGCACCTCACAGACTGTATCCCCTTCGAGTGCCCGGACGGTCTTGATCACAGGGATGCCTGACGAAAGATAACGCCTCTGGATCGCGAGTCTCGAAGCCGCCTCCGGCAGGCTCGAAACAACCAGATCACCCCGCGAAATCACCTCCATAGGCTCAACACGGTACCATCCAAGCGGAGCACTTTCGCTCGGATTGTAGAGTAAAATGGACGGCAATATTCCGGTCGCCGGAAGGCCAATCAATGCCACTCCGATCACAGAAATACCGCTCCAGAATGCTGCGCGAAAGCTCATAATTCGTCCCGCCCAGAGCTCGAAAAAGACGTTCTCTTACCCATCGAGAATGCGACGATATCCGTCTTCAGTGTCCAGAATTCACCCACCATTTCCTGATCCCCGCGCGCGATTCCACACTGTCGAATACTCATTCAGATCATCGACATGATAGACGACGGTGCCGCCATGTTTCCGGTATTGCGGTCCATTGTTCGACCAGCGCCAGTTCTCCATCGTACGTACCGTGATGCGCAGATAAGCCGCCGCTTCTTTTGTCGTCAGGAAAGGACTTGGACGTCCTTTTGCCTCGTTCATTCCCCGTACCCCGTCTTGCCGGGCACAGATCAACGTGGCGGCTTCAACAGTTTCGAGAAAACAAAATAAACTTCTAATTGGGAGTCACGAAGATATGCGGCTGTGAGGCGATACCCCACTTAACCATGCGCACAGCGCATGGCTTCCAGAGGATATACACGCCCTTCTATCGAGCAATGTGGACATGCCAGAAGCCGCCCCGGAATGATCTCCGGAGCGACCAGTTTGGCTATGTGTACTTGGCCTAGTCCCTGGGATTCCAGAGGATCACATGGCGGCCTTTCTTGCCCTTGACCGGTGCGAGGTTCGCGTAGATGCGGCGCGGGCCGATCTGCGGATCTGCGAGGGTCAGGGAGACATATTCTCGTCCTGAAGACTTTGCCTTGCGCATCCAGCCGCCGCCGATTTCAGTCGCGGTTTCTCCAGCGTAGATGCGGTAGTCCGGCTGGGCCTCTTCGGCTTTTTCCGCGTTCTTTTCGATGCGGATAGTGGCGCTGAGGTTCATCATTGCGAGGGCGCCTTCGAAGCCGGTTTTGGTTTCGCTGACATATCCGAGTGCGTTTGCCATGGGGGTCTCCTTTTCGTTTCCGTGGCTGTCTTCGAGGGACACCTTGTCCCCGTCGACGCCGGACCGCCCGGACGGCGCGGAGCGGGTCTGAACCTGCAAGGGCGCAGCGCAGCGGAGCACCGGAAAGGCCAAGCGAATTTGTCTCGCGAGGAGCCGCAAAGCGGCGGGGAAATTCGTGGGACTGTCCGGTTTCAGGACCGTTCCGTGTCGTCCAGGTCACACGGCAATAGACGGGAACAAGGTGTTTTTCGGGGGTAAGCGGAGAGGCGGAACAGGCCGCTTTGGCAATCGCACTCGGAGGTCATAAGAAACCCACAGACGGGCGATTTTCGGGGCGCATCGGCCCTGATCTGAACCCTGCGTGTGCCGGTTCATCCGCTGGAGGCATGCAGAAAAACCGCCCGACATACTGCCGGACGGCTCGCGCTTCCACGGACTGGGAGACCGCAATCTGTCAGGCGGCGTCCTGCTCTGCGACAGGCTGGTCTTCAGCAGAAACGTCGTCCTCGTCTGACGTAAACAGGCTGGCGATCCGTGCCCACGCATCTGCTGGCGGCGACCCCGCATCCTCGACAAGGCGCGTCGGCGGCACCTGCATCCAACCGGGACGCCAGTCCGGATTGGCCTCGCACCCTTCGCCTATGATCCGGCTCCAGATCAGTTCTTTCTGGGCTTTGCCCGTGTCCGTGAGAGCTGCTTTCGCCGTGGAGGGTGACGCGATATCTGCCACCATGGCATTAATGGCGCGCTTGTCGCGGACGAGATCTAGGAAGACAGGTTCCGGCGTCCAGTAAACCGCCATGTCGGTTTCGGTTGCGACGGCGACGGCTTCAACGATTGCGCCGCCCGCTTCCAGCGTATCCGCCATCACGAAGGCGAGTACACTCATGGTTTCCGCATCATCCATCCCGAGCAGCGCTGCAAAGACTTGGTTGAGGTGATAGGCGTCGCCATTTGCGCGCAATGACAACACGCCGTGCGCCGCAAACAGGCTGCGCACATGGTCCTCGGCGGAGTTCATCTCAGCAGTGGCACGGGAGCCATCCACGCTGGCCTGAATGTCTTCCTTTCGGGCAATGAATTCGTGCCGTCTGACAGTCCACTGGGCGGACCCGACCATGGCATGCGCCACCATCAGCCGGAGGGCGATTCCAGGGTGTCCAAGCAATGTTGCGCGGGCCGCGCCATGGCGGTGCTGGCCGATATATTGCGCGAGCGGCCCTGACATTTCTGGCTTGATGTCGGTCGTCGCTTGGTCATCTTTCCCGCCCGAAGCCTTGTCCAGTTTCCGGGCTGCGGCCTGCGTGATGTAGCCCTCATGGAACGTCACCGTGCCATCATGGCGAACCTCGATGATCACGCTGCCACCCTTGGTGCGCGGGCGCTTTACGTGCTCCCAACTGGCAAAGTATTTCCCGCGTTCAAGCACTTGCACATCGCGCCATCCGGCTTCGGTATAGGCTTCGACCCGTGCCGCAAGCGCCACAGACTGCGCTTTCCAGAATGCCTCAGCATCGGCGAACACACCTGACTCTCCGAACAGGTCAGCAGCCACTTTGCCTTCATAGGTGGCCAGATCAAACAGGGCCTTGTCGGTGGTGATCGTGGCCCCGCCCGTGATCCATGCCTTGCAGGCGCGGCCCATGGGCGCGCGCTCCGTTTCGCTCCTGAACAGGGCAAGCCAGTCTGCCTGCTGGTCCTTGGTGGCGAGGGTGAGGGCGCGGATCGTCTCTGGGTCGATCTCGTCCTTCGCATAGAGCGAACGGATCGGGCCGGAGAGATTGGCAAGCGCAAGAATGCGCTGGACTTTCAGTTCCGTGACGCCGAAATGTCCCGCAATCTCGTCCACCGTCCGGCCTGTCTGCGCCAGCTTTCCGAACGCAGTATACTGCTCCATTTCCGTGGCGGGCAGGCGAGCGACATTCTCGATGAGCGAGGCTTCGACTGCTGCGGCGTCGTCATCCGCTTCCATGATCGCGCACGGCACGGCGATTGAATTGCCGGTTTCGGCTGCGATGATCTCCAAGGCATGGAAGCGCCGCCGTCCGGCAACGACGCCATAGCCATCACCTTCGGGGCGAACCAGAAGCGTCTGGCGGATACCCTTCTCCCGGATGGAGGGCAGGATGTCGGAGACATCGGGGCCTTGCGGCTGTGCCGCATGTTGAGCTTGCTGATATGGAGTTGCTCGATGGGGATCGTTTTCAGTGCGGGCTGTGCCATGGGATAGTCCTCCTGTTCTGGCGGGTAAAGCGAAAGGCCAAGCGCCCATGCCGGGCCTTTCCAGTTGATCGGGGTGAAAGGGAAGCCTTCATTGTCGCGTTTCGCGTCGGGGTCGGTCTCGCCCCAGTCATAGTCATTCAGGGCAATCAGCGGCGCGCGGCCATCGACCCAGATTTCAACGACGCGGGCCTCTTCGACGACAAGTGTCAGGCGAGGTCGTGGCCCCAGAACATGATCCAGCGTGCTCATCCGCGCGCCGCCTGTGCGGGCGCAGATGCGATCAGCCGCCTCAGCGCGGCGTGGCCTGCCGCCACGACTTCAGGGAGCAGTTCGTCCGCGACCTCACTTAGATAGGCGTTGTCGGACCCCGGATAATTCGCCTCCACGCCCCAGAGACTGGCGGCATGGTCATCCAGTTCCACGCCTTCGCATTCAATCACGAGCACGATCCCGCAATAGAACCATTCATCCTTGCGCCACGCGTCCATGACGGCTTCGGCCTCGGTCTGTGCCTTCGCCAGCCGCTCGCGAAAATTATTTCCGGGGCCGATGAACCCCGGATCATTGATATAGAGCGACGGCCAGAATCCGTCCTGGCGCTGGTCAGGTGCGTCCATGCAATCGTCACGGACTATCCGCGCGGTGACACGGAAGCCTTCGACCTCACAGGCAATGGTGTCACCTTCGCAGACATAGCGGTCAAATCTCTCCTGGAACGCCATGACTCAGCGGCTCCAGAAGATGTGGACTTCATCAAAGCCCGTCTGGAACACCATGATCTCGCCATTCATGGCCATGTCGCGGGCGAGCGCCTGCCAGTCGATATAGTAGTCGAGCGAGGCCGGAATCTCCGTGCCGCTGTCGCGCGTCACCTCCTCGGCAAAGTCTGCGGCGCTGTGATATGAGCCTGCATAGTCCTCGAACGCGGCGCGGGCCTGCTCAAGGTTGTCGCCGAATTCGCGGTGGAGTTTCGCGCCAAGCGCGCCATGTTCAGTGATAAATTCAGCAAGCGCGCAGACCGTCTCGAAGCTCGCATATTCCGACAGGCGCGCGCCTTCGAACCCTTCATAATGTCGGGTAACAGGCCGGTGTTGCCACCGGCCCGTCCCCTCA
>CERN01015067.1_pt1 | contig 27054 bp, 33 predicted proteins | sample 530761 | NCBI WGS metagenome assembly CERN01 (sample SAMEA2620947, study PRJEB7988) | marine metagenome | isolation source: saline water (ENVO:00002010), including | reverse complement strand
TTGTATCCTGCTTGCTTCATCTGCATCATGTTACGGATAGCCATCTCATCTCTTCGCATCTGCATGACTTCATCCTCCTCTTCATGAGGCGTCAAGGATATCTTCCACTCGTCTATTCCAAACGCTTCCATCAATGCGGGGAAAATAAGTCTGTCATATACTGACTGGGCATAAGATACTGAACGATTGCTAACTACGATCTGCATGCCTTCGTTATTCAAACCCCCTCCTGATACGTCATTCATGAATACGTTTGAAACACCATAGAATGCAGAAATGCGCTGTCTTATATCGTCCTTTATGGGGATATATTGTAACTCCTCCAATGTGTCCATCATTCTCACATACTCAAGACCGCCACGCCCTGATTCGGTCTCTACACCTATAGTTGGTATGTAATTCGGGTCTCTTTCAAGATGCTCCTGAATGTTACGTGCAGTACGCTCTACTGTCTCCATGTTGGACGATTTTATCACCATCACTCCTCTCGGCATTCTCTTTTTCTGATATGCAGAATAGACATAATTGTCCATGGCAATGAGTGTATTTACCTGTCTCCACATAGTAGCTACGGGGCTTCGACCGTACAATTTGGAGGGAGACCACTTACTGACGTGTATTACTTCTCCTTCTGTATATACCTGTCCTGAACCGACACCAGCTAAGTTCATGTAATGAATTGGTACCACTGGCATACCAGTAGTAGGACATTTGGCTTCAGAATCAGATGTTCTAAATGAACGGTCAACTAGGCTGGTGTATTGTGAACCACCACGGACTCCTCTCTTGTCAGAAACTATTCTCATGAATATGGGGTCTGCCCTTGTAATTTCTTTGACTCTGTAGAAAGCCGGTTTGTTTGATTTTGGATCAACGAAGTATTCCTTTGTAACTATGATATATGCATCATCGACTATATTCAAATCCATCTCTATTTCTTTCAAAACATCAATGAATGACTGGCCCATGGTGTTTTTTGAGCTGAATACGGCATCTGCATATTCTAATTGGGATCGGTCAGCTTTACGAACCTCGCCTCCATCTTCGGGGTCCGTTTCATATTCCTGATTATATTCTCTATCCGAACTAACACCCTTCACGACGAAGTTCGGTTTCCAGCCCCATCCTTTTCTAAAGGTTTCAACGGTGAGATGGTTTAGTATAGAGCGAAGCACCATGCATTCATATGCAGCAGCATATAGAGCTGGAATTGTAATCCCCTGTAAAAGAGCAGGTTCTTGGACACCAGATGTAAATAACGGCATCGTAGGAGTAGGAGTGGAGTGTCTTTCCATATCCATGCCGACCGCTGAGAACAAACGGTCCATCCTCTGCTTATCTAGTGACATTAGAACACGCCCTCCTTGATCTTATCAAACGCTTCAACACCAATATTTTTTGATTTGAGAAAAGCTACTTGGTCTTTCTTTTTGAGGGAATCATGAGTTATAATCACCATAGCGTCATCATCTCCGTCTATAGCTCTCTTTAACAATGATATGTTTGTCTTTGGATTCTCTATATGTGAATAGGACAGGTCAAACGCCTTTCTTATTCCTTCTTCTCCCTGTATGCAGAGGCCGTGGCTCGCAGCAGTCACAGCATCGACCCCAAGCTCTTGGTTCAAAGCTGTAGCGTACCAAGGTGCGGTTGGGGCTGAGAAGCTAAGCTCTAATCTGGGGTTATAACGACTATCGTACTTGACCGTTGCATGGTTTTCGATGAGTCCTGCTATGAATCTACCAGCGTCTTTGAGTATGACATCTCTTCTTTTGACATCATAGAAAAGACCTCTACCCACAGACTTACTAACTTCACCCACAGAAATTATGTCGAAAAGGAAGCCGTGCGACTTTATCAAGGACGAAATTTCAGCTGGACTTGCAGAGACGCCATTGAACTTCAGAGTCTGCGCGTTTAACGCTCCCCTAGTCAATAAGAGGTCTGCACACTGCTTGAGTATGCTTCTCTCGCGCATAGAAAGTCTAAGATCGGCGTCAATAACTTCTCTCCACTTTTGATAGGATTTTAATTGTGAAGAGGGGTCATTTGCACCTGACCACATTTTAACAAACCTCCTAAATGGGATTCCAAGCCTATCTGAATATCTGTTTAGGTTGTCATAATCCACATCTGTCAATGGGAGACTTTTTACTAAACTAGGGGAAACACCGGGGAAGGAAGACAATATTGCTTGTTTTTCCTGTATCAATAAGGGATATAACGCATCCAATGTAGATAATTCGTTTTTGAGAATCAGTAAAGAGGCCATCTCAGAACCAGTCATACCAAAATTGTTGACGAACCAATTCCTATCGATTGACAGCTTGATTTCATTTGGGTCTTGATTTAGCCCTGTCTTGTCTGGCGCATTTACCTCAGTGCCTTCTTGGTCCCCATCCGGCGTATCACTTTCTGGGTTATCCATTCCTCGGAGCCCAACTCCCTGTCCGGCTTCTGTTTTCTGCCTGTTAGCTTCTACGGTCGCGTTGTTTTTGGCTTGTTCCTCAGCAGAAGCAAGCTCTTGAGTAGCAGTAGCCACTTCTTTTTCTTTTCCAGATAGTCTTTCTTTTGCAGCCTGAACCAACTGGTCTTTTCCATAATCAACAGCTGCTCCTGCGGCTGCCCCTACTGCTAATTTTCCTGCTGCTGCAACGGCCGGAGCTATCTTCTCTATACTATCACCGAGGGACTCTACGCCCGTTATACCTTCAATATACCGCTTCTCAAGCATCGGCCCACCCCAATCTACTACGCCATGTGTCTCCATCGAGTATCACAATATTCTCTCTGTACTCTTTTGTAGCTTGAACGGAAAGTGCCAAGGCAATGACCATATCGTCATGAGCCCCCAAGCTCTCCATCTTACCGTTCTCTAACATGGTAAAATATGATAATTCAGTGAGAAGAGCGTTCATGTGCCTTCTAGTAGCTCCTTCATCTTTGTAAGGAATTAAGAGGTGTTTTTGTTCAAAGTGTAATTGTAAGGTGTGAATAAGAGCTTCTTTCTTCATTCTACTCATATTGAATGGTTTAATCGGAAGATCACTAATTTCTTGTAATACTTGATTGAAGGCCATAGCGAAGTTATTCGTCTCAAGCTCTATTATAACAGGATTAAATCTTGCATTGAGTTCGATTATCTTCTCGATCTGCTGATTGAAATCCATGTTTTTCTCATGGTGTACGTGTATGACCCGTTTATGCCTATTCTCATTCATACCAATAACAATCATACAGGTATAATCTGCTCTACGGTCAGCACTGATTGCCGGGTCCCATCCAATATAGTAGTTCAGACTCTCATCGGGGTCTGGATAATAGGACAAAGACAAGCTATCGTCTTTCACTCGGTCTAGCACCTCTTCGGGGAACAAGCTAGACTCACTAGCTATTGGCTTACACAGATACTCTCTTGTGAATGCAATAGAGGTCATTTCTCCCTTTCTAGCATTTAACGCATCAAGATTCCATCTTTCCGGCCATAAAGGATCACCCGTGGCTTCATTGATAGCTGGATATTCTCCCACCGAATAACCGTCAAGAGTTTTTAACTCCGAATACAAATCTGTATATGAAAAAGGCGTACCTACTATGCATAGTTGAGCGGTGTGGTGAAGAACGGGTAGTAAAGCTGTATAGAACCATGTGGCTATGGCTTTGAGCTGAGTTTGGGCTTCACTTGACAATATGTCGTCAAGGACCACGATATCAGGGTGAGCACCACGAACAGCCTTACCGACAGACATAGCCCTGATCGATGACTTGTTAGTCATCTTGAATAGCTGCTTTGCCCAACCTCTTTTTGGCTTCAAATGAGCTAGAGCGGGGGTTGTCATGATGAGTTCATCCATCTTAGCCATGTGGTCTATAGATTGATGCTGGCTGTGGCTGAAGAAAAGAACCTCAGTATTGGGGTTGTAAGCCATCCTCCATAATAGATAGCATCTAAAGAAAACCGATTTGCCGTGGTCACGGCTGGCTATGACGCATATCTTGCTATTGTTCTGTGCCATCTCATACCATTCTTTATGGAAATCTGCTAATTGAAAACCGCATATGTCCTCAAAAAAGAATCTAAAATCGCGCCGACCCATGTCGAAATCGACTTTGCTGGTCAGTTTCTGAACGGCTTCACTCATCTGCTTTCCACCCCTTTGGCAACAAACTCATATTATCTACAGAAGGAGTATCGTCCCGTGTAAAAATAGACGTTGGCAATAAGCTAACATCATCACCCGATCTGCTATCGAAACCGGCCTCTTTGAGTGCATTCTCTGGACCCGCTTTTTTGAGTAAGCTAGTATCTACCTCGAATGTAGGAGTATCATCATATGTCACCTCCGGTGGTTTTTGGTCAGTCATAGCAAAAGCATTCCGATTGTAAAAAGGATTTGCGAAGGGGTCTTTGACAACGCTCCAAACATCTGAGACTATATCATCGGATTTTTTCTTTGTGGGGCCCTTTCTACCCGTTGTTGTAACTACATCGCCTTTATCATCGGTTTCAAACACGTCGGGCCGGACGTTATCTATTTGGTTTTCAGTGAATTTGAGAGGTAGCTCTATGGCTCCTTTCTTGCCGCCTACCTTAACCGTTGTTCTATCTTCTTCGGGCGACCCCCCTGTCATTGTAACATCGACCGAATCAGTTTCTCCGGCCAAGCTATCTTGACTTTCCTTCGCTCTTCGGCTATCCACTGTTCCTTGGGCTTTCTTTGTAGCCTCTTTTAGCATATCTTTCAATGTGCTTTCAGGAATCCCGGTCGTCCTTACAGCTCCTTGAAAGGCCGCTGGGTTGCTAAGTTCGTATAGCACCCTCAGTGCCTTTTCATCCCCAAGACTAGAATTGTAGATTGTACTTGTCAAATGCTCATTTGCAGTTCTCTTATCTGCGAGCTCATTGGCCCCTGTGATCATATCAATAGCATTGAACTCGTAATCAGTAGATAATTGCCCCAATGAAGGGTCTGGTTCGATATCAAGGTCAAAAGACTCACCAATCTCTTTCGTCCTTTTGTCGGAAGGGGCTTCCGGCGGAGTACCCATCACTTCTTCCGCGCTTTCGACTGTGGTTATTTCTTCTGCTTCGGTTTCGTCGTCAGAAGGTACAGGAGGTTGCCCCATAGTGTCACCTACGGTTTCTGCCTCTGAAGACTCTTGTTCGGCCAGTTGAGCTTGGAGTGCAGCTAATTGTTCACGGAGTTGTGCTTGTCTCATTGCTTCTTGTTCTGCGAACATGGCCTGTTGTGTTGCCACCATGTTCTGATATGGTGTGTTTGAATCAACAAGACCTGCCCGGAGACTTGCTTGGAGTTGCTGCTGAGCTTCTTCTCGGTCTCTCATTCGATTTGCATAGTCTTCAAACCCAAAATCCCTAGCAAGGCCCTCAAAAAAACTAAATTTCTGGAGATTGTCATTGGATACTTGACCCCAAGCAACATCAAACGTATCATCCGTAGGCATACCGAATGACCTCCGTTGATCGAATGTCTCGACGTGCCCTCATACCTGCTTGCGTCTTAAGCAAAATAGATAGTTCGGGGTTGTATTCTGCGAGACTACGTGTTATTGTTGGATTCTGTCTTTGTTGAATAGCGTCAAAACCTCTTCTAGCTAAATTTATCCCACCTTCAAGAGCCCCGCCGAACATGGCGTAAGCAGCTGGCAACCCTAACATGGCACCTGTCTTTCCGGGGTTCCGTGCTGAGTAGTTTGCAGCTGCCCTGACGCCGGGTATTTTTACGCCACCGTCCTTACCCCCAAACAGTGCGCCTCCACCTCTTGCGTTTCGCTGGTTTCCGTTCCCTGTGGAAAGGACTCTTGTCGCTTCTTCTACGGATGGCTGCTCAGTTTCTGTTTGTGTTCCTGTTTGCGTCGTTGATCCTGCTGTGGCTGGTTCAGAACCTTCTTTAAGGCCCGCTTTCAAAGCTCCTTGAACCTCTCGTGGTTTCGTTCCCGCGAATGGAGAACCCGGAGCTCTGCTCATCAGAGTATTCATTTTAGTGTCCTGTCTGTTTGTAGCCCTAGCTCTTTTCTCCCGTTCTAAAGTAGATTGTTGAGTTCGTACTCTCCTAGCTTGTTGGTCTGGCGTCATACGAGTGGAAAGCCTCTGACTCTCAGCTGCATTGGCAGCGGTTGGTAGTTTGCCCCTTCTTATGGCTGAAAGGCGGTCCATTGTCGCATCGGCAGTGTTTCTGAAAGCACCGCCTGACTTAATTCTCCTATCCTGATAAGGTGCATTTTCGACCTGTTGACCGAACATATCTCGAAAGCTCTCTGAGTCAAAGCCACCAAACTCAGGTTTTGCTGCTTCTTTCTCAGGATTATTGGTCGGTGCGACATTACTGTAGTCGGCTCTACCGGAGATCATTTGTGTTCCTTCGGGTGCATTCTCAGGCATTTCAGGTCCCTTTGCCTGTGGTAGATTGAACATACTGCCATCAAACTTAGGTTCTGGTGAGGGCGTAGCTTGTGGCTTGAGTGCATTTAATCTCTCAGTAAAGTTACCCCTTGGTGCTGTTGTTGACCCAGTTACCTTCTCTACTCCCGCTCTTAGGTCCTCATTGGACATCGTTCTCTTTGATTCCTTCCGAGGCAATTGAGCATTAGATGCGAAATCAATAGCTTCTTGTTGTTGTGGAGTCATTTTTACGAAATGCTTGAAGAGCATATCCGATACGCTGCGGTTCTGATATGATTCAATCATGAGAACGCCACCTTCACCAACTGTACTTTTTCATGCTCAATCCCCATCGTCTTAGCAATATTCCGCCAATCCCCTTTTGTGAACAATATACCGATCACATCTGTAGTCGGTCTTTGAATGTGTGCGCCCATCATAGCTATGTCAGTCGGAGAATCTATATTGAAATCGGGCACATCAAATTTATCCTCAATTACTGCCTTAGCGAGCTCCATTTGAACCATTTCTAGGTATCCTTCGATATCTGAAGCTGCACTCTTAGACACATTTGGATTGCCGTTTTCTAGTTGAGACATGATTTGAGCGATTTGTTCTTCTATGCTATCGCCTCCACTGCCCCGTGCAGGTGTGTCGGACGATGGTATATCTCTTTTTATACCGGGCATGGTAGACATGAGGTATCTACGAAGTGCAGGTGATTGCTCGATAGGCAATAGCCTACTTCGGTCAGGTACAGGAGGAGCAGCTCTAGTTCTAGTTGGAGGAGGCATGACGCCCTGTGGAGGTGGAGGATTGGGGTCTGGTATCGGTATTGGAGCAGCAGGAGGAGGAAAAGCAGGAGGAATTGGAGCCGTTGGGTCTGGTGTCTGTACTGGTGGTTGTTCTACAACAGGTTGACGACTATCAGTAGTTGATATAGGATCAGCGGTAGATTCTGCATCTCCTTCGTAGTGACCGGGCATTATACCGCTAGACGAATGGTGCTGAGTCAAAGCGTCCATGAACCTGCGAGTAACGCCACCGCTACCTCTTCCAAATCTAACGTCTGTAATGAGCTTACGAGCTTCTTCTTCAGACATGTTGTGTTTTGGAGAAGTCAGATAATCAACAACATTTTGATTGATTTTACCTGTAGCGTTGTTCATAAGATATGCATTCGTATTGCTCTGCATGTTGTTAAGCCATTTCTGATCTCTATCTTCTGGGTGTATTATTGACCTCATCTGATTAAAATCAGGAACTGGTGGTGCGGTTGGCTCTTTGAGTTGATCTTCTACCCGCTCCTGTTCTAACTGCTCATCGAGTATCGGCATCTCCGGGTCATCTGCTCTCATGTTCCTAGCTAATGTGGATTCTAATGCGTGATGATGAAGACCAGTGGTGGTGAATGCATTGTTCGTAGCTAGGTAATCACCCACCGCCGCACTTGCTGCTTCTTCTGTTGATGGCTGTGGATTGACTTGTGAGGACGTGAGAATCGAATCTTTGAATTGAAGAAATTGTGTGTCGTCATGAAAGCTAACCGTTCTTCGCTTAGAAGGGTCTTTGTGTGCTCTGATGTACCTATCTCTCCTGCCTCCCTTATCCACTCCCATCGATTGAAGAGCTTCTTCATAGGGACGCGCCCACCCCTCTGGTGTGTTTTTGGACATCTTAGGGGAAAGAATGTGCGTAACCAAAGTTCCACTTTTATCAAAGGGATTGACGGCCCGTGTTTTCTTATCCGTTATCTGTGCACCCATTTGAGCCATAGCCCCTCTTCGCCAAGGCGAATTTACAGTCACCCCGTTTTGGTCTATGGTGAATGCAGGGTCCATACTCTCAAACCCCCTTCCTGCATTTGCATTCATCCTATTTTGTTGTTCTATTCCACTGTTAATCAATGGAGCTCCCTGACGTATTGCGAGAGCTATGGCATTATTGTACTCAGGATTCGTTGGACCGTCGTGTATAGCCTGAGCGACTCGTTGAAACTCTGGATCGAGGGTAGTCTTCAAGGCCATATCAATGGCATCTATCTCGACACCAGTCAGTTCGCTTTCCAAGACATTTATCCTTATTGATGGGTCGCTAAAGAGAAGGCTTAGCCCTTCATCTGGGTTAGCTAGAATAGCTTGTGCCAAAGCATCCATGTCAAAGGCACCATAGCCCTTCTGGATGACATATCTATCAAAGTCAAACACCCAAGAGCGTCCAATCATTTCCTACCCACCACTCCACTCTCGAAACTGATAGTGGGGTCTTCAAACTGCCAAGCTTCGTAGCCCGGTTCCAATTTGGTTCCTCCTGTGGGCGAAGTTGCTATATTTTCTGATGGCTGTGCCCCTCTCTTTGCATTTTCTTCGAGTTCTGGTGAGTTTTTCGCTAATTTGTCTAATTTACGGAGAAGAGCCTCTATTTTCTTTTTGAGTGCGATAATTTCAGTTCTTGACAAACTTCCTGCTTTCATTTTAGAAACGAGGGGGTCGCTAGTTCCGAGCGGGTCTCCTACTGCTCCTGCTAACAATCTATCAAGAGCAGCTCCCGACCTCATGCTAGTACCCATTTGTGGAGGAGAGGCCATACGAGTCCCTGCCCCTTTTGAACCTCCGATGTAGCCCCCACGGGTCTGTCCTTCTGAAACACCAGCACCGGCTGATCGGTGTGGCGTAAATTGACGAGGTAAGGCACCAGTCTCTCGCCTGAGCTTCTCATTAGCTAACTTACGTGCATATGCTATCGGGTCTCTGAGCCTGAGAGGTAGCTCAGTAGAAGACCCCAAACCGAAGCGACGACTAAGCTGTCTCCCAAACTTTTGATTCTTGCTATCTCTGTCTACCGTATGCCTAACAGCTGCGGCACGAGTCCTTGAAGTCCTCTTCGGATCACGACTAGCCGACCCTCTAAGCTTACCCCCTGCCTTTTTCTTGCCCTTCCTACCAGACCTCTTTTTCTTGCGTTTGTTAGAACGCTTAGATTTCTTCTCTTCTTCTTCGGATTCCTCATCTTCGGAATACTTCCTACCTCTATACTTCCTTTTAGCCTTCTGAAGGTCCTCTTTACCAAAGGCACCCAATGAATTGTCACGCCCATATGTGACATACGGCGTATCGCTCCTAGCTGGGCCACGGTTCGCGCCGACAGCCAATGACAAACCTCTAGCTCCAAGATCAACGCCCAACCCCGATTCGAGGAGCTTGTTTTCTTCATCAAAGCGAGGAGACCTCGTAACTACGTCATCCATTGTCTCAGGTTTGATGGATATGTGCTGCAAGGCAGGAGCTAGTTCACGCAGAGCTTTGTCTCTTCTTTTCTTAGGGTCTCTTTGCTCCCTACTTTCCTTGTCTTCTGTGGTATTTCTTGAATTGTGAGATAAACCGTCATCATCCTCATTCGGATTGATTTGAAGGTCGAGAACTTCTCTAGGGTTGTGTCCACCCGTGAACTCCTGAGTCCTTGGACGGTATAGGTTGCCAATATCACGAGGATTCGCTGAAACCATTTTTTTACCCCCTACTTATACAGTGCCTTTCTTGCCTCAGCATTGTAGAGGTCTTCTTTCATTCTCTCGATTCTTTCTTTTTGCCTGATAGCTTTGAATGAACCGGATACATGTAAAGGTAAATTGAGGTACCAATGAGATAGGATCGGGTCTCTGGCATATGATTTTGCGATGTCAACATAGCACTGTTTGAGTTCGTTTAATTCCTTCATCACTTCTACAAAATCTACATCTTCGTTATCTTCTGCAACGAATTGATAGATTACCCATCTCGTGACCGCATTTTGAATGAGGACCTCTGAAGCAGCTAACTCGGCTTCTTCACCAAGGCCATAGTAGACCATAGACTCCTTCCACTGTTCAACCACAAAGTCAAGTGCGTCCATAAAGAGAAAAAGCGAGCTCCAATCTTTCGGAAATGAACTGTGAAGAACTTCGGAGAATCTATCAGCATAAATACCTGTTTTGAGTTGAAGGTCGTCATGACTTGGGCGGTCTAAGGGGTCATTCATTCGTCCATCACTCCTGCTTCAGCTAGCATGTGTCTAATCGTTCTCCATTCATCTGGAGCCTTCTCAGAGAAATACTGTTGCATGATGGTAATCACAGACACGCTTTCAACCTTATCGACTTCTTTGAGCTTATCCATCCATTTAGCGAGCTCTCCAAGAGTTTCGCGCACCTCTCTGTGCAATTTTATACCAAGGTCTAGGTCTTTCGTAGATACTAAGTCTGGAGAGTTAATCATCTGTTCTTCAACACGATCCAAATGAAGTGATAAGATGTTATCCATTCGATTCATGTTTCTTTCGACTCTTTCCAAGCTGTCTGTTGTAGTCTGTATAGCTCTAGGTAAAACCTCTATGTTAGCTTGACGCTGTATCAGAGGCTTGGTGTGTTTTTCCATATGATAGCTTATTGCAGACTCGGCAATGTCCAACTCTTCCGAGAAATCCATTATACTAGCTCTTTGGTCTAGTATAGAAGCCTCTATCTCTGCTCTTTCGGGGTGTGTGCATATAGGACATTCGACATTGCTTTGATTGGTGAATTGTCCGCTGTGCCTTCTCATATGAGTGTGCGATGTGCCATTTGGCCACCCCTGATCTCTATCCAATATATTGAGATCGATGACTCCTGCTCGAAAATTAGCTTCAAGCTCATCCCTTTCTGGATGCTGGCAGAATGGACAAGTTTTGCGAGTCCGCCGACCACTCATGGTCTAATCATGTTATACCATGGTTATTGGCTATTGTGCTTCATACTTTCTGATATGTATGCCACAATAACCTTTGTGGGATTTGTCGGATATGCGTCTTTGGCATCGATTTCCTGACGAAGTCACAGCTATGCATCTCTCCTCATCAGAAGGATTCCTGTAGCATTCCACACATACTCCCGTTTGATACTTGCTCTTCTTCTTGAGCTTCTTACCACACTTTGAACATGTCTTTTTTCTATTTATTAGTTTATCAGCTACAGCGTGAAGGTCTTGTAGATCAAAATCGCCATCTCCGTCTTGGTCTAGCTTATTCACTACTTTGTCTTTAGCTGCTTTCAAATCCTTTAGATTTACCTTACCGTCTCTATTTACATCAAGTGGGTTATAATATGTTCTTTCTCGTCTATAGCCCGCTGTTGTCGGAGGACGGTAAGGCCCCGCCATCGACATTGATGGGGGGCTCAGCGAAAAGCTGCATACTGTCTGACTGCTAAGAAGAAGGTGAAGAACAGACCAAAGATAGCTAGCATCGAGAATGTCGGGTCCATACTAGGGCCTTTCCATAGCATCACAGCGGTAATCAAAAGAGAGAATGCAATAATGAAGATCATGGTCGCGCTCTCTACAAGCATCTTATTCGGTGCGAACATCTCCATGGTGGTGTCCATCATGTTCGTCCCATATGGCTGACTGTTAGGTCGTTTGTCATCTCTTCTTTCCATGTTATCTACCTCACACCAATGCTCCTGCGGCCATTGTTCCCATCGATGGCATACCACCCTGTTGCATCTGTTGGCCAAGGATAGTGCCTAACATACTACCAAAGAAGCCGGGTTGGTTTTGCCCGCTTAACATAGGGTTGTGAGCTTGTAGAAGCATTTGCGTTTGCTGGGAGTTCATCTGTAGCTGTTGATTAGCAGCTCCTTGAAGCCCCTGAAGAGTCAAAGCTAGGTTTTCTGCGGACATGGTTGCGATATTATTCGGCAAAGTAGTCATATCAAGAGATATTTTTCCGTCTTCGTCGGTCGTGAGTTTTACATTGGCAAAAAAGTCCTTCAAAGCCATGGTCATTACTTCACCCACAAGATTCATTGTAGTAGCAAAATTCTGAGACACAATAAACGCCGAGACCGGATCGTAATACTGCAACAGTCGTGAAGTAGCCATTACAGGGTCATTTGCCATTTGTTGCATCATGGGATTCTGCCCCATCATCTGCATTTGCATCGGGTCCATCATACCGTTTTGCTGCATTCCATATCCACCCATAGCACCCATTCCCATGTTTCCACCATATCCCCCCATAGGGTTACTAGCAGCACCAAAAGTTTGAGCGGGTGTTGTCGTCTCGTTTCTGTTGAAAAACCAACCCATTCTTAATCACATTCCTTTTTATTGTCCCGTCCGTGCCTCATTATTAGGTACTTGGGGAGTTGTAGGTGCTTGTGGCATGTTTGCATTAGGCATAGGAGGCATTACACCGGACGGGATCGGAGCTCCCATGCCCATAGTGCTTCTCTGTAACAGAGCGTCTTCAATTTGTAAAGCTCTGAGGTCAAATGTCACTGTCACGAGGTCGGCCACTCCTGTTATGGGATTAGGGTATTGCTGTAGGACTATTCCCTTCTTATGTTCAGCATCCTGTCTAATCATCTTGAAAAATGGTTGATATTTCACCAATGAGTCAGTAGTTGCTCGATTATTAGAACTGGACATTCCGCCCATTAAAGTGCTCATGCCGGGGACTTTCAAGAATTTCGTCCCTTTGGCAACAGGACGCAAACCGTCCTCTTCCATTTCTTGCTCTTGTACGAGCTTTCTCAATGTGTGATATATGTGAAGATGTGCAGGGCACAAGGTACTATTCATCTCATCACCATGGTCTCCTCTTGTCCTTGCATGTGGTATCAAAGAATTGCCCGTTTCTTCGTCAAACCAGTATATGTCGGCTAAACTCAAGCCAACGTCGTAATCGACTATCTGTGCATAATCGTTATCCCCTTCTAAGAATCTTCTGACATCCGTCCCGCAACACGCACACTCAAAGGTGCCATTGTAGCGATAAATTCTCCAAATGCCTAAGAAGTAATTTGGCGGCCTTAGAGCCTTTCTGAGCTTCTTGATATTCTTTTTTCTGGCCTTTTTAGGATTTTTAGGGTCTTGGATCAAGGCCACTTCTACAGTGGGCACCACCTCGTCTTGACCTCCAAAACCGCCAGAAGCTCCTGCATTTGCCATTTCTGCCCTTTGTTGAGCTTTTAATATATTGAGAGAAATACCAGTATTAGCAGAAACAACCTTCAATTGCTCATCGGTCAAACCGGATAGTTTCGCGTTGGAATTGCCGAGCGGCCACATCGAACTGAGGTTCATGTTAGCCATCCCAACCCTGTCAGCCAAATAAAGATAGTCCTGTCAGAGAAGTTCTACAATGGATAATAAGACCTTTTCTACATTTACGCCATGTTGGGCAGAAATAGCATCTATCTCCGCTCGTATCCCCTTTTTTCTGAGCCTTCTTAATTCTGATCTAAATGGAACCACTATCGGATGTTCACGTTGTAGCTGATTAGCCCATAGTACATTGGCTTCGGGAGTCCACCAAACGTCCATTTTGTTTATCAAAAATAAGAAAACCTTGGGGGAATAAGTAGACCTAGCCGTTTTTTTGGCCTTTCTTGATATGACTGTGCTAACATCCGTTCTGGTGATATTGTCTATTAGATACTTGAATGAGGCTAATGACTCTTTTAGAAACGACGGACTGGTCAAAACGCGATGGTCAACCATGAATATTACTATCTCACACTTTCTGGAAAACATATCTTCGATCCAAAGATTTCTGAATTGTGCCTGACCAGCTACATCAGCGTTACTTATTGGAACTCTATCCTTTTTCCAACGAATTAGCTTGCGGTGTGGCTTCGGAAGCTTTGGCCTTCCATTGACCATTGCGTGTGAAGTTCGCATTTCAACAGGTATGGGGTCAATGTCGCCGGGAACCGTCAAATATTGGTCAAGAGTGGTTTTTCCAGTCATACTAGGGCCATATATGCCTACTTTGTATGGCCTTAGTATTCTATACATCTTCTGCAATGCAGAAATAGACCCGATCAAAAGATGGCCCGCTATAACCGCACTCATGCGGCTTGCCCACCTAGACGTGGTCTTTCAGGTATTCCCAGACGCCAATAGGCGAAGTGCCCAACTCGTCTAGTATGATCAACAATGCGAACGTCCCTGCCACACCAACAATCAGAGCGACAGTCGTTCGGACCCAGCCGGCGATTCTCTCCATCTTTCGCTCGTATGAGTTTTCGGCTAGCATCTGAGCCATTTCTGCTGCTTGGCGTTCTTGTCTTGTAGTAAATGGCCACATCTATTTCCACCCTTTCGTCTAGGACTGCTGCTCGTCCTCAGAGTTCGGGGCGTTTGGTAGGCCAAATACGTCACGGCCCTCTGATTGTGCTTGCATTACTTGCATCTGCTGTTGCATCTCGGTGTAGTATTGCTGTTTTTGCATCCTTCTGTTTTGCATTTGCATCTGCTGCCTGAACCACTTGTCATAGCTCGCCTCCTTTGAGAACTCAGCTCTCATGGCCATACTGTCCCTAACGCCCCCCACTTGGAACAGAACCATAGACGTGCATAAGAAACCGAACGCGATCAAACCATACTGCAACCCCATCTCTCCGGCGGGAGCATCTGATAGATACCACCCCATGTGAGATATACCTACAGCTGTACCAGTCAGTAACGACTGCCACAACAGCATAGCAATAAGATTTACATCTACTCTATTCGTTGTTTCCATTGGTTGTGGGCTCCACATTGGTGTTGTTTGGCTTGGCTTCATATCTTTCCTTCCCTTTTCAGTTCATCTAGTAGCCGAAAATAATGCTGAAGTGCATGATTCACGTATGACGACTTAGATTCTCTTCCCCTTTCTTTTTCCATTCTACGGAATAATTCGTCCTGCATAACGACAGAAACGTGTCGGCTCATTGGTCAATGTGACCCCTGTCAGCCTTAAGACAGTTGTCATCAATGGCAGATATCAGAAGGCGATTTCACTCGTTCTGAGTCATACGGGCAAACTGCCTCTCCAGAATATCATTCAATCTACTACCGTGCTCTAAGTAATTTACAGGTGCTTTTCTTCTGAAGCACCTTCTGCAACCCAAGAGTCCGGTATCAGGGTCCATAACTTCATCGCACTTCTGTTGATTGCCGTGGATCGTAGCTGGACACACCTCATTCATGTCAGAAGGAACGGCAAACTCCTTGGGGATGAAGCCAGAAGTTGAAACAGCTGGGTTTAACTCCAGATCACTAAACTTACTTGGCATCCTGTTAGTCGGAGGTAGTGATACTCTAATGTTCACGTTCTCAGGTAGGAAGTCCTCTTGAGGGCCGCCTCTGGCCTCCATAGCTTCCATGAGATACGGATACTGCCGTGTGGATATCCAATGCCTCAAGTCCCTGAGCTCTTCAGGGCTCTGTTGTTGTAGAAGGTCAAAAACCGCTGAAAACTCTTCGGGGCTTCCAAAGTCTCCCGATGCCTTGTGCCGAATGAACCCCTTACCTCGGATATCTGGATTCGCACTTCTACTGTAATCAGCTGTCTTCATGGCCCTGTCATACATTCTCTCTTGAATTGCCGACATCATTCCCGGTAAATCCTCCAATGAAGCTAATTTATTCCGATAATACTTCCTCTGTGCGGGATTGAATGCCATTTTGTTCTGTGCAGCATAACAAGCCTCACAAGCACCGCTTCCAGTTATGTGACAGGTGTGCATGGGCATATCGAGCATTGAAATCCCCGGCATCTTGTTCGGGTTGCCGAATAGAGCTAATTGATCAGCTTCTTTCTGTGAGCCACTAAAACGTGGTATTTCCATGCCTTCAAGCGGGTAGTCAGGGACGAATCTGTCCTCTCTTGGGCCTATGAGTTGTTCGAGTTTGTCGGGATTGACCTCTACGTAGTCAAAAATGTCCCTATTTCCGCCCCCCCCTTTAGCATATGCTACAGCTGGGGGTAGCTTTCCACCAAGTTTGCTCTCCCAAAAGAACATCTCTCCGGGTTGTCCCCATTCCCTTCTCCTGCCGGGGAAGCGAGCCTTCGCTAAATCCCAAGCATCCTCGAAGCTGTCACCCGACAGGCGTATCACATCGCCACGCCTAGCTGTGTCAAACACGTCCCTGCCAGCATCGGTCAGGTCTTCGGGCCTGAAGAATATCCCTTTCGATCCAGTGGATACGCCTCTTTCAAGCCCCAATTCACCCTCGTGAGCTGCAAAATTCATGGGGACGGGTATGCCTTCAAACCTATATCCTGAGTCATCGGTGAATCTTGGGATGCCAACACCACCGCCTTCAAGGGGCACAGGTATTCTTAGAACGGGGTCTATCGAACCCGTGATTCTGCCTTCCTTGTTTTTGGGCCCGGTTATCGTTTCCCTCCAGTCTTGACCGGCATCGACATCTCTGAAGAGTCGGTTGTCGGGTCTCCACCTGCCTTTCGTCTTGGCCGGGTCTTTCAAGTCAAACACGGAGTATGCGAGATGTGGCAGTGGTAATCCGGTCTTGTCATCCATGACCATAGCGTCACCGAACGGACCTCTAGCGACGCTGACGCCTTCCATGCCCAGATCAAGCTCCTCATCGCCACTCAGGAGATTAAGCATCCTGTCTTGGTCTAAGTCACCAGCTGACCACAGGTGCTCGTTCTTGTCGCCACCCATAGCTGCAACCTGCTTCTTCCTGTCAATTTGAACACGGGGGTTCAACAGGGGGAGTATGTTGGTAGCTCCAAGTGTCTGCATCCTTCTTTTGCCAGCTGGACTTCTGATATTTCTCTGAAGAGATAGCATACCTGAGCCAAAGGGGTCTAATCCCTCTTCCGTTATTGTAGGAGATGGAAGTCTTCTATTGCCGAATAGTTGATTGTTCCTGAATCCTCTCACATTGAACGGTGCTAAACTACGATCTTGGACAACAGTATCAAAACGCCCCTTCTTAGATGTAAAATCTGGGTCTCTAAATCGTTCTTCGGAGCCCTCAGTCGCTTTCTGACCCTTACCACTCGGTTCGTCTCTAAGTGCATATGCCACAGCTCCGGCAGGGTCTACTCGATGACCTCTCATCTGAGCTCTTGGATTCATGCCCTCAAGTGTGCCGCCCTCAGTAAGTGGATAGCCAATACTGGCCATCATGTCCTGCCAGCTCTTCTCAAAGTGGTCACTCACGCTATCACGATGAGGGACAATTCATCAAAAGACTGCCGGACAATTCATAGAGGATTGTAAAGGATGCTGTGTTTGCAGGAGGAAGCGACTCGTCTAGTGCTAATAACTCAGCCATCCCCTAGAATGCTGCAATCATTTCTTTCTACCACTTCCTCCTGCACCAACATTATCAACGAGACACGTCCAGAGGACTTGCATGGACGAGAGACTCAACAACAGCTACGGATATTCATACGATGAATGGCTCGCATTAGCTCGAAGAAAAGACCCTTACGCTTGGGTCCTGTTCACTAGCTGTGGTCAGGGGACGATGAATAACAGCACACACGGCGATTATTAGTCAGAGAGCTCTTCTGTTTCATCCGGCAATTCCTTCGGAGGCATGGCCGATGCCCTTCTTGTCCTATCAATGAAGCTCTGTTGTCCGGGGCTGAGCTCTTCAGGCATGAGAGGTCTGGTGTCCGGTTGTTGTAGTGCAGCTTCTCGCTTCAATCTTTCAACCATCTTCTGACGGTCTTCAAGAGAATGTTCTTCTCTCAATCTGTCTATCATTCTGTGATACGCCATTGAAGTAGAGCGTCCTTGTGCATCAGTATATCTAGGAGACTTTGGTCCGTCCACATTGAGATATGATATCATATCTCCGAGTTTGCGGCGACTTTCCTCGGTATGTATGTCTCCTCTATCGAACGATCTGACCTTTCCTGAACCAGTCGAGGGTGTCAAGTCAGAAAACTTCGTGCCTTCGGGGAGCCCCTTTGCACCTTCCTTCATATCCATGATCTTCCGTGCAAACTTCTCGCCAAACTTGCTGTAATCGGGGTCATCCTCCTTAGCGATGTCCCAAGCTCTGTCGAATGATGTCATTCGGAACCACCCGGTAAGTCCTCTCGCACCATCGGCAATTCTTGAATCTGATCCATAGCCCTCGAAAGGTCTGCTCTAATATCGGGTTCAATCATGCTTGATTGCATATCCATCGCCAATGTTTCCATTATGGTGTTGTATGCTGACATTGGCATTCTAAGAGTAATCATGCCATCATTTTTAACGATATCAAAAGCTCTGTCGAATGCTGTCATAATTATCTTAACCTCCTCATTACTTCTGCCTTCGCCGCTTCCATCATGGCTTTGAGGGATGCAGTATCTCCCATTGTATGATTGTCCTCATCCTCAAGCATGGGGCGATTCCCCATGTCAAGGTAATCAGACATTACCATCTCGTCTAAACTATCCAATAACTGTTCAAGACCATGAAGATAAGAATCCACCATCTGTTTTACTGAATCAGCTTGTTTTGACATATCCCAAGCTCTGTCGAATGCTGTCATAATGCTCGCCTCTTGTCCTTCGGCATCTTCCAATAACAGTCTAAACACACATCTCCCATTGAGTCCTCATGGTTTTTCAATTTCATTTCACCACAGATATCGCAAGGTGAGTCTTTCATTTCAGGATCGTCCTTTACGATGCCCCAAGCTGCATCGAAGGCGTCTGCCATGATAGGGGAGACGGGACAATCCTTAATCAGTGTTCACCCATACCAATTCTCAGGATTGATTGGTGGGTTGTAAGCGTACATCGGTTTTCTGCGTGTGCCACAGGTCATGCAAAACTTGTCGTTCCACTCACCCTCTGCGAGAGTCAGATTGGCTCCGCACTTCCAACACCAAGGTGTCTTTCGTTTGGCGATGTCCCAAGCCTGATCGAATGTCATTCTTTGAACACCCTCCCATCTTTCGGGGCAAAGGCATAGTAGTCAAGTAGCTTCATGTCATCGGTAAAATTGCCATACCCATAGTCCTGTTCCCTCAAAAAGTCCGATATTTCGTCCATGATGGCCTGTTCATGTTCCCGACCTGAAATCTCAGAACGTGCAGATGTTAAGAAATCATCTCGAAATGCATCAGCTTTAGGCTCAAAGTCTTCATATTTCATACGAGGATGCACATTGACTCTTGGCTGTCTGACAACACCGCTGATATTTTCATCAAGCCCCATCGTTTCTCCGGGGAGAAGATACTTCTCAGCAGTCTGCGGTATTACCCGTGCAAGTGATGGATAGGCGTAATCCTCCCAAAACCCTGAATCTCGCCTTCTCCCGCCAAACTCAAATGGAGTATTGCGATCTGTTTCTCCATCGTTCACCACCTTAGCCACGAAATTAGGCTGACCGGGTATGTTGAACACTCTCCTCTGCTCCCCTGTGTTAAAGGGCTCACCGAGCCCCAACCTCTCTCTAATAGTATCATAATAGACAGAGGTCTCATCGAGGGGCATACCCGGATAACCCATCTTAGCTATCTCCCAAGCTTGATCGAAGGGGTTCATCAATTCACCACCCTAATCAAATGGGGAGGTATCACACCTCTTGTCTTCATCTGCCCCATATGGCTGTCAAAGCCATATTGTAAGTTCTCCACTTCTGAAGGGCCATATCGCTCCTCATCGAGATAGGGGGAGCCTCCGGGTTGTAGGTAAGAAGGCTCATTCATGAGTTCGGGCATGTCCTCATGCCTATCGTCAATCTCAAGAACTGGCCCTCCATCTGCCCAAGTTCGGGCATCCTCCTTATCGGGGTACAGGAATGCGAACTTATCATCCATCGTGCCAACCTCTCGCATGAACCTCTCCTCTATCTCCTCTTCCGGTATCCCTGAGAGTCTCATGGCGTCCTTTATCTCCTTCTCTGAGAAGTCATGGTGGATTGGAGAGTGGGATGTGGGTCTTATGCCCTCCCTCAGTATGCTCTCCAAATTATCGGATGTTGTGCCGTGATACATCGGCATCTTTACCAAAGTCCACGCTCGGTCGAAGGCGGTCATTCTTTCACCACCTCCGGTAATATGTCGGTTATTTCTTTGTCTTGTTGTAGCCAATCTTCAAGTTGTTTGGGGCTATTATCGGGAACATAGCCAAAGGTATTACCAATAGTTTCAATGAATACAACAGGATGACCTTCACTTCTTTTCAAAGCGGCAAAGGCTTTTGCTTCTTCGACCGTAGGAAAATACTCACCCTCTCTTGGTATCATTTCACTCGTATCATCAGGGTTGTGATATTCACCACCGCCATAGACAACGACAAAATTGTCAAACGATTGCTCTTTGAGCAAATCCCAAGCTCGGTCAAATGCTGTCATTCCGTACCCATCCTATCTCTATTGATGTATGCCTTCGGTATTGACAGTAAAGTCTCAGGAGTCTGTGCCGCTCTCCAATTAGGGTGGCTAATCAAATCAAACCTAGCGGACCTCTCTGCATCCTCACCGCCGGGATTCTGCAAGGTGTATGCTCCAAACTCATGACCAGCGGCGAATTTATCATGTGCTCGCTGTGCCTCCTCCGCACTTCTCGCTCTCATTGCCTCATCGAAGTATGTCCTTGTCATCTCGTTGTCTATGGCGGCATGCCCATGTTCGTGAAGAAGGGCACTCGCAATGTCCTCAATCATCTGCTCCTCAGTCATACCGGGCTGATTGATTCCAGATAGATTGACGCCAACATAGTGATTCAACCCCCCCGGTCCGTCAAGGGCGAAGTTATCCACACTGATCGGCGCGTAACCAAGGGGGTCGTGATACTCCATGGTGTGCGTTCTGGGAAGAACGACGGGGACATTCTTCCCCGGTGTAAAGAACTCTGGTTCCATGTATCTGCTTGATGGATCGTAATTGTTCCTCATAGCATTTACTAAGGGACGCTCATACCTACCTAGAATGCTTTTGAATCGCTTCATCCCCCCTCCTAGGTCCTCCTCATCAAACCTGCCCACGCCACGATCAAAGAAGAAATCCTTTGCGATATCCCAAGCTTGGTCAAAGGCGGTCATTGCATGTCCTCCATAAACTCCCTCTCCCTGCCCGCGCCTTGCTGGACCCTATACGCAAGCAAAACCTGCATCTGTTGCATGAAATCTAGCTGTACGAAGTCATCATCAACAGGGTAGCGATTTTCATATAACCAAGCACGAAAATCACGATCCATTCTCACAAATGGTCTAGGATTGCCGTATTTTCCCATAGGGACGACCAGTGGGTCATTCGCAATGTCAGTGGGTATGTTCTTTACGACATCCCAAGCTCGGTCAAATGCGGTCAATACAACCCCTCCCTCAAAACGAATGGCGGGTGTCTCTTGTCACCCATGGCCATGTATTGCTTGAACCAATCCGATTCTCTGAGCTTGTCCTTTGCTTGATCCAGATAATCTCGAAAAGCCTCATACTCATCGGGCGTGTCGTATTCATCGCCCTCATACACCGTTCTCAGCATCTCAGGAGGGATGTTCTGGCCACGAATCTGGAAATCGAATAGCTCAGGGTCAAAATCGAAGCCCTCCAAGCCTTCGGCGTCATCGGATATCTCAAGAACAACAGGTCTGTGTGGGGCTTCTCTCTTCGGCGGTTTTTCTTCGGAACCGGACTGTATGGCATAGTGAAGTGCCAATAACGGGTTATTGGCCATGAAGACAGTGCCGTCTTCTGAATACGTCTCACCCGCATCATACATATCAGGCCAAGGGCTGTCTTCAGAGCTGGATGCAGGTCTCAAACCATGCTCCATTATCGATTCGAGGTCAGCTGAGGATGCACCGTGGTAGTATGGCATCTTCACCAGACCCCAAGCTAGGTCAAATGCGGTCATGCTACCTGCCTCCCAAACATTTTATCATACCGTGGCTGTGCAAAGTAGCCCTTACCGCGATACATATCGAGAAGGTTAGGATCAGTCTCCATCCACTGACTTAATCCAGTCATAGGGTCCACTATGGTAGTTGCGGGCAGGTTTCTGATGTTCTCTGCTAGCTTGCCCTTATTTTTGACCTGCTTTTGTTTTGGGCTAATCTCACCACCCAATCTAGTTGCTTTCCCTGTTTCGTACATCCAGTCAGGGATATCACTCATACTCTTGAAGCCCGTTATGTTAGGGCCCTCTAAGTCCCTAGAAAACTCATGCATGTAATTTTGATTCATGCCCGGAATGTTAGCTACGACGGTCTCTGGCTTGATTTTGAATTTGGACTGTTTGGAAGCTGCTTGCTTGTCTCTACGAGCAAGCATCAAACTTATTGGTAGTTTATTCTCTCTGATTGCAGCTATTGTAGTGGGAGAAGCATCATTGTAGACGACGTTTGGCACGTTTGCATCAGCTAGTTGTCTAGCTATGGAATAAACATCTCCCGTGTCTTTCTTACTCCAATGGGCGTGTTGCCCGGTCTCTTGACCGTATGGAGGGTCCATGAAGACGGTGTCTCCATAGTAAGTGCCTTGTCCCGATCTTAGGCTGATATCTCCCAAGAAGTTTCTGAAGTCCTTGTTCGCTCCTTGATAGAAATGATAATCTTGCATCATGTCGGACCATGGTTCCATGTTATAGGGAGATATGTCGGGCTTGCCCGTCAGAGGGTCTCTCGATACCTGCCCCATTCTCTGTGGTACGAAACTAGGCCCAAACTCCAACCCTAGCTCATTACCAGCTCCATAAACACCCCGTTTCCCCAGAATCTTCTTCCTTTTGCTTCCTCTTACGGGGAATCGGTCCAAATCTAATTCCTGTAGGTAGTCCGCTGCTGATGATGCGACGCTAAGCCGGGGGTGGTCCTTTTCCGTATCTTTTGCCCCTGTCGCACTGTTCAGGAAACCTTGTGGGTTATATCGAATGATACTATTCATCAGTGCCCTTTGGAGCCCTATCATATCACCAGAAAGCTCCTGTTCCTCACGAGTGCTTAGCTCACCCCTCCTGAGTTGCTCTAACTTACGATTAGTTTCAGCTCTTAACTGATAATACTTGAACGGGAGATAAGCTCCGCCGTCGTAGAGCCGCTCGTCATCCACCTCTCTAAACACATCACTTGGTAGCTCAAAAGTAGCCACTGGATCAAAATTACCCGTAGCCGGTGCGTCATAGAGGGACAACTCGTCGCCGGGGAAGGAGAGTAATTTGCGTGGATCGAAGCTTACTTTCTCAGGAGAATCTCTGATGTACTCCGCAATCATAGGCATGAGTCTGTCCCTGTCATTGGCAAACAGACCCAAATCAGGTCTCACTGCGAAAGCTACGTCCAAACCCCCCATGAATGGTTCGATTAAACGCCGATTGACTGCTTTTGGACCAGACCTCAAAGCAGATTTGCCATAGAGAAAGCGATTGAGGGCTTGGTGCATTGGGGTTCCTTTGTTACCCATAACGGACATGTACGAGGGAGACGGTCCTCCAGTCACAGCAGCGACACGAGCTCGCATCTCATCGGGATGGGCCTTGGCAACGCCCCAAGCCTCCTCGAAGCTAGCATCAGCTACGCTCATGTCCAAGCCTATGAAAACGATGCTTTTTCACAGTTGGGTTCAGATATACATGCCGATTTTATGATACAACCACTCGGTGAACCTCTCAGAACGGGACACCTGTAGTCCATAGGCATATTTTCCGGCCGCGTTGAGCTTGCGGGGTTTTATGGTCTGCTCAAGAGGTATGCCATTCCGCTCCGCCCATTCAACCAAAGCCTCGGTCGATACATTGCCTTCCGGGTTCTCCAAGGAAAAACACCCGCCTAGACCCCCTATTGAGCAGTCATATACTCTAATTCCTGCGTCATATGCTGTTTGTACGCATTCTTCCACTTGATCTGTGAGGTGAAAGTGAACTGCTATGTTCGGTGTTATCTGCTTTGCCTTCTTGCACAGAGACATCACTGGTTCAGTTTTCGCGTTGCTATCAGTATCACAGAGGACGATACAGCTCGCTATCGTCTTCCCCCATTCAACACACTTCAAGATTTCATCTTCTGTCACATCAGGGCTGAAGCAGCAGCTGATGTATAGTCGATTGATGGGTATTATCGTTGCTACTCGCTCATAGAATAGCTTTGCCTCCTCATAGCTCGTATTCTGATTCTTTGCGATGAATGACTCAGAAGTGCTGATCGATACATTGACCGAAGTAGCTCCTGCTACTAGGGCCCTTTGTAGCCCTCGTTGATTCAAAACAAGCAGGTCCCCTCCCGTTTTCTTGAATATCTTCTCGCTTTCTCTCATTGAAGTCACGGACGGGTGGACCAAGCTACCTATCTCTATATTGTCAATGCCCGCTCTTCGTAGCATTTTCACTAGCTTGACCTTCTTCCTTCGTGGGATTTGTCGATCTAGGCTCTGGAGACCATCCCTTGGACCTACTTCGTATAGCGAAATAGCAGCCGTCATTAGCTGCTCCCATCGTCAAAGTCATCTATATCGAAAATAGCTCCATCCAAACCACCTATGTTCTGCAACCAGTAATACTCTCTCGTCATCTCGACCATCAAGAACACCAGACCCATCACCAAGAAAGCGAACACAATCAAGAAAGCACCCGTCAAATCTATGTCGAGCGGGTGCAGGTCGCGTAAGAGACGGTCTGTATCTACATCCAACAAAATAACCACTCCACTACAGCTACCACCCACTTCGGAACTAACTCTGCCGCTGAATCACTAATCATTACTCATCCCATCCTTCAAAGATTTCATCGAGGCATCGTATGAACATAGCTGTCTTTGAGTACGACCTTGGCATCTCAATACCCCATATCCATCTTGCTAGGCTTCTTCATCTCACGAATCTGTTGCGTAGCGAATCTTATCTTCTGTGTGCTGTGCAGCGTCCAGAATGAGTCCTTCTCAAGGCGAAACTCCTTCTCGACGACTCTACAGAGCTCATAACGTGACGATACCTGAAGGTCTTCATCTATGAGCAGACCAAGAACATTTGAAACCTCTTCGTCAGTATATTTCACACGTCGGTCAAGCCAGACATAGAGGTATCCCATGACGGTCATTAGCCTCTTTGCTATCCATCCGAACAAGCCCATGTGGTGTAAAAAGGAAACCATTGTTATTATGTATTATCTTTCTCAAACGTGATCATTGTTATTTATGATCGATTTCCGATTACCTCCGATGGTTGATAAGGCGAGAGTGGTGAAGCTCATACAGAAGACGAAAAAGCTGGAGGCAGCTGAGAACAAACCGGGCAGCATACTCAGCGAGAACAAGGTCTCTGGGTGGTCACTTAACTTTCCAATCAAAGGCACCTGCAAGCCCTCGAAGCTATGTGTCGAGACCTGCTACTATGCAGCTGGCATGACCACATGGACTAACTCGCTGAGGAAGCAGCTGTGGAATTACGAAGCCTGTGTAGAAGACCCGATCTGGTTCGCAGAGGAGGTAATAAGAGAATATGACAAGAAAATCAGGGGTAAAACAGACTTTCTGAGGTGGAATGGGGGAGGAGACCTGTTCCCCCAAGCTGTCGAAGCCCTGAATTACATTGGCGAGAATCACCCTGACATAGTCATCTGGGTAGTCACACGCATACCAGAGATGGCAGTGATGGTCGAAGACTGGCCTAACATCTACCTCCACTTCAGCTTAGACAAGCACTCTCTCGACAGAAGGGACAAAGTGATTGATATCATGACTGAGCAGAGAGCTCCCATGCTCAATCGCATCTTCTTCTCGTATCAGACGGAGAAAGGAGAATTTCCCGACATCGATTACCTCATGGACAACCACGGCGTCAAGCTATTCTTCTACGATAACTACAAGATTACGCCACTGCAATACCCCGAAATAGCAGCTGACGAGAGAAAATGGGGTGCGATGTGTCCTCTCAATGTAAGAAGATCAAGAGATGAGAGTATCGAGGGTACCTGCAACGATTGCAGAAGCTGTTTCAACGGACATTGGGAGAGATAGGGAAGGACCGGAGGCACCACGCCCCCGTTACTACGAGGTAATACACAAATGCAAATTAACGTATAGTAGCTTTATCCTTTTTAGTGTAGCAAACCCTACTCTTGCGAGTCTTATCGACTGTTCTTGTCACTCTGGACTTGGACTCTGATGTCCTGAGCGGTGTGCTTGAGCTGCTGCATGGCCTGTCTGACCCTTGTACCAGCGGCACTATTACCATTATCGTGCTTCTCAGCATCGACATGGGCATCTTCTAGCAATTCATACAAACTTTCTACCATATCCTTGACAGACATGACACGGCTGACAGTTCAATGGGTTATGACTGTTACGGCTCTAAAGTGGGTATAGAGCGATAAAACCAGCTACTTCATAGACGGCCGTAGTATTCGTCTTCAGATCCCGGTGAGAAGTCTTCTAAAATCTGTTGAGCTTCAACCATCATAGATTCGATCTCATCCAAGCCCAGCTCGTCAGCCATGGAAGTGGCCATACTGAGGTAGCTGTGGAGCTTCTGAACCTGTTGTGCTTGGATATTTCCACCCTCACCGATTGACTGTTGTGATGCAGCGGGTGTTGCAGAGTCATAGAACTCATTCTTGGTCAATCCCCAAGCGGATTCAAAAACATCAGAACTTGCGTTTTTCTGCTGGAACTCGTCGGAATCATCCTCACCGGGCATGATTGCCGTCACGAGCCAATCGTTTATCAGATTTCCCGACTGACTATACCTCTGGACTTGACCTTCTTCTCTTTGGCCCTCTTGACCTCGCTCAATGGGTACCCGTAGCCAGAGCTCTTGTCGTGCTTCGATCCAGCTGGCACCCTGTGTCTCTTCCTGTCCCGGTCGAACTCGTTCTTACTCCCGTACTTTCGAGGCTTGCCGACCTTCGCATAGCCAACCAGCTTGGCAGGGCCCTTCCCAGTCCTCACGATTCC
>CERN01055541.1_pt1 | contig 27237 bp, 40 predicted proteins | sample 530761 | NCBI WGS metagenome assembly CERN01 (sample SAMEA2620947, study PRJEB7988) | marine metagenome | isolation source: saline water (ENVO:00002010), including | reverse complement strand
CAGCCGATCTGTTTGACGATCCGGCGGTGCCGGACGCGTCCTGAAAAAATATTTTGCATTTTGCCAGGAGACCCACTATGCAAAACCCTTGCTTGGCTCTACATTATGCGCGTTGAACGTTCTGGGCCGCCGTTCGAGCTGAAAGCCCGCGTCTACTTTGAAGATACCGATGCCGGTGGCATCGTCTACTACGTCAATTACCTGAAGTTTATGGAGCGTGCGCGGACGGAGCTGGTCCGTACTCTGGGCTTTGATCAAAGCGCTCTGCAGAGAGAAAACGTCATTTTTGTTGTGCACTCTGTCACGGCACGTTATCACGCGCCCGCACGATTGGATGATGAACTTGTCGTAACTGCGACTGTCTTGGAAACCAAGCGAGCAAGTATTCGCTTCCGCCAGAGCGTGACTCGGGCGGGAGAGTTGTTGTGTGAAGGTGAGGTGCTGGTCGCCTGCGTCAGCGCCGACCGCTATCGCCCGAGAGCGATTCCCGAAGCCATGCGTACGGCATTCGAGAACACCGCCCGGGCCGAGATCAACGGGTAATGAGTCAGAAATTTGATGGACAAGCGAGGAGTAGCTGAGCGTGCAGGCTGACCAAATGTCGATATGGCACCTGGTGTCCGGCGCCAGTGTGCTGGTGCAACTGGTAATGTTGTCGCTGCTGGCGGCATCGGTGATGTCGTGGGTGCTCATTTTCCAGCGCGGCAGCGTCATGCGCGGGGCCAAGAGTGCACTGGATGACTTTGAAGACCGCTTCTGGTCCGGTGTCGATTTGTCCCAGCTGTACCGTCAGGTCACCGGCTCCCCGGATGAGAACTCGGGTCTGGAGCAGATCTTTCGTGCCGGCTTCAAGGAATTTTCACGCATGCGTCAGCAGTCGGGAGTGGATCCCGATGCGGTGATGGACGCAGTGCAGCGCGCCATGCGTGTTGCGATTTCGCGCGAAGAGGAAAAGCTTGAGCAGCATCTGCCGTTCCTCGCGACCGTCGGTTCAACCAGTCCGTATGTGGGCCTGTTTGGTACGGTCTGGGGGATCATGAACTCCTTCCGCGGGCTGGCGACCGTGCAGCAGGCGACGCTGGCGACCGTTGCACCGGGTATCGCCGAGGCGCTGGTGGCGACGGCAATCGGCCTGTTTGCGGCCATTCCGGCCGTGGTGGCCTACAACCGCTTTGCCGCGCGTTCGGAAATGCTGATCGGCCGCTACTACACCTTCGCAGAAGAGTTCTCCAGCATTCTGCACCGCCGCGTTCACGCACGCGAGGAGTAAGCGAGAGTCGTTATGGGCATGCACATGCAGGGGCGGCGACAGAAGCGCAAACCCGTCGCGGAAATGAACGTGGTGCCGTACATCGACGTGATGCTGGTGCTGCTGGTCATCTTTATGGTGACCGCGCCTATGCTCAACCAGGGTGTAAAGGTCGATCTGCCGCAGGTATCCAGTGAGGTTCTGCCGTCTGACAGCAATCAGCAGGTGTTGACCCTGTCGGTGCTGGCTGATGGTACCTACTACTGGAACCTGGGTGAGAGCGTGGATACCGAAAATCATTCCGACAGCGTCGTATCGCTGGCCGAAATGACCGAAGGTGTCACCAAGATCATGACCGCCAAACCGGACACGCTGGTCTACATTCGGGGTGACAAGGACGCCAACTATGGCGTGGTTGTGACTGCCATGGGGGCCTTGCAGCAGGCAGGCGTCCCCAACGTAGGTCTGATTACCGAGGCGCCGTGAGCACGCGATATCAACATCGGCCTACGGCGTCCGAGCGCTACTCGACGCCGTTTTTGAAGGCCGCAGGGCTGCATTTGGCGGTGGCGATTTTGCTGTTCGCTTCATTCAGCAGTGCGCCTGAGTTCGAGCCGGCCAAGCCGATTGTGCAAGCCACGCTGGTGCAGCTGGATTCAATGAGTCCGGCTGTGACGCAGACTGACCAGAAGATTGCCGGCGAGGCGCAGAAGACAGCTGCGCCGCGTCATGAAGAAGAGGCTATGGAAGCCCAGCGTCAGCAGCAGCAAGCAGCTGAAGCTGCCCGCGCTGCCGCGGCCGAAAAGGCCAGGGAACAAGCGCAGGCAGCCGCTGCAGCGGCGGAACGTCAGGCGCAGGCAGAGGCCGATCGCAAGGCGGCCGAGGCGGCTGCTGCCGCCGAGCGACGCAAGGTTGAAGAGGCGAAAAAGGCCGCAGAAGCTGAAGCAGTCCGGCGTGCCGAGGCAGAGCGCAAGCGCGCCGAAGAAGAGGCAAGGCGCAAGGCGCAGGAAGAGGCTCGTCGCAAGGCTGAAGCCGAAGCCGAGCGCAAGGCTGCGGAGGCAGCGGAGCAGCGTCGTCGCGAGCAGGAGCGTCAGGCCAATGAGCGCCGTGCCCAGGAAGAGGCCAAGGCCCGCGCCCTGAGCGAGTTGCTGGCAGAAGATACGCAGTACCAGATGGCCCAGGCTGATCGCAGTGGTGATCAGGTTGCGGCCAGTTACGACGATGTTATTCGTCGCTATGTCAGCCAGCAGTGGCGCCGCCCGCCGACCGCGCGTAATGGCATGGTTGTTGAGGTGCAGCTGAGTATGCTGCCGACAGGGCAGATCACCGATGTGGTGGTCACGCGTTCCAGTGGGGACGCCGGTTTTGATCAGTCCGCCGTACAGGCGGTCAGAAATGTGGGACGCATCCCGGAAATGCAGACACTGTCACGTGACAATCCCGCAGCGTTCGATCGCATGTATCGACAGCGTACGCTGCGCTTCAAACCAGAGGATCTGGCATTCTGATGAAGAGACTGACGCACGTACTGGTAGGCCTGGTCGCCCTGTGTTTTACCCAGCTTCTGCTGGCCCAGGGCGCCATCGAGATTACCCGTGGTACCGACAAGGCCACGCCGATTGCCGTGGTGCCGTTTGGCTGGCAGGGTAGCGCGCCGCTGCCGGAAGATATGGCGGACATTACCGCCAACGATTTGCGCAACTCGGGTATGTTTGCGCCGATTCCGCGCGGCAACATGCTCAGCTATCCAACCCGCGACAGCGAAATCAATGCCCGCGACTGGCGCATGATCGGGGCTGACTACGTGGTGGTGGGGCAGGTGTCTGCCACAGGGGCTGATGCGTTTTCGCTGACCTACAGTTTGTACAATGTGGTGCGTGAGCAGGTCGTGCTGACGCGTTCGATCAGTGGTACTCGCACGCAGCTGCGGGATATCGCTCACCATCTCAGTGATGAGGTGTTCAAGGAGCTGACCGGTATTCAGGGCGCCTTCAATACCAAGGTGCTGTACGTGGCGGCCGAGCGATTCTCGGTCGACAACACCCGTTACACCCTGCAGCGCAGCGATTACGATGGCGCGCGTGCGGTGACGCTGTTGCAGTCGCGCGAACCGATTCTGAGCCCGAGCTATTCGCCCGACGGTGAACGGATTGCCTATGTATCGTTCGAGTCGCGTCGCCCGGAGATTTATATCCACTATATTCGTACCGGTCGTCGTGAACGGATCAGCAGCTTTGAAGGCTTGAACGGGGCACCGTCCTGGTCGCCGGATGGCTCGCGTCTGGCTTTCGTGCTGTCGCGTGACGGCAATCCGGAAATCTATGTGATGGATCTGGCGAGCAAGCAGCTGCGTCGGGTAACCAACCACTTCGCGATCGATACCGAGCCGACCTGGATGGGTAACGATACGCTGGTGTTTACCTCCGATCGCGGCGGGCGCCCGCAGATTTACAAGCAGAATTTGAGTTCGGGTAATACCGAGCGTTTGACCTTCGTTGGCAACTACAACGCCAACGCCAAGCTGTCCGTGGATGGCCGCACCATGGTGATGGTGCACCGTCAGGAGGGCTACCGTAATTTTCAGATTGCCACGCAGGATCTTGAGCGCGGCAACCTGAGAGTTTTAACAGAAACGTCACTGGATGAGTCCCCGACGGTCTCACCCAACGGCGTTATGTTAATTTATGCTACCCGTCAACAGGGGCGGGGTGTACTCATGCTGGTATCAACAAACGGGCGTGCACGGTCGGTGATACCGACTCAGTTCAACGACCTGCGCGTACCATCATGGTCCCCATACCTGCCATAGGGCGCACCAACACTAAACCATATGGGGTTAATAGGAGTTCATGATGCAAGTTATCAAGTTTGGCAAAGCTGCTGCTCTGGTTGTTGCTTTCGGCGTTGTTGTTGGCTGTTCCTCCAAGGGTGGTGACACCTCTGGCGCAGTTGATCCGAACGCTGGCTACGGTGCAGGCAGCAACGGCGCTGGTATGGACAACGGCATGAACAGCGAAGAAGCTGCTCTGCGCGCCATCACCACTTTCTACTTCGAGTACGACAGCTCCGAGCTGAAGCCGGAAGCCATGCGTGCTCTGGACGTTCACGCCAAGGACCTGAAAGCTGCTGGCAACCGCGTTGTTCTGGAAGGCCACACTGACGAGCGTGGTACTCGCGAGTACAACATGGCTCTGGGCGAGCGTCGTGCGGCCTCCGTACAGCGTTACCTGGTTCTGCAGGGCGTGTCTCCGGCTCAGCTGGAACTGGTATCCTACGGCGAAGAAAAGCCTGCAGCGATGGGTTCTACTGAAGAAGCCATGGCTCAGAACCGTCGTGTAGAGCTGCGCAAGTAATAAAAGAGGTCTTATGAAGGGTTACAGAGGCATCGTAATGGCCTTGGCACTGTCGCCGCTGGCGGCAGTTGCCCAGGTTCCGGTAATGGAAGGTAGTTCGAGCAATGCGTCGTCTGCCAGTTACGGGGGTTCCTCTGTGGCCCAACAGGCCCCGGCTGGCCTTTCAAGTGAAGGCCAGCTGTTTCAACAGCTGTATCAGCTCCAGCAGGAAGTCACTCTGCTGCGGGGCATGCTCGAAGAGCAGAATTACAAGATCAAGCAGATGGAGCAGGACCAGCTTGATCGTTACCAGGATCTTGATCGCCGTCTGTCCGGCATGACCTCCGCTCCGGCTCCCGCGGCTGCTGGTGGCGCCTCGACTGACCGTGATAGCGCAGCAGCGCCTGCCGATGCGCCAGCGGCGAGCGCCGCTCCGGCTGATCCCGAGCAGGAAAAACTGCTGTATGACGCGTCCTTTGACCTGGTCAAGGCGCGGGATTTTGACAAGGCTGCACAGGCCTTCAATGCTTTTCTCAGGCGTTATCCGAACAGTCAGTATGCAGGCAATGCACAGTACTGGTTGGGTGAAGTCTATCTGGTTCAGTCTGACCTGGAGTCCGCCGGCAAGGCGTTTGCCCAGGTAATCAGCCGCTATCCGAATCACCGCAAGGAGTCGGATGCGATGTACAAGCTGGGCGACGTCGAGCGTCGGCTTGGCAATAACGACAAGGCGCGTGATCTGTTTCAGCAGGTCATCAGCAAGTACCCCGATTCGTCGGCGGCCCAGTTGGCCGGTCGTGAGCTGAATACGCTCAACTGATGATGCGGTCGCTTGGCCCGTCGATATGTCTGTGCAAAAGCGCCCTGTGGGCGCTTTTGCATTTCTGCCCGGAGGTTTCATGAGTAATGCCAATCCTGCGTCACAAGCGCCTGCCGCTGTTGTGCTGTTGTCCGGCGGCCTGGATTCGGCGACGGTGCTGGCAATGGCTCAGGCGCAGGGTCTGCGGTGCTACACCATGAGCTTTGATTATGGTCAGCGTCACCGCGCCGAGTTGCAGGCGGCCGAGCGGGTGGCGTGTGCCGCTGGTGTGGTCGAGCACAAGGTCATTGGCATGAATCTAGGTGGTATAGGCGGTTCGGCGCTGACCGATGATCGCATCGCGGTGCCCGAAGGGCCGCAGGACGGTATTCCGGTGACCTACGTGCCGGCACGCAACACGCTGTTCCTGTCGCTTGCGCTGGGCTGGGCCGAGGTATTGGGTGCGCGGGAGATTTTTATCGGCGTCAACGCAGTCGATTACTCGGGCTATCCCGATTGCCGGCCGGAGTTTATCGAGGCGTTCGAACGCCTTGCAAATCTGGCCACCCGTGCAGGCGTTGAGGGTGAAGGCTTTCATATTCGTGCACCTTTGCAGCACATGAGCAAGGCAGAGATCGTGCAGGCTGGCGCGGCCCTCGGAGTGGATTACAGTAAGACGGTGTCTTGCTATCAGGCCGATGATCAGGGCAGGGCGTGCGGGCGCTGCGACAGTTGCCGGCTGAGGGCGGAAGGGTTCAGGGCAGCCGGCCTGGCCGACCCGACTCGCTACAGCTGATCTTTTTTCACTGGATGCGAAAAAAGTCTTGAGTTCCTCTGATAAATCAGTAATATAGCGCGCGTCCAGCAGGGGTCGTTAGCTCAGTTGGTAGAGCAGTTGGCTTTTAACCAATTGGTCGTAGGTTCGAATCCTACACGACCCACCACTCTGGATCCTTCCCTGGATGTGATCCCCTTATTGTGTTTTCTACCCTGGCTCCGGCCCAGGCGTTCGCGTTCGTGCGATTCGGCGCCGCTGGGCAGTTTCGGCAGCCGTGCTACAATGCCGCCCTCCGTTGTTCTCCTGATGGATACAAATCATGTCCCAGATTCCCGAGCGTCTGCTCGTTCAGGCCCACCTGGATGCCAAGGCGCCTGCTCCGCTCAGCGATGCAGAGAAGGCAGACTACAAGGCCCGCATTGCAGCAGCGCTGAAGGCACAGAACGCCGTTCTGGTTGCCCACTACTACACCGACCCCCTGTTGCAGGAGTTGGCCGAGGAGACCGGTGGCTGCGTCTCCGACTCGCTTGAAATGGCCCGGTTTGGTCGTGATCACCCGGCTACCACGCTGATTGTTGCCGGTGTTCGTTTCATGGGTGAGACGGCCAAGATTCTGAGCCCGGAAAAGCGCGTTCTGATGCCGACGCTGGAGGCGACCTGCTCGCTCGATCTGGGATGTCAGATAGACGAGTTTTCCGCGTTCTGTGATCAGCATCCGGGCCGCACCGTGGTGGTCTATGCCAATACGTCGGCTGCGGTAAAGGCGCGTGCTGACTGGGTAGTGACTTCCAGCTGTGCTCTGCCGATCGTCGAGCACCTGATGGACAAGGGTGAAAAGATCCTGTGGGCACCCGATCAGCACTTGGGTAACTACATTCAGCGTGAAACCGGTGCAGACATGCTGCTGTGGCAGGGCTCCTGCATCGTTCACGAGGAGTTCAAGGCCAAGGCGCTGGAGGATCTGCGCAAGGTCTATCCCGACGCAGCCGTGCTGGTGCACCCGGAATCTCCGCAATCGGTTGTCGAGATGGCCGATGTGGTTGGTTCGACCAGTCAGTTGATTCAGGCGACGCGTGATCTGCCCAATCCGACCTTTATCGTTGCCACCGATCGCGGCATCTTCTACAAGATGCAGCAGGCTGCACCGGACAGGCTGTTGATTGAAGCGCCAACGGCGGGCAACGGCGCAACCTGTCGCAGCTGCGCGCACTGCCCGTGGATGGCGATGAACACTCTGCCGCGGGTGCTCGCCAGCCTGGAGCAGGGTACTGATGAGATTCTGGTTGATCCCGAGCTGATTCCGCGTGCGGTGCGCCCGCTGGATCGTATGCTCGACTTTACCCGCCAGGCCAGTCTGGCCGCCAAGGGTAATGCCTGACTGCTCGCCCGCCGCATTATGCGGCGGGCGTTGCCTTCTCCTACAGTGATTCGATCAGCTCACGCTGACGCTGCAGCTCGTTCTGCTGCTCCTTGATGCGTGAGCTGACAACAAAGTTGCCCCCCGCTCGTTGCAACGCCAGGTCAAGTTGCTGGCCGGCCTGCTGCAGGTCGCCGGTCTGCTTGAAGTACTCGGCGCGGGCCAGATGCACGCCCAGGATATTGCCGGCCAGGCCGCGTATTTCTGCCGCCAGGTACCATACGTCCGGATCGCTCTCGCGCTGATTGGCGAGTCTATTGATCGCGCGTTCGGCCGCGGCATACTGCTGCTGTTTCATCAGCAGGTCGGCTTCGGAAAAGGCCAGCGGGAAGTTGTCAGGATAACGTTGCTGCAACCGACGGTTGCGCTCCAGTGCCTGCGCCAGTCGGCCCGCATTGGTGTCGATCTCGATCTGGGCGAGGTTGATCGTCAGGTCATCCGGTGTCGCTTCGAGTAGCGGGGCGAGGGTGCTTGTGGCTTCGCCGTGCTCGCCGCCGCGGCTGAGTGCCAGCGCCAGGCCATAGCGCGCCGCTGCATGCTCGCCGCCGTTATCGTCCAGCAGGGCGCGGAAGCGCTTGGCAGAGAGCCCCGGGCTTTGCTCGTACTTCAGCTGAACCCGGGCACGCATCATCTGGAAGTTGAGTGAATCCGTACGGCCGCTGCCCGCCATCTGTTCGGCGCGGTTGCGGGTATCGGCCATGCGCGACTGGCTGACCGGGTGGGTCAGCAGGAACTCGGGCGGTGTGGTGTCGTAGCGGCTGAGCTGGGCGAGACGCTCGAACATGTCCGGCATTGCTCTGGGGTCGTAGCCTGCCTTTTCCAGGTTGAGAATGCCGATGCGGTCGGCTTCCTGTTCATTCTGGCGCGAGAAGCGGCGCTGTTCCTGGATGGCGGCGGCCTGGGTGGTCGCCAGAGCGGCAAAACCAGCGTCCCCGCCGCCGGCGGCGGCCAGCACAATGCTGGCGAGCATGGCGGTCATGAAGGGTACTTGCATGCGCTGTTGCTGCTCGAGGCCGCGGGCGAAGTGGCGCTGTGACAGGTGCGCAAGTTCGTGGGCCAGGACCGAGGCAAACTCGGCTTCGCTGCGGGCATGCAGAAACAGGCCGCCGTTGACGCCCACCACACCGCCAGGCGCGGCAAAGGCGTTCAGTTGCGGGCTGTCAATCAGCACAAAGGCCAGGCGGCGGTCGCTCAGCTGGCTGGTTTCCGCAAGACCACGGGTCAGGTCTTCGACAAAGCTTTTCAGTTGCGGATCATCCAGCGTCGGAACTGCGCCCCTGAGCATGGTCAGCCAGGTCCGGCCGAGCTGGTATTCCTGCTGGCGGGACATGATGGACGAGCTGGTGTCGCCAAGGGAGGGCAGGTTGAACTCGTCGCCGGCGGGCAGGGCAATGCCGGGCAGGGTCATTGACACTGCAAGCATCATGGCCCGGACGAGCGGTCGGCTGGACATCCTTTTTTGCATCATTTTTGTTGCGTACCCGTGCTGGCAGTTGTCGGAGTGAGAGCCGTCAAGGCTATACTGTGGCCCACTCGCTGTGGAGTCCCTGCATGTCTGTTGAAAACACCCATCTACCCATCGACGTCGAGCTGGACGCCCGCGGTCTGTCTTGTCCGCTGCCCTTGCTCAAGGCAAAGCAATCGTTGAACGGCATGGTAGCAGGCCAGACGCTGCATGTGGTTGCCACTGATGCGGGGTCTCAGCGGGATATTCAACGCTTCGCGGAGCTGTCCGGACATGCATTGCTTGAGTCCCGGGTATTGGACGGCGAATTTCACTATTGGTTGCGTAAAGCAGATTAGGTTCCGATGCTAAAAGTTTTTCGAGGCTGGGTTCAGCGCTATTTCTCCGATGAAGAGGCGGTTGTGCTGGCGGTTGTGCTGGCGCTGGGGTTTGCCATTGTTATCAGTTTCGGTGACAAGCTGGCGCCGTTGCTGACCGGTGTGGTGCTCGCCTATCTGCTGCAGGGGCTGGTATCGCGGCTGCAGCGTTGGCTGCCGCACGGCCTGGCAGTCTGGATTGTGTTTCTGCTGTTTCTCGGTGCGTTGGCGGCGCTGTTCGGCGTGCTGGTGCCACTGGTCTGGAAGCAGATGCTGAATCTGTTCAACGAGCTGCCGGGAATGATCGCCTCGTGGCGTGATCAGCTTCTGCATCTGCCCGAGGAGTATCCGTCGTTCATTTCCGCCGCGCAGATTGAGCGCCTGATGGCCTCGATCAATGGCGAGGTGGGCTCGTTTGGTCAGTGGGCGCTGTCGCAGTCACTGGCGAGCCTGCCGGTCATCGTTACGGTGCTGGTTTATCTGGTGCTGGTACCTATCCTGGTGTTCTTCTTCCTCAAGGACAGCCAGACCATAACCGATTGGGCCGTGAGTCATCTGCCGCGCGAGCGCCGCCTGATGCGCGTCGTCTGGACCGAGATGAACCAGCAGATTGCCAACTACATTCGCGGCAAGGCAGTCGAGATTCTGATCGTCGGGGCGGTGACCTACATCTCGTTTGCGATCCTCGGCGTCAACTACGCGGCGTTGCTGGCGGTGCTGGTGGGCCTGTCGGTGCTGGTGCCGTATATCGGCGCTACGGTTGTAACCATCCCGGTTGCCGTGATTGGTCTGTTCCAGTGGGGGCTCGGTAACGAGTTCATGATGCTGATGATCGTTTACGGCGTGATTCAGGCACTGGACGGCAACGTACTGGTGCCCATTCTGTTCTCCGAAGCGGTCAACCTGCATCCGGTGGCAATTATCGCCGCTGTGCTGATCTTCGGCGGTTTGTGGGGGTTCTGGGGGGTATTCTTTGCGATCCCGCTGGCGACCCTGTTCAAGGCCGTGCTCTACGCCTGGCCACGCGGCATTGAAGCCGCCCATGACATCAAGTCAGAAGAGCTGCCTCGGACCGAGCAGGCCTGAGGCAGCGAACGAGTACCTGACGATCAGCCGAGGGTGCGGACGGCGGCCAGCACCTCGGCCACGTGGCCGGGTACCTTCACCTTGCGCCATTCCTGACGCAACACGCCCTTGGCGTCGATCAGGAAGGTGCTGCGCTCGATTCCCTCGTATTCCTTGCCGTACAGCTTCTTCAGCTTGATTACGTCGAACAGGCGGCATAGCGCCTCGTCCGGGTCGCTGATCAGCTCGAATGGGAACTCATGCTTGGCCTTGAAGTTGGCATGGGTGCGCAGGCTGTCCTTGGATACCCCGTAAATGACGGTGTTGGCCGCTGCAAACTCGGCATGGGCGTCACGAAAGTCCTGGCCCTCGGTGGTGCAGCCGGGGGTGTTGTCCTTGGGGTAGAAATAGATCACAACGTTCTTGCCGGCCAGGCTTGCCGGTGTCACGGTCTGCTCGCCAGTGGCCTGGGCGCTGAAATCCGGTACGGGCTTGTTCAGTTCAACGTGCATGAAAACCTCGTCAGCTAGTCAGTGAAGCGGACGCCAGGGTTCGATCACGGCATCCAGGTTGAGTTCGTCACAGAAGTCCAGAAACTGCTCCCGCAGCCAGCTTAGCTGGGTCTGCACCGGAATGGCGATGGTCAGCGTCAGGTTCAGCATCGCGGTGCCGGTGTGCTGGGCCAGATAGGTGAAGCTGTGCAGCTCCTCGATGTCGATGTTCAGGTGCTGAAAGAAACGGCAAAGTTCACCGACCAGCTCGGGACGCTGGGCCGCCGTTACGAATACGTTGTACGGCAGTGCCTGGGGGCGCTCGTCGATGCTGTGGCTGCGGCTCATGGACAACTGGAAGTGCTCACGCTTGGCCAGCGCCGGCAGCAGCGACTCCAGGCGTGCCAGCGCATCCCAATTGCCGCTGAGCTGAAGCAGCAGAACGGCGCAGGAGCCATGGCGACTCATCCGGCTGCTGACGATCTGGCAGCGGTGCTCGGTGCACAGGCGAGTCAGCAGGCTGGCAAGCGATGTGGTTTCCTGGCCCATGACATGAACGACCAGATATTGCTCGCGGTGACTCGGGGTGCTGGACATTGGGTTCCTCGGGCTGAAAAAAGGGCATCGCCCGTCTGGCGGGCGCAAAGCAAGGGCCTATTGTCACAGCCTGTCGGGAGCGGTTCAACTGCCGCCGCCGATTGGGTTGATGCCCTGTGTCCAGAGGGCTGTCGATCCGTCGCAAGCCTGCGTATTTAATCAGCGCTTCCCTTGTACTGGCCGCAGCGCGAAAGTACCATTGCCGTTTATTGTTTCAAGTGGAGAGTTGCATGATCTCGGGTAGTCTGGTGGCGCTGGTAACACCCATGGATTCCGGCGGGGGCCTCGATTGGCAGGCACTGGAGCGTCTCATCGACTTCCACCTGGAGAAGGGCACCGACGGCATCGTTGCAGTCGGTACCTCCGGCGAGTCTGCAACCCTCGATATGGCCGAGCACAAGGAAGCCATTCGTCGGGTGGTACAGCAGGTGGCCGGCCGCATTCCCGTGATCGCCGGTACCGGTGCCAACTCTACGCGCGAAGCCGTCGAGTTGACCGAAGCCGCACGCAGTGTGGGCGCTGATGCCGCATTGCTGGTGACGCCCTACTACAACAAGCCGACCCAGGAAGGCCTGTACCTGCATCACAAGCATATCGCCGAAACCGTGGCTATCCCGCAGATTGTCTACAATGTGCCCAGCCGAACGGCCTGTGACATGTTGCCGGAAACCGTCGAGCGCCTGTCTGCCATCAGTAATATCGTGGGTATCAAGGAAGCGACCGGTGACCTGCAGCGTGCCCGTGAGGTGATTGAGCGGGTCGATGGTCGTATGGCGGTCTACTCGGGCGACGACGCAACTGCCGTAGAACTCATTCTGATGGGCGGCAAGGGCAATATTTCGGTTACTGCCAACGTCGCACCGCAACAGATGCACGAATTGTGCGCTGCTGCCCTGCGTGGCGACGAGCAGACTGCCCGTCGTCTCAATGAAGCCTTGATGCCGTTGCACAAGGCACTGTTTATCGAATCCAATCCGATTCCGGTCAAGTGGGCGTTGATGGAAATGGGCCTGATCGCCGATGGCATTCGCTTGCCTCTGACGCCGCTCAGTGCTCGCTGCCATGACGCCGTGCACGGCGCTCTGCGCCAATGCGGGATGCTGTAATCTAACCGGGAAGACCTGTTGACCAAGGAAACGTTTATGAAGCCTGTGCTGAGTGCACTGACTCTGGGGGTATTGGCCAGCCTGAGCGGCTGTGGGTATCTGATGGGCGACAACGGATTTTTCCGTGATCGTGGCAGTGACTATCAGCAGGCCGAGGTCGCACCGCGGATGACTATCCCGGCAGATCTGCAAACGCGTTCCATTGGCGATCTGCTGCCGGTGCCGGGCCAGGTGACGGCTGCACCAGCCGGAGAGGACGGTTTTGAAACGCCGCGCCCACGCCCGATGCTGGCCAGCGCCGACAGCTCGGCCTTTGCACTGCAGCAGCAGGGCAGCTCACGCTGGCTGGTGGCTCAGCTGCCTGCCAACGAAGTCTGGCCGCTGCTGGCACGCTTCTGGTCCGATTACCGGGTGCCCATGGCCGAGCAGGACGCTGCGCTCAGCGAGTTCTCCACCGAGTGGGTCAACTTCGGCGAGGCTGCCGGTAATCCGCTGGTGCGCCGCCTGATGCCGCTGCTTGAGGATGGCCGCCGGGTGGACGATGAGGAGCAACGCTTCCGTGTTCGCCTGGAGCCAGGGGTTAACGCCGGTACCAGCGAGATCAAGGTGATCCATCAGAACCGGGATATTGGCGACAGTGACAGCCAGTGGCCGGCGCGTTCCGATAACCCCAACTTCGAGCGTGGTCTGCTGGCCGAGCTGGAAACCTATCTCAACCAGAGCGTTAGCGCTGGCGGCAGTGCTCTGGTCTCGAGCATCATCAACAGTGGTCCGGTTGAGAACAGCCTCGAGCAGGACGGCGCAGGCAACAGCGTCCTGTACATCAGCGCCGACTTTAACCGCGCCTGGGCCGATGTTGGCGAGGCCCTGGCTCGCGCCGATGTCCTTGTGACCGACTACAATCGCAGCTCCGGTGTCTACTATGTTGACCTGGATCGGACCCGCTCCGAGAAGGAAGAGCCGGGCTTCTTCGCCCGCTGGTTTGGTGGTGACGATGAAGCCGAGCAACAGGTAGCTGACGAGAATCAGCTGCAGGTGCGCCTGACTCCATCCTCCAACCGGATTGAAGTCAGTGTCGATGCCGGCATTGAAAAAGCGGCAGATTCGGCACGCGCGCGTGACCTGCTGGAGCGTATTCAGCGCGGCTTGAACGAGGGGTCCAACGGCGGTGCGCTATTGCTCCCTCGGTAGTGGCAGTCGTGGTAACGGCACCCTGATTGAACAGGGTGCCACTCGGGTGCTGGTGGATTGCGGTTTCAGTCTGCGGGCCACCGAGCAGCGCCTGGCTGAGGCCGGTCTGAGGGGCGACCAACTGAGCGCCATTGTTGTCACCCACGAGCACAGCGATCATATTCAGGGCGTCGGCAAGCTGGCACGCCGCTATGGCTTGCCGGTATACCTTACCCCCGGTACCGGCTTTGAGCTGCGCGAAGAGGGCCTGGATCTGCGCTGGGTCGATCTGCACGGGCGCTTCGAGATTGGCGATCTGGAGATTACCCCGGTGGCCGTGCCCCACGATGCGCGTGAACCCTGTCAGTACATCTTCGACGACGGCCGGCGGCGCTTCGGCGTGCTGACCGATACTGGCACCATCACCCCCTGGATCGTTGAACAGTACGCCGATCTGGATGCGCTTTTTCTCGAAGCCAACTATGATCCGCACATGCTGTCGGTCGGCCCCTATCCGGCCTTCCTGAAAGCGCGTGTAGGCGGTGATCTGGGCCATCTGAGCAATCAGCAGGCGGCCGGCTTTGTGCGCATTGCCGGCGGCCGCGAGCGATTGCAGCATATTGCCGTGGCCCATATCAGCGAAAAGAACAATCGGCCCGAGCTCGCTCTGGCCGCCATGCAGGAAGCCCTGACCGGTTGGTCCGGCAACCTGCTTATGGCACATCAGAATCAAGGGCTGCCCTGGCAGACCATCGAGTAACACCCATCACCATGTTGCGGACAGCGGGAGCCGATAATGGAAAAACGTAACGAACTCTATCGTGGTAAAGCCAAGTCGGTGTACACCACCGATGACCCGGATCGCCTGGTCCTGTTGTTCCGCAACGACACCTCCGCCTTTGATGGGAAGAAGATCGAACAGCTCGATCGCAAGGGCATGGTCAACAACCGCTTCAACGCGTTCATTATGCAGAAGCTGGAAGAAGCGGGTATTCCGACCCAGTTTGACGCACTGCTGTCTGACAACGAGTGCCTGGTCAAGAAGCTCGACATGATCCCGGTCGAGTGCGTCGTGCGTAACTTCGCCGCCGGCAGCCTGGTGAAGCGCCTGGGTGTGGAAGAGGGCATGGCGCTCACGCCGCCGACCTTCGAACTGTTCCTGAAAGACGACGCCAAGGGCGACCCCTTCATCAACCAGTCGCACGTTGTCACCTTCGGCTGGGCGACCGCCGAACAGTTGGCGCGCATGCAGGAACTGACCCTGAAGATCAACGACATCCTCAAGGGCTTGTTTGACGCTGCCGGCCTGCTGCTGGTCGACTTCAAACTGGAATTCGGTCTGTTCAAGGGCGAAATCGTCCTGGGTGATGAGTTCAGCCCGGACGGCTGCCGCCTGTGGGACAAGGAAACCCGCAAGAAGATGGACAAGGACCGCTTCCGCCAGGGCCTTGGCGGCGTGATCGAAGCCTACGAAGAAGTTGCCCATCGCCTGGGCGTACCGCTGCCGTAAGGCTTCCGTCCTGACCGCGAATGCTGGTAAGATGCGCGCCGACTTGGAGAGTTGCCAGAGTGGTCGAATGGGACGGATTCGAAATCCGTTGTACGGGCAACCGTACCCAGGGTTCGAATCCCTGACTCTCCGCCACAAATCAAGGGCTTGCGTGATTTTCTCATGCAGGCCCTTTTTGTTTTCCGGGCTGTTTGGGGGAGCTATGGGGGAATGGGTGCCGGAAAGTGGTGTAGCGGATTCCCCCAACGGCGGATAAAGTACGCCCATGGCCTACATCGAAAAACGGGGCGACTCATGGCGTGCACAGATACGCCGGAAGGGTTACCCGACTATCTCCGCGACATTCGACACCAAGGCGGAAGCCCAGCGCTGGGCAACCGAGATCGAGGGTGATATGTCGCGCGCGCGTTTTGTTGATATCCGAGAGGCCGAGCAGACCTCGATTGCCGACGCGCTGCGCCGGTACCGCCGAGAGGTGACAGATTATAAGAAGGGGGCAAAGCAGGAGAGCACCCGGATTGATCGCTGGCTGGAGCATCCGCTGGCAGCGAAGTCACTCGCAACCCTGCGTTCATCCGATCTGGCTGCATGGCGGGACGATGAGCTGCAGGCCGGCAAGTCGGGCTCAACCGTCCGGCTGAACCTCGCCATCATTAGCCACCTGTACACCATCGCGATAAAGGAATGGGGCATTCAGGGCATCACCAACCCGTGCGCCAGTCTGCGGATGCCGAAACCCGGCAAGGCTCGCGACCGTCGCCCGACCGTCCAGGAGCTGGCAGCGGTGAAAGAGGCTGCACTGAAATACCATCGTGAGTTGCCGATCATCATTGATCTGGCAGTAGAGACTGCGATGCGCCGTAGCGAGTTGCTGACCCTGCGCCGCGATCAGATCCGGGGCAAGGTGGCACACCTGGAAGATACGAAGAACGGCGACCGCAGGTTGGTGCCGTTGTCAGTGCTGGCGCGTGAGCTGCTGGCCAGCCTGCCGCCGCGGATCGATGGCAAGGTGTTCTCGATCGCGCCGAACTCCGTCAGCAGCTACTTCCCGAGAGCCTGCGCCGATGCAGGCGTTTCCGGTCTGACCCTTCACGACCTGCGCCATGAGGCGACAAGCCGTCTGTTTGAGCGCGGGCTGAACATGATGGAGGTGGCCGCTATCACCGGCCACAAAACCCTCACCCAGCTCAAACGCTACACCCACCTCAGCCCGCATGACCTGGCCGACAAGCTAGGCTAAGCGTCGGCGGCTGGCGGCGCTTTCGCCCCGTCCGCACTGGCCGGTGCTCGCCTTCCTCATACTCCCTCAGAAAACGACGCACTGACTCGGTACGCCAGCACAGCCGCGAGCCCTGTTTGAACCCGGGCGGCAACCACTTGGCGCCGTCGCGGATGGCTGTTCTGATTGCGGACTCAGTGCGCCCGAGCATCTGAGCCAGCTCAGGTACATGGATAATTTCGCGCTCCATCGGTCATGCCTCCCGGCTCAGTTCAGCTGCTCGAGCAGCTTGGCGCGCTCGGCATTTTCTTTTGTCAGTGGTCGCCACTCGAAGTCGCCTTCGGTAACTGCTGCCTCGCTGTCTTTGCAGTCGCATTCGATGCCGACGAGCGCCTGATTCACTGGCAGCCAGTAATTTCGGATTATGCTGCTGTGGTTGTCCTCGGTTGCGTGCTCTGCATCGAACTGCTTCAGCACCATCCGCGCCTCTTCTGCCGAGCACCGACGAGGAAGCCCAGACCCAGAGCAACGGCTAATCGAGAGGTGGTATTCCGGGCCGATATCCGCTTCCACCGCCTCAACAGCGCTTATCACATTCAGATTGAGGCGTTGATGGTGGTAACCGACTGCGCAGAACCCTATATTCAGGTCGACGGAAAACGCTTTCCACGCCGGGTTGTTCGGCTTTTTCGGCTGAATAATTGATTGCGTCATTTCATGCCTCCCGGCGTGTAGGGTGATGTAAAAGTGGAATAGGGATAGCCCGATAGGGGTAATCGGGCGGATATAGCGGGCGGGTTATTGCTGCTCGACTTCGATCTTATGCCGGCAGTCCGGCACGCCCATGTTCACGCGGATGCTGCGATAGTCGGGCACTACGCCGCGATCCCATTGCGTGAACGCCATGTAGCGCTGGCATGTGTCGCGCTCCGGGCACCACTGGCCGTCCGGTAGCAGGTCAAATCGTCCGGCGCACCGGGCTATGTCGAATGGCAGGGTCTTCATGGCTTTTCGCCTTTAATCGCCCTATGGCAGGCGTTCGATCCGGCTATGTACGACTCGCCCATGATCGCCCGCATCTCATCTCGCATGACCTTGAGCGTTGAGGGCATCGTGTAGTTTGCGAGACTGCTGCCTGACGCCCTGAGAACCCTATCTAGCGCGTCGTCGATGCGCTGCTGTGCGGCTGATACGCTCACGCCTCACTCTCCTTGCCCAGATACTCCAGGCACCAAGTTGGATGAAAGGGCATGGTGTGCTTGCAGCCATCCAACTGGATGTTTAGGCGGCATTCGCGCGCACTGCGGATCGTTCCGAGTTCGCGTTTGCCGCTGCCTGTGTAGGCCACCCGGCCGCCACGCTTCGCTGGTACCCCATACCACTTCCGGGTTCGCTCCATGTTTCCAGCCATCACTCACCCTCCTTGCCCTGCTGGGCTAGGGCTGCTTCGTGTTCAGCCTTGATCGCCAGCACCTCGCTGTGGTCAATATCGCCGCGCAGGTACGCATCCAGCTCGACATAGGTTTCACTGTTCTCGCGTAGAGACTGCTGGCACTGCTCAAGCAGCCATTGCTGGGCAGCAATCCGCGCCTTGTCTGCTTCAATAATTAGGGCCATTTCACGCATAGCAGGCGCTAGATCTTGTGGGCGATCTTCAAAACCTTCTACCGGCTCGCTGATGCCTACAGATCTGGGGATGCCAGTGCACTGTCTGACGGCCATGTTATGCATGGCGTAGTCATCTCTCTGACGGTAAAGCTGCTCAAGAATAGCCTTGTCTGCTGCGTGGGCGGCTTGCAACCTTTCCGCTTCAGCTTGCAACCTTTCGTGGTCGGTGAGGCGGATGAGCGCGGTTGCTGAAGCCGAAAGCCGCAAACGAACCTTTGCCATTTCTTTCGGCAGCAACAAAACATGAGATCCGCTTTCGCTTTCAAACACGTCGTACCCTGCAACTTCAGGCACGCCGGATCGCGCCTCTTGATAGGTGTAAGTCTCCCGGCGATTCCACATGGCTCTGACCGCCTCTTTCGCCTCGGCAATCATGCCTGCGCCGCACCCGCACTCGATAACGTGCGAGCCAGGGTGATCAGGGACGCCCAGCGCTTTCAGTGGGCCGCTATGGGTATGCGGCTCGATAGCGCGCTCAAGCGGATCGGCTCCGCAGAACGGGCATGGCAACACCTCCGGCTTACTCATGGGGCTGCCCCCTGTAATGTTTTGGCCTGCCGCTGTCGTCAATCCACGGCGCGCTAAGGTTTTCGTCCATGCACGGTGGCGTTCTTGCAATGCTGCAGCCGCACGCATGGCATGAGTGGCCGGTGCATCCAGAGTTTGTGGGAAAGCCGTCTCTGCAGATGCCGTGGGTGCCGGTGAATGATTTGCATGTGTCAGGCATTTACAACCTCCTGCAGTCCTATAAATCGCCCTGTGAGCGCGCAATCTTTCAGCGCTTCAGCGTTGTTCCGTCCGTAAGCCACAAGGCACGATGGGGCGCCCGCGTTTGCTGCAGCCCGTCGGCCATCTACATGGTGGAAATGCAATCGCCCCCGCAGAAACAGCACTGCATCGGCCCGCTCCCAAACCTGACTGAAAAACATTTCTGTTTCAGTTCGAGCAAAGATCAATGCGATGCCGTTGCCATGATCAGCCAGTCTGGATAACCAAATTCCAGTATCTCGACCGTAAGGCGGGTTAAGCCAAACACGTCCGGCCCACGACTTACTCAGGCCATCGTCAAAAATGCTGTAGTGGTCTTTGGCTGTGTCCCATGGCCTGCGAATGCCGGGGCTTGCGGGGTCAAGGTCAAACTCACCGAGCGCGGCAATGATTTCAGGCGGCGTCAGCCATTCATCTTTGAGCATCGCTGCAGACTGATGGCCTCCCATTCCAGTTTTTCGAGCGCTCACTTCGCACCTCCGCTCTGGTGGGCGGCGAGGGCGTCGTCTACCCAGCGGAATACACGTCCGTCGAACCCGTCAGGGAACCGCTGGCCGTACCGCTTGAACTGCTCCTGAACTGCGGCAAGCACGCTGACCAGCCCCGCCACACCCTGCGCGGCAGTGGGTGCGGGCTGTGGGGTGGTGTAGAGGGGCAGCGCAGCGCCGCCGCTTCTCGCCAGCTTCTCAATCGCTGCGGGGATTGGCTCGATGTCCCAGTCACCGGACTCGGCCGCAGTCGCGTCGTCGATCAGCAGCATCGCAACCGCATCCTGCTCCACCCGCTCAACAGGCGCAGCAGACGCAAGGCGAGCGTCACGCTGATCCGGCGTCTCGCCTTCAAATAGCCCCTCAAATCGCTGATTGCGCCCGCCGTCAGTAGCAAGCCGCTCAACAGGCGCAGGGGCGGCGGCGAGCATAGCGCGGTATACCTGCTCTGCTTTTCCAAACGTAATAAATTCGTACCAAGCCCTGCGGGCGGCAGCGGACATATCAATAGTCGGCTCAACCGGCACCACCACACACCCCTCCGGCACACATACCCGCTTGCGCAGCTCTGCCAACTCAGCCTCCAGCACAGCCACTCGTGCCAGCGCCTCGCCTCGGGTCAGTTCCTCTACTTGCTCGGTCATATCTCCCCCTGGTACATCTTTGGTGTGAAGCGCGAAGGGCTCCAGTCGCATGACTCGTCTTCTGGAATGTGTCCGAACATGGCGGTGCAGCGATTACAGTGCGCGCAGTCGGCACAGGTCTTGCCGGGCGGCAGATCCATGTCGTCGCCAGTGCGGGGCAGCGGGGCTCTGTTCTCAGTCATGGCCGCCACCCTCGCTGTCGATTCCAATGGGCTCAAAGCCTTCAATCATCGGTGGGTTGTCGGTGCGAACGCGGCATTCTGCGCAGCCGTTACCGCAGGCGCCGCAGAACTGCAGGCCTGCGGCAATGGCCTCGCTTTCGGGCTGCATGGCGTGGCGGGCATCGTTGATGCGCTGCTGGCCTTCATGCCAGAGCTGGGCAAGTTGGGCTTCAGTCATCCATTGATCCACGCGAATATGTACGCGCGGCTCTGGTGGCGCCTTCGGTTTGGCGGTCATGTGGGTAGATCCTTTTCAGGCTTGTGCGCCCTTGGCCGGCGCAGTTGGAATTTCTGGAAGAAGTCACGGCGGCTACCTTCTGTCTGGCGTCCGCTAATGCGTGCTGGCGCTCCAGCCAGCGCTGGTCACTTGGTTTCCCGCGTCAGCAATCAGGCTATCTATGATCGCCCCGACGATGGGGACGAGGGTGTGTACTGTCTCGCCGCGAACGACAGCGCTGTGCGTTTGCTTGACTCCGGACGGCAGCACCAGCCAGGCTTTCACGCGCTACTTGGTTGGCTTGGTTGGCGGCGTGCCTTTTGCGAGCGTGTTGCGGCTGACGCCATCAACGCAGGTGCAGGTAACGATGCAGGCCATCAGCGCTTTCTCCCGACCGGAAGTCCGTTGAACTTGATACCGTTCTTCTGGGCTATCAGCTTCACCCTGTCCCGCGTCATCGGCTTCTTGCACAGCTTCTCGTCGTTGATGATCATGGCTGCGTACTGGGTGGACTTGCCTTCGCGGGCCAATTGGCGGACGCGCCGAATGATGGCAGTGCTGAATGTTTCTTTTCGCGGCGGGCGCGGAACCGGCTTGAACTCTGGCCCCTGGATGACTTTTCCGCCACCGGCGGTAAAGATCGCCACCTTGGCGGCCAGGTCGGCCGCCTTGTCGTTGTTTATTGATGGTCGGTACATGGCATCCTCACAACACGGTGCGCGTGCCGTCGTGGGCCATTGGGCTGACTACGCCGTCCTTTTCCATGCGCTCGACCATGCGGGCGGATCGGTTGTACCCGATCTTCAGTTGGCGCTGAATGGCGGAAATGGATGCGCGGCCAGACTGCCGAACGTAAGCGACTGCCTCGTGGTAGAGGTCGTCGCTCTGGTCGTCAGCAGCCTCGGCTTCGGTTGCCGGGGTATCAATCTCGATGTCCATTTGGCGACCGAACACCACGCACAACTCACTCAGCGCCGCAGCGAACTGACTAACCTCGATGTGGGCGGTGCGCGCCCAGATGTCGGCGAACTCTTCTTCTGCCTGCGCATCCTCTGCCGCCTCGCTGCCGAAGAAATGGACCTTGCTGAAGCGGAACTTGCCGTTGAGCACGAACGACATGGAGCCGTGCTCAAGCTCCAGCTTTTCGACATCCATGCCGGCACGGATCGCCTCAAGCAAGCCATCGCGGGCGTGATCCAGGCTAAGCACGTCGAATACGATCTTCTCGGCTTCACCCTTCATCGTCACGCTGTCGCCGATATTGAACTTGCCAAAGTCCTTGGGCATTTCGTTCAAGTGGTTCTTCAGGTGCGCAGTCAGGCCGTAGCGCACGCCGTCGACGTGAATGGTGGTCGTCTTGACCGACTCGCAGGCGTTGATCAGTAGATTCATCATCGTGCGGGCGTTGCGTTCGGCGCTGGTGGCGACGATCAGGTACTTCTCAGCAGGCCAATAGAAGGCGCGCACCATGGTCGTGCTGACAAGTGCGGTTGTGACCAGCCTGGCGAAGACCGCTTCTTTGATTTCGGCGATGCGGCCTTTATCTAAGTCGTGGCCGGCGTCTGCCGTGGCGCTGTCGATAGCCGCCTTCTGAGCCGCTTTTACCGGGCCGGTGGGCAGGATTTTTTCGTCCATGCGCAGCACGAACGAGTAGCCGCCCGGGAACTCGGCGACAAGGTTGGGGGAAACGTCGGTTTCAACGAACCCGTAGCTGTTGGCCTGGCACTCGCTGATTTCCTTGAAGCGCAGCGGCTCCATTGCTTCGCCAAGCTGCTTGGCGTCCGGCAGATCCGCAGAGTAAACGATGGCGTTCTTGATGATGTGCATTCTGTGAGAGCTCCGCACCCCGACGTTCTGCCGGGGTGTTTCTGGTGGGTTGGCAGACGATCGGGACGGCGACTTATGACCTAGAAAGGAATGTCGTCATCGAAGCTGTCGTAATCCGGTGCAGGCGCTTGCTGCTGCGGGGCAGGGCGCGACTGCTGGCGCTGCTGCTGTGGCGGTCGTTGCTGCTGCTGGCGGCTCTGCTGTTGGTTGCCCTGTTGCGGCGCGGGGTCGAGCAGGCGCAGCAGGCCGTTCTGATCCACGACAATCTCCGTGGTGTAGCGCTTGATGCCATCCTTCTCCCACTCACGGGTCTGCAAGCGACCTTCGATATAGGCTTTGGAACCGCGACGCACATATTCGCCTGCAACCTCTGCGATGCGACCGAAGAACACGATGCGGTGCCACTCGGTGCGCTCCTGCGTTTGCCCGGTCTGCTTGTCTTTCCAGCTGTCAGTGGTTGCCAAGGTGATGTTGGTAACGGCGGCCCCAGATGGCGTGTAGCGCGTCTCTGGATCTGCTCCGACATTACCGATCAGAATTACTTTGTTTACACCCTTTGCCATGGTTTTCCCCTTATGCGGTCAGGCCCAGATCAACGCCGAGAACCTTCTCCATGCGCTTTTCCAGGTGCCAATAGAACTTTTCAGTGAGTTGCTTGTACTTGGCGAACAGTTGTTCGTCCCGGTGCAGGCGCTTGATGAACAGCGGCATGCCTGGGCTGTAGCTGATGAAGTCGATCCACTCACGTTCGCTCATCCATAGCCCGCCCATGCACTGGTGGTAGTGCTCGTCAGGAACCTTGTCCTCCAAGATCACGCGCACCTGCAGGTGCGGCTTCTTGGTTTTGATTTCCACCGCACCATTCGCCCCAATAAGGCCGTCAGGGGAGTAGCCGCAATCATGGTTGAGGATGATGCCGACCTCGGTGATGTCGCACTCGTTGCGCTCGGCGTACATGGCGCGTGCGACCGGCTCAAACTCGTGTCCCTGCTCGGTGTAGCGGTTGCCCTGCCAGTCGTCGGCAGGCTTCCCGGTGATGCGCTCCCCGATCAGCTTGTCCATGTAGGTGAGAGCGCCCGTACCAAAGCCGGTCACTTTGCACTTTCCTGCGACGTTCAGCGGGTCGAGCTCGGACATGGTGATGATGCCGCAGCGGATCGCCAGCCATTCCGGGCTGCCTTGCTCCAGGTTGTCGATGATTTGCATGGTGCCCTCAGTAGTGAATGCTGACGTTGTTGATGAAACCCTTGGCGATAGCGGTGATCAGGAGCCTGGCTTGCGCCTCGGTGATGCCGGCTTCTGCCACAAAACCGGCCAGAATGGTGCGGTTGATTTCGGCGCAGTGCTCTCGGTTTGCCTCGCGCCGGGCCTTGGCTTCCGCCTCAGCTGCCTGCTCAGCAGCAATGCGCTGACGTTCGCATTCAGCGGCCTGCTCGGCTTTCGCATGAGCGTCGCGTTCGGCCTGCTCGGCGCGCTGGATGGCGTCAAGCCGCTCGCGTTCGGCCCGTTCGACTGCCGCTGCGGCGGCCGCTGCAGCTGCCTGCTCGGCTGCAATGCGCTGGGCTTTTGCCTCCTCCTTGCGCTGACGCTCGGCAGCCTCTTCGCGCAGGCGTGCCAGTTCGATCTGGTCGGCGTCGTACTGAATGCGAGCATCAAGCGCTGCGCTCAGGTGCTCCAAAGCGAGCTCGCGCAGGCGCTCACCCTCCATCTGGAAGTCACCCCATTCCTCGGTCGGCTCCAGTGCCTGCACCTCTTCGATCAGCGCCCGGTACTGGTCAGCCGTCAGCCCGGCAATGGAGCCAAGATTCCGCAGGCGCTGGAGAATGGCGCGGTGCCGTTCTTCGCGCGCCTTCTCGGCCGCCTCCCAGTCGGTCAGTGGCTTGCGCACCTGATCGCGCAGCGCGTCCATTTTTGTCTTGAACTCGCGCAACTCTTCCTCGACCGGCTTGATTTGGTCTTTCAGCTTGCGCAGGTAGTCGCGGCCTGGGTTTTCGACGGCGGTTTTTGACCGGCTCACCATCGCTGAAAGCGAGGCGATGCGCTGGCGACCCTTTGCCGTTGTCAGGTCTGGCACTTCGCTCAGCACGGCCGCCTTTGCCGCCTCGACGTAACGCCCCAAGAGGTTGTGGCCGTAGATCGCCGGCGCCTGCTCGGCACTGATACTGATGTCGTTGATGTCGATTTCGATAGCTTCCGGCTCGGTCTGCTGCACTTTCTTCTCTGCGGTTGCGGTCATTGCTGCACCTCCATTTGTTGCTGGCTTTCTGCGTGCTGGCGAGAAAGCGCGGCCTGATGCTTGATCGCTGCGCTTTCGAGTGAGTTGAGAATGGCGTCGTACTGCGAGACGGGAATGGTGTTCGGCTCAGGCCAGTCGGCAGCGAACTTGCCTTGCACGCCTGGACTGCAGCGATTAACGACAGCCAGAATGCGATCACACTGAACCTTGGTGATGACGCGAACCTGTTGCCCGGTGCCACCTGCAGCCTGGCCGTCGTCGTCCTCGCCATGGCTGGTCAGGTTCAGCAGGGCGCCTGCGGTGTAGCGCTTGCCGTAGCTCACCGAGCTCGCGATTGCCTGAACGGTATTTTTGCTACCGCTATTATCGGCGGGCAGGGTCAGGTCGGTTGTTTCCCGATGTCCGCCCCTGTGCGACAGGATGCCGGTAACAGTGATTCCCCCGTTGCCGGTGGCGGTGCGGAAAGACAAGGCAAAGCCGAACCTGGTCAGGACGGGCTTCAAGGCTTCGTTGATGTCCTCCCACTTGGCATAGGTGCTTTGCTTGCCCCCTGCCTTGTTCTTGATGATGCCGCGCTCTTCGATGCAGGGCAGCTGATCCTGCATTTCCGACAGCGCCTGTGCGAATGCCACTTCGGACTGTTTCGACAGGATGCGCTCGTGCATTTGCATCAGGCGCTCCATCTTGTCGATATTGACCTCTGGGTCGCGTGCGGCGCGCTCGATGACGCTGATAAGGGCTACTGATTCCGATACCGGGGCAGCAAGCGCCCCGCCAGCGCTTTGCAGCGCAACGTCTGTATTGCTCATGGTGGGTTACCTACTTGAAGGAAATTTCGATTGCGTCAACCAGGGCGTACAGCAGAAACACGCAGCCCCAGAGTGTGAGATTGGCTGCCGTCATGCGGCAGATTTGGCGGATCACTGCGTATCCCTCCGTGCGCACTGGTGGGCGTTGAGCGCCAGATCGTTGAGGCGGCCAGCCTGATCTGCGTCGATGACCCCAGACACTCGCATGCCGTCAATCAGGCCGTGGGTGTAGGACAGGAATGCAAAGCCATCATTTTTCCGGGCCGAACCCAGGGCGCTTTTCAGGTACGCCATGGCCAGCATGCGGTTGGTTTGTTCGCGCGGGGTCATAGGTCTACCCTCGACTCAGCTATGGCGTTTTCAAGCTCACGCACCTCTGCTCGTTGGGCGTCTACCAATTCCGCCAAGCATTTTTTTACGCCAAGCATGATCATTTCTCGGCCTCGGATAAGGCGCTGCGCGTAGTATCGATCCATGCTGGTCAAGGCCACTGAGCCAATCCCGCCAACGCTTACCGATATGGTTTCCTGATGCCCTGATAGCTGGCACAACGAAAGCCGCTTTTCGTGCTCCGCAAGTAGTTTGCGAGCGGCCCCGAGCTGATCGCACAACGCTTTCAATTCGTCGATGCTCACTGATCACCTCCTGAAACCGCGTCGTAATCGGCCTGCGTCAACTCAGGGCGCGGGTCGGTGTAGCGATGCATCTTGCAGCGATGCCCAGGCAGCAGGATTTTCGGGTGCGCCTTCGGCAGCAGGCGCTGACATTCAGGGCAGGGCATGCCGTATTTGGCGCGCAGCTTTTTGTTAAAGCTCTTCATGCCTGCGTACATTTCTGCGACTTCGCTCACTGATCACCTCCCAGCACCAAGCACGCCACGGTCAGCAGCGCGCCCAGCCATTCTTCGATGTAGATGCCGGCCACCAAGCCAAGGGAAATGGAAGCGGCCACCAAGGCAACCGTCCGCCAATTGATGCGGCGACGCGGTGCAGGATCTGCTGCTACCGGCTCATTGGCCGCAGGCGCAGTCTTGATTGGCTGGTTAAGCGGGACGAACTGGAGAAGGCGGGCCGAGAACAACCGGCTGTATTCCATTTCCAGATCGTCATGCTCGCGGTGGCTGATGGCGCCGCAGTCGACCAGCTGGCGCAGCTCTTCGCGGCCGGCGACGATCAAGTCGTTCAGATCGCGCTTCGCGCCGGCCTTGAGAAACGCTTTGCGCAGTTCAATGACACGCATGCCCTGCTCGCGGGTGAGCTTCACAGGGCGCCAGAACATAGGGTTAGAAGTCGTTGCTGCGGTCACGGGATTGCTCCTTCTTCCATGCGGCATCCAGCATCGTGCCGGCGTGATTTTCGAGGGCCTTGCGGGCTGCCTTCGCCATGTTGCGAATGGTCAGGTCGCTTGACCGGCTGGCGGCAAGGATCAGGTCGACACAAAAGCCCTCCGGCACCAGGTCGTACAGCTCTTCATCAGCGCAGCGCTTGAACGCTTCGTAGCTGACCAGAACCGTATCAACGCCGGTCATCAGGTCGCCGATTGCGCTGTCCATGTTTGGTGGTTCGGGTTCGTCGGCCGGCGGCAACGCCAGCTCATACGCCGTTTGGTCGCGGTAAATCTGTCCATTGATCATGTTGACCTCCAGATGAACGCCCACAGGCATAGCGTGCATGCCTCTGGGCGCTGGGCAGGGAAGGGGAAAAAGAACCCCGCCGGAGCGGGGCAAAGAGTGCGAAACGAATGATGCGAGTAGCATCTGGAATGAGCCTGACCGATAGCTAATCGGCTCGCTGCGCGCTTACTCC
>CERN01019790.1_pt1 | contig 27336 bp, 27 predicted proteins | sample 530761 | NCBI WGS metagenome assembly CERN01 (sample SAMEA2620947, study PRJEB7988) | marine metagenome | isolation source: saline water (ENVO:00002010), including | reverse complement strand
AGATAATAAATTCATATAACATACCAATAATATAGCATTTTATTTTTTAGTGAGCTTGTATCTTTTTATCTTATGTTTTCACATAGAGTAGAGTTTCTCTAACATGTCTTTTATAGAATCAGTTCTTGGGTTGGTGTTGGTGAGCTCTTCTAGAATGGGGATTACAATCTTGAAATCTTCATTATCTTTATATTTACTGCGGAGGTAATTGTATCCTTTTATAAATACATCTTCTGCCCGAGTATTACCCTCTTGTAGTAGGCGATGACAATGCAAAACAAGTTCTACTTTGTCTGCAATATCACATAAAGCTCTCTCTTGTTTGGAAACCTCAATCATATTTTTACCTATGCCCAGTTGGTCTTCGTAGTCAGCTTCTACTTTGTTCATCAGCTCAGCTAGTTTATCGTACTTCCATTTAGTTGTCGCAGGCATATCTCCTGTTTCAAACTCAGCTACATCATGGTAAAGCATGTGTAGAATAGCGTTTTTACTCACATCAGGCCACAGAGTGTGTAGAATCACCACTGCTCTCCACGTATGAGCTGCGACATTCTGCCCATTAAGTAGTTCAGGTCGTGTGTGGTATCTTAGAACATGACCACCCCTCAACCTTTTGTCTAATAATTTTAAGTTTTCGTCCATTTTTTATACTCCTCAAATGGTTGTTTTGCCTCTCCCCAGTTAGCACCAACCTCAGCATCCACTACACTGGGAACCTCTAGTTTGGCACAAGTCTCCATAATTTCTTTTATTTCCTTCGCTTGTTTTTCACTTTCCACAGATATGTCTAACTCATCGTGTACTTGTATCATAGGTAAAATATTCTCTTCAGCAAGGGCGACCATCGCAGCTTTTGTTTGATCAGCCGCAGACCCTTGAATTAATTTGTTCAGAGCTTTGTAGGTAAAGGCTCTCTTAATCGCAGGACCGTGTTCATTGTAAGCTTCCTTGTGTGTCATGGGTTTCCATACTCCATACTTGTTTGGTTCCCATTTATCAAACCTACATCTTCTTCCTAACAAGGTACGGATAACTCCTTTGTTTGTGGCTCTGTTAGAACAATACTCATGTAACTGTCTAACAAAGGGTACTTTGTCATGGTAGGTAGCAAACAACTCTTGAGCATCTTCATACTCAAGCCCTAGACTTGCTGCGAGCTTTTTAGTTCCCATGCCATAGAACAATCCTAAGTTAATATCTTTGGCTTGTTTCCTTGGAACTCCTACAATGTCTGCCGCCATTTGATGAAAGTCTGTATTAGCATCTTGGTTGTACTGTTGTGAAAATTCTTCTGCTCCTTGAAAACCCATCAGTTTAGCATAGTGAACAACTATTCGTGGTTCTTGGCTACTGTAATCAAAAGCTCCCCACACACAGTCTTCTTCAGGTAAGAAAAGGCTACGAATCATAGGACCAATTTCTCCATGTCGAGCAGGTATCTGTTGCAAGTTCGGGTTACTGTAACTAAATCTACCTGTAACAGTTCCTCCGTTATCACTTCTTAATGGGTGAAGTTCCGCATGTATGCGACCTTTAACTTGGTGTTTGAGTATGGTGTCTACAAAAGTTGATCTAGCTTTTTGGTACTCTCTTGCTTGTACAATCATTTGAGGTACTTCATGGGGGTGATTAGATAAAAACCCTTTAGTAAAACTAGGAGCTTCTGTCTTTTCTGTTTTACTGTAGTTCAATCCTAACTTATCAAATACTTTAGCAACACTTTCTGCTGCCCAGATTTCTACAGACACACCTGTTCTTTTCTTTATACTGGCTAATAACTTTTTCTCTCTGGACAAAAGGTCTGATTTTATTTTCTCTGCTTTGTCAAGGTCTACTCGTACTCCTCTGTGTCTCATTGGTATGATTGTTTTCAATACACTAAGCTCTAACTCAAAAATGTCCTGTATGTCTTCCTTCATTAACAAAGGTTTAAAGTGTTGCCAGAGTTTAAGAGTTAAACGAGCATCATGTTCAGCATAAACACCTACATGGGAAGCAGGGAGCTTATACATCTCGCTCTTAGCATTTACTCCAAAAGCCTCTGCAGCCTCTCGTAATTCTTTTTCACTTTTGCGGTCTTGTAAATAATCTCTACACAAAGAGTTAAGGGCATAACTAAAACGATTCTCGTCTAGTAAAGGGGCGACCACCATTGTGTCTATAATCTTACCTTGAACTTTTATGTTTTCAGTCAGTAACCAACCTACATCGTAGGGAGCATTGTGGAATATATACTTCCTCTTAACGCTACATAAGTCTCTTACCCATTTTAAAGTCATTTTTTCATCGAGGTTAGAACCTATCTCGTGGCGAATAGGAAAGTACCACTCTCCTTTTTTACAAGCAACGGCAACTCCAATTATGTGTCCATCTTTTCTAGCCCAACCACTACCCATTGTCATAAGGTTTGGGTCTTTAGTTTCTAAATCTATTGCTATTTCATCTTGTGTAGATAAATCAGGGTAGCCGTCAGGCATTACCCACTCAGTTGGAGGTTGGAATAAAGGTATCTGCATTTTTTATTACTCTCATCGGTTGTTTACACTCACAAGTCGGCCATCTGTTTTTAAGGTTACGAAAAGTTAGTGTTCTTTTATTTTTCCCGCATTCACACACGGCATTTACATTTTTATCTAAGTGATCATTCATTATAAGGTTCCCTCCTTATTTATTTTTAACTTTTAACTTTTCTAATAAATCAACACGAGCTTGTTGTTCTACCAGAAGTAGGTATCTGCGTAAATCCCTTATATCATCTATTATACCCTCTTCTCTATTATCTTTTTTTAATGCCTCTAATATATCGTAACTGTTTAATTCTTCTACTTGTTTTTCTATTCTGTCCCATTTACGAGCAAGCATCATATAAGCACCAACTCCACCACGCTTTTTCCAACTGTCACCGTAGCTTTGCTCTGCTTTTTCTAATGCCTTTACATCTTCTTGTACTATACTTTTTACACGCTCTATTGTTTTACTTTTCATTGCTCCTCCTTTGCAACCATTCAACACACGCTTTACGCCATGCTCTGTCGTGTATTTCTTCTGCGTTTTCAATTGCTACTTTTATCTTTTTTGATTTCCACATTCGCCACGCTTTTTTAATACGACTAGCCGTTGTACCAAGATAACTGTTTTCATAATCTGTTTTTTCTGCCCCTGTGTACTCTAAAAACTCGGGAGCATCAAACCATTCTTCTAGTTCTTTGTCAAAAGAATGGGGGTTTGTAATTAATGGGGGTGATTCATATTCACCATTGTCATCTGATATATTTATGTAAGGCTCATAATCAGGTTGCATGTTTCTTAGTTTTTCTAATACATCAACATAAGCATGTAGGTTATTGGAGTATTGGTAATATTGACCAACCTTTAACTTTAACATCCCTGCCATATATTCTTGTAAGAAAGACATGTGAACTGCATTTGCTCCATAAGCTCCCCATATCATATCATTGCTACGATTAACAACGCTCATGTGCAGTTCTTTGTTTCTTACCCAAAAATATATCTGTGTGTTGCATGGGTAGTCTTTACCGTCATTGGTTAATACCAAATCAGTTTTTGGATCCCACATGGTTAGCACTGCTCTTCTGTCGTTTTCGTAAGTAGACAAACGCATTAAACAATCTTTTAATTGGTCACGCCCAAACCAGTTTCTCCACCTGTAGCCATAAGCTCCATGGAAAGTTTTACCATCATCACTGTAATTATTTATTCTGCCGTTGAACTGGCTAATCCACTCTACATCATTGCGTCCTGCTAGCATCCACAAAGATTCCATAAAGTGGAAGAATGGATTAGCATCTCGCTCTGGGTAAAACAAAACTCGTTCTGTTGGAAGTCTATAAGTCGTCACAACTGGGGTGTTAAATTCTAGTGCTAGACCATTTCTGGTGTTTACCTCTCTACCTTGCTCTAATAGAGCTTGTTTACCTCTAAACAAGGCTTCACTTACGTTTCTTACTAAAAAAGACTGCATGTATTCCTCCATTTGGCGTCTAATGTACCTTGCCTATACCAAACTAACCCAAAATTTTAAGACTTATCTAATAGCTTACACAGGGGCTACAGAGAAGAAATCTAGGTTTTTGTTACATTTTTGTATGGTTTCTTGCACAGGTAAACCTATTTGTACCTCAGTTTCACCTTTTACCAGTGAAACATAATTTTGAGCTACGTTTTTCATATCAAATTGTTTACACAACTCATAATTGTTTTCTACTATTTCTTCCCATTGTTTTTGGTTAGTTAAAGCATCGTCCACTATGTCCGCAAAAAGCGATGATGGACATCCTGCAGGAACTTCAATATAGTTTTGTCCTGCTGTAAAAATCTTACTGTTCTTCATACCCCAATCAGTAGCCATAGGAACTGCCCCTTGAATCATGGCCTCTACTGTTGTTCTGTTAAAGTGTGCTCCAAAAGTAGAATATTTTTTACTGTAACTAGGATCTATTTGTAATTTAACTTTAGAAAGGTGTCCAAGCACTACCTCGTTAGGAACTGTTCCTAAGTGTTCCATGCCGTACCTCAGTGCTACATCCCATATTTTTTCACCTTGCTCGTCAAAGTACTTAGGTTTGCATTTATCTTTGCTTGTCATGTATCTGTATTCTATGCCTTGCCCACCAATCATTTTAGATTCTAGGTTTGTCATGTAAGGAATAGCTTTTATTAAACTATCTACTCTCTTCCAACCTTTGAATACTTGTATCGCTGCAAAACCATTTCTTCTGTGGAATGGTAAGTAGTCAGGATACTCTTTCATTTGGAAAGGGTTTAAAATTAATTTTCTTGGTATAGGTAATATTTTGCCTGAACTGTAAGCAGACTCATGAACACAAGCACAAGCATGAAACTGGTCAGCGACTTTTAATAAATGAGGATAAAGCTCTGGTAAGTTACCATCATGAACAATGGCTATGTTCTTAGTGCCATGATCATATAAATCCAACCATTCCGAAACACCTTTATTATCTTTGTTCAGTGTCGGTACAGGTATGTGCCATAACACTGCATCATAGTTACTGCATTGTTCTTTAAATATGTTTCTGTGATATTTATCTAAGTAAGGCGTTCTTGGAACACCATACCAACCACGAGCTTGATGAAACTTATATCCTGTGCCTAGTGTACGATATTCATTTATATCTTTTGGGACAGAGGATCTTTGTACTATTTTCTTTCTTGGTACTAATATACGGAAATCAACAGTGTGTCCAAGCTCACGCATTCCGAGAGCAAGATTTTCTGCATGGTTGATAATACCGCCATAGTCTTGTATTTGAAATAAAGTCATTAGGAACTTCATTCTACGCTCCTTTGTTTTTTGTTATGTTATTTAAGTATATGATCATTAATTATAAATTACCATTCTTCGTTTATCTATTTGTATCGGGAACCATACTGTACTGAACGGCTCCTTTAGGTATTTCGCTGAACATATCAGAAGCAAACTTACTTCTCGGTCTGCCTTGATTTAACCGCACTCGTTCATATTTATCCCATTCACATAAACTGTGTTCTATTGTTCTCATGTCTACTTGTTCAACAGGAACATAGTCTTCACAAAACTTTTCTTTTAAAAGTAATATTTCAAACATTTCCCAGTTTGTTTGTTTGTTAGAAAGGCTCTGCTTTAATGGTCTTTGGTTTATTCTGTTCAGTCCTCTTACTGCTCCAGGACCTGCGTTTGCCCAACTGAATCTATCTACTGCGTTTTCTAAAACAGGAGTGTAGTTTAAATCAGTTACAACTTCGTAAGCCATAAAGCCACCTCCTCCCCAACCTTTGTACTCCGCAAACTTTTTGTGTAGCTTTTCGAGTGAATTATGATCTACTACACACTCCTCTAGTTTGTTTTGGTCTTCCCAGATTGGTGTGAGGAAATGATCTACCACCACCTTAGACTTCTTCGCTTTGAGTCCTTGGTTAGTGATTATGTAAGCACCTGTAAAAGTCCTTTCTTTTTGTGCTAATCTTTTTTCTATTACTTCCTTTGTTCTTGTTGGATCCCACTCTGTTACCCAACCATGTTCGTCAGCAAACTCACTTGTTCCTATCATCCTAAACAAACAACAGTTAAAGATAATCTCACTAAAAGATTTACCTTTATTTGGGTCAGTCCAGTTTTGCCTCATCCACACAGTAACTCTGTCGTTTTCTCTGAATGGGTTGGTAAACTTATAAGACTGCAGGATAGGATCGTCTGTCCAAGGAGGTGTTTCTTTATACAACCTTTTTAAGTAGATCCTATGCCTTTCATTTATCCAGTTGTAAAACTCCTTTACTTTCTCTGTTTGCATTTTTCTTTTCCTCCCTCTGCATCTCAGCTATTTTTTCAGGACAACCAGTACCATACTTTTCTTTTATGTTTGTAATTTCCCTTTTGATACCCATTAACCAAAGGCAGTCGTTTAGTGTGCAAACATCAATATCTTCTACAATACCTAAGTAATGAGAGTGTAGATGTCTCAGATTTTTAATACCAAAGCTCTTACATCTTTTTTCGATTGCTTTTACTTGTTGCTCTTTTTGATAAGTAGTATCAGAAAACTCTTCCTTAACTTCGTTCATATTGTTTCCAAAGAAATAACTTTATATTTAAGGGCTATCTTTATATCAACTCCTCCTCCTGGAGCAGGATTCATTGCCCTTAGTTTGTCCATCGCTTCACCAACTGTATTACTTGCCATGATCGCTGCCATATTCCTGTAACGATTTGTACCTGTCTTAATAGGTGGTGTTTCCATAAGTTTAGTTATTTTATCGTTCCTATTAAAACGAGCTCTTGTTTGTTTTACTGTTTCGTTCATTGTTCTCTCCTTTGTGTGAGGTAGGCTAGAAATTAGCCCACCCCTCGTTTATCTACGCTGCTTTCGCATACTCTATAGCTTTGTTTAATGCTTTCCTTTTTGTGTTAGCACCAGACCCAAACCATGCAGAGTGCAAAGCGTTTCCTTTTGCGGTAGAGCGTTTTTGGTGATCCATTACATAAGTAACACCATTCAATACTCCCCACCATGTTCCTTTGGCAGAAGACATATTAGCTCCTGGACTTGTAAATATTGCATCACTTACAAGTTCCGCAGTAGTGTTGAACTGATCCCTCATATTGTCAGAACCAATTACTCCAGTTTTGCCTTGTTGTATCAACAAACTAGGTTGAAACAATTCTGCAATGAAGTTATCTACGTCTTTTACTTTTGCCTTTTTACGAGCAAGGAACTCAGATTGTTCTTGGAAGTTTTTCATGTGGCTATTGCTTATCCCAAGAGCAAGCTCTGCCGTTTGAATTATCTCTTCATCGAACATTTGTAAGTGCGGTATCCTAAAGCTATTGCCTTTATTATTCAACGCCATTGTAAGAGTGTTGTTACAAACAACTCTTATTGGTGTAAACATAATAGTCATTGCTTTTCCTACAGAATGGCTATTGTTCAACAACAAATAACCTTCAACTTGATCGTCTCCTGGAAGTTTGAAAGTATCTGTAAGTTTAGCCAAACCCCAGATTTCTTTACCCTCTTTTAAGCTTCCTGCAGTTTCCATTTTCATGTGTCCTGCTTCGGTAAACTTTTTAAAGAAGCTCATAACTTCTTTGTTTTGAAAAGGTACATAGCTTTCTTTACAATGTGAAAGCACTGTGTTGTCAGAGTCACGCACTATATAGTGGTGGTCATCACAACGTAAAAAGTTTGCTTCACCTGTTGGGTCTATTATGTTCCAACAGTTTGGTTTATCAATAGTGAATGCTTGCCTTTTACTTACTGTCCAATCAAGTTGAGCTGCCACCAACATTTCGTCTGGGGACATATCTTTACTAACTTGTCGGCCAAGCCCATGCCAAGGAACTTTCCCTGCATAAGCCATTGTTTCTACTTCATGTGCCATATTTTTTCTCCTTTCTGTGAGTTATTAATGTCTGGTAGGTTCGTCTATTTCTAGATAATCTACCTCTAAGTATGGTAAAGCATCAAACCTATTGGATGTAAGCTCAAGCCATACTGCTCGTTCTGGACTAAGCAATAGCTCAGTCTTTATAGTTTCCTTTGTCCCACCAAAAACATGGAAAATAATCGGAAACTTATTCTTATCACTAAGTTGGTCTAAAGCTTTTTCAGTAAGCGTTTCATTGAAATTTCTATGTATCGCTTCTTGGTTAGCTTCAACCAATTCTTTCTTTGTAAAGTACTTTATTTCCACAATATTCTCCTATGGTTTTGTTGGTACACACTAATTATATAGCTAGGGTATAAAGTGATAAAGTCTTTTTTGTTCAAGTAGATAAAACAAACCCCTGACTAAACATAGGATGTATCAAGTGCAATGTTTTTGTGGCTCTTGTTAGTCCTACATAAAACACCCTAGATTCGTCGTCTTCATATCCGCTTATTTTTCTCCACATACTATATGGTCTTTTCATTGTATCTGTTAAAAGCATAACGTTTGTTGCTTGAGCTCCTTTTGAAGAGTGTATAGTAGAAATCCTAATCCTTGGCGTTTTAGTTAAACTTTCTCCTTTTCTTAAACAAGCCTTTATGTACGTTTTGTCTCTTTCACTTATCTTACCTAAACCTCTGTCCCAAGGTAGGTTGTGCATCAAACCATGTTTACTTTGTAAGTCTTGTAAACTATAAAATGTTCCTTCTTGTCCATCAGGCATTGTTTTACAACCATACTGAACTTGACTATTTATTAGCATATGGCTATATACTAATTTAACCTGATCTGCATTTAAGCGGTTTCCTTCCCTTAAAGATTCCCAAAGTCTGACCGCTTCAAGTACTTTACTGTCAATGCTCTTAGAACCATTGTAAACGTATAGGTGTCCTCTTCTACGAACCTCTTCTTCAATTTGTTGAGCTCCCCTAGTAGTCCGACTTAGTAGTAGCCAATCTCCTTGGCTTAAATCAACTTGCTCAGAGTGTCTGTACCAATTAATAATTCCTTCTTCTTGTTTTGGTTTAAAGCTTTTTTGTCTTCTACCAACAATGTTCTGTATGACACTATTACTTATTTGATGATGGGAACTAGGTATTCTATAAGATTGATTAAGTAGGGTTACTTTACCTTTCAGGTTTACAAAATGCTCTACGTCTGCTCCTGCGTAACGGAAGATAGCTTGGTCATCATCTCCTGCAACATAACAAACATCACTGTTTTCTTCTAACATTTTTACCATTTCCCATTGTATGGGGGAAAGGTCTTGAGCTTCGTCAATGAATACTGCCTCTAGTTTGGGGCATAGTTTTCTTTCTAAAAAACATTCTAGCATTCCTGCATAATCTTCTAACCCAAATGATTTTTTCCAATGCTTTAAACCTTTGTCTACATACTGCACCCTAGACCAATCTGTTTTCAGGGGAACAATACTTTCTTTATATATCTTTTTTAAGGGTTGGCGTAAAATTCTAGACATGTTTATTAATTCTAAAAACTTATCACCATACCCGAAATCTTTATAAGGACCTTGTTCTACAACTGTACCTGTATAGAACTTGCCTATCTTTAACCAGTCAGCAACTTCTTGGTATTTTTTAGGATTCATAATTTGTGAATGGTTAAGACCAGACATCATAAAGCCTAAACTATGTAATGTCCTAAAATAAGGTAACTCTTTTTTACCTAAGTTAAACTTTTCACAAGCTCTTTCTACTGCCTCTGTCGCAGCTCTTCTAGTAAAAGCAAAGTAACCAATCCTGTCTGGAGGAACTCCTGCTTTCATATACTGCTCTACCAAACCGAGAAGTTTTGTTGTTTTCCCTGTTCCTGGAGGACCAAGTATTATGTTCATTAAATTACATCCTTATCTGTTGGAAGATTAGGCAACTCTATTTCACCATCTTCATTTTCAAAAAACTGTTGGTTCATAGACCACACATGCACACCTTTACCTCTTACTCGCCAGAATTTTTTCTCTGCTTTAAGGTCTTGTAATCGGAGTGTTATTTTATTAGAAGAATAATGGTTGAAATCATTTACAGATAAATGTTTCTTTACATCTTTTACTTGGAAATAAACTCTATTGTCAACCCAAACCGCTACACCTTGTAGCACGTCCTCTCTTTGTTCTCCTTTTGCTCTTTCGCAACAAAAGGCATGTAGTAAATCTTCAAACTCACCTTTCAGTGTAGCATCTGGTGGAACTTCCACAATAGTTAGGTTATCTAACAAAAGTTGTATTCTTCCTTGCCATGCTCTTTGGTTCATGGCTACAGGGAATTTATTTATTTGTGAAACACATTCTTTTTGAAACTGGATTTGGCTTGTCAAACCATTGGTAGAAAGTTCTACCCTTTCTTCGTCTACGTTTAAAATCCAAATAGGTGGGTCTCCGTTTATTTTAGTTAAACTAGACATATCGTTACCAATACCTGTTGGACCGACTCCATGTTTTCTTGTTTTACAAACTTGTTTATCACAAAAAGGTTTTATGGGTTGATCTTCACACTTGTAAAAATACTCTTTCTTTTTAAGTTGTCGTATAACAACACCTACCTCATTGTGTGAAAGAGGTGGTTTTAAAAAATCCATATTATATTTTTGCATAGTTACTTCCCAGTTGTCTTCGTCTGACATTCTGGCGTAAACACCTAAGTTGAACAGTGCGTTGTTTCTACTGCCTTCACCAAATCCTTTACTACACAGATGTTGTAGGCAAGGAGGACCATCTTCTAATAACCCCTCTTCTCTTCCAAAACTCATTATTAGTTTACGAAACTTATTGGGTGTTATGATAAACGGCTTGACATATTCTAAAAATTCTGTTGTTGTAAGAGCTTCGCCTTTATCATCAAAAGCATAGCGTGTTGTTCTGTCGCCTGAGTGATAGGGCATGTTTAAAAAGTTACCTGTATCACCTCTTTCTATTAATATTTTTGTTTGTTTGGGAAATATTTCACTACCTGAATGTCCTAAAGCAGCAGACAGTTCTGTTATTTTCCTTTGCATTTCTTCAGCCTCTATAGGCTCAGAAACAAAAACCCAAACATGAGCACCACCTGATTTTGTTCTTCCTACAACCGCAGGAATTTTATTTTCTCTTAATGTAACTACTAGCTTTTTATGATCAACGCTATACTCATCTATATCTATAGCTCCCCATTGGCATGTGTTATCACTACGAATAGGTATAATCCCTACACCTGTTCCTCCCTTTAAATGCTCTTCCCACATTTCAACAGTGGTCTGTTCCCTTATAACCTTTGCAGTACCTTGTTTCTTTCCATCGTTTTCTCTACTGCCTTTAACGATAAATGTTCCGTGAGCTATGTCACTTCCTTTAAATAATTTGTATAATTCTTCTGCGAGATTTTTCATTAAGCTCTCCAAGAAGTATGTGAGAAAAGCATAGGAAACCAAAAATTAAGCCATTAATTAAAAAGAATCCTACACTTTTCCGTGCAGTACTAAGGCGATCAACCCCTCTTACTGTATTACATTACTCCATCATTCTTATCATTGGCAGTATTGTCACTACCCCCCTCCCAAGTTTCATCAGCATTTTCTGATTTAACTTGTACTTCTCCTTGTTTTACTGAATTACCGAAGCCTACCGCAGTATCAAAAATACTAGCTTCATCTTCGTTGGAAAGGTCTAATTGTTTATCCCTAGTAATATCCCAACCATACCAACTACCTTTATCATTAGACTCAGGCATGGTACTTAGTGTATAAACCTGAGACATCAAAGGTAGTGTGTAAACTCCATTTTTACCTTTAGCAGTTATAGACTGTGCCTGTGCTAACCACTTACGAGATTTTTTAAGTTGTGTTGATGTCATGGCTATAAGAGCTCTTTGTACACCTAACTCTTTGTGCATAAACAGTACGAAAAACTGAGCGGTATTCGCTAAGTAGTTGCCGTTTTCAAGCACATCTCTTCCTTGGTCGTCTCTGGTTGTTGTATTTACTATAGGATCAGAAGGATCAAATGATTGTACATACCCTCCACCCTTAGTTTCTCTTGGTATCCACTCTACAAAACGGCGATTATAATGGCATGGTATAACTTTTATACCTTGTTCTCCATCATAAACTTCACTAAGTACAGTGTTGTATATCATTCCTGGCTCAGCTCCTTCCACATACGCACCATCACGCTTTTTAACTTGTGGAGAACCATCAGCTAGTATCCTAAGAAAAGGTATTGCTATGTCATCAGTGGTTACTTCATCAAACCCTGCAGACCCAAGCATTTCAAAACTCTCAGCAGTTGCGAGAGCATTGCCTTTTTCTTTTGTTGCGACTTGCTTTTTGTCGTTCATTATTTACTCCTTGGTTTTACGATTGTAGCTTTTTCTCCTATGTACAGACCAAACAAATCTTGGGGAATACTTTTCCCTTGTTCTGTTTGTTCCTTCACAAAAGCCTTTAGTGTCATTGGTTCAACCCATGTTTTAGAGCTTACTGCCAACCCACGTCCTTCCATTTCACTTGCATAATCACGAGCCTGTTCTTCTTGCCCACGAACAAAGTTTGTTGAAACTTGGTTCTTGATCAAATCTCCATGGTCGTTATCTACAAGCCATCCATGTGCTTCCTCTTTCCTGTCTTTAGGAATTGAAGCACTATAGAATTTCTTTACATTCACTGCAGATCCATCTTCTAGTTCTATTTTACTTAGATTATGCTCTGCCATCGCTGCGGGAAGTTGGTCTTCAGCAACCTCTCTTAGCTCTTTTTTAGTATCTTTTACTTCTTGTTCTAATAGTTCTACTTTTTCTTGAAGTTGAACTTGCCTTTGGCATAACTTACTCACTTCACTTAACCCCTTTTGGTCTACTGAACTAAGTTTATTAGCCACCTCTTCAAACTGGCTCATCTGTATCTCCTAGTGTTAAATTAATATTTGCGGACAAAGGGAAGTATTTTTCTTCTTGCCGATCCCATTTAAGCATTTTAAATCTACCGCTATTTGCACTCGCTGCAATAGAAGAAGCCAATGCAATCATGGCAGGATCACCAGACAACAATAAATAATCTTCATCCGTGAACTTACTTAGCTTACGTTTCATCCGCCTAATTGTAGGTTGTGTGGCGTAGCTCGCTTGCTCTCCTGCGGGAACAAGTATTTCAATGTCACCAAAACTGGTAGCATCTGTAATATCTCTTCCCCTCATTTCTTGTGTTATGTATACTGTCATGTACTTTCTCCACATGGTTATTAAGTTATACCATGAAACCTTGTTCATAGTGTGTCTTATTATTTCTAACTTAATCCGATATATTAAATATATTTTACTTTTACTATTACACCCCAAAAACCCATAAAACGTAACACTTTTTTACTCACTTAGTTTCGCGTAGACCCGAAAGTATATTGTATATCGGAAAAACTTAAAAAAGTATTTTTATATAATCCAATTTTTACTGTATATAGCAAACTATATTATCCACTCCCTATGTCCTTCTGCAAGCACTTGGTCACTAATATTTATTTTGTTTCTAAGTGCTTTTATAATTTTTTCATCAACTGTTTTTTCTGTAACTATATCTATATAAGTTACTTTGTTAGTTTGCCCTATACGATGAGCTCTATCTTCACTTTGTAGTCTTACTTCTAAATCATACCCATTACTATAATAAATCACTGTTTTAGCTTCTGTTAATGTCAGACCATAGCCTCCTGTTCTGGGTTGTCCTACAAAAAATCTAAGTGGGCTATTTGGGTCTTGAAAACGTTCAACTATATTTTGCCTTTCATCAGCTGAAGTTTCTCCGTAAAAAAGCTCAGCAGAATCACTGCCATATTTTTCAGCTAAAACCTTTTGTATGTTTAATAAATCATGGGTAAAGTTTGCCCATATAATGACCTTGCCATCTGTTTCTTCTAAACAATGAAGTAGCTCATCTATTTTATTAGAGTGTACGGTTATTGTTCTTCCATCTTCTAACCTAGCAAAACCTGAGCATAATTGTTGTAACCTCAACAGTTGTGTTAATACAGTAGGTGCTGTCACTAATCCTTCTGATTCTATTACCGCTAGTGCCGTTTTCTTCATCTGTTTATATAGTTTTTGTTGTTCATCGGTGAGCTCTACTGTTCTGCGTGTATATACTTTATCAGGTAAATCTAAACAATCTTCTTTACGCACACGGAAACTAAAAGGTTCAATAATACTGTTTAGCTCTTCTAAGTTTTGGTAGCCTAATATTTGATTATAACTACGGTTGCCAAGAGTTCTACGCATTAGTTTGGCGTATCTGTTTTGAAAAGTCCAAAAGCTCCCCTGTTTTAGTACATAGTGTTCTAAAAACTCACATTGTGTGAATAAATCTAAAGGCGACTTTGTTACAGGCGAGCCAGTAAGTATTCTCCTATAGGGTGCTTCTTTCCTTAGTTTAATTAAATTCTTTGTTCTTTGAGCGGTTCTTGTTTTTATGGTTGTGCTTTCATCTACCACTAACATACACTTGTGAGTATATAAAAATTTGTATGCTATTTCATAACCACGTTTAGTACTAAAAGCTTCAACGTTCATTAAAAATATTTGTAAATCATCTGTAACATCAAACAATGTGTCTAGTTCTAATTCTTTTTTCTTTGTTTTTTCTGGTGACCAAGCAACAATATTTGCGTTTATGTGTTCTGGTAAATGGGTAGGTATTTCTTTACGCTCCCAGTTTTTGTATACACCTTTAGGAGCAATAATAAGAGCACTGTTTATTTGACCTTTGTCATATAGTATAGACATATTGTCTATAAGTACTTTTGATTTACCTGTACCCATGTCCATAAAATAAGCAAAATAAGGCTTATTCCAAGATTTGTTTAAAGCATCTAATTGATGTTTATATGGTTCGTATTTAAATTTGTATCTCACGCTCTTTCTACTTTCTAGGTGGATAAGAGGAAAATGATATATCTAGCTAAAGGTAAAACCTCTTACCCATATGTAGTATAACAAAAAACAGGTTTGATTTTATTCTTTTATTTTCGTTTTAAACTGTAGCTATTCCGCCTGTTGGAGCTCTACGTTTTGCAATCGCCATTGCGGTAGCGTCATTGGGAAACAGACTTGCTACATCTGTTGTGCCTATACCTGTTGGAGTAGGTGGCGGTGCGATAGCACTACTTTTAAATGCGTCTGGTTTGAGTATAGGTTGTTTTATTGGTTCTGGGTTTTTTGTTGGAGGCCTGAACTCTTCTATTGTTTGTCGTGGTGGTAAATCTTTGTCTGTTGGTGGTAATAATGGAATAACTTCTTGTTGACCTTTATCACCAAATATATCACCACCTAAGTAATCATACCCTGAGTTATAAAGATAATACTTTAGTTTTACTGGGTCGAAACCTTTTTCCCACTCCTGAATAAAGCCACCTTTAATTTTACTAGGATCAATTTTTTTAGCGAGTTCTTTTGCTAGTGCAGGGTCAAACATAGCGTCTCTGAATACAGCTTCGGCTCTTGCTGTTTGTCCCGCATTTATAAACCTAGTAACAAGGTAAGCTCCTGCTGTTCTAGGGCTTATACGACCTTCAGCAGCCGCAATAATCCTTGCTTGAATACTTGGTAAACTTGTACCTATGTTATCTGCTAAATTATCAAGTAACCCTTTAGGAATTAAAGTAGCTCCTGCTGTTCCTTCAACTCCTCCTGTAATTAAAATTCTTTCATAACTTTCACCAATAATTTTTAAATCATCGTAGTGATTTTTTCCTATAGCAGAGGTCAGTATTTTTTGATTTTCATCTAAATATTTTATAAACTTAGTAGGATTACTTAAAGGTTGTTGTCCTTTTAAAATTTCATTTGTAACAGTAGCGTTAAAGGTTGTTTTTAAATCATTTTGAGAAACTCCAGGAATTACACTGTTCTCCCCTGTTCCGTCTATCTTTAACCTTTGTTTTAACTCTTTAAGTAATTTTGGATTTTTAATCGCTTCTTGCAACAGCTTTTGTGGTTCTAATTCATCAAATTTATTAGCTACTTGTTTGTAAAGAAGATTAGTATTAATTAATCTTTTTCTGTTCTGTAGGTCTCCTTGGCGATTTACTAGTCCTTGTAATAAGGAAACTGTTCCCTCAGGTAAATTATTTCCCGCATTTCTAGGGTTTGTTAATTCTTCATAAAAATTATTAAACCCTTTATAAGAAGGGACTAATTTTAATACATCTTTGTTTTTGTTTAAATATGTGTTGAGTTTGTCTGCGTTTAAAATTCCTTTTCTAGAATCATAAGCATTTCTGTGTATTTGATCATAAACAACCTTTTGCATTGTTGTCCCATCTTCTTGTGTATTGAAAAAATCCCTATAAGTTTTCATACTGTTAGTGTCTTTTAAAAAGCTCCCTGCTACTTTTTCTTTAGGCAGTTTGTATTGAGTTACACCACCTAATCCGCTAACATCAGTATCTAACACTTTATATATTGCAGGAGACTCTAACGGTATGACATTTTGGCTATACCACTCATTAAAAGTTTTAAAGTCTTTATTAGTTTGACCGAACTTATTTGCCATATTGTCTAATTCTTTTTTGAAAACACTTAATTGTTTAATGTCGTTTGTAATACCAAAATTATATGCTTTACCTAGCATGTCGTTTACTTCCATTCTAAACATTTTAAAATCTTGGAAACTTACTGTTGGAGTTTTTTTATCTAAAAACTTTTTAATTAAAGGGTGGATTTGTGTTAAAGAGTCATCATCAAGAATAGATTTAAGAGTCGTTTCTATTTTTGTTGTTGTAGATTTCATGTCAGCAATATTGTCTATTTTATTTAAATCTGTGGTAATTAGAGGTTTACTATTGTTGTAACCTTTACCTGAAGCAAAAGCGTTTGCTTGTTCTTTTATTCCGTCTGCATATTCTTTTATTCTTTCTCTAATTACATTTCCTGTTCCCGCTTGATCTGTAATTTTAGGGAAAACTCCTTTTTCTGGGTCTGATAATTTATTTATATTAAACACGACCTCATCTGTTTGATCATCTATTTTACTTATCAAAGGAGTATATTTATTTGTAATTGATTCATAAATGAATAATGGTCCTTCATCAATTGGAGACTGAAATTTTCTATTGCCAAATTGTTCAATAGCTTTTATAACATTATATTTTCTTTCTATGTTTTTTCTAGTAAAATCAGCAGGAGAAGTTTTTTCTATTTTTGCTTGTGTTCCTATGAGAGGAATATCTAATGTTTGTTCTGCAGGACTAAAGGTAACTTTTTCTCCAGTTGTGTCATAAACTGCTGTTTCTAGTTCTTCTGCTCTTTTAACATTTTTTAAAGATTGCTCTGATTCTAATGATTTAGTTATTTCATCAGCAAATTCGTCTTTAATTTTTTCTGTTCTTGTTCCTGTTTCTGGATCTCTTTTTAAACTTTCTGGAACATACTTACTGCCACTAGTGACGACATCATCATATTTTTGAGTAGCTCTCCCAATATTTGTCTTGTAATAATTTACAAAACTTCCTGCTGCTCCCCATGCTGCTAAAGGTGAGATTCCTACTAATCCTGCTGCGAGAGCAAGTTCTTCTGGAGCTCCTGTTTCTTTTGTAAGTGCGTAAGGAACACCAAATAAACCTGCTCCTATAGCATCGTACTTTGCAGCTTTTCCTGGAGTTTTAGCATAAGGGTCAACAAGGGCTTGTCTCACAGAGCCTTTATATCTTTCTGTATTAGGTATACCAAAAGTTGTTTTAGTTTTAGCATAATCTACAAAGTTTTCTTTTAACATGTTTGCTTGACTTCTAAGTTTCCCTGCTAATGCCAATATTCCTGAGAAAGGCACTGTTGCACCTACGACCTGTCCTGCTGTTCTTGCTACTCTGTCTGAGTACTCATCATAACTAGGAGAACCTCTTTTACCTACTCCGTAATTCATTACATAAGGAATTAAACTAACCACCTGTTCATAGTCTTCTGCGTTTACAACTCTGTTTAAATAATCTCTAGGGTCTTCGTTTGGCTCTATTACTCCTGCTATTTCAAAAACTTCTGCTAAAATGTTTACTGGTAGATCAAAAAAAGGAGTAATCATTTCGTTGAAACCTCTAAAATTATTAGCAATCTCACTTGGTATTCCACCAAACTCTTTAAATCCTTCTTGTTGTCTTACACCTTTTACAGGAACAACTAAACCTGCTCCTTCTCCAGGAGCACCAATTATTTTTTCTCCTGTTTCTGTAACACTTTCTCGAACGATACCTGTGGGGAGATCTCCTGGACCTAATTCTAATAACTCTTGTGAAGGAGCCTTGATTGTAATTTTATCTACCATATTATTTTCCGAAGTTTAAAGCTCCCGCGTTATATACTCCTGGATTAACTTTAAGTTCTTTTGCACCATTTGGTCCGATTTTTATGTGGAGTTGTTGTAGTTTTTCATTTAATATGTCTGGTTGATCGTGATATTTTTCTTGAAGAGTTCTTATACCAATTAGAAAAGCATCATAGTGTCCTGGTTTTTCAAACAATAGTGGGTCTGTTTCATATCCTGTAGGGACTATGTCTTGGTAAGCGTAGTTTGGATCATTGTTTATTTGTGCTTGTAGTTTATTTTTTGTGTTTACAAGTTGTCTTCTATACTCAACCATTTTTACAAGTGCTAAATCAGGATCTCTAAAGAAAGTTAAAGCAGGTTCTGCAAGTTTTTCAGCAATTAATTTTTGTTCTGCTATTCCGTATCTTTCAGATAAAGCTTCTGTTTTTTGCAGATGTTTAGTAAATTTTTCGAGGAAGAATTTTGATCTTTCTGTTCGCTCAAACCTAGCACCACTGTCTCCTGATCCTGCGAAAGGTGCAATTACAGAGTTTGAAAATCCTTTAAACCAAGACTTAGGACCAAGACCGTCTGATAAATATTCTTCCATTTGATTTAAGAAATCAATTGTTGTGTGTATGTCTTTAAGGTCAACTTTTGCTTTATTTTGTTCTTTAATAGGTAATGTTTTAAATAAACCGATTTCATCGTTTGGTCTTGATTGTACAAGCGGATTACCTTGAATTAATCGTTTTCTTCCTGTTGGTTGTCCGTTTTCTATTACATCTTCATATTGTGGTATGTCGTTATAAATAACGTCTAATGGTTCTCCAAATCTTTGTATTTGTCCCTTTTCATCTCTTGCTGCTACAACAATTTCCCTACCATTCATTTTGTTCAACACTCTAACATTACCGTCGCCATCAACTTCTGTGGCAATTATGTCTGTTAGTTTTCCTGTTTGATATCCTGGAGGAGCTTCAACTAAATCTTTTTCACTTCCGCTCAATGACATGAAAGTACTTCCTCCTTTTCTAAATCCTGGAACTTGATGCCAACCCGTAACATTTAATTCAACATTAGGGTTTTGTTTTTTCAACAGTTCTTCTAAAGTCATTTTTGTGCCTTCACCGTCTGTTACTGTTGTAGAGTATGGTATTAATAGATTTTCTCTTACAAGTTTTAAATCTTCAGCAGAAATACCTAAGTCTTTAAACAACCCTTTTTTATATTTTATGTAATTGCTTGGCAGAGGAGCTACGTTATTATTTTTGTCTATGTAAGTATATCCTTCAGCAGACATCCTAGCTTCTACAATGTCTTTAGTCTCTGGGTCAAAAAATGTTTGTGAAGGAGTTAAAGCATATTTGTTTGCTATGTTGAATTCTTGTGTAATTTTGTCGTTTACTACTTTGAGGTCTCCTTCTTGTAGGTCAATGCCTTTGCCTACAAAATCTTTTACAACATCGACTTTAGTTTTATCTAATGTTGTTTGTAAATCGTTTCTGTCTGATATAGCTGACAAAGCAACTTTACCTGCTATATCAGTAATACTTTTATCTATATTTTTAGATTCTTGTAGTGCTGCTAATTTGAGTGTTCTGTCTCTAGCTGTTTGTTCACTGGCTAGTTTAGATAATGCAGGAACAGCTTCTCCACCTGCGTCTATAACCGCACCAAGTAATCCTTTATCAGACCCTGCTATACTTTGTCCTGCTTTAGCCAATGCTAAATAAGCTTGAGCTTGATTAGATGTTTTATCATCTGTGCCTAACAAAGTTTCATATTCTGTTAATAAGTCCTGTGTTGTTTTCCTTTCTGGTAAATAAGACTGAAAAGTAGCTAATCTTTTTTCTGGTGTTATGTTCCCAATCCTTTGTTCTATGCCTGTAAAATAAGGGTTCATTGTTTTTAAAAGCTCGTTAGCATCTTGTTGTATAGCTGCTCTGTCTATTGTTTGGTAATCAGGAGCATATACTCCAATATTAGGGAATATTTGTCCATAAGTTGTTGAGCCAAAACCAAAATTTTCTCCAGTTGCGGGACTACCTGCTTGTCTAAATACAGGTTGTTCTCCTTGTGTCATTCTCATTACGGCCTCGTCCATTCCTGGAGAGCGAACGCCCGAGGCCATGTCTATATTTCCAGGAGAAGTGTCACCCCCTGACATAGGCATAGCATCAGCAATCCCACCTGCGGGAGCTGATTGTTTTGATAATTCCATCATGGTAAAAGTAGGTTGTATGAGAGTTAGTACCGTTTCTGGTGTTTTACCTGCGTCTGCTTCACCTACATAGCTAGCTAATTCTTGGTAACGTTGCTCTAGGGGAGCTTGGTTGCCTCGCATAGCATTTATTATTCCTTCAGTACTTTCGGCACCATCTATATCAGACAACATGTTTTGCATGCCGTTTGCTGTTTCAGCAAAAACCTGTTCATCCATTTGTTGTTCTGGCGTAGCAAGTCCTGAAGTGATGCCTACGCCTACTGAGGAATCTTGCATATTTCCTCCGAACATAGGACGATTCATTACTTCGTTCATTATATTATTCCTGTTTTATTTGCTGCTCCATATAAGCCAAGTCCCGTTGCTGCTCCTCCTACGAGTTGGTTAAGTAACGAGGGTTGTGGAGCAGAGGTTAGACTCAACGTTTGTTGGGTAGAAGGAGCTCCTCTTAATATATCACTATAGAAAGATAATCTTTGGTAAGGTTCATAAATGTTTTGTAGCTGTGTTTGACGATCAGCTTCTAATTGTTTTTGTGCAACATCACGTTGTAGCCCACCGATACCCTGTAACATAGAAACATCTTGCATTCCTAGTTTAGTATCTAATTCTCCAAGAGCGGCTTGTCTTACGCCTAAATCTCCTAATGTTTTACCTTGTAATGCACCTAACTGACCTATACCTAATCCTGCTTGCAGTTGTCTTTTTTGTTGAGCTTCTTGTCCTGTTAATGCTGCTTTTTGAGCTTCAAAGAACCCTTGTGCTTGGGCTTTTGCCAGAGCGTCTAAACGATTTCTATCTAATTCTGATTGCATTAATGCTGCTCTACTACCACCGAGCACCCCTGCCTGTGCTTGTTGTTGTCCTAGTTGTGATCTTTGTATATCGTAAGCTCTATTTATTTCATCAGTAATAGCTGATTGATAAGGATTCATATAAGCAGCAATCCCTGTAGAAGGATCAAACCCCTGAGTAGCTCCCGCTGCCATGTTTGCTCCAAAAGCTCCTCGAAGATCGGTTGCTGTTGCACCACCTGCAAGAGTATCTGCTCCTGTTTGTAAATAAGGTTGATAACCACCTATACCAGACTCTGCAAGACTAGCTGCTTGTTGTTCTAAAGAACTTAAAGGAGAAACCTGTAAACTAGGCAAACCCCCTGTTGGAGGAGCTCCTGTAAGACCTCTGGCTTGTTGCATCAAGCCAATTTTTAAAGCCTCTATCTCTGGGGCTTCTCTTTGGTATATCGTTTGTGAATCTGTTGCCATTTGTGTTATGCCTTGCCCTGTATCATAATTAAAGAATCCGTCTGCTGTGGGCAAAGAAACGTTTCTTGAATCAACTGACATTTGTTTCCCGAACTGATTACCGAAAACACCGTTTGCAGGATCATAATCGTTTGGTAATGCTCGTAACCTTTCAATGTTTTCATCGTCAGGTACTTCTCCTGTATGCTCATAGTGTCTAACAATGGCAGAATAATTTGGAGAATCTTCAAGTAAAGAAACTGCATCATCATAAATATCATCATGCCCAGAAGTGAAAGGGAACTGCGACATCTAAGCTCTACCATTTTCAAATTTCCTCATCATAGCATACATCTTTTTAGCACCTTCAGATCTATTACCATTGCCCATTCCTTCTACAGCTCTTGCTGTCATAACAAATTCTCCATCACTAAGCATAGCAGGAATAGAATCACTTGTGCCAGTTCCAGGACCAACTATTTCTCCTCCTTCTGCTGATAATACAGGGGATAAAAATTTAGGGTCTTGGTAATATGGGTTTGAGCCATAAAAAGCAGAGCTAAATCCATACTTGTTAGGGTTAGATTTATATAAATCAAAACCTGTAGTTAATTTTTTATTTGCCATATCTTCTTGTTCGGGAGCACCAAAAATTCCTCCGCCCATTGCTGCGTCAGCTACGTTTAAACCAACGATACCTGCTCCTACTGCAGGACCGTATTTGGTAAACATTCCTGGAGCAAGGTTTGTTTGTGCTGCTTTAATAGCTTCTGCTTGTATAGCTGCTACATCTACAGGAGGTGGATTAAAACCTGCTTGTGTTAATTGATTATTGACAGCTTGTGCTGTTGCAATTTTATTTTGAGCTATTTTTGTAGCTTCAGTACTAAGTTGTGCTCCTGTTGGTTGTATACTTGCCCTAGAAGGACTAATGTATTTGCTGTATAAATCTTTTGTTGTTCCAATAGGATCACTTAGTTTACTGGTTAAACTGTCAAAAATAGAACTGGTTTTTGATCCATCTGTTACATTACTAAGAATGTTTCCAAGATCCCCTTGATTAGGCGGTGTAAATCCGCTAAATCCACCTGATCCTTGTGGAAAAGTAAATTGATTACCTGCGGTAGCTCCTCTAAGAACATCTCTTTTTGCTGCCATACTTAAATTTTGGTAATTTGAAGGTTGTGTTCCTGCAATAGGGGCTACACCTTTTCCTGGAACACCACCAAAAAAGTCTCCGCTCATTGCATAGTTACCTAGACCTGTTAATCCTCCTGTAATTACAGCACTTTTAAGGGAATCTTTAAAACTTTGCCCTGAAATCAATCCTCCTGCTAATGAACCTATTCCTGCTGAAACAGCAGCTGAAAAAGGAAGTACAAATGGAGCAGCAAACGGAAGAACAATAGGAGCAACGAATTTAGCGACTTTAGCAACGTCTTTAACTATTCTTTTTACGCTTTTAAAAATCTTTTTAAAAAAGAATTCTGGTTGTCCTGTTACAGGGTTGATACTATTAAGCTTGTTACCAACAACGTAACGCTCAGGGTCTACGCCCATATCGGCAAGTTGTTTCCAAATCATTTTCTTTAAACGAGGGTTTTGTTTCAACACTTCCATAGGAAGCATTGTTTCTCCCTGTGCTGCGTGAACAATATAAGTATCACCATTACGACCAAACTCTTTTAATAGCTCAGCTGCTTTTTGGTAATTATTAACTCCTCCAGATGGAACTAGAGGTTGATATTGTATTTCGTAGCCTAATCCTGTTATACCTTGCATGTCGCACCCTTTATTAGATTGATGTAGGCAGGGAGCGAACTCCTGATAACGCTTTTTTCACTATACACATTTGTAATCATCATCGCAACCTATGTGTCTCCGCTTAATTCTTGAGGAACAGTAACTTTTATTTGTACACTTTTAGATTCACTGCCTGTCCAAGAAGTTCCACAATGAGGACAGTTACCGTCTGGGTAACTTGCTATCTCTTCTGGTGTGTCTACTACATCCCCACAATTAGAACATTTAACTATGTCTTTACTTGTACTTGGTAGCCATGTTGTCATGGTGTACTCACTGTAACTGTTCCTACAAAAGTGCTTACTATTTGACTACCTGTATCAACATCGTTTATTTGTTTTATTTTGACGAAACCATTGGCATTGTACAAATCACCAGTCTGCAGAGTATTTGCTATTGCATCAGTAGGCATGTTTTGTATGTTCAGTAAAGGTTGCCTTTGTTCATCTATTACTCTATCTAAATTCCTAGCTAGTTGGTTTACAAAGTTTTGATCATACTCAGTAGGAGCAACAGGTAATATAGTACGGATTATTTTTGTTCCTGAACCTGTCATCTTCTTCCATCGGGTTGTGCATCTAAACGAGGAGCTCCTAAACGCCATTTAACTCCTTTTGCAGTGTTTTCTATTTTTAATGACATTTGTCTGCCCCGTTCTCTTAAAAATATTTCATTGGTATATTGTTCTACTGGACTACTAGATGTTCTTGTTACTGTGTCAGAATCACTGCTATAGTTGTCGCCACTAAAATCTCTACTTTTCATAGTAAATACAGCAGCGGGACTACTTACATCCGAGCCATTAAAAGTTAAATCAGGAAGTAGTCTGCGTATAAACATAAACTGATAACCGTCACCTAAATCAAAATCACTGGATTCTACAAAAGCATTAATTGCACTTACAGGATCTGTGCTACCGTCATCTAAACCAAACTCATGATTGTATAAAAATTTATCTGTACTCGCTGCTTGTGGGTAACTTCTTTGTCCTGCGGCTCTATCATTCCAAGCAGTTCTTGTAAGGCTACCATAATACCAAGTTTGGTTAGCGTAATTGTATACGACATAGCGGTCTATTTCATTAGAGTTGGCAGTGCAATAATACCACCAAACTTCACTTTGGCTTGCTAGGCTTCCTACATGAAACTTGAACGACTGATTACGGTTTATATCACTAAACACATAGTCTCTTACACTGCATGGTATGGGTGTAATTCTTCCATCAAATACATAAAAGTTTTCTTGTCCCATCCAAAATACTACGTCATTTATGCTAATCGCTGTATTTGGTCCTGCAATCCTTATATTGTCCGCTAGTAATGCTGTGCCAAAAGTATAAGGAGCACCAATAAAACTTACAGAATGCAGACTGTGGTCGGTAAAAACAAGGATTTGTCTGCTTGTTCGTACGGCAGCTACAATCTCAGAGCCTTGTGATAATCTTAAACTACCTGCTGTATTAGTTTGGGTAGGTGTCCAATCAATAGCACTTTCTTGAGAAGACCAACGAATTAACAATGGGTCTTGGGTTGCACTACCAATAGGATTTGTTCCAAAACAAAGTACATGACTATCAATATCAGACACTAATATTTTACGAGCAACACTTGGTACATCACTTGCACCTGAAAGTGAACTCAATAATACTGCACGAGTATTTGTACCATTGGTTGCGTCCCAAAAGAAAATTTGTCCATCTGCAACATTAGCAATTAAATCTTCACCAAAGTCATCAGCAAACCATAAACGTAATGTTTGTCCTGCTAAACTACCTACACTGCTATTCCAAGTAAATCTACCCCAAGTTCCTGCTCCCCAACCATTGCCTAAGACAGTAGTATCTATTCCAACACTAATTTGAAAAGCTGCCGTGCCAGAAGATCCTCCTCCTGCTGTACTGCCTGAACTAGCTGTGCCTCCTGTGTCTACTGTAAATGTTGTAGTACTAGGTATGGTAGCGATTGTGTGTTCTTTGTTTAGCTGTGCTGTAGTAATACCGTCTGTTGCTGTTAAACTAGCAAAAGTAACAAAGTCACCTATAGCAGCTCCGTGTGCTGTACTTGTTGTTACTGTAACAATCCCTCCACTTGCTGCGGTAGTAATAGGATTACTGGGTAAAGTAACAGTTGAGCGTATTGGTGTAATGTCGTGTAAAGCACCAGATTCTTCTAAGTAAATTTTTTTCTCACTACCCATAAATAAAAGGTTTTGAGAAGACAATGTTACAAAATCATGTAACTTACGCACATTTCCTTCATAACTATTACTGTTTGCTTTTTGCCAACCACCAATGCGTTCTACATAACCTGACCTAAAACGAATATAGTTGCCATCATACCAACCACCCTCGTTAGAGTAACTTGTTCCTTCTCTATTGATTCCAGGTTTAAACGCGAGTTTAATCAAAGGCATTAATATATGTTCCTGTTTCTAATCCCATTCGTTACTCCTTTGGATATTTGTCTTTGACTGTTTTAATTGATGCTTTCCAACCATCTACGCCATTGTGATAAATATCGTCTAATTGATTTATAATACTTGGATATTCTGTTTTTCTTTTATCTTGATATTCTGTTTCTGATAATTTAGCAGTTACTAATGATTCATTGATAGAAACTATGTTCTCATCTTTATCGTAACATTTTTCATCTGCACCATCTCCACGAATAGTTTTTACTGTATTGTGTGTGGCATATATTGCATCGTGTCTTACCATTATCCTGCAAACTCCATAACTGTTAATTGAACATATACTGAGCCTTGATTGAAAAAAGCTGTGCTAGAGCCATTTGATGATTTAAAATATGGCTCAAAAACTAAAGCACTTGTCGTATTAGCATCATAAAAAGATAATGTTGATTGCATACCTTTTTGTTCTGACCCACCAACTAAACCATTTCTAATTAAACCTCTTGGCTCTGAATCTATGACTGCTCCTGCAGTAGCACCACCAACACTTACATAATGATAGATATGTATTTCAGTTTGTTCACTACTTACGAAGACATTACCACCTGTAGTCAACATTAGAAATTTAGAATTAACCGTTTGTGGTGTAATTGATGCCTGTAATCCTGATGCTGTCGCTGAAGTATTTGTTGTAGAAATTGTAGAGTTAGTCTGTACCGATACTATGTTCAATAGTGTACCTGTTGAAACTGAAGTTATTATGTTGCCTGATTCAGCAGGAATTGTAAGAGTATTAGTTCCTGCTGTTGCAGGGACATCTACTGTTACTTGTCCACTACTACTACCTTTAATTACTAATGCCATTAGTCTGCTTCCTCTATTGTGTTACCTGCTGATACCCATTCTTGTAATTCTATCCAATGAGTGTTGTCCGTTGCGTTTAAAGGTACATGCCAAATTTGTCCATCTGTGTAAGTTACATCAACTGAAATATTTTGTTCAACTCCATACACAGGTTGTTTTATATATTTTGCACTCTGTATCATAATTCTGCCTCTAAGGTTACTACTGATGATGAACTGTTAGCTTGTTCTATTCTGTAAGAAGAACCTGCTGAAAGACCTGAACCAACAGTTAATCTGATTCCTGCTGATTGCCTAGAATTACTAATTGTCGTAATTGCAATCGCTGTTGCAGCAAACCCTGATGAACCGTTCGATGCTTGAAGATTACCACTATTGCTCATTGATGGTTCTGTTCTCATTGGAGGGTGCAATGGTTGTATTGTGTCTACAATAGTCGAACCAATACCTAGTCCATGTATACCTATGTTTTGATAACTAGCATCTCCACTTCCTATTACCACACAATACCTCTGACATCTAGCTAGACTTGTACCTACATCTTCATGTTGAAAGTCAGGTATGCTGTTAG
>CERN01044403.1_pt1 | contig 27361 bp, 25 predicted proteins | sample 530761 | NCBI WGS metagenome assembly CERN01 (sample SAMEA2620947, study PRJEB7988) | marine metagenome | isolation source: saline water (ENVO:00002010), including | reverse complement strand
CTTTTTATATTGACTTTCTGTTTGATGAATTTCACGATGAAGTTTGGCGATACGCATACGATAATAAACATGAAAACCATGAGTAAAGAAATAAAAACCACTTACCAATATTCAGATTATAGGGGTAGTGAAATGATATGGTCAACAGAAGATATAGAGTCCATAGCTAAAAATTTAGATATTAATTATTTAGATTTTGATGACTATGATAAAATTCTTCACGATACTTTTAAAAATTATGGCACAGAAATAATGGAGGAAGTTAGAGGGTTTTTTGAGGCTCAGATTTATAATCATGCAAAAGCATTGCAAAGGGAAAGAGTAAAAGAAAAAGAGTATTATTTAAAAAGAGGTAATACATCAGGAACAATAGATTAAAAATTAAATTAAATTAAATAATAAATTATGAGTAAAAAAGTAAAAAAAACAGATCAGCAAGTTGTCGATGAATTCATCGACACATTCACGCCAAAAGATTTAATAGAGAAAATCTCGTTAACATTTGGCGATAGACACGAACACATCGACTTTGATGATTTCATGCCTATGAAAAAACACATGAAAAAATGTGAAGACATTATAATCGAATCAATTAAAAAGAAAAAATCATGAATATGAATTTAGATAGAATTGTAGCAATTGCTACCGACTTAAAAAACGATACTGAATGGGTTAACGATAGTCATTCAGAATATGAACACAAGGGCGTTGTTCATGGCTTAGATAGATTAATATCTCATTTAAAAGAAACCGAACCGACTGATGTAGAGAAGTTTTCACAAACCTCTTTATATATATGGTTTAATAATTTTGTGGATTTTGTTCAGGATAATCATAGAAACATTTATAACAATGCTTGTGAATATGCTGATAAAAGGGAGGAGGATAGTAATGCCTAGACATATAATAGTAATGCTTGATAATGTTTATCAGGAAGTAGACGAGTATGCTTTAGAAAGCGAAGACAAAAAAAAAGCTTTAGAAAAAATAACTGAAGCCCAAAATTTAATCGAAAATTTAGAAGATAAATAAAGTTATGAAAGATACAACAGAATTGTACGGAGAATTATTAGAAACACAAGAGGATTTGTTAAAATTGACAAAAAAATTTAACAAAGTTCTGGAGCATAAAGCTAAGATAACGGAGGAGTTAAATTGGTTCAGGGTTTATGGCAATTACATAGGTAAAGTTTATAGCAACGTAGATGCTGAGGCATGTGGATTTGCTGATGGAGATGAGGAGTATGAAGAAAACATGAAAAAATCGAAAGTAGGGTTTTATGAAATTAATTCATTAGGAATTGCTAAAAAAATAAAGTAAATTCGTATTCTTATGTATATTATTGATCCTGAATTAGAAGAACTATACGAAACAGAATTTCTGTTTGTATAATAAGGTTTGTTTGTTTAAATTGCGCCAGCCTCTTAGTCAAAAGCTAAGGGGTTTTGGTGGTAAAAACTTTAATTAAATTAAATGAAAAAAGAAATATTTATTAAATATTCAAATGCAATCGCAAAACAATTTCATCTTACACTAGAAGAAATGTTTACCAAATCAAAAAAAAGAGACGTAGTAGATGCTAGACAAATGTTGTATTTTCTTTGCATGGAAAGACCTATTAGAATAAGCTATATAAGATGTTTTATGCAAGACTATAATTACGATGTTTCTCATTCCACTATTATTCATGGATACAGACAGGCAAAAAAACTTATTGATTCTGATCCTGATTATAATAAACTTATAAAAGATATTCAAGCCAATGATTAATTGGGATTTAGAATATATATATAGACAAGCGTTAGAAGACCCAAAGGCAGTGTGTTTAAACAAAGCCAAGAGTCAAACAATTTTATGTAAAGGAGTCAAGATAGAAAAATTTAAAGATAGAATAGAAATATTTAATGTAGCTAAGGGTGGCGATTATGGAAGAGAATGCACCTTAGAGGAATATGATTATTTCTACGACCATGGTTGGGAAAAAGGGGTTCTTCTAGTAGCAATTAACAACTGCTTACATAAATTAGATATCATAGAGAATAATATAAAAACAGAAGTCAATACTCGGAAGAATGACAAGCACATACAGAACTTAAAAAATAGCCGAGAGAGAATATTGAACAAATACACAATCAACAAAAGAAAATTAAATAAACTAAAATCGAAACAAAATGGAAAATTATTTTAAAAAGTTGTCTGCCATCAACGTAAAAGGAATGGCGGAAAAAAAGGGAAATTTTAATTACTTGTCATGGGCAAATGCTTGGTCGCTTGTTAAAGAGGCTTATCCTGATGCACAAAGAAAAGTTTATGAATCAGCACAAACAGAGTTGCCTTATTTTACTGATGGAAATACTGCTTCAGTAAAAGTTGGTATAATAGTAAATGGCATTGAACATATTGATTATTTACCTGTAATGGATTACAGAAACAATTCAATTCCTATCTCTAAAATAACATCTATGGATGTCAATACTGCCATACAAAGGTCTACTGCAAAAGCTATTGCCATGCATGGATTAGGTATAGCTATATTTAAAGGCGAAGATTTAGTAAATATTGCAAGTCCTAAATCTAACGTACCTAAAGAGCCAAAAAAAGAGATTACATACACTTTAAAGGTAGGGGACGGTAATTGGGATAAAGTTCTTAATTACATATCTAAAAAGCGTGGAGATGGATTAGAAAAAATAGTTCAAACTTTATCTACTAAGTATAAAATTACTTCTCAGGTTAAAAAAGAAATAGCTAAAAAAATATAATATGGCTGATTCTACAAAACAAATTATTAGTAATTTGACTGATGATAACAAATATTATGGGGAATATGGACAACAATTTTTGTCAAACTCCGATATACTAAACTTGCTTAAGTTTCCTGAAAAATTTAAGGTTTCACAACCCAAAACAAAAGCTATGGTAGAGGGTAATTATTTCCATACTGCAATTTTGGAACCAAAAAAACTTAAAGATTTCCAAATAATAGATGTAGCCTCTAGATCCACAAAAGCATATAAAGAAGCGTGTGGCGAAGATGAGATATTATTATTACAAAAAGAAAAGATTCATCTTGACGCTTTGATTGACAAAATGCAATCTAATCTTGAAATGTTTGATGAAATTTATAAAGAGGGCAACCAGTATGAAGTGCCTCAAATTGCACAAATAATGGGAAACACCTGGAAAGGTAAAGCTGATATTGTTACAGATGAATTTGTAATTGACATCAAGTCAACCAATGATATAACTAAATTTTACTGGAGCTGTATGAATTATAATTACGATTCACAGGCTTACTTATATCAAAGGTTTTTTAATAAACCATTAAGGTTTTATGTAATAGATAAACAATCGTTTCAGTTAGGTATCTACGACTGCTCCCCTAATTTTATAGAGGGTGGTAAAAATAAAGTAGAAAAAGCAACTGAAGTATATAATAAATTTTTTAGCAATGAAAAGACTCATAACATACATAACTACATTCATAAAGAAATTCTTTAAATTTTGTAGTGGTGTAAACACAACAAGAAAAGGTATTATGTGGGTGGATGTTCCAAACACCTGCGCCTCTAGATTAGAGAAAGAATCAATTCTCTATGATACTATTAATAGATTGGAGCGTGAAATTAAAATAATTAAATAATGGAAGAAAACAAAGAAAGCAAGTACAAAGAGGGTAAAATAATTTTATTTACCAACACAAAAAAAGAGGGTAAACAACCTGATCATACTGGTTGGGGTATGTACAAAGGAGAAAAATTTGAAGTAAGTATGTGGAACAATATTTCACAAGCTGGTAATAGTTATAAATCTGGCGATGTCAAAGCTCCTTATGTTCCACCAACACAACCTGAATCAAATGATGCGCCCAAAAGCAAATCGTCTGAGGATATATTTTAACTAACCAAGCATTAAATCAGGAGAAGCCACACTCAAGGAGGAGGCGAGATTTACTGACGAGTAATTGAGGTTCGAGTCCTCTTTTAATGCCAATTAAATTTAACAAACAAATGCAAATAACAATATTTAAAGACATCAAGGTTACCTCCCAGCCTTTTTTTAGAGATGTCCATGTAATTCTAAAAAGAATACAAGAGGGAGCCTCCAAAGACTTAGTAAAAAAAATTAGATTAGAAAAAAATAAAGACACTAGGAATTTATTAAAACAAAAATTACCAGCAGTTTGTTTTAGTGGAAAGTTTACCAAAAGAAACGATAAATCTTTACAAGAGCATAGCGGGTTGTTGTGTTTAGATTTTGATGGTTACAAAACAAACAAAGAGTTGTTGTCTGACAAGGAAAAACTTACAAAAAACAAATATATATTTAGTGTGTTTGTTTCTCCAAGTGGCAAAGGTTTAAAAGCGTTAGTTAGAATACCCGCTGATCCTAAAAATCATGTCAATTACTTTATAAGTATACAAAACAATTTAAATTCTCCTTATTTTGATAAGACTTGTAAAAATGTATCTAGAGTTTGTTACGAGTCTTATGACCCTTTAATATATGTAAACGAACTATCAAGCACCTGGGATAAAATTGAGGAAGAACAATTTAATGAGGTTACAAAAAATATTGATGTTCCAACAATACCTATAACAGATGAAAATAAAATTGTAGAAATACTAGTCAAGTGGTGGGAAAAAAAGTTTCCAATGATAGAGGGACAACGTAATCATAATGTGTTTGTGTTGGCCTCAGCATTTAATGATTTTGGAATTAACAAAACTTTAGCCGAATATGTGATGAATAATTTTTCATCTAAAGATTTTAACAAAAGAGAAATTAAAAGAACGATTGATTCAGCTTATCAAAACGTACAAAATTTTGGCACAAAGTACTATGAAGATGAAGATAAAGTAAATTTGGTTAGAGCAAAACTTAAAAGAGGAGTGCCAAAAAAAGAAATCCGATCTCAATTAGAGGATTCAAGTATTGAGGTCGGAACGATTGATAATGTTATTCATCGAATTGAAGAAGAGCAAACGAATCAAAAATTTTGGTCTGTATCAGAAAAAGGTGTAGTCAAAATTATACACATCATGTTTAAACACTTTCTAGAAGAGCATGGATTTTATAAGTTTAATCCAGAGGGAAGTAAGAACTATGTGTTTGTAAGGGTAACTAATAATTTAATTGACCACACAAGTGAAAAAGAAATTAAAGATTTTATATTAAATCATTTGATAGAGCTTGACGAACTCCAGGCTTATAATCATTTTGCTGAATGTACTCGGTATTTTAGGGAAGAGTTTTTGACCTTGCTTTCATCTATTGATGTGTATTTTATTGAAGACACAAAAGGTAGTGCTTATTTATATTACAATAATTCAGCTGTAAAAATTACATATAATGAAATTAAATCTATAGATTATTTAGATTTAGGTGGCTATGTTTGGAAAGACCATGTAATTGATAGGCCATATATAGATTGCGAATCATCAGATTGTGATTACAAATCATTTATAGAGAATATTTGTAATGGCGAAAAAACAAGAATAAACTCAATGAAGTCAACTATTGGTTATTTATTGCACGCCTGGAAAAATTTATCTTATTGTCCTGCAACCATATTAAATGATGAAGTTATTTCTGATAATCCAGAGGGTGGCACAGGCAAGGGTTTGTTTATGACTGCATTAGGGTATATGAAAAAATTAGTAGTTATTGATGGTAAGTCTTTTAATTTTGAAAAAAGTTTTGCTTATCAACTTGTAAGTGCCGACACTCAAATACTTTGTTTTGATGATGTTAGTAAGCATTTTAATTTTGAAAGATTATTTTCTGTTGTAACAGAAGGCTTGACATTAGAAAAGAAAAATAAAGATGCAATTAAAATACCATTTAAGAAATCTCCAAAAGTTTGTATTACTACTAATTATGCTATTAAAGGAAAAGGAAGTTCGTTTGAAAGAAGAAAATGGGAGTTAGAATTGGCCCAACATTATACTAGAGACAATACTCCATTAAGAGAGTTTGGAAGATTAATGTTTGGAGAATGGGATGAAGACGAGTGGTGTGCTTTTGATAATTACATGATAGAATGCTTACAAATGTATTTACAACATGGTCTTATAAAAAGCGAGTTTGTAAATCTTAAAATTAGAAGATTGTCAGCTGAAACATGCCATGAGTTTATAGAATGGTGTGGATTGTTAAAAGGAATGACTGAACATGAGTCGTTGCGATTAAATAAAAGGTCTTATAAACAAGACTTGTACATTGATTTTATAGAAGACAATCCAGACTTTGCCCCAAAAGCAAAAATGACTGTGTCAAGAATTAAATTTAACAAGTGGCTTATTGCGTATAATCAATTTAAGTATGACTGTGATCCTGAAGAAGGTAGAGATACTCAAAGATGGATCAGATTTAGACATAAACAAGAGTTGGAAACTGACGGAATTATTGAATTTTAATTATGCAACTTAGAGATTATCAAAAAAATATTGCGAAAACAGGAATTGATGTATTAAAGAAGCATAAATTTTTATATCTTGCCATGGAAGTTAGAACTGGCAAGACACTTACGAGTTTGAGTATAAGTAATTCTCTTGCCGTTTCTAGCGTATTGTTTATAACAAAAAAAAAAGCCATATCTAGTATACAAGATGATTACAATTTACTCAATCCTGATTTTGACATTACTATTATCAATTACGAGTCTCTTCATAAAATAGCTTATTCTCCTTATGATGTAATAATATGTGATGAAGCTCACGGCATGGGAGCTTTTCCTAAGCCAAGCAAAAGAGCTAAAGATGTTAAATCTTTAATACAGATCAATGACAACCCATATATAATTTTATTGTCAGGAACACCTACACCTGAATCTTATTCTCAAATGTATCATCAGGTTTATTCAATCAACAACAACCCGTTTAAACGACACAAGAGTTTCTATAAGTTTGCTCATGAGTATGTTAATGTGACGCAGAAAAAAATAGGTTCTATGACTATTAATGATTATAGTGGGGGCTATAATTCTATTATAGATGAAATGAAACCTTTTACTATATCTTACACGCAAAAAGAAGCTGGGTTCGAGGTGCAGACTGATGAAGAGATATTGTATGTAGATATGTGTAAAAAAGTATTAGGGATTATAAGTGAGTTAAAGAAAAGTTTAGTAGTACAAGGCAAGGAGGAGGTAATACTTGCCGATACAGCTGTAAAGTTAATGAGTAAAACTCATCAAATGTTTTCTGGAACTGTGAAGTTTGAGAGTGGTAAGTCTATGGTGTTATGTACTGACAAGGCTGAATTTATAAAAAACAGGTTTCAAAATAAAAAAATAGGTATATTTTATAAGTTTAAAGAAGAGCTTAACGCTATAAAACAAGTATTCCAGGATACTATTTGTTTTGATTTAGAAGAGTTTAACTCTACAGATAAATCTATAGCTTTGCAAATTGTTTCTGGACGAGAAGGTATTAGTTTAAGAAAGGCTGAAGCTCTTGTATATTATAACATAGATTTTAGTGCTACTAGCTATTGGCAGTCACGAGATAGAATGACAACCAAAGACAGAAAGTATAATAAAATATATTGGGTGTTTTCCAAAGGTGGTATTGAAAAACAAATTTACAAAAGCGTATTAAATAAAAAAGATTATACATTAAAGCATTTTAAAAAGGACTTATTAAGTTTGTAATGACAGAACAACAAGTACAATCCAAAAGAATAAAAGAGTTAGAAGCCCAGGGCTACTATGTTTTAAAATTAATTAAGACAAATAAGAATGGTATTCCTGATCTTGTTGCATTTCCTAAAGATTGTAATGCTTTGTTTTCTGAAATTAAAACTAAAAGAGGACATGTGTCGGCATTACAGAAATATAGAATGAAAGAATTAAATGACCATGGTATAAAAACTGAAGTATATAAAGGATAAATGAAAGAAACAGTAATAAAATATAGTTCTGAAGAAGACAATAGAAGCCCAATAGATAAAGAAATAGACTACTTTTCTGATTATAAAAAAAGATTAATTCAATTTATTATTTGTTCTTGTGCTTATAAATCTGGATATTATAAAAGGGCAAAACATAATTTAAATGCTAATGAAATTTTAGCAATTTGTAAAGAAATCTCTCGCATAGAAATATTTATTTATGATTTAGAGTTGTTTAAAAAGCAAGATATATCAGTCTCCTCACATATCTATAATAAACATATTAATTAAATTTACTATCTTTGATTAGATGGGATAACTAATGACTAAGATTTCAGTTGATGACGTAAATGCTATAAATCACATAAATTATGTGACTAATAACTCCCATGACCTTATAACTGAACTTTACGAAGATTTAATGGAAAGGGATCATGCTGATGCTAAAGTAAAGGCTCAGAATGTCTGCAAAATTATGACAGATCTTATCCAATCACTTTCAGATGAAGTCTAAAAAAGCTGAAGGCCCACGCCTTAGATTATCTATGGATGAAGTAGATATGATAAGGGAGTTGAGGGCTAACAAGATAGACAACCTTAACGAAAACTCTGCTCTCACCGACCATTTAAACGAAAGAGGTATAGATAAAGATGATGTTATTAGTGTAAAGCATTGGCAAAGCGCAAGTGGTGAATATCGTTTTTCTATTGTAACTAAAGAAAATTTAGGAATTAAAGAAAAAGATATATTTGAAAAGGTTAATAAATTTATAGAAAATTATTCTCCTGACTACAAACCTGTAAAAAGAAAAAAACTATCTGATTCGCACTTGCTTGTAATTAATCCTGCTGATATTCATATTGGAAAATACGCTAAAGCTGTTGAGACAGGAGAAGATTATAATTCAGAAATTGCAGTAAAGCGGGTTATGGATGGGTTGTATGGTTTGATAGAGAAGGCACAAGGCTTTCAAGTAGAAAAGATTTTGTTCTGTATAGGTAATGATGTGTTACATATAGATAATGTGTATAGCACTACAACAAAAGGTACTCACCAGGATACTGATGGTAAGTGGTGGGAACATTACGAGCTTGCATTGGCGCTTTATGTAGAGTGTATAGAAATTCTTAGACAAATAGCTCCTGTAGATGTAGTTCATAGTATGAGTAATCACGACTACCAATCAGGGTTTCATTTAGCTCACACTTTGCGGGCGTGGTTTAGAAAGACTGATGATGTTACTTTTGATGTAAGTGTTGCCCACAGAAAGTATTATAAATACGGTTCGTCTTTAATAGGAATTGAGCATGGTGATGGGGCTAAGATGGATAACTTACCTTTACTTATGGCTCAAGAAAAACCTAAAATGTGGGCTAATACAAAGACTAGGTATTGGTACTTACATCATTTACACCATAAAGTTAAATATAAGTGGAGAGACGCTAAGGACTTCATAGGAGTCACTGTAGAGTACATGAGGTCTCCTTCAGGCACTGACAGCTGGCACTCACGAAAAGGCTACACAGGCGTTCCTAAGGCTTGTGAGGGGTTTATACACCATAAAGAACTAGGCCAGGTGGCGAGGCTGACTCATTTTTTCTAGTTTACTCATTAATTTTTTAGAGTGCAAAAGATGAGCGCATTTCTCATACTCTTCTAAGTCTTCAAAGTAATCAATTAATTCATCAAATATATTCTGGTAATCTTCTATAACTTCTTGGGTAGGATCAAATATCAAAGTAACTTTCAAGTCACGATTTAGTAACTGCTCGTAACCCACTTGGTTGGTTATAACATAATAACTTGTAAGCATACATGTATGTTCGTCAAAATGTCTCATAATCCTAAATCCTTTTCTGTTTGAGATTTTTTCTTTCCATCAGGTCTAAATTTAGAGGGCATTTCTTTTAAAGGAATGTATGCCGCTTGAACTATAGCGTTAATTTCTTTTTTACTAAAATTAATTTTTCTTCCTCTAAGTGTATTTTCTATTTTTTTAGGATCTACCCCTAAATATAAAGCCGCTCTAATTTGTTCGTATGCATACAGAAAACTTTCTTTTTTTTGTTCATTTGTTTTTTCATACAACTTAATTAACTCATCAACCCCTTCATCTGTTATTTGGTTTTTTCTTATAAAATTACTAACATCATTATAATATTCTTTTTCTGCCAACATCTGAGACTCTCTTTCAGGTTGTAAATTAAAATACAATTGCCTTGAAACATCAATATCATAATCTCTTTTACCTAACAACTTTCCTATTTTAGATTCTGTAAGATCTCTTCCTGACAAAAAGCCATTCCCAAATGCATCTTCAAGCTGCAATACTGCTCCAGGTAGTATGGCTCTTCTTACAAAAGGAACTAAAAAATCATCAGTAAATTCACCAGCTTTACCTTTTGATTCTAGTTTTTTAACAGCATCTACATAAGCTTGAACAACAAAATCAGGACTAGCAAATGTTCTTACTTGTTCAACAGCTAATCCTTTAAGCGCATCTTTCCAATTTTTTGACTGCAATAAAACACTAATATTAGCTTCTAGTAACTGATGCGGATCAAATGTAGATGCATCTGTAAATTTTAACTTACCATCTTCAGCTTGAGTTATTATTAGTTTTTGGTTTTTTTGCCATGTATAAACAAAATTTCTAATTGCAAGCTCCTTAGCGGATAGCTGTCCAAAAGTTTGAGCCTCTTCTTCTTCAGGCTCCTCACCCTTAAACCCTAAACCAAATAAAGGTAAGAACCCTCCTAACACTTTACCTCCTAACGCAGTCGCAGTTGTATAAAACGCTCCATCTCTAAAACCTATATACGACATTATATTGCCTATTTTTCTTATACCTTCTTTTCTTAATCGTTCTCCTTTTGCTTTATCGGACTTATCTTTTATAAGTTTATTACCTTCTACTATCATATTATAAGCGTTACCCACAGTATTGTAAGCTGTTCTATAAGATTCAGCTTGAAAAGAAATAAAGTTACCAGCTAATGGAAAAGTTTTAAAAAACCTAGCTAAAGCTGGTATTCTAGAATAGTTAGGATATTGGTTTTTAACCATTTCTGCCGCTTTTTCTTGAACTTTTTTTAATTCATTTTTATTTAAATCTTTTACTTCTTTATTAAACAAAACTTTAGATAAGTTTTTTGACTCTTGTTCATAACCCATAATTTTCCAAAAATCATCTCCTATTCTATAACTTTTTGCAGCTTTCTTATATAACTTCCCACCAGTCTTACTCCATAAAAAACTAACTAGATTTTTTCTATAACTAGGCTCTTGTGATAATCTTTCAAACATATCTCTTTCGTTATCAGCTTCATTTAACAAATCTTGTAATTCTCTTACATCTACATTCTGATCAATTATACCTAACTTGTAATACTCTTCTAACGTCTTAGCTTGTTCTTCACTACTTTTATTATTCCATATAGCTTTTATACCTTTAGCGGCTTTTACATAACTACTAAAATTTAACTCTCCATTTACAATAGATATTGGAAGGTGTCCGTTAGCAATTGCAAAGTTTACGTTTGATAAAACATTTATTAATTGAGTTGAAGGAGATAATATTGTTTTAGCTGCTCTTGGATAAGCTACTAAAACTTTCATGTAAAAATCATAAATTCCTCTAGCTAGTTTAGATTTAGTGTCTTGTCCCTCTGGTCTTGGAATTATAGATGTTTTTTTGGGAAACAAAGAATTTTGAATATCAGGATAAGTATATAATCCATCCAAAGGTGAATAGTTTTCATTATCTTTAGTTGCAATAGGCTTTACACCTGGAGGTCTGTTAGGATCATTTTCACTAAAAATATATTTACCAATTCCATTTTCATAAACGGATTGTAAGAAATTTGCGCTACTTAAAACTGAACCAACTTTTGTCATTGTTGTCAAGTAATTTGCTACTGGATCAGTAATCTCTCCATACAATTTTCTAATAGGTTCAGGGACTTCTTTTCTTTGTTTTAATATTTTTAAATTTTTTCCACCCGTTGGCCTGTTTAAATAATCTGTACCAAAAGATGTGTCCGCTAATAAATCATCTATTCGTGTTTCTACCAGTCTTTTTAATGCATCTTCAAACTTTTCATTTGTTTTAGCGGCTTCAGATTCAACTTCTTTTATAAACCCTTTATCTTTTTTTATAAAATCTCTAGCCTCCTCCAAAACCTCTTCACTTAAAGTTTCTTTATATTTTTCACCTTTTACCCTCCCTTCAAACAATCTGTATGATCTAGTTACATATTTACCTATCTGACTTTCTATTGTTTCTTTTGCACCATCCTTTGCTAAATTAGAATTTTCTAATATCTGCTTGGACATAGCATCTATATCTTGTCTCATGTTGGTAACAACTTGAGCTAACCTATCACTAATTTCTTTTGCTTGTCCTTTTTTATTTTTAAATACAATATCTTTAGCGTTCATCTCACCTCTTAGCACTTTACCTAAATCCTCGTTTAATTTTTCTAAAGCTTTTTGGTCTAACTTTTTAGATTTTTTTAATTTTTCAAACAACCTGTTAAATTCTGTTGCAGTTTTTTCTGCCTTAAATAGTAGCGCATTGTATTGATCACCTTTAGCTTCTTTAGCTTTGAATATACTCTTTGGCACATTACCAGCTGCTTGAAAAGCTTTTTTAGTGTAACTGTTTATGAAATTTACCGCTTTTGCTATATTAGGATTTTTCTTAGAATCTATATTCAACTTTAATCCTTTAAATATTTTTGATAAAATAGGTACAGTGATTTCTGCGTCTCCATCAAGAGAGGTATAACCTTCTTTTCTTTGCGCTTCTTTTACTTCTTGTTCACTTAATCTTGTGTCTCTATCTAACTTTTCGTTTTCTGTTAACTCTACTTCTTCTTCAATGTTTGTTTCTGTTTCTGCTTGAGCTTCTAATTCAGAAATTTTATCATTTAATTCTTTTATTCTAGCAGCTTTTGTAGGTCTATTTATTTTGGAATCAGCTTTAGTTTCTTCTATTTTTTTCTTTAAAGAGTTTATTTCCTTTTGGGTCTTCTTTTTAGCTTTACTTTTACTTTCGGGGTCACTCTTTGTGGTAGATTCTGAGTCGAGTAAAGACTCATCCACTTTTTGGCTACTTTCGGTAAGTTTTTTATCATCCACGCTTTCTGGGCTTTGCTTTTGAATGGCATCTTTTTCTATTTTAAGTTTATCTTCGGTTTCTTTTTTATCTCTATTAACTACTTCATTTATTTGTTCATCAATATCTTCAATTTTTTTATCTACATCTTCTTTTAATCTACCTTCTAAACCTTCTCTTTGAGATATTAACTGTTGTCGTTGCTGTAGTAGATCAGAAGTCTCTAACATATTATTACTATTAGTAATAGTTCCTTTAGTTCTTAATTCAGCAGCTTGCATGTCATAAACTTCTTGATAAACATTTTGCCCTTCCTGAATTGTTATCTCTCCATTTTTTACAAGTTGATCTATTGTTTTTTGAAGGTCATTTACATTCATTCCTACATACCTTAAAGCATCTAATCTAGTGTTTTTGCTGAGTAAAGTTCTACCACCAAGAGTTCCAGTAGCGCCCAAAGTTAATATTACTGTTTCTAAAATTTCTGCTTGAGACACTTCCGCGCTTCTTACCTCTCTACCAATATTATAATTTACAGCTGCGTTAACTGCTTTAGTTGAAAACAAAACAGGAAGCTCTTCAATTAAAGTTTCTCTGCTCATCTCAATTCCTAAATCTTTAAGTTTTCTTTTTAACTCATCTTTACTAAATTTAGCTCCATCTTTTTTTACTATATTAATTACCTGTTGTTTAAACCCTGCTAAGTTTGATAATACTTTTTGATTGCCACCAGCTAAACCTGAAAACAATCCATCTAAAGAAGCAATTGCATTACCAGCTATAATAGCTTTAGCCATGGCTTCTTTTTCTGTTAATCCAGCAGCCATCAAATCAGCCCTCATACTTTCAACTTCTCCAGCCATAGAACTTCCGTAAGATGCTAATCCCATTCCTACTCCTGGAGATACGCCTAGTGTTTTGCTTAGACCTTTACCTCCCCTAATTAAACCATAAAGGTTGGCTAAAGTTGTAAACCCTGAAGATATTACTCCTCCTCCGTCAAAAAATGTTTCTGTATTTGATACTTTTTTAGATCGCTCTTTTACTTCTTTTATTAAATCATCAGAAATTATTCCGTTCATTCTGACATGAGACTTTCTGTCTAAAACTGTACCATCATTTGTAACTATATATTCTTTCCCACTTACAGTCACAGCCTTACCGTCAATAATTCCACTACGCTGTACTGGATCGACAAACTGCTCAAAACTTTCTTGTCCGTCTAAAAACCTTTCTGTTAATCCAGCTAATAAACCTTTTTGATTAAAACCTACTCCACTCAAAACTTGATCAGCTCCTGAAGTTATAAAAGCTAAACTACCCATTACAAAATCTCCTAATGCCACAGGTATAGTTTTTAAAACATTTCCAATTTCCGTAGTTACTTCTCCTACATTATCATCTGAATATGCAGCATCATAAATATTTTTTCTTCTTTTTACATCTCTATCAGTGGTATATTGTTTTAAGGTAGGAAAAGAATTTGCTAAGTTATTTAATTGCTGTAATTCTTCTATGTATTTTGATTCAAGTTGACTTTTAATATTTTGAAGTTGTAATTTATCTACAGGATTTTTAGCTAATTCTAATTTAGTATTGACTAAATTAATATCATCATTTAATTTCCCTAACACAGAAGCTTTATAACTAGCAATCTTTTCAAAATCTCTTTGTTCTTTATTAAAAGTTTCAGTTTTATCTGTAGTTAAAAGATTTTTTGTCCACTGAAAAGCCTTACCCTCATCTCTCGTGGTTTCTTCTTCCCAAGCTTTGTAATCGTCAGGGTCTATTTGAACTTTATCAAGTAAAGCTTCTGTTACACTTGTCTCATAATCTTCACTAGCCTCTCTTTCAATTTTAGGTTTTAATATTTTAGAATCAAAGTCTATTTGAGTTTTATTATTACCTTTATCTACTAAGTAAGTAGCGTAATATCCATCCACAAACTCTTCTTCAGACCCAGTAAAATCACCACCCTGTCCAGTAGAGGGGTTGCCAAACCGAGCTTGTTTATATAAAGCATCAATGTTTATGTTTTGAGAAATTAAGAATTGTTTTTTATTGTTAGTAGTTTTTTGTTCTTCTTCTGTTACAACTACATTATCGGGCTGTAAGGAAACTTCTTTTGTAACTTCTTCTGGTATTTTCTCTGGAATTTCTTCATTTTTTACTTCTAAACCATCCGATAAACCACTTGCTTTTTTTTGTGCTGTACCAAATACCAAATCCTTTTCCAGAACAGATAAGTCGAATTCGTCTTTTTTTTTTACCGTATATTTATTTAAAAAAGTTGCTTTATCTTGTGTAAATAAACCATCTCGTGTTACGACATCAAAAACTTTATCTTGATATTCTGTTGTTCCAAACTGAGTTTTAAATTCTTCAAAAGATTTAGTATAATAACCATCCCTTGTTAACACATCAAATAATTTTTGTAATTCTTCCATATTATTAATCTAATTCACCACCACCACCTGAAGGGGGTTTAGAAAAATTAATTTCATTAATTTTTTGTTCTATTAATTTTATCAATTTAGAACCGTCATTACCTAAACCTTCTTTGCTTACACCTAGATTAATAGGTTTAGAATTATAAATTACTTGTAAATTACCGTCTGATTGTATGTTAAATTCAAATGATTTTCCTCTTAATCGAGGTTTAAATGTTGCGTTTATCATGTTTGTTATTTGAGACCATTTGTATTGATCAATTTTTTGATCAGCCGCTTTTTGTTCTTCAGAATCTTCTCCTTCATCAGCTTTTGATTTCAATGATAACAAAGTCACACCTTGTTCATCGTCTTTAAAATCTTCTTTTAATATATTACTTATCGCTTGAGAAGAAGGATACTTAGATTTACCTAAAGACACTTCAACATTACCTGATTCTGTTAATTCACTAGCGCCTCTAGTATAGTTTGCAATTCCTTTAAATGAGTTAAATTTACCTTTTTTAGCTAAAAATGCTTTTTTATATGCTTCCAATTGTTCTGTAGGTATACCAAGTTTTTCTACCATATCCATAACTATTTTATCACTGTTCTTTCTATCACCTTTGTCATCAAACAACCTAACCGTACCTTCTGTTAACTCTCCTTTGTTAGGGTCGTAATATTGAATTTTTATTTCTTTAGCTTTGAGCCAATCTTTTTGATCTATATTGTTTCCATTTTCATCTACCATTTGCATTGATTCTACGTTTTCATAAGTTGGATCCGTATCAATTCTATTTATAGCATCCTGACTGTTGTCAGCACTTAATATATCATTCATAGCTTTCACTCTTCCAAATTTATTATCTTCCTCTTGTTCAAACCCTCTTGCATTAGATCTTAAAGGATCAAACCCAGGTGTTTTTGTTATCTCAGAATCAATTTGCATATTAATTTCATTCTTAGCAATTTGTCTAGCTTTTGCTTTTTGCTCGTCAGTTAATTCAAATACTAATTGCCCACCAGATAAATCGGTCTTTATATAGTTAGCCGCTTTTGGATCATTGTATTGATAACCTCTTTGAGAAAGTATTTGAGCCATATCCGCATCTGTTGCCGTTAGTGTATCTACTTGAGAGTCTAACCACTGATCGAATGTAGTAATATTTTCGTCTGTAATACCAAAATCTTTTAAGCTGGCAGGATCATCAAAAATTTGTCTAAAGTCAGAAGTCTTTGTTACACTTCCGTTTGATACGCTAGAGGTAATAATTGTTGCTATTGAGTCGGTTATTTTTTTAGCTTCATCTCTTAATTCTTTTTTTACTCCACCATCATAAGACATTAAGTCTAACATACTACCTGGATTACTAAAGCTATTCGGGTTATCTTTTGCGCTAGGCATTTTAGTATACTTACCATCCGCATCTTTTTCCATTGTAACTACCTGTATCTGCCCATTTGCTGGATTAGTATATATTTTTTTATTATTTAAATTACCAAACGATTCTATTTGTTTTAATACAAATATTTCAGCATCTGTAGCTGTCCCTGCATTCACTTTTTCCATTGCTTTAGTGTGCCATTGATCATAAGTTTTTACAATGTTGCTGAAATTACTATAGCCACTTTTTTGTTCTTGCATAAATAATTTATAGTCAGCAGGTTTTAATAAACCTTTTCTAACTAAATCCATACGAAGTCTAAGTTCTTCTTTTGATTGCGATGAACCTTCTAACACTACTCTACCTAAAGATCTACTGTTAACATCTTGAAGCTTATTTAAAGCTTCCATCTGTTCATTGGTAGCTTTTTCTATAGCTGCACGCTCTTTCATTTTAGTCTCACGCATAGAAGTCAAGTCTTCACTTAACGTAGAGGCTACTGTACTCCAGCTAATTTCAGGTGAATCACCTAAACCAGCATAAACTGAAAATCTGTTACCGCCTGTTGCTTTTTTAGAATCTGCCATTAGTTAGTAAAATTTGATTGTGGGAAAAGTAAAGGATCTAATTGTATAGGGTTTATAAATGATTGCTGAGCATTAGGGCTTAAGCTTTGAAAATTACCCAACGCATTTCCAGTAACAGCAGGTGGAGTAGTTAATGTGTTTGCACCCGTACCTCCAAAAGTAATTCCAGGGGTATTACCATAGCTAAAATTTTTCATATCATAATTACCATCTCTAATGTTTTTAAGAGTGCCTTTATCTTTTATTTTTGCTAATTCCATTTTTATTTCATCATCACTCATTTGAACACCCCTTGAATTTATAAAAGATTTCTTTTGCTCTGGGGTTAAATTTCTAAACGTCCTACCAGCTTGTCCGCCACTCATATATCCACCTTCACCAAACAAATCTGATGCACCTTTTAAACCTGCTTGCATGCCCTTAACTGCTTGTCCCATAGCTTGATTACCTAAAGTTCTAGCGTCTCTTGCTCTTAACGATTCATCTCTAGCAGCACCAACATTTATATCTATCAAATCGTTATTCACATCTCTAGCGGCCTCGGCTTTTAATACTTGATTTTCATATAAATCTTGAGCCATTTTGTCAGCAATAATTTGATTACCTTGAGTGCCTTGCCCAGCTACTTTTCCTATTCCAGCAGCTAAACTTCGTCCTCCAGCTTCTTGAAGTGACTGTACATTTTGCATTTGCTGTGCAGTGTTTTCTCTAAATTGTCTTTCGTAAGCTTGCATAGGTATTTGAATTTTTTCAAAATAATTTTTTGTAGCCAATGCTTTTGCTTCGCTCATTAATTTTCTACTTTGGGCTTCTGCTTGAGCAGCAGCTTTTCTTTGTTTGGAAGCTTGCGTTAATCCCCCAATCATACTAACACCACCCATCGCTGTACTTGCAATAGCTAATCCAGTCAATAATCCAGCCATAATAATTTATTTTTTTTAATTAATTTTTTAGGTAATTCTTTATAAGTTTCAGCGTATACATCAGCTTCTGCTTCTTCATAATTAGTAGCGTCTGTTTTGTAAACACAACACCACTCTGTATCTTCATGTATATATAACACTCTTTGAGTACCTTGTTTTGTAAATATTTTATGTGGAGCTGCTATTCTTTCAACCTCTCCGTTATCCGTTAAATAAGACACTTCTCCTTTTAACAAAAATGAAGGATGGTTTTGTTTATGTATCATACTTATAACTAAACTTCCTTTAGGCATAAATATTTCTCTTGTATACATTCCTCCTTCAATATGTTGTTTTATAGGAAATGTATCTTTCAATTTGTCTGATTGTATTTCACCAGGCTTGTGTGTAAGACACCCTTCCAGTTGTTCTATTTGATTTTTAAAAGTTTCAATCTTTTCCCACATCATTCCTCTAATCAACGGAATACTTTTTAAAACTTCTTGTCCAGCACTAGAGTCTAATACTTCCATTTATTCAAATATGAACAAAGATAAGAAATTCTAAGGATAACTTTTCATCACACTACTACCTACAGAAAATAGCTCAACTGCTGAGGTGCTATCGTTAGTCATATTAAATTCCATATAATATCCTCTTGCTCCATTTGACTCCGCAACACTATCTTTATAAGCTAATATAGCATCGCCAGCTTGAGGATTTGCTAATGGTGGTACGGGTGGTGGGTTCTGTGAAACATCAATAGTAATGCTATTGCTTGTTTTAGCTATTATTGCAGACGCTAACACTGGGGTTGTGTATACCCCTCCATTATTGGTTGATACATATACGATATCGCCTATATTTACTATGTTGCCAATTGGTTCTGCAAATTTTATTTCTCTTGCAGAAGTTGGGCCAGAAACGGCTTGAGCAATTCCAATACCTTGAGCGGATCTAAGCTTCCAATTTACAGCTCCTGAATTACTTCTAATATATGTAAACCACTCTCCCTCTTTTTGTTCAAAATATGTTCCTAACATTGAACCTGCATTTAAATCTGTTGTTAATGTTACCGACCACTTGTCATCACTTTCGTAAGACATAGTCTTAAACAATTTAATTGAAAGAGTAGGCTCAGGGTTAAATACACTTTTTATACTTGAACTATATTGTACGTTATAATAATTGTTTCTAGTTTCATTAGTGTTGTGCCTGTAAAGTTCTCCGTTTTTAAAAGTATAAAAAAATCCATTTAAACCTTTCATGTAGTCGGGAATATATGAATAAAAAGAAGGCCACCCTGGTGTTCTTTTATCGTTACTGTATGTTAATGTTGTTACTGACATAATTATTTATTTAAGGGCAACTCTGTACTCCGTTACTATCTACAGCACCATTACCTAACGTAGCAAAGTACGCATTGGTTCCTACCACTTGATAAACATAAACTCCTGAAGATACAGCTGTACCCGACTGATCACTATAAATTATGACACCAGGTGCAGGGCCTGTTCCTATTGTAGTGTAAATAGTTTCGTCTAACGTACCACTATAACTACAAGCTAGTGTAGGATTGGCTACTTGGTGTACTGCAAAAGAATAATAAGTTACACAAGTTGTTACTGCTGATACATTTCCAGATCCACCAGAAATTGTTACAACTGTACTGTTTGATGTTTTATAAAAACCATCTGGTAGTGTTGTGCTTTTACAAGCGTCTGTATAACAAGTGTTATTAACCACAGGATCAACACCTGAATTTCCATTGTGATAAAAAGTAGTGCTGGTTGATAAAGCACATGCTGCATTTACACTCGCAGCTGAAACGCTACTTGTCCATGCTACACCTAAAGCAAAACTATACGGGCCTGCTACAGTCCCATTACCGCCTGTAATTTCATAGTATGACGTTCCGTTAAGTTTATATATACCGTTAGGTAATACTGTAGTTCCGTTATCCGACCACGCTGTATTACCAGATGAAGGAAGAGATCCTGCACCACCTGATCCATTATGGAAATAAGTTTCATCTACTGTATCAACACATGCTGCAACAACAGTAGATTGAACCCCAGAACTAGAGAATGATACATTTCCGCCTGAACAAGCCGTGATAGCTGTGACAACACCATTAGCTACTTGAGCTACAGTAGTTGCAGTTATCTTATAAAACCCATCAGGCAATGTAGTTGCGCCAGTGCTATCTGAGAACACCCAATTGTGCAATATTGGTAGCACTACACTAGCATCATTTCTATCTGTGTATTGTTTAGCAAAATATGCTGTTGCACCAGAACCTGCGCATGCTGAATTAGCTGAACTGTTTTGTGCAATTGTACTTGTAGACCATGAGGGTAAAGCTGTTGGGCAAACAACTTCTAAATTCCAAGCAGTAGAATTACAAGGGCCTAAAGCTTTTAAATCCATTGTTTGAGGATTAGCATTTGCTTTTGGAATTACCATAGTACTGTATACATTTATTCCCCCCCCTTGTACGTCTCCAGTATTAATAGTTACTGATTCTGTTCCATTTTGTACCCAAGCTCCTCCACTTATAGAGTCATATAAATTATAGGTAGTTGTGTTTGGAATAGAAGGTAGACACGCATCACTAGCATCTCCTAAAACAGTAAAAGCATCTAACACACCACTAGTTGATTTAACATAACCAGCTCCTGGTATTGATAATGCGTTGTAACTTACATTGTTATAAACCCCTCTAACTCCATCTGGTATAGATTGAGGATTGAAATAAACTACAATTGCTCCTAAGTCTGTTCCTAAAGTTACATTTAAACTGTAAGATCCCTTGGCTCCACTAGGAATAGATATAGCGCCACATGATACAGGACATGTAGCACAAGCTGTAACCGCACCTAAACTTCCTCCACTCTGTACTCTATAAGTTGTTGTTCCGTTAACCTGATATGTATTGTCAGGTGCGGGAGTTTGTGCTGTTGCGTCTGTATACAGCCCTGTTGTTGTATCAAACGTAGTTCCTTGGTCAATAAAATATGTAACTCCTGTTTGGCTTACACAACATAAATTAGTAGGTGAAGTGTTGAAATCTAAAACTTGACTAACAGCACATGTACAGTTTGCAGCTGTACCTAAAGTACCTCCGCTTTGTTCTCTGTATGTTACAACACCTTCAATTGGCGCTTGATAAAAACCATCTGCGGCTTTTACTGTCAACGCTTGGTCTGTGTAAACAGCCGTAGCATTTGCAAAAGTTGTAGCGTCTATATAAAATGTATTGTCAGTTGCCATAATTTTAACAAGTTAATAAATTTTCTACCATTCCGCTAGAGTCAACATAAATTACTGAAGTTGCACTTAAAGAATAATATCCTACACCTAATTTTGTAGTTCCTTTATCATCAGAGAAAACAAAATTATTTACTACTGGAGTTGTTCCAGATCCGTTATGATAATATGTCGCTGTTTGAGACAACCCACATGCACCTGATCTTGTTGTAGACATTAAAGAAGAACTATAAGACGAATATGTACACGCCGTACAACACACATCATCTGCCGAACTACCAAAACACAAAGGAATTGTAGTACCACAAGGCCCACAAGAAGTGGCTAATTCTAACACACCATTTAACTGTCTTCTTACAGAATTTCCTGTTTGATAATATTGATCCCCTGCTTTAGTATGTAATGTTGAATCTGCAAAAACAGCAGTTGCGGTTGCGAAATCAGATGTGTCTAAAAAGTATGTAGCAGATGGGCCAGAACAACACGCAATAGAAGTAGACGAACCATACCTCAAACTTATACTTGTTGGATTTCTATAATCCCATATTAAATAAAGAAATGCAACAGGTACTGTGTTAGTGTAAGTAAAAGAAGCTTCATACACGCCAGTTGATGGATTTGCAATCGGTGTAGCTGTAGTAGCAGCTGCATCAATAGTTGCCCATTGTGACTCAGCATAACCAACAGCAGTTACTAAATATTTAAATTTATCTACCGCAGGGTCAAAAACAAAATCATCAAAATCTTTTTTATTTGACTGCATTTTAACAGTAGCTCCACTTGGTGGAAAAACTCCTAAAGAAGATTGGCCTATATTTTGAATCCAACTTTCTACTGGAGTTGTAGTATCTGTTATAAAATTAATTAATTCACTTGATACTGGACTACTAGTAGAACCTTCTGACCAATAGTATTCGTTATGAATAAACTTATTGTCATCTTGTGGTGAACCTAAAGTTATCTGCACAATCCTTAATTCTGATGTTTGAGGACACTGAGGTGTAATATCAAATGATGCTGTACCTGTAGGTGTAATTGTTACCGTAGCTGTAGTTGGTGTAGAAGAGCTTTTGATAAAATTAACAGAACTAGAACCAGTAATAGATTGATTAATAACTGAAGCGCTATTATACACCACTTGTAGATTTACTGTTCCTGTAACGTCAAAATTAAACACAACAGAACCCTGAGCATTACCCAAAGAAAGTGTGTAAGACGATGCGTCTGTAACATTTTGTCTTGATATAGTAGCACCACAACTAATAGGTACTACCGCAACGGGTATAGCTAATGAATTACTTGACAACACAAATTCATTCATGTAAGGATCAAATCCTCCAAGTTTTTGTGTTTGAAATCCAGTCGTAAACATATCTCTAAAGAATGACCTCATTCCTATTTCAGAAATTACTTCTAAACTTTCTTGTTGCCCAGATCCGCTTAATTTTAATACTACATTTCTTTTTGAATCTGTAAAGTATTTATCAAAACCATAAGTCACAAAACTTTCTGGATTATTACTAATTCCAAACTCTTCTACTCTAGCTATCTGTGTTCCTAAAACCTCTGCTGTATTAGTTATTGCTCCTCCTGCTGCTGCGCTTGATAATAAGTTTTTACCAGCTAACACATACGATATTTTATCTTCCTGTAAAACAAGAACATCCGTTTCTCTTCCGTGTAAAATTTCTATATCACCGTAGCTTACTTCTAAATCTTTAAAATTAACTAATCCTAAATTAAATTCGTTAAGTTTGTTTATGTTAGTTTCTTCGTTATATGTACCACTATACGTCAAACCAGCAAATCTGTCAGCTTTTTTAAAATCCTGTGATGACACAGATGTTACTCTTTGCCCTAAATCAAAAGATTGACCAACTAACGAATCTTTTATTTTAAAACTCTCAACTCCATTTCCAAAAGCATAACAATCAAAAAATCCTAAATTAACAATAGCTGGTAATAGGTTAGTTTGATTTTGGTCTGTTGCTGATGAACCTGACATATGTCGATTGTTTGTTATGTCATAACAAGTATCATTTTCGTAATATATATCATTGTCAATGTCAATCGGAGTGGTTTCGAAAACCATTAGTGAGTCTGCAATTTGAACTGTAATCCTTCCATCTGCACACGAATTTTTTTGTCCAAAACATCCTGATACACCACTAATAACAACTAATTGTAATTCATTTGTATTGCCTGGCGCTTGACCATCGCTTGTAATAAATTTAAATTGATGAACTCCCCTAACACTTGCTGGGTTAGTGCTTGATATGGTATTTATATATTGAATAGTAGGATCACCACCATCATCAAAATTAGTAAACGTACCACCTTTAAAATCTATATTTTCACCATTAACAAAATCATACATATTATTATAATCTTGACTAGCTTGAAAAGTTTTGTCGTATATGTAAAATATTTTTCCACATCTTTTACCTACACCATTTTGACCTATCCTTGTTAATTCTATATTAAAATTAACAATACTCCCTACAGGTATTGCTAAATTAGTTTTTGTTTGGCCATCAGATGATGTTTTAAAACATGGAAGTTGAATGCCAGGAAAGCCATTGCTTGATTTTCTACAAGTAGTTCTTCGTCCGCTATCAAAAAAAGTTGTGTCTCCTGATGTGTCAACTGAAAACGATGTAGGTTTCATTTGCATATATAACCCAGGTAGTTCAGCGATATAAGGCTCTACAGAGTTATCGCTACTTCTTACATTTGCTGATGGTGTTAAAAAATTTTGTTCTTTAGCTTCAACCCCCAAGACTTCTGCAACTGCTAATTGAGCAAGTGCACCAGAACTATCAGCCTTTATTCTTAATATATCTCCTGTTTTAACTTTATTTTGGTTTTGACCTTCTAGCTTAAAATAAATAGAATTGTCTGTTGAATCAGAATAATAAAAATTACTATAAATAGTTTCATAAGGCCCTTCAGCTTTTTTTATTACAAACTTATATTTTGTAGCCCACACTGGTGGATTTTGAAATGTAGGAATAGTAACTTTAATTTTATTTTGTAATATTGAATTACTAGCAGGAACAAAAACTGTAGGGTCAACACCTTGTGACACTAAAGCTGTAGTACTTCTTAAGTATTCATCCATATACACTATACCCACTTCGTAGTTTCTATTACTATGTAAACTTTGTATACTAGAGTTTACTATAAAAGTTGCGTTAGAGCTAATAATTTTATAGTATGCGTACAGGTAAGGTGGGGTAGGCGCTGTTCCTTCTATGTCAGCAAATCTCATTGCTGGAAGCTGTAGTGTAATAACATTACTTCCAGGGCCTGATGATATTAAAATACCTTGATTTAACCCTGTAATTCCTGACTCATCTTTTTGCCATGTTATATCTGGATTTCCTTCAGCAGGGTTTTCAACTGAGCAATTAAAAGAATCTGTTAAAGTTGTTCCTGTAGCGCAATTTCCAACTGTTTGAAACCCTGTTAGTATAGCTGATTTAAACGAGTCGCTAGTAGCTAACTCTTGAACTGATGAAAAATCTTGAGGCAATGTATATATAAAGTCTATTGTAGTAGATCCTTGATTACCCGTAACTGTTCCATTATTGCCAGTATATCTATCTTTTAGATATGAAATAGAAACTGCAAAAACAGCACCTGATTTTAAAGTAGTACTAACACCCGCTAAGTCTAAAATTAAAGTAGAGTTGGCTACTGTTTGTGTGGTATCAATTGTGTAATCTAATCCACTTCCTAATGATGTTCCAATATCTGCTGTTTGTATTTCTTCAGTATTTAAATCAGCAACATAATTCATTCTACAATTAACACCATCACTATCAACTACATCTCTTCCGTCTTCATAATTACCATATATAAGTCTATTAGCCATAATGGTTTGTGCTTTTGCAATCAATGGCACATTGTCGTATAATCTTAATAACTCACTTTCTGGTAATGTGGTATATATTTTACTGTTTGTAAATACTTGAGTTTGAGTTGAGTTATCTGGCCAACCAAAATCAGCTTTTTTAAATTTTTCTATTACATTAATTATATTGCTGTTGGCAAACTTAAAAACTAAATCTACTCCAATCACATTTGAATTACCAGTATTAAATCCAATATTTACAGCGTTGTAAATATTTATCATTCCCTTATTAAGGTTAGTAGCTGGATCGTAAGCAAAAACTCCTGGTGCAAAAGCAATATCTGTAAACTGAGATAACGCACTATATTCTTCATCTTGGTATTGATACCTATAAGCAAAAGATATCATTCTAGTTTCCATAAAATTTGCTTCAGTAGCTTGTGTAAATAAAGTAATAGTAGGCGCTGCAAGCGGTGGCTGAACTATAACATTTAAATCAGCTGCTGTAACATTTTGATATGACCTTGTAATATTAATTTTTCTAGGAGGATTTTTATCATCAGTAAAAAACAATAAGTCTCCTATTTTATTTACACCTGTTATAAGATATTTAGAGTCAAAATTTAAAACATTACCAGTATCTACTACATGATAGTTTACTAGCGTGGTTTTAACTTCATACGATACAATCATGTCCACTGCGTCTGAAGCCACAAACCAATACATGGTTTCATTAGCCCCGTCATCAAAAGCTCCTATACATAAAGCGTCTGCTGCAAGTAAAGTTCCGTTATTGTATTGAAGCGTGGTTAACTTTGTGTTTCCTTTAGAGTTTTCTAACGCACCTATTTCAGTCGTTTCGGTTGCTCCTAGTCTTACGTTTGTCGCTGAAACATATTCGCCTGGTGGAACTAATCTTTCATCCACGCTTTGGTTCATTCGTCCAGCGATAAAATTTGTAGTTACTATTGGCATTTTACTTTATCCATTTATCCTTTCCTCTCATGCTCATCAAGAGTCTTCCAGGGTGAATATTACTTAATCTTATTTTAGCATTCCTAAGTAAAGATGACTTATCTTTTCTAGCTCTATTGACTATATACTCTTGAACACCCAACTTGCTATTTAAAATAGAATACTTAATGTATGCGTATATAAATTCCTCAAAAAGCTTATTGACACTAATGTCAGCATCTACTCCTCTTTCCATACCATCAGAAACATATTCTAAAACTATAGAGGTTGCTGATTGTGCAGAGCTAAAATTTATAACACCCCTTTGTTTATCTATAGAAAATGTTTTATTTATATTGGCAGTTTCTGTATTTAAACCAAACCTGCTTCCTATTGCAAAATCAAAATACCAACATCCATCCACATTATAACCTTCTTGACCATCATAAGGACTATCAGCGTTTAAGTATATACTTGTTTCTCCGCTTCTAAATGATAAATCTAATGGAGAATCTTGTGGTTTTAAAACATTACCATCTTGATCATATATAATTTTACCATCATTATCTTGTAAGTAAGTAGAAGCCCAACCTGTTTGAATATTTTCTGTTAATGGTAGTAAAACTCCATTTACAAATTCAGAGATTCTTACCCAATTAACATAGTCATGTGGTAGAATAAACTTCAACTCTTCCCCTAAATCCATTTGCAATATCTTAATTTCTTTCATTGCGTCGTAATTCAATTCTTGAATACCTCTTTTTGCATGAAACAATACTTGATATCTTTCAATGTTATTAATAAGAGAATTATTCCCTTGATACATTAATATAAAATTATTAACTATATCGTTTAAAGAAACATATTGGTAAGATCCCCAATTTTTTGCTTCAGGAACATTTCCTGAGTTTGTGTAATATGCGTAATCATTTATATATGCCATATCTTATCCTTGTGTTTG